>OGNL01000074.1_pt1 | contig 49319 bp, 55 predicted proteins | sample 1573471 | NCBI WGS metagenome assembly OGNL01 (sample SAMEA2582001, study PRJEB24529) | metagenome | biome: Human gut stool | place: China | collected 2011 | reverse complement strand
TGGATAATGTTCCAAAGATGACTACGGTGGCTACGGCTACTGCCGTCTTGTAAGGTTTCGGACGAATGGCCCCATCCACACCCAATACTGCTGCAGCTCCACAGATGGCACTTCCGCAAGCGGTGAGCAGTGCGATGCTGCGGTCTATTTTCAGGAGTCTTCCCAACAGAATTCCCAAGCCGATGGTGCCGCATACAATGATGGCATCCATCACGATGGCAGAGAAGCCCACAGCCATCACATCCTGGAAGGTGAGCTTGAAACCATAAAGGATGATGCCTGTGCGGAGGATTCGCTTGCTGCAAAACTTGATGCCCGGTACCCAGGTGTCGGGCAGGTTGTTACGTAAACTATTGGCATAGAGCATACCAATGATGATACCCACTACCATGGGGCTAAACGAAAGAGCTTTCACACAGTCCATGCCACCGATGTAGAAAGCAGCGCATGCGAAGAGCGCGATGAGCAATACGCCATGCAGCATACTGCTCCTTTGTTCTGATAATCTCATATTTTTCTTTTTTTGTCGGTTATTCGCTTTTGAAAAGCGGGTGCAAAGGTACGAAAAATCATGAGATGTTGTATATACATAATAACTATACGTTATAATCTTTAGTTATGAATCTCTTGAATGTCTGCTGGAGTTTAGCGGTCTCGCCCCTCTTCTCAACAAATAGAAATTCTCGTTCCATCTTGAGATTCTCAATTTCCAGAACCTTGAATACTTGTTCATAGATACTCCTGTAGATGGCTCTTATGCTGATGATACCCATGCTTAAGGAATGTTCCACGAAATGCTTGATGCCCTCTGTGGTTCCCAGATTCATCTCAATGTTCAGATCAGAAAGATCAATTCCTTTTTTTTGGAGGGCTTTTTGGATGACATCCAAAGTTCCGGAGCCTAATTCACGCAGCACAATAGGTATCTGTTTGAGAAATTCCAGGGAAATCTCATCTTGTTGGGCTAGGGGATTAGAACAATGTACGAATGCCACCAGTTCATCTTTCATGAAAGGAGTGTATTTAAAGGTGGGCTGACGCTTGATTCCTTCCACCATACCTAGGTCTATTCTTCCAGCAGCAAGAGCGTCTTCTATCTCATGAGAATTTCCGCTGAGCAGGGTAAGACGAATATCGGGATATTGCTTCCTGAATTCAGCAATCAGTTCGGGGAGAACATATTGCGAGATGGTGGTACTGGCTCCGATGCGCAGTTCGCCACCTGATTTCTCAGTGAGCTTCTTCATGTCGAAATCGAGATTCTGATAGGCATTGATAATCTTGCAGGTATGGTCAAGCATAAGTTGTCCGGCACGGGTGAGCTGGATGCGATTGCCGATTCTGTCGAACAGTTGCACCCCATATTCCTTTTCAAGCTCCTGTATGTGCTTGCTGATGGCAGGCTGACTGATGAATAGTTCGTTGGCAGCCTTAGTGAAACTCAGGAGTGTTGCCACACTTCTGAAAACTTTCAGTCTTGTATCTATCATTGTATGTTCCTTTGTCTTTTCAAAAAAACTCGTCAATATTATACCCAGTAATTCAAATCTTCTGCAAAGATAACAAAAATCTTCAAATCAATTGCTGGTTTAACATAAAAATCGTATCTTTCCTCTTCGAGTTTTACTCATACTGACTTCCATAGCCTCCCATGACATTAAGTTAATTTGCAAACGAGGTCTAAAACCATCACAAAGATAATAGCTTTATCATGGAAGGTATATCAGGTCATCCGTTGTTGGCGGACTCTTCACGATCTGGTTTGAAGTTGACATAGTCTGTCTTGTCATGTAAGACATGTCATACGGCGACAAGTAACTTTGTCGCCACAGCAACAATCACCTTCATTTTGTTCTTTCTTCTCACAATTGTTTGGTGATACGAGAACCTACTGAAGAAACAGTCTTTCTGACGACTGGCAGCCCAGGCACATTGAATGATGGTGTTGCGGCACGTTAATAGGTGTGCAGCCTTTCTGCGTAGTAAGAAATATTTTTGTTTTTAGTGTGTTTTCTTCCTTTTTTCTTGGCAGTTTCAATTCTGTTTGTTACTTTTGTACACATAACATATAAATAGCAATAGTTATGAAAGAATACAAAGTAGAATCCGATGCCACTAGAACCACGACAGGATGCATTTCTTACTGAGTTTTATACTCGGTGCTGGTTTTTGTGATCTAGCTATGACCCCAGGTTCACCATCATGGGCAACCTCTGGCTTCTATGTGCTGAGCAATTAACCCCGTTCCTCGTATACTTAGGTCTCGTGCCCACAATTTTGGCATCTGAAAATCTTCTTTTGGCATCTGAAAATCTTCTTTTGTGATGTTAGAATATACTAGGAACGAAAAAAATAAGTTAAAGTACTGTTTTTATTCATTATGATGAACGAAAACAGTACTTTAACTTATACAATATTTTGTTTTAATTAATACTTTCTACTCACTATGTGAATTCTTTTACACTCTCATCATGTCATTCGCATAGAAAAAAACTATTTTGTTCTATTACAAACGAAATGCGGAAAAGCGGTTTCTCCTAATTCTGGTGCGTATTCAAAACCTTCGTAACAGAAGGCTGCCAATTCTTCTGGAGTAGTAATTTGGTTGCTTAGAATATATCTTACCATAGCTCCACGGCAGGATTTAGCCCATACAGCCTGCATCTTCAATCTGCCATTCTTCTGGCGAACATAAAAGAGAGGCTGGATGACTTTCACTTCTCCGCAAATTCTCTTCCAATCAAATAGATGTTCATATTCTGCTGTGGAGAGATGGATAAGAATGCCATCGTCTGCTTTCACACTGTTGATAAGAACATCGGTCAGTTTATCTTTCCAAAATCGATTGATTGGCTTGTCGTTTGTAGCTTCAAGCGTCACACAATGCTCCATACGATAAGGCACGATGCCATCCATCGGCCGAAGCAATCCATAGAGAAAGCAGGTAATCCAGAGATGTTTCTGGGCATACTCCAGGGATTCTTCTCCCAAGGTGTTGGCACGTAGATGCTTATACGCTTGTCCATTGTATGAAAGAATGGCAGGCATCTTCTCGGCAGCCATAAAATTACGATAGCGTTTCCAGTTTTCCGAAGCTATCTTGTGGCTGCAATCAAGTTGCCTAGCCAATTCCTCTACATCCAGCTTAGCCATTTCTGCAGCCAACATATCGGCCACAGATTGGAAAAGTGGCTTTGAAACAGCTGCCCTATCTGCCTTATCAAACATGATTTTGGCATTTGCCAATAATATCTGCATAATACGTTTATTTTAAAGGGTAACATGAATATGGCTCTATTGATGCTTTTTGTCAAGTAAGGCCACGATCCTTTCCTTACTCCCACTCAAAGTTCTCTTTTCCTGCACCAATTTCAAAGTGAAGCTTGGCGATGCCGAGATCCATTTTGGTATATCCTACCATTGAGAAGCCTTTCTTGGCAAGAACTTTAGCCTTGCCTCTGACTCCTGGGCTTTCCTGAGATTGAAGGAGGAACGAGAACTTCTGCTGATTGATGGCTGTTGGAGCTAGAAGAGCAGCTTCCACGCCCTTTCTAAACCATGAAGGCGAATCGGCGGTTGCATTGCTCACCTGTTCAATGGTCTTGATTTTGTGACAGACACCTTTCGTCTCGCCATATCCCAAGGCAATCATGCACGCCAACTTCTCCCCTTCTTCAATATGGTAGGCTTCCTTCACCTTTCGATAACTTAATCCAACCCAGCAGGTACTGAGCCCTAAGGTTTGAGCAAGCAATACAAGCTGCTCGCCGTAATAACCAATACGCTCATCAAGATCATCAGCCTTCTTGCCTGCCATTACGAGATAGTTCTCCACGCCATGAAATTTTCCATATGACATGATACCGGTGAAGGCCTTCGTTTCCTGAGTAACTAGCTGTATATGCAGCCTACCCTTTTCGTTGCATTCATCGATCTTTTCTTCGAGTATTTCTACAATCTCTTTTGAAAGAGGCTTGTGGGTGTACTTTCTTACACTATGTCTTTGCTTGATAGCTTCTTCTATAGTCATAACCTTAATGATATTTTGCTGGCAAAGTTAATGAAAATATGGCAAAACTCAAAGAAAAGTTCAATAAAAGTATAATATATTATAAATAAGAATGCGATATTGTACTTTATCTTGCGAAATCTGAAACTGACATATATATTCCATAGTGGTTTTGCAGTGGAGATCCACTCCTGCATATTGGTTTTTGACTATTGGATGGATCCCACCATTTGCTTGCCGGAGATTCTGTCCAAGGGTAAGCCGGTTTATGTTTTTGCGAGTCATTTCCACGGAGATCATTTCTCCAGGGAGATATTTGCCTGGCGCAAGCTCTATCCCCATACCCCTTTTGTATATATCCTTTCCAAGGATATCGTCCGTCACCATGGTTGCCATAGAGACGAAGCGGATATCTTGATGGTAAAGGGAGATGGCTGGTGCGACAAAATTATAAAGGTGATAGCTGCTGGCAGCAATGACAGTGGAGTTTCATGGATAGTAGAGGTTGAAGGAAAACGTATCTTCCATGCAGGCGATTTGAACAATTGGTACGCCAGGTTCTTGAGTGACAACTATAATGGCGGAACTATATGGAGTATGGAGTTCGGTGAGATAGACCCTCTAAAAGACGAGCAGCAATACATAGACGAACTGAAAGACATCAGAAAAATCACAGATAGCTTTGATCTGGTCATGTTTCCTGTGGATGGGCGCATAGGTAATGGATATACCCGCGGTGCAAGACAGTTCATCGAGCAATTCCAGATAGGATTGTTTGTACCTATGCACTTTGTGGCAAGCGGTTTCAAGAGTGCCTGGCGTATGAAGGAGTTTACAGATGCCAAGCAAATCCCGTTTTGGAAGATTGAGCGTGAGGGAGAATCGGTAGAGTTCGAGACCATAAGACACATCATGTAGAAGCCATCATTGTGGAGTTCAATCCCGAAGAGGTATCGTATGAGAGTCTATGCAAACTATATTGGCGAAGCTTACCACCAGCACTACTACGAGAAAACCGGCGGTGAGCCATATTGCCATGTGAGAATAAAAAAGTTCTGAAAAGTTTTTTAGAAGAAAAAGAAAACCATGATAAGATATCAATGGTCCACTCACGACCTGACATCGGGACAATATTCTGGCAGCTATGATGGTATTGACATCTCACGTCACCAAGGCAGAATCCATTGGGATGAACTCAGCAAAGTAAAGCGATTGAAGTTCATCTATGTGAAGGCAACAGAAGGAGCAACCATCAAGGATCCATGGTATGAAGCCAACATTAATCAAGCGAGAAAAGCGGAAGAACCGAATAAGAAAGAAAAAGAAAGAAAAAAGAAAACGAAAAGATAATCCGAAATAGAAGCATTGGCAGCTATCTGTTTCGGATTTTTTATATAGTTTCCTTACTCCTTTATCTCTTTCATAGTTTTCTTTCAAATAACTAAAGATATTTAAATATTTAACCCTATATTTGGAGATAAATAAAGAAATAACTATATTTGCAGCATGATTACGGAATATGGTATAGAGGCAAAGTCTAATTCTGAGATTATATCAGAATTGGGAGGACGATTCAAGCAATATCGTCTGTTCAGCAATCTCACTCAGAAAGAGGTGGCTGTAAAGGCTGGTGTGAGCATTTTCACCATTAGCCAGTTTGAAAAAGGCGAAGCTAAGAACATAGGCTTTGGCACTATTCTTTCTCTGTTGAGGAGCATTGGATTCCTGCAGGAAGCAGAGAAACTCTTGCCGCCACTGCCAATGCTGCCTAGCCAAGTGAAGAAAATGAATGAAAAGAAGGAAAGGGTAAGACATGAAAGATAATGTTGTGCAGGTGAATTTATGGGATAAGAATGTGGGCTTGTTGTCTTGGGATGACAAGCGGGGCTGCTCTGTCTTCCAATTTGACAAGGATTTTATGCAATATGGATGGAATATTGCACCATTGGTAGCACCGTTGGATTCTGTTTATGTTCAAAGAACTTTCCCTATGTCAGGAAACAGAGAAAAACTTTATGCAGGTTTGCCTGAGTTCATAGCAGATTCTCTGCCTGACCATTGGGGAAATATGGTCTTTCAGAAATGGATGGAAGCCAATCATCTGAAATCCAAAATGGTAAATGCAGTGGATAGACTGTCTTTTATCGGTAAGAGAGCAATGGGTGCCTTGGAATTTCAACCTGCTCATATCCAGGAGGATGCATCTGTAAATATAGAATTGGCTTCGCTTTATGAACTTGCCAATAAGATATTTCTGGACGGGCAGGATGTGAACATTGATATGAGCAACAGTCTTATTCTGGAAGATTTGTACAAGGTGGGAACTTCCGCTGGTGGTCAGCGTCCTAAGGCGATTATCGGCATGGATGAAACTACAGGTATTATTCGTTCAGGTCAAGCCGATTTGCCAACCAACTTTAAGCACTATATATTGAAGTTTGATACAAGCAGGAAAAATGAACTTCCTTTTACCAGGGTAGAGATGGCTTATTATCTGATGGCCAAGGATGCCGGTATTAACATGATGCCTTCTCGTTTGGTTGAGATTGAAGGAACCCAGAATTTCCTTACCCAGCGCTTTGATAGGGTGGAGGGCAGAAAAATATATACTCAGACTTTGGCTGCTATGAGTTCCTTGGCTGATACTTACGAAGATTTGTTTGTGGTGGGTAGAAAACTGAAATTGTCTGCAGAAGAGCAAATCCAGCAGTATAGAAGAATGGTGTTTAATGTTCTTGCAGAGAATGTTGATGACCATACCAAGAACTTCTCATTTGTGATGTATCCCAATGGAGAATGGCATATATCGCCAGCTTACGATATCGTGTTTTCCGCCGATCCTGATTCGCATTTCTATCGTAACCATGAACTTACGGTTCTTGGCAAGCGAAAGAATATAACGAAGCAGGATTTGATGCTTTTTGCACAAAGACAGGATATCAGAAATGCTTCTAGTATCATAGAAGAAGTGGAAGACGTAGTGATGAACTTCAAGTCTTATGCAGAGAAAGTGGAAATCGATGAGCACTGGATACGCAAAATAGAACGGGTTTTGGAAGAAAACCGTTAAAAGGTATCCATAGCCATCAAAAATACTACGCAGAAGAAAAATTTCTCAATCTGTGAAACCAACTTTCATAGGTACATCTTAATTTTGCATCCAAAAATGAATGTATTAATGTTGTATGATGATGGTTAAGCAAATATCAGATAAAAAAGATGTGGAGCAGATAGATTTGCTCCAGGCCTTTGAGATAATCGTAGAAAAGGCAAAAGGGTCTTCTCTCGGAGAAGAGTTTTATCAGAAAGCAGAACCGTATCTTGGTTTTGTTTCTGATAAATTGTGTATCTCCAAGCGAGCAAGTGTTATCATGGCCCTCTTTGCCGACCGGTGTTATGATACCCATATCCGGTTTTCTGATCTGACGGAATTCCTGGATTGCAGAATCCTGACATTGCTCAGATATTCCAACGAAACTCAGGAACTTATCGATAAGGAATATGTTTGTCAGAATCGGATTGAAGGACTCAGCTATAGTTCCTTCGCTGAGATCAGAATCCTTCCATCTGCTTTGGATTTCTCTTAATGTGATGCCGCCCCTTTTTCTTGCCCGATGGATGGTTTCCACCAGCCAGACATATTTGTTCAATTGATTGATTGCCATATTCTGTTTCTTTTATTTGGGTGCAAAGATAACGGAAAAGTAGGAAAACATGTTGCACAAGATAGATTTATTTCATGCAGATTTCAATTATTTCATCGTTTTGTGAAAATAAAATGAACCTGTGCAGCTAATTTTCATATTTTATTTGTAATTTTGCCATGTCATTCTGAGTTTTGCTATTCTATTCATGCAGCACTAAGATTAGAGGAATTTCTGATATGGCATAATCCTAGGCAGCTTTTTGCAGCTTGGGTGTTTGTAGAATATAAATTATAGTGTTGCGAAGTTTTGATTAAGTAAAAGAAGATTATGGAAAAAAAACGTTTTTTTGAACCATGGATTCCTGAAAAGTATAATGAGGGTATCAATGGCAAGAAGATTTTGGTTTTTGGTGCCAGTTATTACTGTAAAGAAGTAAATTGTCCTTATTATGAGGACTGCACAAGTGTAGAAAAGAAGGATAGTAGTTTATATGATAAATGTTGTCCATCTTATATTGCTAGCAATCGTTGTTTGCATGATGAGCCATCATATACTACAGATGGGGCTAGAGCGAATTCGAATTTTGCTCGTCTATTTTCCCCATATGTAAAAGAAGTTGAGAATATTTGGGACTATCTTGCTTTTACAAATTATGTCCAATTTTTCTTGCCATGTAGCAAGGATAATTCTGGAAAGGTAAGTTCTGCTTCAACTCTACCAGCGCATTTATCTCCTCGAGATTTTGATGCATTCATTGAGGTTATTCAAGAGCAAAAACCTGACGTCGTAGTTATTTGGGGAACGGTTATCGCTGAGCCTATAAGAGATAGACAAAATAATCCGTTTATTTACGATCTGGATGAGTGTTTTGATAATACTGAAGGATATATTTGTCATATGAATATTCCAAATGTAGACCATGATATAGCATTGTTTAATTGTTACCATCCAAGTTCTAGATCTTGGAATGAAAGTTTTGAAGATGCTGCTAGATATTTGGATGTTCTTTTAAAGAGATAAATAATTTTCTTTGTACTCATAAGTTAGGTCTTTAGAACTTTATAAGGACCTAGCTTTGAGTTATAATACGAGAATATATAAAGTTGGATTTCATAACAGCCAAGCATCAATCTCATGAAAGAAATCGCATTTGATTCTTTGCTGCTGATAGCTGCTGACGATGTCAGTCAGCAAGCTATCAATCAGCTTCGCTCAGATGGAATATATTCCATCGAGAACCGTTCTTGCACACTTATCAATATGGTAGTGGTTTCTACTGCCGAAGGAGCAGAACATGTTCATCAGGTATTGGAGAACCACGAACGTGCCAGAAAGAATGTAGTCGTAAAAATGACTCCGGAACTCTGCATCAAGGATGAATCCGATATCGACTCTATCTTGTCTTTCCTTTCAGAGCCAGGCTGTAATCCATACATGGAGTTGAAGCACTTCTTGCAGATGTATAAGGAGAATGTGGAGATTCATGGTATGGTAGGCTTTGATTTCAGAAGTTTCTTCGATATCATCAGAGGAAAGAATGTGGTATCTGTCTATTCGTATGAATATCAAGACAACATAGCTGAGGCTATCTGCCACCTAAAGTCTGTTAATCTAAAAGACAATGGCAAATATCTTCTGTCGTTTACAGTTGGTAAGTATGATGAGAAGGCTCTATCCAAGCATTTGGCTTCTCTTAATGAATACATGGATACTTTCCCCGAAGAGAGCTGCCTCTACTGGACATTCAGAGAAGCAACTCCTCAAAAAGTAACTTTGTTTGCTTCTATATCTTCAGAGCAATAAAAGGAAACATTGATGGAGGAAAAAATCCCTCCGTAAGTATATTAGCTTCATCAAGCATCGAAAGTAGTTTCATCAGACACCGAAACTACTTTCGATGCCTGATGATGCTAACTTCGTTTTTGGGGGCTGAGTTGTTGCGAATACCATCAAAGCTGCGTAATGTTTCTTCTAATCCACAACTTGAAGAACGGGTCGTTAAACGATACGAAATCCCCATCCACATCTATGAAATCTCTAGCTATCAACGCCTTCTTGACGCTTTGCACATTTGCAGAGCTTTCCAGGCGATATTCATTCAATACCTCCCGGTGGGAAAGTCCGGTATTGATGCCATTCGCCACTGCTATGAGGAAATTCTTCTGGTAAACCGTCATGGTTTCCATATCACGCTGATAGAACAGGCGATTTTGATCCAAAAGTTCATCGATAGCTTGCTCTATCATCTGATCTGTAACTTTCGGACTAGCCTTGTACCAGGTGAGCCAGGCCAGGTGTTGGACGAGCGAAGACAGGTTTTCCGATACATTGCAAATTTTAAGAGCCTGCTTTTCCTCTATATGCTTCCCTGTATTCTTGAACTTCTCGCAGATGAAAGGTATCCACTCTGTTTCCGGTATCTTGTCGAGAAACATGATGTCGCCAAACTTGTAGAATGGACATTCTGTGGTGTGGAACAGTTTAGTCATCAGATGCTTCTTGCTTCCGAACATACAGTAAGTTGTCAACTTCTGATGTTGCCATACTGTTCTCAACTTCTTCTGGAAGGTAAGCGAGTCCTTGAAGTCTGCTATCTGCTGAAACTCGTCAAAACACACGACTATTTTAATGCCTTTCTTCTCTGCAATTTTCTCAGGAAGCTGCAAGATTTCCCTTTCAGGGTTATCCTTGGGATCCCAGGCAAAAGACAGAGAAAAGTCGTTCATGGGATCAGTACCGAAGGAGAACTTCGGGGTGATGTTGGAAAGAAAGGTCTTTCCCATCTGAATCCACTCGTCCCATTTGGAAGACGTTTGGCAAATGGTTTCGGTTGCCAACATCTTACAAAACTCATAGTCGGACTTACATGAGAATATATCAACAAAGATGAACTTCACATCTTTCCGTTTTGACTGGCTTATTACTTTCTTGACAAGCGAAGTCTTTCCCCATCTTCTAGGAGAGATGAGGATGGTATTGATGCCATGTGTAAGATTGGCTTCCAGGCGCTTAGCGTCGTCTATGCGGTCGGTGAAATATTCATCTTCCACAGCTCTACCGAATTCAAATGGATTTTCTATCATAATCGTTTCCTTCTTCATTATTTAATGTTGAATGCAAAGATAGTGATAATTTTTAAAGTAAGAAGTATCTTAGTAAGAACTTTATTACTAATTAACTTTTTACTAGTTATACTGATGTCATTTTTGGGTTCCCAAAATTCAACAAGCATGTTCTAAACAACGAAATGCCTCAACCATACTGGTCGAAATCGGTTATTATCAGGTTAAAACCGTAAGTAAGTAAACGATTTCATATAAATATAATACAGAATAGGGTGGTTATTGCTTTTCTTTTTGTAACTTTGCAGCCGTTTGGTTAACATACGTGCCAAATCATATCTAAAGGAAAAAAGAATATCTAATAATAAATAAAAAGTAATGACTACACTTACAATTTCTATTATTGTCGTTTTCGTGCTCGGCTATGCACTCATTGCCACCGAAAGCTTGACAAAGGTAAACAAGGCTGCGATAGCCCTGTTGATGTTGGTAGGTTGTTGGACCCTCTACATGATGGATCCAATGCAGTATCTCCAGTTGATGCACCCTGACTATACTAGCGGTGCTGCTGGAATGGTGGAGAAGGTGACCGGAATCATCCAGGAACATTTGGGCGATACCGCCACAACACTCTTCTTCCTGATGGGTGCAATGACCATCGTGGAAATCGTTGACCAGAACGGCGGATTCAACTGGGTTCGCAAGGTGATGAAGACCAAGTCGAAGCGTGCGCTCCTCTGGCGTATCGCTATCCTTACCTTCTTCCTCTCTGCTATCCTCGACAATCTGACCACCAGTATCGTGATGATCATGATTCTCCGAAAGCTCGTCACCGATCACAAGGATCGCATGGTTTATGCATCCCTCGTCATCATCGCAGCCAATTCGGGTGGTGCCTTCTCACCAATCGGCGACGTTACCACCATCATGCTCTGGAACAAGGGACTGATTACTGCAGCCGGCGTTATCGCCGAAATCTTCATCCCGTCTGTGGTTTCCATGGTGATTCCTGCCCTCATCCTTCAGACCATGTTGAAGGGCGAACTCGTGATGCCTGAGGTTTCTGACCAGCAGAATGCATCGGTCAGCGATTTCACCGAAGGTCAGCGCAAGGCTGTGTTCTGGTTGGGAGTAGGCGGTTTGATCTTCGTTCCTATCTTCAAGAGTATCACCCACTTGCCTCCATTCGTAGGAATTCTCCTGGTATTGGGCGTTCTCTGGACTGCTACCGAAGTTTTCTATCGCGGTTTGCATCGTGGAGCTGATGCCGAGGGCACTCAGAAGCGAGTAACCAAGTTGCTTTCTCGTGTTGATATGAGTACCATCCTCTTCTTCCTCGGTATCCTGATGGCAGTATCCTGCCTGGCTGAGATTGGTGTGTTGACAGCCTTGGGTCAGGGCTTGAACGTCGTATTCGATGGCAACCATTACCTGGTTACTGGTATCATCGGTGTGCTTTCAAGTATTGTTGACAATGTGCCTCTGGTAGCTGGATGTATGGGAATGTATCCTGTGGCTGCTGTTGGTGATATGGCTGTGGATGGTGTCTTCTGGCAGTTGCTGGCCTACTGTGCCGGTGTAGGAGGTTCAATGCTGATTATCGGTAGTGCCGCTGGTGTGGTAGTAATGGGCTTGGAGAAGATTACCTTCGGCTGGTATATGAAGCACATCTCCTGGATTGCTTTCGTAGGTTACATCGCAGGTATCATCAGCTACTGGTTTATCCGCACCTTCCTTTATGCTATCTAAAGGATAAGTATTTCTGCTTAAAAGGTTCATAGTTTTCGCTTACGTGAAAAAGTTTTTTTTGAAGAAAAAGTCTCAAAGTCTCATTTCCTTTTGGAAATATTGGCTTAAAGACTTGATAGATAATAAGATAAAAAGAATGAGACTTCTCGGTTCTAATGCCGGGAAGTCTCATTAATGTATCATAGAAGTATCATTATTTCACTTTTTCTTTACGAGATACTTCATTCCATCTGCAAATCTCTTGTGTTTCAACTCACTCATATTCGCCAGTTTTCTGCCGAATCCCATCAGGCTGTTTACCTTGATAGATGAACCAATCTGCTTTTTCAGATAGTCGAAAATCTCGGCGGCAGTAAGATAGTCACCCTCTTTCTCATCCTCAACCAACTCGAAATAGAGCAGGAAATACTGGTCTATCGGCTGGATGATCTCAAACTGGCTATTGCTCTTCATAATCAGCTTCACCTGCTGCGCATCGAAATAACTCTTTTCGCCATTGTTCAAGGCAGAAAGTGCCTGGGCAAAAAGCTGCTGATAGTTCGGACGCACGCTCACGTCGATAGGTCCCGTCAGTTCCACACCGATGAATCTTCGGTTGCCGGATGGATCGGAGAGAATATCCTTCATGTTGCTCGTGGCGATGAACGAGGCGAGACGAGGAAATTCCATGACATGACTGCCATACGGAGGCTTGTATTTCAGCGTAGGCAACTGGATGAGATTCTTCAGAAATCCCTGCTGAACCTGTGGCGAAATCTGGTTGAACTCATCGAGATTGATGACCATAAACTGCGCCATCGCCTGATAAACCTGACGCTTTTCCGACAGAATCAGATTGTCACTATATCCCCACTGCAGTTCCGGCGGCAGCAGTCGGCGGCAGAAAGTACTCTTGTTGTAACCCTGTTTGGAAATGAGAAGCGGAGCCACCGAGTTGCCGTATTGGCGATGGGAATAGCCGCGCCACTGGTCCACCATGCCCAGGAACCAGGTGTAAAACCAGTCTGCCCAGTGAGGATTGGCGGTAGGCACCGTGCGGGCCAAGGCACGGATATGATCCTTTCCATCCCATTTGTCGTAGCACTGGAAGAGATATTCCTCTATTGGATTATAGTTTTTGATATAATCAGACTCCAGGAAATTACGTACATCCTTGATGCTCACCCGGATATCAGCCAGCTGCACCTCCAGCGTCATGCGCTTCTGCACTCTGGGTTCCACAGGTCGGTAGCCATACCATCCCTTGTCCTTCGGCAGATATTCCACATATTTCATCACTGTGTTATATCTGAAATCATATCTGCTTTCCAGCAGTTGCATCATGCTCACGATGTTGCTTCTCACGCTGTTCTTATCCTCTTTCTTGTTGTCATTCTTTGCTTCGGCTGTCCCGGAATCAGCTATCATCTGCTGATTATTTCCTGTGTTTGGAGTAAGATTTTGAGAACGTACATGGCTATCAATCTTCATCGCTACCGCCTTGCTGTTGAAATAAGGCTCCGCATCTAGCGTCATCATGAAACTGTTGTGAATCGAAGGCTCTTGGGATAGGGTAGAGCCTGCCTCGATAGAAGGTTTCGGACCATCTACAAGAATCGAAGCCTTGACAATAGCCTGATATACAGGGAAAATCTGCTAGTAAGCGATGCGATAGAGATGCTCGGCATCCGCTTCAGATGTAGGCAGGGAATCCTTTTCGCCCTGGAATTTTATCAGAACGATAACAGTCTTTCCGTCGGCACCTGTGATGGCAGCAAGGGTAGAAGGCAGAATGGCTACCGAGCGCTTAATACCCTCCACACCATCCACATCGGTAATGTTGCCAAATTTCAGCAGCAGGATGCCGTTGAAAGCTTTCATCTTCAGGTTGTTGTTGTCGTCTTTGGCGAATTCAGCAGCGGGATAGATGTGCATCCATTTCGGCATATCCTTGTAGCCTTCATAGTTGTTGCTAAGATACGGAACGCTTTCGCGGAAGTGGGTGATAGTCAGTTTGCTATCATCTTTTGCGAATCGTTCCATCAGCTTCTCCATCGTCTTGGTGCTTACGAGGAGCTGCTTCTTATTATTTGTATGTACGATAGTTACCTTCATTGTATTTCTGGTTAATGGTTAAGTGTTAACTGTAAATTGTAAACTGTAAACTATAAACTCTTTTCAGTGTTGCCCAAAACAAGTCCCGATTTTTGGGCACTCATTGCCCGCCTTATGGGCTCTTGTTGCCCGGCACTTGTTCTGTGGATGCCCGCTTGGTGGGCTGTGGATGCCCGTGTAACGGGCATGGTAGGATCAGTTAGTGGGCACAGAGGGAACATCTGATGAACTGAAAAAGTAGACATATAGTTGCTCTCCTAAACTGGAATACTAGACATATTCTGTATAGTGAAACGGGAATGAATACATCTTTAGTTTTATCAAACCGTAACAATAAATTCTTGGAAAGATTAGCTGTTAGTGAAGTCAATCTCTTCAGAGAAGTGTTCGAATTCAACGTCTTTATATCCGTATCTGGCGAAGAGCTGTTTGATATATTTCTGCTGTTCCGGGAGGAGTTTCAGTTGTCCCAGTTTGTATCGGTAGTATTGTCCTTTGCTACCGAGGTAGTCTCTCATTTCGGCGCGCAATGCAGGTGCGTCTTTCACTTTCATTTCGGCAAATAGTTTGTCGAATCCCCATGCCATTTTCACGACACGCAGCGGAGCGAAGTACTCGCATTTCCCATTTTTCAGGGCATTTGGGAAGATGGCACTTCCTCTATCAGTTTCCTCGTTTTTATAGAGGCCGGATAGATAGTGGATACACTTGTCTTTCATCGGACATGGTTCGGTGAAGCAATAGGTGATGAGGCTAGGTACGTTTCCGTATTCGAAAGCCTTTTTCAAAAGTTCCTTTTCATCCATAGTTGCTATGTTTTTGGTAAAATTTCTATTATAACGAGAAAATAGGGTATTTATTGCCCGAAAACAGCACTTTTTTATATGTTTTTGTAGCTTATTTCCGCCTATTAATAGCATTTTTCTGCTTCTTATTAGTGTTTTTATGATGCATTTCCATAATTTTATGATACTTCCATGATACTTCTTTCGTTATTTTTCGAGAAGTCTCATTCTGTAAAACCATCTGAATGTTAGATATATAACATTAGGCTTTATATAAATAATGAGACTTTGATACTTTTTTTGAGAAAAACATTTATACGTATGCGCGCGATGAATCCTTACTGATCCAAGTTTAGTCAGCTCAGCATAGAGGATTGGGTGATATTTATCAATGGGTGATAATAACGCAGAATCCTGCTGGTATCACAGCCAGCAGGATTCTGCGCTTTCCCTATTATTCTTAATATGTCGTCTGCAAATAGAACTCAATAGAACTCTACAGAACTCTCTTGTGATTTCTGATTCAGCATTTACCTGCTGCTCTGTCTGGGTGTTCTCTTCTGTTGCTACAGGTGTATCAGTAGTCAGGTGTTTATCTATAGCTTTATTCCCTATAGATGGTTTAAGCAATTTTCGTCCATCAGAAAATCAAGTAAACCAATGGTAAGAATGCCATTTTCGTCTCTCCATGGTTTAATGTCATCCTTCACAACTATGACTTTCTTAAAAGTATCATCGATTTTAAGGAGAGAAGCTGTTTATTTCTCTTTACGAAGATTTTTTGGCAATATTGCCACTTTTTCTTCGCAAAGATACGCTTTTTTCCTTAAATATAAGAATTCTGCGAAGATATTTTTGGCAATATTGCCACTTTTTCTTCGTAAGATAAGTGATTCGTGGTGTTTGAAGGTATTCTTTTATGGATATTTTCGATAATTTAAAAAGCGCAGAGTCCTGCCGGCAGGATTCTACGCTTTCCCAATTAATTTCTTAAATATGTCGTCTGCAAATAGAACTCAATAGAACTCTCTTGTGATTTCTTATTCAGCATTTGCCTGCTGCTCTGTCTCTGTAGCCTGCTGCTGAGTTGTCTCCTCCTGAGTATTCTCCTGTTGGATAGAATCCTCAGTGGTAGCCTGTGGCTTGATAGGGGTGCCAACTTCTGTTGTATCTGAAGGAGCATCCGGAGCCACGGTATCAACTGGTGCTACCTCTACGTTACCTACCATTCTGCTTGATGCAAAAACGTTGCTTACTGAAACCATTACCATAGCTGCGATAGCTGCAAACATAAACTTCTTCATAATCGTATATTTTTTTAATTGTTACTATTTAATGTTACTTTCTTTCTTACTTACTTTCTTTGTGGATTCATTGTCGAACCCGCTATTCATAGTCACAATCTGTGTGCCAAAAAGAAGGTGAAAATGATATGAGTTGACTATCAGGTGTTTATGTTTTGTGCGTCAAAAGTAGATGGTGTGGAAAATGAGGAAAGTATGTGGAAACATTCCCCAAAATCTAAACCTCCTTGCCAAGTAAGACTACTTCTTCTTCCCAATTGTGTCCCCTCACACAACTTTTTTCGAAACTTTTTTGCTGAAAATTTGGTAGATTCGATAATAATTGTTACTTTTGCGGAGTCATATCCTTACTGGAAGCTCCAACTGGGCGAAGGTGGGATGGACATATATACATAAAAGGCGTAACTGTACGCTTTGGTTTTGACGCTATTAGAACTTCGCAACTTCCAAATGTCTGTCAAGAACAAAGCAACGGGGACGCCCCTTGGGATGTATTATATATACAGCCCTTGTCGGCTCATAGCATTTCGGCAATGAGTTGATAGGTGGTGCTATATACTTACATCGGCGTGGGGCTTCCAGCGTTGTTCGTTTCGACAGACAGGGCAATGCGAAGGCCTTAATAGCGTGGAACGGGCAACAGACTGGCTCCGCGCTTCTTTGTATATATACCTTAATAATAATCTGGCAGGTTGGGAGCCTCTGTCATTAAATAGGAAAGGCATGAGGCAGTCTGAACGTGCAAGTATAATGAGAATAGTTTCTGATTTGATAGAGGCTGATGGTATCATTGATGCAAGAGAGATTATCTTTCTTGATTCTTTGCGTGAGAAATATGGAATCAAGAAGGAAGATGAAGTGGCTGCTGCCTCCTATACTTTTGCTGCAGCTTTGAATGAACTTCTTTTGGCTGATGATAGTCTTAAGCATGATTTGATTGGTGATTTCAATCAAACGGCAATGTCTGACAATTATTGTGCAAGGGAAGAGGCTTTGCTGATTCTTGCTTTACGTTGTTGTTTGACTATTAATACGGGAAGTTCGGTGACCGTACTTTCCGTAGATACATCTGAAATAAAGTTTGAAGATACTCAAATTCTGTATGTTGAAAGTGAATTTGATCAGAATATTAATGAGCAAATCCAAAATAGTTACCGGGAAATCTGTTCGGAGATACGATTAGCGGGTTTTGATTTTGTTTATTTGCCAAAAATAGCGGAACATTATCAAAGTATTTCTGAAACGGATTTGTATCAGATTGCTGATTTCTTATATCCTAAGGTAAGCTATGAACGACTGCAAGTTATTATTAAGCAGTTGCGTAGCTTGTCAACAGAACGTTTTTGTAAAGACCTATTGGCTGCGAAATTGAATGTGAAAGAGTTTGAAATGGTAAATCCTTCTTTCATGATAAAGATTGGGGAATCTTTTGTTAATGATAGAATGGTGTCGAATTTCTTGCTTGTAGAAATAGAGGATGATGCTCTTGGTACTATTCGTAAAATATTGGATTTGTTGGCAGAAAACTACCATAATCTAAGACTGAATTATTTGCAGGAAGAAACCGGACGTTTTATTTTCCGTGGTTTTTATAAGCAGATCTTTGATATTTTAATGCTTCGTAAGGGTGTGAAGAGTTCTGTTGTCATAGATACGTTAAAAGAGCAAATTTATTTTCCTGAGGCAGATGTCAAGTTGGAGAAAATCCACCGAAGAGAGAAGGCATTGTATGCTTTGTTTTTGTTAGAGTCTATGAGTGGAGGTATCAACTTTAATAAGCCTGTAACAGCCAAACAACTTGAAAGATATCAAAAAAGAATGACTGCTATTATGAAGAAATATCAAATCATCTATAAGAAGTTTGGCGGTGAGGCTGATAAAGCTCCTAATATCTTGGATTATGCAACTCGTGCGCCAATGATTGCATTATTGAAAAAACAGATATTGAAATTGAATGATGTCTTGTTCCATGCTGAGGACTATATTATACAGCGTAATATGTATGGTAATTATGGAGTAAGAATCTCGGCAGATTTGATGACTTATCAGGATGGTATAGATGAGGGAATAAAACAATTAACGGATTCTGATGAATGGCAAAGAATCTCAGCCTTGTAAGGTTGCAACTTGTTTATTAGACTTTTTACTCTTGCTAGCTTGCAACGTTTGCATATTTAATAAGGTATAGAGAAAAATGATTAGCTTTGCACCATCAAACAGATAATAATAACAATTTAAATATTTGAGAATATGATCAATCTTGAAAAAGGACAGCGCATTAGTATGGATAAAGGGCTGTCATTAGTAGGTGTAGGACTCGGTTGGGATCCGAATGAGGGTTCTGGTTATGATTTCGACTTGGATGCTTCTGCATTCATGTTGGGTGAGAATGGTCAGATTCCACAACAGGAATTCTTTGTATTCTATGGAAATCAGAAAGCTCCAGATGGCTCTGTGGAATCTACAGGCGATGATCTGACTGGTGGAAATAGTGATGGTGGTGATGATGAAACCCTGAATGTTGACTTGACAAAGGTTAGTCAAAACATTAAAGAGATAATCTTTACTGCAACTATTTATAAAGCTGATGAACGTCGCCAGAATTTTGGTCAAGTACGAAATTCTTATATTCGTATCTATGATGCAAAGACAAATACAGAGATAGCTCGTTATGATTTGGATGAGGACTTTTCTATAGAGACAGCTGTAGAGTTTGGTCGTCTGTATCGTCATAATGGAGAATGGAAGTTTGAGGCTATTGGTAATGGTAATAAAGGAGGTCTGCAGGCTCTCGTAAACAAATATGCTAAACAATTTGCATAATCGATTATGGCTATTAATTTGATTAAAGGTCAACGAGTTGAAATCGGATCTGGTTTGACTCGTTTGAAGGTAGAGATGGGATGGAAGGTGAATCCAAATGCAAATCCTGCATATGATTTGGATGCATCTACTTTTTTATTGGGTAATAATGGGCAGATAGAACACGAATATGATTTTGTTTTCTATGGCTCTGGTAATCAGACTCAGGCTTTAGATGATAATGGAAAACCAATCTTTGATAAAAGTGGCAATCCTGTTATGCGTCCAATATCTTTAGATAGAAGCGTCTTAGGCTCTATTGATGATTTAGGTGATGATGACGATGATACTGGAGAGGGAAATGAGGAAATAGAAGTGGATTTGACAAAAACTTCGGCTAAGGTGCAAGAAATCCTTTTTACAGCAAGTATCTATTGGAGTCCATCAGATGCAAATGACCCTGTGAATGCTCCACGAATGAAGTATAATTTTGGTCAGGTCCGTGATGCATATATTCAGATTAAGAATGCAATAAATGGAGAGGTTATTTGCCGTTATGATTTGGATGAAGACTTCTCTACCAATAAAGGTGTTGAATTTGGTCGTTTATATCGTCGTGGTTCTGAATGGAAATTCCAGGCAGTAGGTGAAGCTCATAAAGATGGACTAGAACCTATTTGCAGAAAGTATGCTTCTAAATTTATGTAATTATGGCAATCATTCTAGAAAAGAGCGGTGATACTCATCGTATTAATTTGGAAAAGCCTACAGCGGGCAAACCTTCTGCAGGTGAGATTGTTATCAATCTAGACTGGAGTAAAGGGGGATTTTTCAAAAATCTCTTTGGTAATGCCATTGATCTGGATTTAGGCTGTTATTATGAATTGCGTAATGGCAAGAAAATGCTGATAGATGGTTTGCAATTTTCTCATGGTAGAGGAGGTGATCGTCATCATGTGACTCGACAAGGTTGCTATGATATGGCTCCTTATATATGGCATCAAGGCGATGATCGTGGAGGTGGTGCCTCTTCAGGAGAAACCATTCTTGTGAATCCTGTAGGTATCAATGAAATCAAGCGCATTATAGTTTATACCTTTATTTATGAAGGCGTAGCTAAATGGTCGGAGACGAATGCTGTTGTAAAAGTCAAAGTACCAGGCGATCAAGAGGTAATTGTGGAAATGGGGCAACAGTACAGTGACAAAAAGTTCTGTGCAATAGCCCAGCTAGATTTTGCTGGTGATAATTCTATTACAGTGAAGAAACTGGTAACATTTCATGATGGACATCGTGATTGTGACAAACAATATGGATGGGGATTCAATTATAGTCCTGGCAGTAAAGATTAATTATTTAAACTTGAGAATTATGGCAATAAAACTTGAAAAAGGACAACGCATTAATCTGGAAAAAGAGACTGGTGCGAAATTGACCAACTTTTGTGTTGGTTGTAACTGGGGAGCTATCATTAAGAAAACTTTCTTTGGTTTGTCAACATCTGTTGTAGATGTTGATTTGGATCTTAGTTGTATGATGTTTGATGCTAATGGTAATGTGGTTGACCATATTTGGTCTCCTTTATATCAATTCAATGGCAAACTACCTCAAGGCAAGTTGGATTCAAATGATCGTGCTCTTCATCATACAGGTGATGACCTAACAGGTGATCAAAATGGAGATGATGGTCTTGACAATGAGATTATTACTGTTGACTTGAATCGTGTCAGCTATAATGTGAACTCTATCGTGTTCTTTTTGAACATATATAATAATAATGAATATAGTGGTGATTTCTCAGGAATTCCATATGCTTCTATTCGTATGTTTGAGGGTACACCTGAAAGACCACCTAAGCAAGTGTTTGCTCAATATAATGTAGCGACTAAGACAGAATGTGTAGGTAAGCGTGCTCTTGTAATGGGTAAGTTGTACCGACGCAATGGTGAATGGAAATTTGCAGCAATCGGTGATGCGTTTGAAGATAGAACTATCGGACAAACCATTGTTCGTGTGGCAAGAGATTATTCAAAGTAAAATGTTTATAAAATGAGAAGATTACCTGTATATCTACTCCTCGACACTTCGGGTTCTATGTATGGTGAACCTATCGAGGCAGTGAAAAATGGCGTTCAAACGCTTATCTCCACGTTGAGAAGTGATCCGTATGCGTTGGAAACAGCGTATATCAGTATTATCACTTTTAATACATCTGCACAGCAGGTTTCACCTCTTACAGAGTTGGCGGCGTTCCAACAGCCAAACATTGATGCAAGTGGTTGCACAGCATTAGGTGGTGCGTTGGAACTACTATCGCAGAAGATAGATAGTGAGATTACAAAGACCACAGCTGAGGTAAAGGGAGATTGGCGACCATTGGTTTTCATTATGACAGATGGTGAACCGACCGACTCTATTACAAAGGGACTTGAGGAATTCAAGAAGCGTAAGTGTGGTATGGTTGTAGCTTGTGCTGCTGGTCAAGGTGCTAATACCAATACGTTGAAGCAAATCACAGAAAATGTGGTTCAGCTAGATACTGCCGATAGTGCGACTATCAAGGCTTTCTTCAAATGGGTCTCAGCTTCAATCAGTACAAGTAGTAAATCTGTTGAGGATACTGCTTGCGAAGCTACAACAATGAGTGAGTTGCCACCTCCACCACCAGAGGTTAATATCGTAGTATAAATTTTATTAAGGATGGTGCTCTTTAGTAAGAGCATCATCTATAATTTAATCTTTAAACAAATTATGAGTAGAAGATTACCTGTTTATATATTGATAGATACTTCTGGTTCCATGAAAGGTGAACCTATAGAGTCTGTGAAGGTGGGACTGTCGGATATGATAGCATCTTTGCGATTGGATCCATACGCTTTGGAAACGGCTTGTATCAGTATTATAACATACGATAAGGATGTCAAGCAAATTCTTCCTTTGACCGAATTGGAGAACCTTCAATTGCCGGAGATTGCTTGTCCTGAAGCTGGACCGACTCACATGGGAGCTGCTTTGGAATTGTTGTGTCAACGATATGATGCAGAGGTGAATATGGGGTCTAAAGAGCAAAAAGGCGATTGGATGCCATTATTGTTTATCTTGACAGATGGAAAACCTTCGGATTTGTTGGCATACGATAATGTGATACCAAAGGTCAAAGCACATCAGTTCACAAATATTGTGGCTTGTGCTGCAGGACCTAAGGCAAAAACAGAACCTTTGAAGAAACTTACTGACAATGTTTTTACACTTGACACAATGGATAGTAATACATTCAAGAAGTTCTTCCAATGGGTATCAATTAATATCATAGGAGGTGGTAAGACGATGGGAGTTACAGACCAGCTAGAACTGCCTGCACCTCCAACAGAAGTAAATTTAGTGGTATAAAGTGATATGAATTGCAAGATAGTAGGATATGAGTATAAGACTCTTGAAGTGACATTGTCACCAGGAGAATCGTTTTATGCAGAGCGTGGAAGTATTGTCTATGTTGATGAGGCTTTGCAACGTGATGTGGAGTTTAATGGAAGTGGCTCTAGCAATAGTGGATTAGGTAGCCTCTTGGGAGGAGTCTTGAAATCTGCGTTGTCAGGTGAATCTATTTTGATAATCCGTTTCTATAATCCTACAAATACGGAGAGAAAAATGGTACTTTCTGGTAGTTGTTGTGCTCTCGTTCCTATTAGATTGCAAGGAGAAAACTTAATCTGTCGTCGTGGACATTATGTTGCATCCACGAATAAGATAAACTTGAACCTTAATATAAGCCTTCAAGGATTAGTGGGTGGAGTAGGACTTTTCCAAAAGATAGATGGTAATACTACTGTTTTTCTTGATTCCCTTGGTTCCCCAATAGAAAAGATTCTGGGTAATGGTGAAACAATTGAAATAGATGAAAATCATATCGTAGCCTTTCAAGGTTTCTCTCCTTCACAGATTCTGGCAGGTTGGTCTGTTGGTAATGTCTTTCGAGGAGAGGGATTGAGTTTAATGAAGGTGACAGGACCTGGTAAGGTCTATCTGAGTCCTCTACCGATGATAGTCTATAAAAATAACTAACAATAACAAAACAATGAGAAGATTACCTATATATTTCCTCGTTGACGTATCTGAGTCAATGGTAGGAGAGCCAATCCAGCAAGTGCAGGATGGTATGAGAATGATAGTTCAAGAATTGCGTACCGATCCGTATGCTCTTGAAACAGCATATATATCAGTGATAGCTTTTGCTGGTAAAGCAAAAAGTGTAACGCCTTTGACGGAATTGTATAAATTCTATCCTCCAACGTTTCCTATTGGTGGAGGTACGTCTTTAGGTGCTGCTCTTAACTTTTTGATGGATGATATGGACAAGTCGTTAGTGAAGACAACCTTGGAGAAAAAAGGTGATTGGAAACCAATCATTTTCCTCTTTACAGATGGAACTCCTACAGATGATCCAACTCCAGCTTTCACTCGTTGGAATCTGAAGTATCGTCATTCAGCTAATATTGTAGCAATATCTATCGGTGATAATGCGAATACGCAGTTGCTGGGACAAATATCAGATAATGTGCTTCGTTTGAATAATACTGATGAAATTTCGTTCAAGTCATTCTTCAAATGGGTTACTGCTTCCATCAAGGCAACAAGCGTTTCTGTGACGGATATGGGTGATGATGAAGTAAAGTTGGCACCTACATCTGGTATAAATCTTGAAAAGGTAGATACTTCTAAGCCTTGTATCATAGATGAGAATTTTGTAGTGTTGGTAGGCAAATGCTCCAATACCAAGAAAACTTATCTCGTAAAATATGCAAAACGAATGGCAGAGTACAAGGACATAGATTACGGAAACCTTGGCTTATTGAAGAATGAGTTTAAGTTGGTTGGTGCTTATCCTATAGATGAAGAAACATATAATAGCTTGTCTGATGGAAATTCTAACCAGAGTATCAATACAACAGCTTTGCGTGGTGTACCAACCTGTCCTTGTTGTGGCGCACAATTAGGTGTAGTGGTCTGTGAATGTGGTAATATTATGTGTTCAGACGGAAATACGACAGCTTGCCCTTGGTGTGGTATGGAAGGCTCTTTGGGTGAGATTGCTGCAGGTGGAGCTGATATAACAAGAGGAAGAGGATAAAGCTATGAATGTAGAAAAGATAATAGATATAGTTTGTCAAGGGAAAAACGACGAGAAGGTGGAAGACTTCTTGAAGTTCCTTTCAGACAAATTGTGGAATCAATATAAAGAACATCTGATGGACAATATTTTAGTTGCAGAAAATAAAGTAAAGTCTTTAGCATTTTCGATACCGAATGCTAAAGAAGGAAAGGATTATTCACAGACAGTGAACGTTCCTGATGAAAATATGGTGCTTGTTGAAGTAAGCGGCATATCAGAAGAAATGCATGGCTTGACAATAACTGTGGCAGAGGATGGACATAGTTTTACAATTAGTGGTTTACCAACTTTAGAGCCATTACGTAATGGTGGTACAGCAACGGCTGAATCAACATTTGAATTGACGCTATGCTATAAATATAAAGGTATATTCTTGCCAGAAGATAGACCCGTCTTAGAACGTAAGATTCCTTTTGTCATCAATCAAGACCCACGTAAATTGTGGAAGAATTTACCTGTGGATTGGGAAAATATGCCTGAACCACGTTATCAGAATGAAGATGTACAATGTGAATATGTGAAGGTTGAGGCTCTGGATGACGGTGCTCCTCAAAAGGATATTGTAGCTGCCAGCAAGCGTGGTCGTTCGCATGCCCAAGAAGCAAAACCTCGTGATGACCATTTCAAAATGGCTCATCTTGAAAATGGATGGTATATTATGGCTGTTGCTGATGGAGCTGGTTCTGCTACCTTCTCTCGTGAAGGTTCTCGAATAGCTTGTGAAACGGCAGTCGATTATTGCAAGGAGCAATTGTTGGATAGTAAGAAATTTGAAGAAGAGATAGATACATATGACCAGTTTAAGGAAGACAGCGAAAGCGAGGCTCGTAAAATGGTTGGGGATTATATCTACAAGATTGTTGGTACGGCTGCCTTTCGTGCTCAAAAAGCAATTTATGCTGAGGCTGCTGCACATAATCAACCAACAAAGATTTATGCTACGACTTTATTGTTGACGATTTGCAAGAAGTTTAGTTATGGCTGGTTTGTTGCATCTTTTTGGGTTGGCGATGGTGCAATATGTCTCTATGACAAAGAGATGCATACCGTAAAATTACTTGGTGTACCTGATGAGGGAGAGTTTGCTGGTCAAACTCGATTTTTGACAATGCCAGAGATATTCAAGGATGCGACAGCTTTATACCAGCGTCTTCGCTTTTATATAGTTCCAGACTTTACTGCATTGTTCTTGATGACAGATGGCGTGAGTGACCCAAAGTTTGAAACAGACGCAAACTTGAATAATCCTGATAAATGGGATGCACTTTGGAATGATTTAAAGGAAAATGGGGTGGATTTGTCTGATGATAATGAAGCTGCCAAAGAACAACTTCTTAAATGGTTAGACTTCTGGTCACCAGGTAACCATGATGATAGAACTATTGCAATATTGTATTAGAAAAGTATATTATGGCAAACAAAGTAATATTAAAGGCATCTGATGGCACAACCGTTGAGTTTTATGATGAAATCAAAGCTCAAGGTGGTGTCAAGGATGTTTATTTTTCAATAGACAAGACATACGTTGTCGCTTTTTATCGAAAGACTCTTTCACCAAGTGATAAAAATCGTTTGGAAAATATTGTAGGCCCTTACCATAAACGAATATTTGAGACTGTAGAGGGTAAATATTGGAAAGACTATTTAATTATGCCAGATCGACTTGTTGAATGGAATGGAAAGATCGGTGTGGTCTTACCCTTTTATCCAAGTAAGTATTTCTTTAAAGGTGGGCCCTTTGATGGTAAGGAAAAAGAAGGTAAATGGTTTGCATCTGCAAAATTGAGAAATCGTTTTGTCCCAGCAGACCAAAAGGGTACTTGGCTTTCTGATTTACATATGTGTTTAAAACTAGCTCGTGCTGTCAGAAGGTTGCATGCTGCCGGTCTTGCTCATTCTGATTTATCGTATAAAAATGTGCTTGTAGATCCTATTTCTGGTAATTCTTGTATTATTGATGCTGATGAATTGGTTGTTCCTGGAAAATATGATGCAGGAGTTTTAGGTACACCTGATTTTATAGCACCTGAGGTTATGGAAACCAAAGGCTTGAAGATTGGCGATCCTAATAAAAAACTTCCGAGTATCGCAACAGACCGTCATGCTTTAGCTGTGCTCATATATATGTATTTGCTAAATCGTCATCCTCTGCGAGGTGGCAAAGTATGGGATATAGATCCTGCAAAAGATGAAGAGTTGTCGATGGGAGAAAAGGCTTTATTTATAGAGCATCCGACAGATAAGACAAATCGTGTAAAACCTCAAGATCTAGATAAGAGTCAGTTGCCACAAGGTGACCCTACAAAACTACCATACACAATTTGTGGTCCGTATTTGAAAAAGTTATTTGATAGAGCTTTTATAGATGGACTTCATAATCCTTCTGCTCGTCCAAGTGCTGCCGAATGGGAAGATGCTTTGGTTAAAACTTGTGATCTGGTTCAACCTTGTCAAAATCCGAAATGTGAGGCGCATTGGTATGTCTTTGACAATACTACCAAGCCAAGATGTCCTTTCTGTGGAACAGAATATAAAGGTCAATTGCCTATTCTCAATTTCTATTATGCACCTTCTCACGGAAAGTATATGTCTGAGAATTACAGATTGATGGTGTATGATAAGCAGACTTTGTATAAGTGGCATTCTAACCGTCTTGTTTCTGCAAATGAGAAAACGACAGATGAGGATAAAAAACCTGTAGGTGATTTCCATTTCTTTAATAATCAATGGATTCTCATCAATCGCCGTTTGCCAGATATGTATGATGCGACGGATAAAAAGCCTATTGATATTGGGGAATATGTGCCTTTGACAGATGGTAGGCAGATATTGCTTGATAAGAGTCAGGGAGGTAGATTAATAGTAGTACAACTTGTAAATAATTAATATTATGTTTTTGGGTGGTATCTTTTGGGGGCTTATTGGTGGAGATGAAGATTGGACAACTAAAGTGTTTTTGGCACTCATAATTATTTGTGGAATCTTGTTGTTTGGTTTGATAAAATTGGGTTGGAATAAGTTAATGGATAAACTCTTTGGATAAGATGGTCATTTATGTAATCCGCAACAATCATCGCTTTGGACCATACGATGAGCAAACTTTGCTCTTGTATGTGAACAATGGACAGGTGCTAAAACAAGACAAGGCTATTGCTGATAGTGATAGCTTTGAACGGACAGTTGGCTTTTATTTGAAACGAGCTAACTTGAAGAGTCATGTCCAAAACAAAGGAAATGTATTAGCACAGTTGTCTGCGATAGGTTCGGAGTTAATATTCCCGAAAGCCAAGTTGTTTTCCAAGCAATTCCTTTCAGATCAGCGATTCTTAATCTTGGCTTTAGTGGGATTGTTGCCAATGATTATCATGACCATACCATTAGGAGGATTTTTCATTTTTTATGAGGTCTCATTGTACTTCTCAATAATTTGGGGCTTGTTCTTCTATGCTTGTTTCAAAACTCATCAGGTCAAGTTGAAGACAACTTTGAATGTATTCTTTTTGACTCAACTTTGTGTGTTTGTTGCATGGGATTTGTTAGGATTACCTAAAGTCAATCCTTTCTATGCTTTTACAGGTGTGCATTTTCCTTTTAATCTTCTTGGGTACGTCTTTGGAGTTGGACTTACGGAAGAATTCGGAAAGATGATTCCGCTCCTTATTATATTAAGGAAGGCAAAGGAACCGTTAATACCTCAAACGATGGTGTTTTATGGCTTGATGGCAGGAATCTCTTTTGGAGTTTTTGAAGGAGTTCAATATCAGATGACGGTAAATGCTGAGCAGACGTATGATGTTTCGTTCTTCCTGAACATTGCAAGATTGACAAGCTTGCCGTTCCTTCATGCATGTTGGTGCGGTATTGCAGGTTATTTCTTGTCGTTTGCTCATCTCTATCCAAAGTATAGACGAGGATTATATGTTCTTGCAATCAGTATTCCTGCTATAGTTCATGGGTTATATGACTCCTTTGCTGATTTAGGGGCTATTTCGCTTGTTATGGTATTTTTGGGGTTGATGCTTTTGATGATGTATTTGAAACAAAGTGTTGATTATCAGTCGAAATTGAGGCAATGAAGAATGGCTTATAACCTTGCAAGCAAATGTGAGAGCCTTAGAGTATATAGTGAGTGTAACGTTAGGGAATCTCTGTCTTGTTGAAAGAAAAGCAATACCTTTGCACCAGAAAATAAAAATAATAACAATTAAAAATAAAGATTATGGGATTCTTTAATTTTCTCAATAAGAAGAGTGATAACGAGAGCGCAGCTACCGTTTCACTGCCAGTAGTAGAACCTTCTGAAGCAAAAGAGGAGGTTGAAAGTGTAGCACCTGTTAAGGCTGAAGACTCGAATGTTAATAAGCCGTTGACAGTTTCTTATGCTACAGGTTGGCCTATAGATGTTATCTATGGTTATCTTCATAAGAATTATGAGGATAAGGGCTTTGCTGATGCTATGGTCAAGAGTGATTTGGCTTTCCGTGATTTAAATATGAGTCTCATTCGTAATAAGATACTCATGGTGTTCAGAGAAGTCAACCTCAACTATGATGTGATGAAGCAAGACTTGCAAGTCCGTATAGATAATTGCAATGCTGCAGGCTTACTGACAACAGTTGCCGAGATAGAGAAGATGATGTCTCTTATTAATTCTCATAAGGAAGAGTTAAAGCAATTAGAGATAGATTTTCGTAATAATGCAAATGAGGCATCAATTCCATTGCAATCGTATGATTGTGGATTCTTGAGAGGTATTGCAACTATCGCTTTAAGTGGTGCTAAAGGTTCTGTTGTGCCGCAGGTGCCTAATAATAATGTAGCAGCAAAGCAAGCTATTGCATAATTGGAAGTTGAACTCATAAAATTGATAGCATATGAATTGGTGGATTAAATTAGGATGCAAGTTGACTGGTTGGAGCTCTAGTGTATTGAGTCAGTGTTCTGAGGCAAGTAAGACTCAATTGAGTAAATATACATCAGCATTGCTTATTCTTATGATAGTATGGAGCATTACTGGCTTTTGTTTCGCTCAGAGATATATTGGTCTTCCTATTTGGGGCAGTATTTTGGTATCTTTGGTATTTGTAACGATTGTGGTTATGATTGAACGCCAAATTCTTTTGGCGTTGCATCCTACTAAAAAGTTAGCTGCGTTTAGATTGGTTATAGCAATAATAATGGCAATTGTAGGTTCTTCTATCTTTGATCAAACGATGTTTGGAAAGGATATTGACAAGCAAATGGCTGATACGATAGAATTGCAGACTGCTGATCTTACTCAGAAGAGAGTCAGTAACATAGATAGCAAACTGATGGCGTTTCAGATAGAAAAAGATTCTTTGAATAAGGTTAATTCTGAATTGCAGGCAGATGTGAATGCTCATCCTTGGATTATTCAAAAGTCTGTCACTAATAGTCAGGATCGTCTTGTAGTCAATGGAAAGATTAAGGTTGTGAATAATCCATCAGTGACGACAAATCAAGTAGCTAATCCAAAACAGATAGCTATTGCAGCAAATAATGAAAAAATCAAGCAGATTGTTTTACAAGAGAATGATTTGAACAAAAAGAAATTGACTGTTGAAGAAGATACTAGAAAAGAATGCCAAGCCAATGTTGGTTTCTTGGAAGAATTAGAGGCTATGGTATCTATAGTGACAACAAGAACTGTTGCTGGTATCTTTTATGTGATCTTCTTTCTATTGTTGATGAGTTTGGAGCTCTTTGTTGTTACGAGTAAGATGGGAGATGAAGAATGTGATTATGAATTGGCTATAAAAGGAGCTGAAAGAGTAAAAATGGCTCAGTTTAATAGTGCCTTTAGTAAGGTAAGTGTTTAATTTAAAATGAAATAAAATGAAGAAATTATTAATGTTACTTCTTGGTATTTTCGTATTATTGCCAATGAAAGCCCAATTTAATTTTGGAAGAAATAGTTCTGCTATGCAATCGTCATATGCAACTATGACTTTCACGAATCAATCTAGTTATACTATGACTTTGAAGATTCTTGGAATTTATGGAGGATTATACTCCGTGGTATATCTACCAGCACATTCTAGCAGGGTCGAAACTTTTGCTAAGAGTGCTAATTATAAATTGAAGATTAAAGCTGTAAATGGAAGAAGTGTATCATATCATAATGCAGGAACGTTTTCGGTTACATGTACAAGTACAAGACGCTCTGAAGGAAGAATGAGCTTTCAGATGTCTTCATATGGTAGTGGATTAGGACCAAGCATTTCTGCAAAAGAGTTTGAAAGTAACAGATAAAATATAAAAAAATGGAAAAGAAACATCATTACACAGGCTTAACCGATGCCCAAGTGCTCGAAAGCCGACAAAGGTACGGCGTCAATGTTTTGACACCTCCAGAGAAGGAAACGATTTGGGATACACTCAAAGAAGCATGTACACACTGGATATCCATATCCATGTTTTCTTTAGTGGCACTTTCCGTTGTTGTTGCAGGTATTTTGGTTGGTGGCATGGGACCAATCATTTGGAGTATGCCAGCTATTATAGCTCTTGCTACGGTTTTAATCCTTATTGTGGGATTCTTTGGAGGTTTTGGAGACCCTCTCTTTAAAATTCTCATTATGGCATTTGTCCTTTCTATGGGCATTTCTATCTATGAGTATTGTTGGGTAGGTACAGGCTTTAAGACTTTTTTTGAACCAATAGGTATTATAGTAGCATTGATATTAGCTACAAGTATAGCTTTTGTTTTGGAGCGAAGAAACGAGAAAACATTTCAAAGCCTTAATGTTGCTAATGATGATACGCTGGTTAAGGTCATTCGTAACAATAATGTATGTCAGGTGCCACGCAAGGACATTGTGGTTGGTGATATTGTTTTGTTGGAGACAGGTGAGGAAATTCCTGCAGATTGTGAACTTTTGCAAAGTTTGAATCTCAATGTGAATGAGTCTTCTCTTACAGGAGAATTGCAATGTGCTAAGACAACAGATAAGGCTTGTTTTGATAAGGAGGCCACATATCCTTCTAATCAGATTATGAAGGGTACAATCATTCTCGAAGGATATTGTGTTGCTAAAGTCACTAAAGTTGGAGATGCAACGGAAAGTGGTAAAGTCTTTGAGGCTGCCCAGGTGGAAGAAGGTGGTAAAACTCCATTGAGTGAAGAACTTGACAAATTGGCTGATTTGATAACAAAAACAAGCTATGTATTTGCTGTATTAATAATTATTGGTCGTATTGGTATATATTTCTATATGGGTAATGCAGACTTCTCTACTGGTGAAGGATGGATAAACTTTGTGACATATGTATTGAATACTATTATGATTGCTGTGACTCTCATTGTTGTTGCAGTGCCAGAAGGTTTACCGATGTCTGTAACATTGAGTCTTGCTTTCTCTATGCGTAAGCTGATGAAAGAGAATACATTACCTCGTACTATGCATTCTTGTGAGACGATGGGTGCTACGTCTGTGATTTGTACAGATAAAACTGGTACACTTACGCAGAATAGAATGCTGGTTGCCGATACCCATTTGGAAGATATTTCTAATAATCTCTTGGCAGAAATGATAGCCATTAACACTACGGCAAATTTGGACTTTACAGATCTTAAAAATATTAAGGCTGTAGGTAATCCTACGGAGTGTGCGTTACTTTTGTGGCTTAATAGTAAGGGCTTTGACTATATAGCTCTACGCGAAAAAATAGAGGTAATAGATCGCTTGCCTTTCTCTACGGAAAATAAATACATGGTTACTATTGCTAAGTCTGTAGAACTGAATAAGAAGGTCGCTTATGTGAAAGGTGCTCCTGAGATTCTTCTTGGTCTTTCCAACGTATCAGCTGAACAGAACCAAGCATATAGCAAGCAACTTTTGGACTACCAGAATAAGGCTATGCGTACACTTGGTTTGGCATACATAGTTTTGGATGAAAATCAAGAAGTATTTAAGGATGGTAAACTCAATATGGAAGGGTTTACATTTGCTGGTATTTTTGCAATTTCTGATCCAGTACGTAAGGAAGTTCCTGCTGCTATTAAGGAATGTTTGGATGCTGGTATTCAAGTGAAGATAGTTACAGGCGATACTTCTGGAACAGCAAAGGAAATTGGTCGTCAGATTGGTCTTTGGAATGATACTGATGGTGAGAAGAATATTCTTACAGGTGTTGAATTCGCAGCTATGTCTGATGAGCAATTGGTTGACCGTGTAGAAGATGTGAAGATTCTCTCTCGTGCGCGTCCTAACGATAAAGAACGATTGGTAAAGTTGCTTAAGCAGAAAGGAATGGTAGTTGCTGCCACGGGTGATGGTACTAACGATGCTCCGGCGCTTAATGCTGCTGATGTCGGTCTGTCAATGGGAGATGGTACTGCTGTTGCAAAAGAGGCCAGTGATATGACAATACAAGACAACTCTTTTTCAACTATTGCGAATGCTGTTATGTGGGGACGTTCCCTTTATAAGAATATCCAGCGCTTCCTGCTCTTCCAGCTTACTGTCAATGTAACGGCTTGTTTGTTGGTTCTTTGTGGCGCCTTTATGGGTACGGAGTCTCCTCTTACAGTAACGCAGATGTTGTGGATAAACCTTATTATGGATACCTTTGCTGCAATTGCTCTCGCCTCATTGCCGCCTTCACGTAGGGTGATGGAAGATAAGCCACGTGACCGAAGGGCTTCTATTCTCACTCCTACCATGCGTAAGGATATAATTGGGGTCGGATTATTCTTTTTCTTCTTACTTGTGGCAATGCTCTACATCTTTGAGCATGGTGACTATACGTCGATGAGAGAACTCTTCTTGAATTTCCAGTTAGGTGAACGAGATGGATTGAGTACATACGAGTTAACGCTTCTCTTTACGACGTTTGTGATGACGCATTTCTTCTATCTCTTCAATGCTCGCGCATTTGAAACTGGTAAGAGTGCACTTCATTTTAAGGGCTGTCAGGGATTACTTGTCATAGTAGTTGTTATCTTTGTAGGACAAGTATTTATGGTTGAAATACCAATGCTGCAAGACTTCTTTAATGTTTGCGGATTGAAGTTGGAAGATTGGATAATAATTATCCTTGGATCGTCACTTGTGCTTTGGATACGTGAAATCTGGCATTTGTTGACAAAGAAATAATGTAATAAATGGAACTGCACAATATTTTTTGTGTAGTTCCATGAATTTGAAAATCATGAGAAAGGCTGATGTATTAATACCTAATATGGCATTAGTAAAAAGATAGAATGGAGAAAAATTATGAATAGACAACAACAAAGAAAACAACTAGAGGAAGCTTTAGAAGTAATGAATCTAGATAACTATTTAGCTTTTGCTTCTATATTTGCGCAAGATATTCATTATCCAGATCTTAAAAAACTGATAATGGATTATTTTGAAAGTTTGAAAAATTATAAAGAGTATGCCACATTCGTTTGGGATATGGTAGAATTAAGTAATCAATTAAAAAATGAGATACATTAAGTTATCTACACATTTTTAAGACAAACTCCTAAGCAAGAGTATAAACTGCTTACTTTTAGTTTAACACATTAACAAATAACAAAAAAGAAAAAGATTATTTTCGTTTCAAACGGCAAGTCAGTTATCCTTGTAAAAGATACAGAGAGTGAGGTATTATATGGTAATGTATCTAAGAAGAATATGTTACGTATAGTTCTTACTGAATTTATTAGCTATTTGAAATAAAGTAAAATAATAAACATGGCAAAACGAAAAACAAATACAGGAATTCCAGGACTTTCGTTTTCTTGGAAACGAGCTTTGGGTATCACGCAGGCTAAACAGAAGTTTGCTCGTGAAACGGGGATTCCAACCTCTAAGGCTGGATTGGAAAGAAAAATAGGAAAGATGGTTCTGAAGGCATTGTTTGGAAAATAATATGAGTAATAACAATAATAAACAGTTAGGTGAAGCTCCTTGGCTTCATGTAATTATTTCCACAGGATTAGGCACAGGTTTTGTACCTAAAGCACCTGGTACAGCAGGTGCTTTCCTGGCTTTGCTCATTTGGATAGGTCTTTATTATGTCCTTTCTCCGATAGGGTTGATAGTGGCTACAATTTTATTGGTTATTGGTTCTTTGTTGAGTCTCAATATCCCTTGCAACAATAGGTTTTGTGTTGTTTAGAGTGATAGATATAACTAAACCGCTTGGTTGCAGATGGATAGACCGGAATATTCATGGTGGATGGGGCTGTATGCTTGATGATGCATTGGCTGGCTTCTATGCATTTATTGTAACATTAATAATCAGATATTTCCATCTAGTAGAATATATTCATGGGACATATAACTTGTAAAACTGTACCTACAACTGGTATCATTGGAGCAATCGCTGGCGATTGCTTCGGGGCTGCGTATGAATTTCATCCGGTAAAGCATGGGGACTTCGATATATACAAAGATCCTCGTTTTACGGATGATACGGTTATGACCTTGGCTGTTGCGAAATGGCTGACGATTGATTCAGAACATAGCCACGAGAAGCTCGTGGAGTGCATGAAAGAATTGGGACGGAAGTATATGTTTGTTGGCTATGGGAAGAAGTTCTTGCGGTGGATTATTAGTAGAAAAACGGAACCGTATAACAGCTATGGCAACGGTTCTGCCATGCGAGTAAGTCCATGTGGCTTTTATGCCAAGACATTGGATGAGGCTTTACTGCTTGCTAAGATTTCTGCAGAGGTGACTCATAACCATCCTGAAGGGATAAAGGGGGCGCAGGCTATAGCTGCTTGTATCTTCCTGGCTCGTCAAGGAAAAGACAAGAAGCAAATATGCGATTACGTTGAGGCTCATTTTGAAGGGTACAATATTCACCGTACTCTTGCAGAAATACGTCCCGATTATGGATTTAGGGTTAGTTGTCAGTCGAGTGTTCCTGAATCTATCATCTCATATCTCGAAGCAGATAGTTATACTTCTGCTATCCGTAATGCCATCTCTCTTGGCGGTGATGCAGATACTATGGCGTGTATGGCTGGAGGAATAGCTGTTGCTACAAGAGGGATGGAAATGCCAAAAGAACTGGCTTATTGTGTATATAATAATGTGCTTGATGATAATCTTCGTCAGATTCTTAATGAGTTTAATTTGTATCTGAAGGAGCATGAAAGGGAATAAGTGTTGTCGTTAAAAAAGTGGAGCTGTGTAATCGGTACAGCACTATTGCTAGATATGGATGACTTTACGATTTGTTGGTTGTATGAATAGAAAAAATATAGAAAATGAAACTATAAAAGAAAGATTCCTCGGTACCATCTTCGGGCAAGCTGTAGGAGATGCCTTGGGACTGAGCACGGAGTTTATGTCCAAGCAAGAGGTGGATCGTTTTTATCCTAATGGGATAGAGGACTATTCACAAATCGTACAGGATGATCATCGTCGTCGTTGGCAAAAAGGCGACTGGACTGATGATACCGACATGATGCTATGCATCTTAGAATCCTTTGTGGCTTGTCAAAAGGTAGATATTCTTGATATTGCCAGAAGGTTTAAGGAATGGATGATGAACGGAGGCATGGGAATTGGCCGGCATACTTATTGCCTGGATGATGAAAAGAGTATGGGATATACGCTCAGAACTTTAGGGGCAGCCCTATGGGCTTATTGGCATGCAACCTCGTATAAGGAGGGTATCCTGAAGATTGTTTTATCAGGCGGAGATGCGGATACCAATGCTGCAGTAGCAGGGGCTATCCTGGGTGCTAAATTTGGAATAGACCAAATTCCTGAAGAATGGAAAGATGGTCTTCTCTATGCTTCTATGCTCCATAACAAGGTGCAGGAATTCTACGCAATGGTCTGATAAGATGGCGCTGTATCGGTTTCTGTACTGCACCATTGACATCTTAAAAGTCATTGTTGTCATGTTATGATTTTAATGATAATCTCTTTTTATAATCATAGTCATTCCCGAAAAGTGTCATTAATGACAAAAAACGGGAATGCTTAATAGATTTAAACTTTTGGCTTGTTCTTTAGAAATCCATGTGTATGCTTCTGTATCAAAAAACGTAGAATCCTGCTGGCATCATTGCCAGCAGGATTCTACGCTTTCCCTATTATTCTTAATATGTCGTCTGAAAATAGAACTCTATTGAACTCTACAGAACTCTCTTGTGATTTCTTATTCAGCATTTGTCTGCTGCTCTGTCTCTGCAGACTCCTGCTGCTGAGTTGTCTCCTCCTGAGTATTCTCCTGCTGGATAGAATCCTCAGTGGTAGCCTGTGGCTGGATAGGAGTGCCAACTTCTGTTGTATCTGAAGGAGTATCTGGAGCCACGGTATCAACTGGTGCTACCTCTGCGTTACCTACCATTCTGCTTGATGCAAAAACGTTGCTTACTGAAACCATAACCATAGCTGCGATAGCTGCAAACATAAACTTCTTCATAATCGTATATTTTTAAAATTGTTACTATTTAATGTTACTTACTTTCTTTCTTTGTGGATTCATTATCGAACCCGCTATTCATAGTCACAATCTGCGTGCCAAAAAGAATTGCGAAAATGATATGTATTGATTATCAGATATTTACATTTTATGTACCAAAAGTAGATGGTGTGGAAAATGAGGAAAGTATGTGGAAACATTCCCCAAAAAGTTGGGGAATGTAAGGTACCCAACCATATAATAATAGGTAAGCTATGATTATCAAAAGAAAGAGTCCACTCATGACGAATGGATTCTTTCTCCGATTTCTATAATTGTTCCATCAAATCTGGCTTTAGCAAGAAATCCATTAACCCGACAATATAAAAGCCATTGTTGTCATGATATGGTTTTATGTCATCGCGCATTATGATTATCTTCTTAAAGGAATCGTCGATTCTTTTTAATGAAGCGCATTCTTGCTCTCTTTTTGTATCATCAGGCATTGCAAATGCTGATTGGATATAATATCTACGGTCTGCCATATTTGCAACGAAATCCACTTCCAGTTGTTTGCGTTCTTTTGCAGTCCTTGCCTCTACCATACCCACATCAACGCAAAAGCCTCGTAAACGAAGCTCATTGTATATGACGTTTTCCATGATATGATTCTCTTCCACTTGTCTAAAATTCAGTAAGGCATTGCGTAGTCCGATGTCTTGAAAATAGTATTTCGAAAGTGTACCTATATATTTTCTGCCCTTTATGTCATATCGCATTGACTTCTCTATAAGAAAAGCATCTTCCATGTAGGAAAGATATTTGGATATGGTTTTTCTGTCAAGCGTTTCATTCTTTACACTTTTGAATGTATTTTCCAACTTACTAGGATTGCACGGAGAACCTATACCTGAAGCCATCACACGCATCAACTCCATGAATTCTTCGCTGTTTTTCAAGTTGTTCCTCTCTATTATATCTTTAAGATACACTGTTTCGTGTAAAGATCGGAGGTATGCAGCTTTCTTCTTATCACTATCCAATTCCAATATACCTGGTAGTCCACCATAAGTATAATAACTTTTCCACAGCTCAAACTTGTCTCCTCCTACAGAATTATATAATTCAGCAAAAGACAATGGGAATAGGTGAATTTCATCACCACGTCCCCGAAACTCTGTAACCACATCCTTGGATAGAAATTTGGAGTTACTTCCTGTGACATATACATCCGCATTGCGGATATGCAAAAGACTATTCAGCACATCGGTAAACTCATCTATCATTTGTACTTCGTCCAATATGATATAGTAGAGTTTGTCATCTACGATACGTTCATGAATATGTCGTAGAATAACATCAGGGTCACGCAAATTCTTGTTGAGGCGATCATCTAATGCAATTTCTATTATATGGTCTTCACTTATTCCTGTTTCAGTCAAATGATTGTGAAACAAGTTGAAGAGAAGAAACGATTTGCCGCTTCTTCTAATTCCAGTTACAATCTTTATGAGATTGTTAGACTTGCTCGATATGAGTTGCTGTAAATAATAATCTCTTTTTATAATCATAGTCGTTCCCGAAAAGTGTCATTAGTGTCAACTTTCGGGAATGCAAAGGTACGCTATTTATCGGGAAAAAAAGAATTTTATTCCCGAAAAGTGTCATTAATGACAAAAATCGGGAATAAATCGGCTCCTTTGTGGGCTTTTGCATTCAAAATCTCGTAACGTAAGCCCCAGAAAGTAAGATGTCAATGGCTTTTCGTGTGTTCATTCCCGAAAAATGACACAAATGTCAAAAACTGGGAAAGTTTAATAAAATTAAATTTTTGGCTTGCTCTTTAGAAATCCATGTATATGCTTCTGTATCAAAAAGCGCAGAATCCTGCTGGCAATGATGCCAGCAGGACTCTGCGTCTGTTTTATTTAAACAAATCCTCCATTTTAATTTCCTTTTGAACTATTCCACTATGCTTGCCATACGCCACCCCATAGGTTGTAATCATCGTGAGATGAATGGACTGCTTGGGAGAAAGCGTTGCTTTTAGGGATTCTATGCGATGGCGCAAGCGCTGTTCCTCTTCCTTGCTGATGGTATAAGGAGCGCTGGCAAATTTCATCTCGCATAAGTTTACTACATTGTCGTTTCTGATGATCAGCAGGTCAATTTGGGTGCCTTCTTTCTCCTCTGTTCCTTTCACGTTCCATGCAGAGATCGAGGTTTTTACGCCAGCAACTCCAAGAGCCTGCTTGATTTGCTGGAAATGTTGCCAGCAAACTTCTTCGAAGGCTACTCCATGCCATGCTTTTAATACATCAGAAGTCATGTTGTCGCTTACAAAACCGGTTTCCTTTCCATGGGGTTCTACGTATTTCTGCCAAAAGAGACAGAAGTTGTCTATCAGTTTATAGTATGTTGTACTTTTGGGCATCCCGTATGGCGAATAGCTTGTGATGAAATCACTTTCAGCCAAAGCTGCAAGGGTGTTAGACAAACCTCCTCCCAGAGGGAGACCTGTGGCTTGGCTGATTTCTTCACGAGTGAAACCGGAATGGCGGGTTGCCAATAAACGTACTACCTTTTTGCTATCTTCCGGATTGTTGAAGATTGCAGCAAAAAGCCTGTTAAACTCATCTTTCAGTCTAGGTCTATTGCCAAAAAGAATCTTATCTACATTTTGCTCGAAGCTTAACCCTTTTTGGAAGTACCCCATATAATAAGGTATTCCTCCAAAGACCATATAGCTTTGCAGGATGTCGTATTGACTCATTTGGATGTTAGCATGCTCGAAATACTCTTCGCATTCTTTCAGAGTGAAGGGTGAGAGCTTGATTTCTGCAGTCAAGCGTCCGTAGAGTCCTCCTTTGCTTCTTGATAGATTACTGAGAATCCAGGAAGTAGCACTACCGCAAACCACAAGCATGATATTGTCCCTGCCACTACACCAGCCATTCCAGAAGTTCTCGAAGGCTGGAAGAAATCCGGAACGGGGGGTATCCATCCACGGAAGTTCGTCGATAAAGATGACTTGTCGTTCGCCATTGTCTTGGTCTTGTAGCAACTGTTCGAGCAAGAAGAACGCTTCCATCCAGGACTTGGGCATCTTATAACCTTCCAATCCTTGGTTGAGAAGGGCATAATAGAAACTTTCCAGTTGTGTTTTCAGTCTGTTTCTGTCGTTATCTTGGTCAACAGGCGACACGCCTGTATGCTGAAAGGTGATGCGATCTTTCAGTGCTTGTTTGATAAGGAATGTCTTTCCTACACGACGACGTCCATATATTGCTACGAATTCGGGGCGGTCGCTATAGTACAGCTTATCAAGTTCTGCTATTTCTTCTTTTCTTCCTACAATCATATTTTCTTCCTTTCCTATTATTTTCTTGTATTTGATTTTTTGTGCAAAAATACAAAAAAATAACGATTTCGGCAAAATATAGTATATTATATTCTGCCGAAATTATGCTTTTTTATACTTTATCGGCAAGATATAGACTGTTATTTATAGCAGCTCCCTTGCTATCCAGGCACAGGCTTCGGCATCTGCCAAGGCATTGTGGTGCTGGGTGAGGTCGTAACCGCAATAGGCGGCTACGGTCTGGAGCTGATGGTTGGCCGTTTCGAAATCTATTGCTGCAAAATCTTTCATTCCCTTATCCTCTTTTCTAATACTTTCTGCAGATTATCAGAAGGATTCATCCCCAGCTTCTTTCGGATATTGCCACGCTGGGTGGTGATATTGGATTCTGTCTTATTGAGCAGGATACCGATTTCACTCAACTTCTTATTCTGCAGGATGAGATAACAGATTTCCCTCTCAGATGAACTCAATTCCGGAAAAACACGCTCCAGATTCTGCTTGCTCAATTCCCGGGTCTGAATATACTGCAATACATTATCTATCACATTCTTCTGCGATGTCTCACCCAGCAAATCCAGCAAATGCTCGGTCAGCTTCACATCATGCCGCTCCTTGGCCAATGCCACGTATGCCTTAATCTGCTTCTTGTTGATTCTCAACACCTGGAGCAGTTCCTCCTCTTCTCGCTGCAATATTTTATTGGCATTTACCAGATACTCGCCATTTCGGGCAATGCCCAGACTCAGCACACTGATAAACAGCAGTATCAACAGCATCATAAAGAAATAATTACGCAGCGATTCATTGCCCGTAACTATCACACAGACTAGATAAACTCCCAAGGCTATGCCTACCAGCCAGCGGGTAAGACGAGCCTGATAAGCTGCCAGCGAGAAAAACATGTTGCCGGCAAGAATGAGCATGTTGATGAGAATTACCATCGTATTATCTTTCAAGGTAGGCACGAAGGCACTATACAGAATATCCATGCCTATGAAAACCTGGGTTGCTACTGCAAGGAAGGTTATCCCTTTCACCACCCCTATCTTACCCAAGAGATAGGCAGCGAACGAGGACACCACAACTACCAGAAAGACGATGTTGGATGCTGTAAAAAATGGATCGAAGGCTCCCGACACCCCCAGGATATTAGACAGGATGCCTAGAGAAAGCATCACGGCAAAACATACCAGAAGCCATTGGCGCTGGCGATCGAGGTAATTGGATTCCCTTTTCAGCAAGGAGAGTCCCAACCTGCGTAACTTGGTTCTTATTGAGTTCTTTGCTTTCATACTCCGTAGGGATATATTCATTATTGATAGATGAATTGCTTTGCATTGCTTAGCTTAGCATTACCGTGCAAAGATAATAAAAATCTGTGATTTTGACGGCTTTTGAGGTTATTTTTTCCCGTTTTCCTAAAAAATCAGTATTTTTCAGGGTATTTTTTCCCATATCGAACCTTATTTTCCATTACTTTTGCATCGAAAAATAAAATGAATCATTCATCTTTTAAATATCACTAATTATGAAAAGAGACAATACTTTCAACTGCAAGCGCATTCAGTGGCTAATATTTGCATGCTTAACTTTCTGCTTTACCTTCTTCATGGTTATGGTGTCTTCGTGCAGCGATGATGACCCTGAAGAAGTATACAATCAGGCTCACTATCAGGACGTACCGGCCAGTTTGCTGACCGATGCCAAGAAACTGGAGATGGTAAGGTCTATCCAGGACTTGAAAGACGGAAGATTCTTCTATCTTGACTATACGGAGGATTATAAACTCCCTACCATATCAGGATTCAATCTCACCGACAACACCCATCTGATTGGTGCCGTATTGAAAACCCTCTGCGACAAGACGCCATCCTGGCTCAAGGCAAGAGTCAAGCTGGATGCAGGCTGCAGTGCCTTTGCCGTGACGACACCCGATACGGGCGATTATCTGATGGGGCGCAACTTTGATTACTCCCATGATAACGAACCGATAGCAGCTGCCCTGGTTCGTACGGCACCCGAAGGCGGACTGAAATCCATCAGTATGGTGGATGCCTACTGGATAGGTTACCGACAGGATCTCTGGCATTACATCCTATATAACAAGGCTGAGTTTGAGAAGAATAAGACGCAAGACCTATCCTATATCATGGCATTCCCATATCTCCTGATGGACGGTATGAACGAGGCTGGCTTTGCCGTTTCCGTGCTCCATCTCGACGGCAAACCGACCCAGCAGGCTAGTACGGGAAAGAAATTGACTACAACCGTTGCCTTGCGCATGATGTTGGATCATGCCAGAACTGTGGATGAAGCTCTCAAGATTCTGGACGGATATGACCTCTGGATACCGGATAACGACGGCAACTATCATTTCTACATGGCAGATGCCACGGGCCGTTATGCCATCGTAGAATTCGTGTATGACAAGGAGCATCAGAGCAAGATTTACATAGACGATGAATATACGGGTGAGGATGGCAAGACTTATTTTAAATATCCTGACATTTTACCAAACACCCGCGAGGTGATAGAAAAGCGCTATGCCAGCAACTTCTATGTATCTGAAACCATGGCATGTTCTGATAAAGGTCCGAAGCTCTCGAACCACGGCAAGACCCGCTATGACATAATGGAATTCGTCATCAAGCAGAACAACAATCAGTTGTCTGAGGAAGGAGCCATGAATCTGCTCAATGGCGTGAGTCAGGCAGAAACTCCGGGCAATCCAACGAGCCATACCCAGTGGTCGGTGGTGTATAATCTTTCTCAGCGCAAGGCTACGGTCTGTGTGAATCGAGACTATAAGAATAAATTTACGTTCAACTTAAAATAGGCAGAAGCACCCAACAGAACGAAGAAGTGACCTCTATGAGGTCACTTCCAAACCTTCTTTTGGTTCAACTCTATTTCTCCCATCAGCCATCTTAGGGCATTGATTCTCTTGATACCGTTGTAATCGGCAGTAGGGTCTTCATCGAGTGTAAGGATATACTTAGGATATTGGTCATTGATTTGCTGAAGAGATGCCAATTCACGTTTTAAGGTAGCCTCATCTCTAACGGTGGCTGCTACCTGGTAATACGTGATATCGTTTTCATCAATTGCTACAAAATCTACTTCCAGATTATCCATCTTTCCGATATATACTTTCTGCTGGCGATGGAGTAGTTCCAGATAAACGATGTTCGCTAGGATGCGGCCGGCATCGAATGAGCGGGAACCTAGGAGCATTCTTCTCAAACCGATATCCACAAGATAATATTTACCCAGTGTCTTGAGCAGCTGCTTACCCTTGATGTTGTATCTTTTGGTTTCATATACGAAGAAGGTTTCGCAGAGTGCAGTCAGATATCGTTCCACGGTTTCCTGCTCATGATATCCTTTACCACAATGGTGTTATATACACCATTCAGGTAGTCGCCGATTTCAGCGGGAGTATCCAGTTCAAGGGTATATGGAAAACTGCTCCTTGTGATGTAGTCTGTATAGGCTTTTCATTTCATTGTTCTTTGATTATATATTTGCTGCGAAGATACTATTTTTTTAGGATAAATCATCCTAAAAGTATAAAATTTAAGAAAGTTTTAGGATAAATCGTCCTAAAACTCCTCAAATTCCGGAAGTTTTAGGATAAACCATCCTAAAACTTTTCTCCTATCCCCATATCTAGGTATTTCCCGGAAACCATCATTTTTAGGTATTGCAGATTCCGGAAAAAGGATGTAACTTTGCACCCGGAAATAAAAATGTAACTAAAAGAGATTAAGGACAAATGAAAACAACTATCGTAATTTATGGCTCTTCCACTGGCTCATGCCAGTCGATAGCCGAAACCATCGCCTCTAAGTTGGGCGTGGAAGCTGTAGATGTAGCTAACATCGATGATGCTACTGTCGCAAGTCATGAGAATCTTCTTCTCGGTACTTCTACATGGGGTGCCGGCGAGATGCAGGATGACTGGTATGATGGCGTGAAGACGCTGAAGAGTGCCGGCTTGGCTGGCAAGACCGTGGCCTTGTTTGGTTGTGGCGACAGCGAGTCTTATTCTGATACATTCTGCGGTGGCATGAAGGAGCTCTATGATGCTACTGTTGAGGCTGGTGCTACCGTATTGCCTGGTGTTTCTACAGATGGATACACCTATGATGACAGTGAGGCTGTTGAGGACGGCAAGTTCCTGGGACTCGCACTCGACGAGGTGAACGAGGATGACAAGACTGAGGAACGCATCGATGCCTGGCTCGAGGCCATCAAGCCAGCGTTATAATTTTTTCTAAAATATTTTTCAAGAATTAGAGAATGACGGAATTCTCTGATTCTTGGTTTAAAAACAGATAAATTCGGATAGTATGCAGCAGGAAATCGCAACACCAGTAGATTTGAAGGTTCTGATGAATCATATATATGAATATAAGAAGGGCGTGCGCCGCCTGGTGCTCTATACATTCAACAGGAAATATGAGTCTTTTGCCATAACAAGATTAGAGCGTCAGAACATTGATTATATCATTCAGCCGGTTGGCAACGACCGTTTGAATCTCTTCTTTGGCAAGAAGGAATGCCTGGATGCTATCCGCATGATAGTCACCAAACCATTATGCCAGCTTACACCGGAGGAGGATTTCATTCTGGGTGCCATGCTGGGATATGACATCTGCGCCCAATGCGAACGCTATTGTGAGCGCAAGAAGAAAGTTTGCTAAGTTTTTTTCTTTCACCCATCGGAATATTATAATGTTATTAGCGAAAGAGCGTGATTGCCTTGTTTGGCGATCACGCTCTTTTCATGTATAAGATGATTTTTCGGAATAATTCCTCTTTTTGATACCTATTTTAACGGAATAATTCCTCTTTTTACCCCCTATTTCGACGGAATAATTCCTCTTTTTATCCCCTATTTTAATGGAATAATTCCTCTTTTTAGGCCTAAAATGAAAGAAAAAGTCCTGAAAGCTTGTGTAATTGATTGAAAATGAGTATATTTGCACCGGATTAAATGAAAGGCTTATGTTAGAACGTAAATTTGCAGAAAATTTGGAGAAATTTCTCCTTCACGAACCTCGGAAGATTCTGCTTGTCAATGGTGCAAGGCAGATAGGTAAATCGTATCTGATAAGATATGTGGGAAAGAAACTTTTCAAGCATTTTGTTGAGATAAATCTCAAGGCAGATCAAGAGGGAGATGGTATCTTTAAAACAGTAAGGAGCAAGGAAGACTTTTACTTGCAGTTGGGTGCCATGGCAGGTAACAATCTCGGAAGTAAGGATGATACCCTGGTTTTTCTTGATGAAATACAGAGTTATCCTCATTTGATGACCATGCTTAAGTTTCTCAACGAGGATGGTAAATACCGATATGTGGCTAGTGGCTCCCAACTGGGTGTCGCCTTGTCGCAAACCCCTTCTGTGCCCATCGGCAGTATCGCTGTCCAACAGATGTATCCTCTTGATTTCGAGGAATTCTTGTGGGCGATGGGGTGTGGAAAGGAGGCGATAGAGAGCATGCGGCATAGTTTTCAAGAGAGAAAAGCCTTGAATGAGTCGATGCATAACTATATGCTCCAGCAGTTTAAGATTTATCTGCTCGTGGGAGGAATGCCTGATGCCGTCAATAAATTTCTTGAAAATAGAAATATGGCTCAAGTGCGCAGTATTCAGCGGGATATTCATGCGCTTTATAAGATAGATGCATCGCAGTATGATGATGAGCGCAAACTTGTTATCAGAAAGATATATGATATGATTCCATCGAACATGGAAAATAAGAAAAAGCGTATCATCGTAAAGAACATCGAAGGCTTGAAGGCGCATAAGCAGTTTAGCGATTATGCTGAGGAATTTGAGTATCTTACGAATTCCGGGGTAGCTTTGTCGGTGCAGGCTATCAGCAATCCTAGTTTTCCATTGATAGAGTCGGAGAGCAAGAATTTGCTGAAGCTCTATATGAATGATGTGGGGTTATTGACCAGTATACTTTATGGTACGAATATCAATGCCGTGTTGAGGGATGAACGGAGTGTGAATCTAGGTGCTGTATATGAGTCGGTCATAGCTCAGGAATTTCATGCCCATGGTTATGTGCTTCATTATTATGATAACAAGCAGAAAGGTGAGGTGGATTATCTGATAGATGATTACAGAAACCTGACAGTCTTGCCTGTGGAAATCAAGTCGGGTAAGGATTATACAGTGCATAGTGCACTTGATAAGTTCCTGGATACCCCGGAATATCATATTCATGAGGCTGTGGTGCTGAGCAATGAGCAGAAGGTTTATACAGAAAACGGAATCACTTATATGCCTATATATTATTGTATGTTCTTTAGCAACAAGATAGAAGATGAGGCTGATCTGGTGATTCCTGAGATTCAGATGCCAAGCCTGTAAATATACGAGAGGGTGTGTCATAGGTTTATGGCACACCCTCATTTTTTGGCTATTGGTTTTGTTGGAAATCCCACAGCCTGCAAGCGTTATAAATGTATTCAAAAAAACTTGTAGTCCTTACCCGTAAGGTTGGAAATCGGCTTGAACAATCGCAATAGGATAAGACCTGTCACGGTGCAAACTATTCGGAATATTACTGGACCACCCGTCGTAAAACCATACCATACGAGATAAAAGGGTGAGCACATGAGCGCAACGATGATTAGACACATCAATGCTGCCAGAAATGTTTTTGGTCCCATACATCAATCAATAGTATATTTTATAGTCTCTTGTTAATAACTTAATGAAACTTCGTCTCAATAATCTAATGGCGCTATGAAATGCTCCTCTGGTAGGTCTGGAAAATACTTGCCTTCAGCATCATTAGTTACATACATTTCGTTTTCTGAGTCTTCTGTGGCGAAATAGATTTCCAAATCTTTGAAACGATTTTTGAGAAGAATGTGGAAGTCGGTAATCAATGCGAGTTCATCCGCTTCTATATAGAGAAAGTTTTCTGAAAGCTTACATTTCTTGATATAGCCACATAGATTGCTGGTTCCATAGTCAACACCAAGAGCTAAAATGATGTTCCCTTCCCAATCAGCATCCTCGTCTTCTTCCATAGCAGGGCGTTCTTTCTGTTTGAAAGTCTGATAGAGGTTATGTATCCCTTGCAACTCTTCTTGTTTTTCCACAATGTGGTAGCGTACTTTTATATTATGCATTTGGGATGCAAAGATAGCTAAATCTGATTCCATGTCTTGTCAATCGATTTTATAGTTATACAAATGTCTCAAACTGTCACCACTTATTTTGAAAGCAACGATATCATGGGCATACTCATTACTTCCTACCTTGGCAGATAGGAAGAATATGTATGAGCGACTGCCGTATTCATCGTCGATACTTACTATCTTTCGTACCTCATGGTGGCTGTAGTCGTCCTTGGGGTGGGCGAGACGCAGCAGAGGACGATGCTCTTCATGCTGCTCGCCATCTTCTGATTCGAATTTTATCACACAGTCAATGTCGGGTGCTGTTCCACCTTTGCCGGTGTCATACCAGATGGCTGTCACGAGACTGTCGTCAGAGACGATAGTGTGATAAGTCTCGATAGAGTCAGATTTATCTATTGACTTATCGAGACTTGCGTTCTGTGACTTGTTCCGGCATGAAGAACATGTAAACAATGCCAGTAGGGCAATGGCCCAAAAATGAAATATTCCTCTCATACAGCTTATAGTTTTGCCTCAAAGACTCGTCTCAGTTGTCTATCAGAGAATTCATCCGTAAACATGCAGTCAGCTAAGATTTCACCATGTTTCTTTGGGTCTAATACAAGTCCTGGAAGAGTAAGAGGCTCACTTTGTCCATCTTTGTATGAGCCAAGATAGACGTATTCCTTAGAAGGCTTAACATTGTCTTCTTCATCTAAATATACATCTGCTGCACTTGCGACCTCGAAGTAGTCATCTTCGTTATCGTAATCGTCATATTCCCATACAAAGCAAAGTTCGTATTTGAGAAAGAAATCCAGAAAGTGTCGTTCACCATTGGCAGCTGTTATGAAGTGGCAGTGTGTATCCTCTTGGTAAAACATGGGATAAAACTTTTCGTCAAACATAAAACTGCTTGCTTTAGACACAGTTTCACGAACTTGCTCCTTAATGTACTTGTTCCAAGGATATGGTGCATTATATGCTATATCCTTCTTTACTTTCATGTATATTTTCATTGCCTTTGTCTATTATTGTTTGTGATATAATTTCGATACTTTATAGCTTCTCGCATCCCTCCATTTGGTCGAAACTCATCGGCTCATACTCGAATATTTTGCCAGTCTCCTTAATCATGCGGTAGCGCAGATGGGTGCGGATATGTGAAATCCCTTCTAGACGATTCAAGTCGTTAACAGTAGGCTGAATGGTGCTCACCTGATGATATTCCACCTGACGATTGTCCTTATCGCTGCTTTCTTCCAACATAATGTCTTCGAAAGTAGTGAGATTCAGCTTTGCTTCAGCCAGCAAGTCTTTCAAGCTGTCTGCCCAATTCTCGTTGCCCCCTATGCTGTCGTATATTCTGTCCATATATCCCTTGCCTTTAATGGCTTGGTACAGTTCGATGAGGTAAGCGAAACGCTTTTCCGCATCATCGGCTATGAATATGTGGGCACGTTTGTTCCAAGATTTGAAGGTTGATACGGCAAGTGACTTCAGCACTACTTTTCCATTGGGTAGCGTAGGAATATGGATAGGGTCAAGGCATAGCAGCACGACGTGCTTTCCCGACTCCTCCGCCAGTCTTTCGGCAATGAGCACATGGGAGTTATAGTCTCTTGCCATAGTGCATTTTATCACGACCACCTTCTGCGGCATTTTGGCGAGCGACATCACACCAAGTTCAAAATGCATCAGTTCGGCAGGTTCGAGCTTTATGTTTCTCACCATGCCTTCGCCATATATCTGTCTTTTTATAAATATGGTTGACTCCTAAAGTTTCAATTACATGAAAGAATCA
>OGNL01000055.1_pt1 | contig 55822 bp, 38 predicted proteins | sample 1573471 | NCBI WGS metagenome assembly OGNL01 (sample SAMEA2582001, study PRJEB24529) | metagenome | biome: Human gut stool | place: China | collected 2011 | reverse complement strand
CGAATCCTATCAATGTACGTTCCAGCTCATGGTTGGCCTGGTCCAGAAAGAAGTTAGCAAACAGCAGAATATCTTCCGGACGTTCTTTCAAGGAAGGCATCTGTAGTGTAAACTCATTGATACGATGATATAAATCTTCACGAAAATTTCCTTTTGCAATGGCCTCTTTCAGGTTTTCATTCGTAGCGCTGATAAGACGAACATCTACTTCGATTTCTTTGGTAGAACCAATTCGGCGGATACGTCGTTCCTGCAATGCACGTAACAATTGTACCTGCACTTCGTAGCTGAGGTTCCCGATTTCATCCAAAAATAATGTACCTCCATTGGCCTCTTCAAATGCACCGGCTTTATCATTCAAGGCACCGGTAAACGAACCTTTCACATGACCAAAGAATTCAGAAGCCGCCAGATCCTTAGGGATAGAACCGCAGTCAATGGCGATGAAAGGCTTTTCCGAACGTTTGCTCAATTGGTGAATGCGGTGGGCCACATATTCTTTTCCGGTTCCGCTGGCTCCATTAATCAGTACCGACATTTGTGTAGGAGCTACCAGTCCTACGTAGTTGTATAATTTTCGAGCCTCTTCACTTTCTCCTTCCAGAAAACCATGAGCTGTTTGTGCAGCGTTTTTTTCTTTTCCGCTTTCTGCAGGAGTTTTCTCCTGATGAATAGCTTCTTTGATTTTTTTCAGTAATTCGTCAGGTTGTACCGGTTTCGAAATATAATCAGTGGCTCCTTCCTTCATGGCGCGTACGGCACTTTGAATTTCCGCATAGCTGGTCATGATGATGAAGGGCACCTGATTGCCCTGCTCACGAAGCCATGACAGCAGGCTTAGTCCGTCCTGGTCGGGAAGACGCAAATCAGACAAGATAAGGTCGAAGTCGCGGGTGCCAATCTGCTTACGTGCCTTGGCCTGCGTACTTGCTGTCTCCACTTCGAACCCTTTTTTCCTCAGCCATGTTTTTAGCATGGTAGAAAAAGTCAAATCATCCTCAACGATTAAAATAGACGGAACCATGTGATTTTTTGTTTAATTGATGGTACAAAAATAGTGAAAAAAGTGATAAACAGAAAATATAGTAAAGGTTATTGGTAGATGAGTGTTTTAGGATGATTGTTTGAAGAAACGATAGATAGGAAAGTTATAAGAAAGCTAAGTCTATAAATCACATCATTACAAATTCGCATCTATATTAAAAATAATCTATAACGCAGTCGTGAATAATACGGTACATTAATTTCTATAGTATGGATAATAAATGATTTAATTAAGAGGATATGGAACGAATGAGAATAGAAGTATTCTCCAATGAAGGATGCTTTACGAATGTTTGAGTCTAAATTGAGGGATGGAAGTATTGGAAAATAAACCTGCTGATTAAATAAATTATTTCAAAATCAGCAGGTTGTGTTTGAGCCGTTAATCGCTTTCATGGAATAGAATCTCACTAAAATTATTACTTTTTTATATTAGAGATGTTCACTTTTTGTTTTAATTCATAAAAGTCGTATTCGGACATCCAGGCTCGTTGTCCTTTCTCGAACATGATTCGTTTGTTAGTCGCATAATCATGAAATTCGTAACATATTTCTGTAAATGGGCCACTGATTTCGTCAAACACACAGATGATTATTGGTTCGGAATAGAAGTCGTCTCCATTCATTTTGATGTTAGCGATATTGTAATAAGGTATTCTACCAATAATATTCACTTTTAGTTCAAGGATATCGCTTTGGTCTTGGCAATTATTAAAATCTTTTTTCAACATCCAATTGCCACAGCAATCTACGACAATTTCTTCATATCTAAATGCATCCAAGTGTAGTTGGATTCCATTATTATATATGTCATGCAAAAAGGATATAAACCAAGATGATGGCTGGTCGTCTTTATTGGAAAAAGGATAAACATTGTCATAGATTGACTTGATAATGACTTTTGAATAATTAAATTTCCGAGAAGGATTTTTAATAATATCCTTTTGAATCTTTGGGTTGGGAAAATCAATCTTTCTCAATAATTTTGTTACTAAAAGTTCTCCTTCTTCTGCATATTTCAATTTTTGTCGAGCTATTTTTTCTTGATTAAATGCAACACCAAAAAAGCGTTCCTTTAGTCTATCAAATTGTTCAAGGTGTAACATGTCATCCAACTCTCGTAGGCCAATGAAAAATGCTTTTGCAAATCCCTTATCTAATGCGTATGATTTATATCCTTCTCTCGCATCCCTGCTAATATCACACGTGGCAACCACTGATATAACATGCCCCTGATAATCATTGTTACCTTCTATTATACGATTTACTATTTTTTTAAAATCAGCAAGATGTAGGTTTTTATATCTCTTGCACTGAATAAAAAAATTCAATCCAGTCGCTTTTTTGGTACAAAAAATATCCACACCGTCGTCACTACCTTTTATTCCATAAGCTCTTATGTCTTGATAATCACCAGTTATATGGAGTATGTTGCGATATAAATCCTCAAATTGTTGAGGTGACAGGTCCTCAAAATGAAGAACCCCTTTCGTAGTACTTTGAAACATTTCTTACTTAGATTAGTTCTTTTTTTTATTCGTTTTAAGTAACTCATATATTGTTGAATCTGTAAAAGTTCTCCAAATTTTTAATTCTACAGATTGGTAGTCATCGAATATTGGACTAACATATTCTATTTCAAATACTAGTCGTAGGTCATTCTTATCTTCTAGAGGAGTTCCTTCTTTGCGGAAACCAAGTCGGGCAACCTTGATTAACCATAAATCTTTTACACCTTTTCCTTTGATATATGGCATGAAGTAAAAAAGTTTATTGAGTGCAACTGTGGTAGGAAACTTTTTACCAGTGTAGTAAACTTTTGCTGATTTATCAAGAAATGCTTTTTCATTATCTTTCTTGACAAGAGAAATCAAAACATTTTTATCTTCTTTAATTATATTTCGTTTTGACATCATTTTATCATAGCTGGTATCATTATTATCATGAACTATGAAGTTTTCAGTTATAGGATGTTCTCCATATTCTTCGAATAGAGAGAGTAAATCTAACTGGATAGCTTTATGCTTTCTTTTGACAGTTATATTCTCTTGTCCTTCAAAAACACCAGTATTTACTATGGCATTAGCAAGCATTTTGATGACAGGTACTGCGACGCTATTCCCGATGAGCTTCATCCAACGTGCACGGGTTGGAGGCAAAAGAAAATTTGCGGGAAATCCTTGAATACGACACGCTTCTTGTTTTGAAATTTGTCTATAATTCCCTGCTCTGTAGACAGATTCCATGAATTTTGCACGAAAATCCTCAATATTGTCTGCGTTGAGATTTTCCGTGGTCACATAGTCATTGGTATCACTTGCTACTAAGGTTGGATAAATCTTGCAAGTTGGTAAGAAGATACGATTGATACCAGCGAGTCCTGTGCTGATTTTAGTGTTTTTAAAATCATATCTTTCTTCAATACATTTGACGGCACCTATTGTTTCAAGCATAAATAATGTATCTAGTGCATTGATTTTACGTTTTTTCAGTTCCTTACTCGACTTTAATGTGTCAAAGTTGATGATGCCGTTTTTAGCTTGATTCAATACCCATTTTGCATCATCCGATAAATCATTACTGACTTCACGTACCTTGTAAAGATAAGACACTCGTTTAAGAATTCCTTTCTCTACGAGAACTTCTAGGTCACTTTCTTTAATACTTGAATCGAGCTCTTGAAAATGTTTAATATTGAGCGGATTACCATCAAGTTCGCCATATTTGTCTTTTCTGCGGTTCTTCAGCAAAAGATAACAAATATTTTTTTCTCGGTCTGTTGTTTCTTGTATATCCCATGAATGTATTGTCGTACTACCATTGCGTAAATCATTGAACAGGAAATAATCATTGAAGCCTTTCTCATTACAAGAAAGACTCCATCGTGCATTGTTGTCATTTGATTGGCGACATTCTTTGGCTTCACAATCATCCAGAACATCACTTAATTGGATACATCCGGGAGTTGCTGGAGCAAGAGCGAATTTGTCAAGATATTTCTTCTCTTTGAAACCGATTATGTAAATTCGGATTCGGGTCTGAGGGACTCCGTAATCATATGCATTGAGTACATTCACTTTTGAATAATAACCAGCTTGCTTTATTCGATTTAGAATATACTCAAGTGCTTTTGCATTTCTTGGATCAGCCAAACCTTTTACATTCTCAAAAATAAAAGCTTTAGGTCGTACTTTATTGAGGAGATATAGAGTGTCATTCCATAATTGTCCACGGTCATCGTCAAATCCAAGGTTTTTCCCTGCAATAGACCAACTTTGACAGGGTACTCCGGCAGTCATGAAATCGTGTTCCGGAAGCGTTTTCAACTTGGTAATATCTCCAAAATTGGCACTTGTGTCCTCTTTAAAATTTTGACAATATGTATTGATGGCATCTGGGGCGATTTCACTAAAGCCAATACAAGTACCACCTACACTTTGAAGTGCAAGCCGAAATCCACCAATACCAGCGAAAAGATCTATAAATGAAAAATTAGCCATGAAATTATCTTAGTATATCAACGTCAAATCCCTCAGGAGGTTCAATGCCAAGGTATTCTCTGTATATTCTTTCTTTATAATGTTTGCCTAACTTGTTGACTTCGTTGATGAAGAGCTGGTATGTTCCTTCTCCACCGATTAAATTCCAAGTTTCTTCTCCAATCAGTACGCATGGATCATGCTTCATATCAAACCAGCGTGTAGGAAGAGTCCATGAGTAGTTTTCCTTTATGCGATATGGATTATATGGAAGAGCAAAATATGCTTCTTCGATTGGACGACCTTGCATTGCAAGCAACTTGAACATTTTTTCCTTACTGACTTTGGTTTGGTCACTGTTGGGAAGAGGACCTTTTAATTCAAAAGCATAAGTTTTACCTGTTGTGTTGTTGGTTGCGAGGATATCACAAATAACGGTCACAGGAATAGGCTGACCACCGCCTTCAAGAATATATTTCAACTCTTCATTCCAATTGGGAGATAATTCACGTGTCTCTAGTTTATTTAGGACTTCTTGTATTCTCCGCAAGCTTTCTTTACCAACAAGGCCTTCTACTTTTACCTCTTGTCCGCATTGGCCATGGTAGGTTTTACCTACTGCAACAGCCAGAGACTGCCAAGCTTTTCCAAAAGGAGTAGTGAAACGTCTTTCAAAATGAGATCCCTTCCAAATTTCGTTAGGCACAAGAGCTGCATATAATGGTTTGTCTTTACTAAAGTCTTCTACAATAAAAGGATGCTTGAACAATACGTTATTCATCACTCCATCCATTAACTTTTTGATTACGGAGAGAATAGCCTCTGAAACATTATTGTGGTCTGGCTTATTGCTGTTATCATCAAAGAAGAAGAAAAACATGCTTATTCCTTTTTAGAAGTTTTGGATACTTTGATTGCAGCATTTAAGCGAACTATTTTTTCCCATTCAATGTCACCATTAGCATTGCAGTAATTTTGTACAAATTCTTGGGTAAACTTATTGATCATGCGGCTATACTCAATGAAGTATGCTTCATTTTTTTCCTTGGCTTTGGAGCCAAGAGGTTCGATAATATCTACAAATAGAGTTGGCTCTCCTGATATTAGAGTCCAAAACTTTTCACCGCAGTATTTTTCGTGATCACTATCGTTATAACCTTTGTTGTCATTACCATAGCAGCAACCTTCAATACACATCGTAGGAACAGTTTTTCGGCTTGTATTGAAAACCCGTCTGGCTGTACGGAATTGTTCTTTCTGTTTTTTCATTGAAGTGGAATTGCTCCATGCCGGACCGGATTTTACAGAGACAAAATAGTGAACTCCTTCTTTATCAAACTCAAGGTCAATACCTTCTGCGGAAGACTTATAGCCACCATATACTTCGTTAGCAACAAACATGGCAACACCTTCCATCCAGTTTCCAAAAATACTTTCTTCTGCTGATGACATGGTTGCGGAGGCAATACTTTCTACCATCTCTCCTGCTGTAATTATGTTCTTTGCTCTAAACATATATGGATTCTTACGAGAAAGGAGTTCCTTAAGATTGAGGGATTGTAGTTTTGCTATTCGATTGGCATGAAACTCACCTATATGTTTCTCTACATATTGAGTAATGCTGTTAATTAATTCAGTATTCATGGTTTTGGTATCAATTGGTTTGTTAAATTGTCCATTGCATGCCATATCTTGTCACGAAGTTCTTCTATCTGTTCCTTTATTATCAGCGTTTGCAAACGTTACAAGTTAATGGTCAAAAGGATTTTTGGACGATAGATGTACGTATATCTTTAATTGATTTTACAAAGATACTATTTTTTACGATACCCCTTCTATGTCTTTTAATATTTTGCATGCAAGCACCTGCTTTGTTTCTGCAATCACGGTTTCTGCCGCTTGTTCTGCTTCCGGGGTATAGATCTGTGTGCCGCGTTGCTGCTCCAGCCATTTCAACAGGGGAATGGCCTTTTGTGCTTCGATCATCAGGAAGGTAGGCAGCATTTTGTGGGCGGTGGCACACAAGGCTTCCATATCTTTGTTACTGATGGCAGTCTGTAACTTCTCCATATTTTTCTGTGTTTCCTGTGCAAAGGTGCGCAGAATCTCTTTGGCAGCTTCCGGGTCATCCTCCGAGAAAGCCGTCAGCGGAGAAAAATTATAAGGCTGGTCTGTGTGTGGCGAAGTTTCGTGGGTTTCCTTCTGAACCGGCGAGGTGTCAGGAATATTGTCCGATACGGTGAGGTGGGTCAGTGCATTTTTTACCACCTTCTTCAGTTCCGATTGGTTGAAAGGTTTCTGCAACATGCCGGCAAACCCTTTCTGCAGGAAGTCATCCTCATTCATATCCCCTCGGGCTGTGATGGCAATGACCGGAATGGACTGGGCCTGGGCAAAATCCTGGCTGCGAAGGTGATGAAGCAGTTCAAAGCCGTTCATGGCAGGCATCTGAATGTCCGTAAATACCAGATCGAACGTACGGCTCTTGAGCTGTTCGATAAGCTCTTCCGGCTGTTCGCAGCATACCGCTTCTACTTTGAAGCCTTTCACTTCTTCTGCGGCATTATGTAGCATGGCTTCCGTCAAATGCATTTGTATCCGGTCGTCATCGATAATGGCAATTCTCAGATGGATTTTAGGAAGAGTAATGGCCGGTTCCTTTGAGCCGGGAGCTGGTTTGGGTGAAATGGAAGGTAAAGGCATGGATACCTTGAACGTACTACCTTTTCCGGGAGCACTTTCGATGTCTATTCTTCCTAACAGAAGCTCTACCAGCTTGCGGGTGATAGATAATCCCAGTCCGAATCCTTCCTGTCCTTGTGCACTGCTCAGGCGGGTGAACTCTTTGAATATGCGTTCCTGCTCACTGGCTGTCATGCCGCATCCGGTATCGGATATGCTGAACACGAACTGATTGCCGTGGTATTCTGCCTGTAGGGTAATACCTCCTGCAGCTGTAAATTTCAGGGCATTCGATAGCAGGTTCTCCATAATCTGGCGTATGCGGAACGGGTCTCCTTCCAGGGTGAGAGTTTCCGGAAGTTTTTCCTTGAAATCCAGTTGCAGTTGCTTCTTTTCTGCTAAGGGCAGGAAACTGTTATAAATATCTGTCAGCAATTCGTGCGGATTGAAAGCTACCGGATGTAAGTCCATCTTACCTGCTTCCAGGCGGTGGTAATCCAGCAGGGAAGTGACGAGTGCCAGCAGATGTTGTGCCGAACTTTTCATGTTCGATAAATAAAACTGCTGTCGCCGGTCGTTCACCAGGCGGATGAGCAGGTCGATGTAGCCGATGATGGAGCCGGCGGGGGCCTTGATGTCATGGGTGATGGTCAGCATCAACTTTTCACGGGCTACCAGCAAGTTCTCGGCATACGACTTCGCTTTTTCCAGTTCCCGTCGGTAATGGTTGTTGCGGGTGATGTCGCGTGCAATGACAATGGAGAATACCAGTACCAGTACAAAGGCGGCAATGGCAATCTTGGCCATGGTTTCAGCGGCTTCTTTCCGTATCTCTTCCTCCTGCATCAGTTTGGTGCGGGCGGCTTCCTGTTCATCGTGTTCAATGTTTTCCAGCAACTGGTTGACACGCTGGCTCAGTCCGCTTCCAATGACGCGCAGGCTGCTGATGCGAGTGTTCAGCATCTCGGTTTCCTTCTGACGGGTCTGGAATACCTTGTGCTGAATACCTGTAATCATACTGCTGATGGTATCTATCGGACTGTACACTTCATCCAGTGTATCCGTGTATTCCTCCTGAATTACGTTGCTCACCTGGGTGGAATCTTCTTTTCCTGGTGCGAATACGTCAGCCAGTCTCTTGAAGAATCCTTTCTTCTTGTGATGGATAGTGTAGGAGTTATGGTGCGTAATGACTTTTCTGCGTATATGCGGCGTACTGAGCAAGGAATCCTGCTGAGCTATCAGGCTGTCAAGCTGCTCCTGATAAATCTGGTCGGTCGGTGTATTCCGCATGGCTTCCAGCACCGCATACATGTTCCATTGCTTGTTCTGCAACAAGGTCCTTACGGTGTCCAGACGGGCTTGCTGCAGGGTGTCCGTCAGAATCGTTTCCAGTGTATCAATCGAAGCGTTCACTTCTTTCATCGCCTTCAGGTAGTGATAATACTCGTTCAGCTTTCCGGTGCGGAGTGTCTGCCCGATACTTTCCGCGTCATACAGCTGGCTGATGATGCGGTGAGTGATGTGGCGCCGATGGTCGAGCTGGTCTCTCAGGCTGGTAGGAGTAGTCAGCAGGTTCATCTGCTGCATGGTATAGGTGAAAGCTCCTATCAGAAGCCCCACCAGCAATATGTAGCCGATAACGATTTTGAAAGAAGTGGAGAACATGGTTTAGCGGATAGATTTCGTTTTATATCTGAATCGCAGGTAATACATGATTCCGGCACTGGTAAGTCCGAAAGGAAAGGCTGCCCAGATACCGATGGCTCCCCAGCCACAGACAAATCCGAAGAGATAGCCTGCAGGCAAGGAAATCAGGAAATAGGCGATGAACGAGAACAGCATCATGGGACGTACGTCGGCAATACCTCGCAGCGCGTTGGCAAAATTGATTTGCAATCCGTCACCAAACTGATACAGCAGGAAGGGGATAATCAGTTGTGCCACCATCAGACTGACGGCTTCGTCGTTGGTAAACCAGCCGCCGATGTAGTGGCGGAGCAGGAAGATAGGAATACCTGTAATGACAATCATGGCCAGAATGATGTGGAATCCGCTTTTAGCCGTGTGTCGTACATTGTTCAGGTCGTTCTGTCCGAAAAAGTAGCTGATGCGTACCGATACGGCCGAGCCCATACCATAGTACATCATGAAGCAGACCTGCGACACTGCCATCATGATTTGATACGAGGCAAGTGCGGTACTTCCCAGCCAGCCCACCATGATAGCACTGAGGCTGAAAGAGGCCGTTTCCATTCCCATTTGTCCGGCGATGGGCCATCCTAATTTGTTCAGCAAGCCGAAATCGGACTTGTTGAGGCTGCCCTGTGCAAATCCTTTTCGGAAGGTGGCATAACGTGAGGTTCCGAAAAAGAGAATCAGGTAGATGATAACCATCAGGATGCGTGAAGTCAGGGTGGCAATTCCGGCTCCCAACAATCCTAACTCCGGAAATCCGGCCTTTCCGTAAATCAGAAGGTAGTTTCCTATGATGTTCAGCACGTTACCTCCTAACAGAATCCACATGGAGATACGTGTGTCGGTAATTCCGTCGGTAAATTGCTTGAAGCCGTTGAACCACAGTACGAAAGGAAGCGAAGCCAGCAACACGAGGTAATACGGCCGCATGGTGGGAAGCAGTTCTTCCGGTTGTCCTAATTTATCGATGTTCCAATAGAGCACTGCCATGACCAGACACACGATTGCGGCCAGCAGCGTATTGGCTGCCAGACTGTTTTTCAGGGTACGTCCGACTTCTTCACAACGGTTTTGTCCGAACAGGCTGCCCACGATAGGGGTTAGTCCGTAACTGAAACCCGTACTGAAAATAATCGCTAAATTGAACATGTTGTTCACAAAGCTGGCTGCCGCCAGTTCATGCGTACTGTGATGCCCAATCATCAATGTGTCGGCAAAGCCTAAGATGATGACTCCAATCTGTCCGATGACGATGGGAATGCCCAGCCAGAGGAGTGCACGGTAATTTGAATGTCTCATGAAATAGCCTTATAGTAGAGTATGCTGCAATTTTCGGGAACGAAGCAACGGGCCGAAGTCGCCTGAATCTGTTCGGCAGTTACGGCACGGTATTTTCCTACCTCCTCGTTGATGTCTTCTGCTTTTCCTGTCAGTTCAAAGAAAGCCAGATTAGTTGCCACGTTCAGGTAGTTAATGTTGTTGAAAATCTGTTCGCTTTCGTAGCGGTTCTTTACCTTTTCCAGTTCCTGTTCGCTCACTGGTACGGTCTTCATTTTCTCTAGTTCCTTCCAGATGGCCTCTTCTGCCTGTTCCAGAGAAACACCTTCTACCGGTTTACCGGTGACATGAAGCAACCCTTCATCCAGGCTGCCTGAAATATAGGCATCGATGGAAGTAAACAGTTTCTGTTCCTGCACTAGTGACTGGATGAACCGTGAAGAACGACCGTTCGACAGAATGTCGGTAATCATGTCGTATACGTAATAATCCGGATGCATGCGGTTGGACATGTGGAAAGCCATGTAGATGGCATCTACCGGTACTTTCCGTTCCACCGTCTTGCGGCGTACAGCCGTCTGGGGCTTTTCAGTCGGAAGCTGTCGGGGGGAAATGTTCCGTGCTGGAATGGGGCCGAACCATTTCTCTGCCAGCCGGATTGTTTCTTCGAATGAGATATGTCCCGTTACGGCCAGAATGGCATTGTTCGGTGCATAAAAACGGTAGAAAAAGTCTTTCACTTCCTCCAGTGTAGCCTGAGCGATGTGTGCGATTTCCTTCCCGATGGTCGGCCAGCGGTACGGATGCGATTCGTATGCCAGTTCACGCAGCAGATGCGACGCATCCCCGTAGGGCTGGTTCAGGTTGCGCTGCTTGAATTCCTCAATCACCACCTGGCGCTGCACCTCCAGACTCTTCGGGCTGAAATCCAGACTGAACATGCGGTCGCTTTCCAGCCAGAATCCCGTTTCCACGTTCTGGTGCGGCAGGGTGATGTAATAATTTGTAATGTCGTTGTTGGTCCAGGCATTGTTCTCTCCTCCGGCATTCTGCACGGGAGTGTCGTAGTCGGGGATGTGGAGGGAACCTCCGAACATCAGGTGCTCGAACAGATGGGCAAATCCCGTGTGCGACGGGTCTTCATCGCGGGCTCCCACGTCGTACAACAAGTTGAGGGCGACCATTTGTGTAGAGTCGTCCTCATTGTGTACAATCCGCAGCCCGTTAGCCAGTGTATAACGGTTTACTTGAATCATGCGGAAATCAGATTATTCAATCACGGTTGCTTTCAGAATGCGTACGTCTGTTTCCGGACGGTCGGCGCGGTTGGTCTTTACAGCCTGAATCTTGTCGATAACTTCCATACCTTCTGTCACCTCTCCGAATACGGTATACGCTCCGTCCAGGTGAGGCGCACCTCCTACGGTAGTATAGGCTGCAATCTGTTCACGGCTGAACTTCAGGGCCGGTTCCTTGGCTACGATGCCACGTGCCTGGGCTTCCAGACTGTCCTGCAATTCCAACAGGCCGTCGTTGTCGCCGGCTTTGCGCATCTTGTAGATTTCTTTCATGTGCTTGCGGGCCAGTTCGTTGAACACCGTTTCCAAACGTGCCTCATTCAACTGGTTCTCCATGCTGATCATCTGTGCTTCAGAGAATTTACGTCCGGTCACAATGTAGAACTGACAGCCGGAAGATTCCTTGTTCGGGTTTACTTCGTCACCCAAGCGGGCAGCAGCCAGTGCACCTTTCTTGTGGAAGAATTTCGGGTTGAACTCAGCCGGCAGTGTGTAACCTACATCTCCGTTCCCCAATGTAGTGGTATCGGTAGCAGTCTTGCTCTGCGGGTCGCCTGCCTGAATCATGAAATTCTTGATTACGCGGTGGAAGAGCGTACTGTCATAAGTACCCTCTTTCGCCAGTTTGATAAAATTGTCCCGATGCTTGGGAGTTTCATTATACAGTTTGACCGTGATGTTTCCCATGGTCGTTTCCAGACGTACAAGTGTTTCGTTTCCAGTTTCCATATTGGTTGTCTTTTTCTGACCGCCCGTGCATGCCATCAGGCAGCAGGCCATCAATGTGAATAAAATAGATAATTTTTTCATGTGAAGAAAGTTGGTTTTGCAAAGGTACAAAAAAACTCTTTATCTGCTGCTTTATCATGTAGCCATCAGCCTTTTTCTTTAGCGGTGACGGCCACATAGACTCTGTGTGTGCGCTGCCCCTTGGGGAGTATGCCTGTTTCTGGTGTTGTTCCCCACTTCTGAAGTTCCCTGGCTGCGGTAGTATGGCTCAAGCCGGTGAGGGCCATGTAATCCGCCACCGTCATGTACGGGTGTGTGGTCAGAAAATCCAGGGCCATTTTCAATCTCTTTTCGCTGGAGTGGTGTGAAGTTTTCAGCTTGCTGGTACCGCTTTCTCTTTCCAGCGTGCAGTGCCCTTCCGTCTTGCGAATCAGTTCTTTGTCGGCACGGAAGTTGATGTTGCGTATTTTGATGCTTCTGGCATTGCGACGGGTTTCTCCTGCGGGTTGTTCGGCCTCTTTTCCTTCCGTTATTCCTAACGAAGGAGTAAATGTGCCGATTTCATCGAGCTTGACCGAATATCCCCGGCTCATTTCGCGGGCCATGGCATCCCTCAGGGCCATAATCATGCCCCGGAGCTCTCCGGTATTATAGGTGGTGTGATGTGCAATGTCTTCAATCAGCTCCTCAGTAGAACATTGTCCCTTGATAATCATTCTCGGATAGAGGATGGTCTCGTTTTCGTTGTGCAGGTCTTTCATTTCCTGCATGGTGTAAGTAGCTGCCATTGGAATCAATAAATTTAAAGGGTTAGAACAATTCTTTTAAATACACTGAAGCATTCTCTGTTTCACAGTGCGGGATTTGTATTTCACAGTGTGAAATATGTATCCCACACTGTGGTTTTTGTATCCCACAGTGTGAAACAGAGAATTCTCTTTGGTGAAGGTAATTATATTTAAGGGGAAAAGCAAGAATTTGGTAGGGGAATCGGAAGAAATAATGTTGTTATAATCTCATCACCTCCTGTTCAAAGTTATCCTTATCACCTTTAGCCTTGTTACGGATTTTACTTCTATAATTATATACTGTGGCTAATGAGTATCCCAAGAAATGAGCAATTCGGTTGGCGTCGGTTACACCCAGGCGAATCAAGGCGAAAATACGTAACTCAGTGTTTAAGATTTCTCCGGGCTTAGGTTCAATTTTTCCATCTTCATTCAACAGGTTGTTGAAATCATGGATGAAGTTGGGGAATAGTTCCAAAAACGATTTATCAAACTCATTATAAAAGTTTTTACGTTCTTCACGCAGAAAGTCTGCCGAACGGATAGCTTTAAACAAATCTTCTATGCGGGAAGCCATCGCTAATTTCTCAAGTGAGCGTCTGTATTGTTCCAGTTTGTCCAGGTAGCTGACACAACGGTCCAGATAACGGGCGATGTACACTTCTTTGATTTTTCCAGTCTGCTGCAATTGCTGGTTGAGAGCTACCAGTTCTTTGTTGCTTTTTGAGAGATTCTTTCGCATGAGAGAAAGTTTTCTCAGTCCATGGTATAGGTAAAAGGCCAGTAGGATGAGATATACAGCCAATCCGGTAATGCTAAGAGTCAGGATTCTTCCTAACCGTTTTTCTTGCGCCTTTTTGTCGGAATAAGCTTTATCGATGATGGGATAGAATTCTGTGACCTCTAAAAAACGCAGGCGTGCATTACAGGCTACAGCGTCTTTCATGGAGCAGTTTACATAATTATAAGCCCTTTCCGGGTCACCTTGCTGGTACACCATGCGAGCAAGTTTTTGAAGGGCCGCGTATTCGCGAACCGATGCATTGAGGTCAATGAGGGCTGTCTGAGCAAGGTAATAGATTTCCATGTCTGTGTCTTTCTTGGCTTCGTATGCTAATGAAAGAGTATAGTATGCGTATGCTTTTTCCTGCATGTCTAAAGGAGAAGTAAGCACTTTATTCAAGATGGGAATAGCCTGATCTGCCTGCCCGCTTAATATCATTTTTTCTGCCAATACAATGTTACGGTTGCTTCCTTGAGGAAGTATTTTCAACAGGGAGTCACGATACAGTTCCGTCTTTTTCAGATACGTTTGTTTTACGTGTAGGTCTACTGTATTATCTGTCATCCATCCATAACAGGCTCTTATGGTGAAATAATAATATTCTAAGTTGGGGGAAGACAGCTCATGAGGGTGAATTGTTTGTAATTCTGTCAAGGCCTCATTGTACATGCCCATGACACCTCTTACTTCAGCCCGATTGATAGAGATTTCGATGTCTCTCTCCGGTTGAGGCTGGAGAGAGTTGTAGTATTCTTTACGACGAATATAGTGGCAGGCAGAGTCAGCCTGATAATGTAGATACAAATTAAATAGTTCTCCACAGAGTTTATAACGCTCGGTATTGTCTGTGGCATAGTTCAGTCGTTGTTTGATTTGAGATATGACAGCTTCTCTGTCGTTTTTAAATTTCTCTTTTTGGGAAATTGCTTTATCTAATTGCTCTAAGATTCGTTGCTCGGAGTCTTGTGCGGAAATGGAGATGAACCAGCCTTCTGCAATAAACAATATAAGGAAAAGTATAGATCTCATAGTTTTAAAGTTGAATATCTGATGTTATATCATTTATATTTTAGTTGCTTCAAATTTTGTTAACTTGTTGTAAACCTTCTGTTTACTTCTTTTATATGTTTATATTTTATTTCCAAAGATAAGAAATCTTTTGTCATGAATCTACTTTTGCGTTGAAAAACATTTCAACCTCAATATCATGAAACATACATTAATTTTATTGATTGTGTTCCTTTTCTCGTGGGGAGGAGGACAGACTGCTCGGGCAATGGAAATAAAGAAAATGGCTCCTTCTTTCTGGTGGGCAGGAATGAAAAATCCAGAACTCCAGATTTTGTTGTATGGAGAGGATTTGGCTTTGTCGGATGTGAGTGTATCCGGCGAAGGAATTTATCTGAAAGAAACGGTTAGGCAGGACAATCCGAATTATTTGTTGCTCTACCTTGATTTATCGGAAGCAAAGGCACAGACTTTTCAAATCCTGTTGAAAAACGGAAAAAAGAAATTGCAGATTCCATACGAACTGAAATCGCGTGTGCGGAGAGGAGAAGATGTAAAAGGTTTTACTTCAGAAGATGTGCTTTACCTGATTATGCCCGATCGTTTCGCCAACGGTAATCCTGAAAATGACGTGGTAGACGGGATGCGTGAAAAGAAGGTAGACCGTGCTGATGCGTTTGCACGCCATGGTGGTGATATTCAAGGTATATCGAGTCATTTGGATTATATTGCTGATTTGGGAGTCACAGCAATCTGGCTGAATCCTACTCAGGAAAATGATATGGAAAGCGGTTCCTATCATGGATATGCCATTACAGACTATTATCAGATTGACAGACGGTTTGGAAGTAATGAAGATTTCTGTGCACTGGTAGAGAAAGCGCATGAAAAGAATCTGAAAGTAGTGATGGATATGATTTTTAATCATTGCGGAAGTGAAAATTACCTGTTTAAAGACAAACCTTCCAAAGATTGGTTTAATTACCGTTCCAATTATGTTCAAACCTCATTTAAAACGGCCAGTGTAATGGATATTCACGCCAGTGCATTCGAAAAGAAGATTGCCACTGACGGGTGGTTTACTTCTGTGATGCCTGATTTTAACCAGCGTAACCGCCATGTGGCACGTTATCTGCTACAAAGCAGTATCTGGTGGATTGAATATGCAGGAATCAATGGTATTCGTCAGGATACACATCCCTATGCGGATTTTGATTTTATGAGTCAATGGTGTAAAGAGGTGTTGGATGAATATCCTTATTTCAATATTGTAGGAGAAACCTGGTTGAACAGTAATGTGCTGGTTTCATATTGGCAAAAAGACAGTAAACTGGCTGCTCCGCAGAACTCTAACTTGCCTACGGTGATGGATTTTCCTTTGCAGGCTTTGATGAATCAGGCATTTGATGAAGAAACCGGTGAGTGGGGAGGAGGATTATATAAGCTTTATGATTATCAGACACAGGATTTGGTATATGCCAATCCGATGAATCTGCTGACTTTTTTAGATAATCATGATACTTCCCGCTTTGCACAGACCGATGAAATGGCGAAGAACCTGAAACGTTATAAGCAGGCTATGGTCTTTCTGCTCACTACCAGAGGCATTCCGCAGATTTATTATGGTACGGAAATACTGATGACCGGTGATAAAGGCAAGGGTGATGGAGATTTGCGTAAGGATTTTCCAGGAGGCTGGCAAGGAGATACGCGCAACTGCTTTGCAAAGAATGGGCGGACGGCATTGGAAAACGAAGCATTTGAGTTTACCCGTCAATTGCTGAATTGGAGAAAAGGGAATCAGGTGATAGGTAAAGGAAGCCTGAAACATTATTCTATTCAAAACGGAGTGTATGTGTATCAGCGTGAGTTTAACGGTAAATCGGTGGTAATTATCATGAACGGAACGGATGACTCAAAAGAACTGGACCTGGCTCCTTACCAGGAAATCCTTCCACGAGAAAATGCACTCGACGTATTGACCGGAAAAAATGTGAATTTAAGCGGGAAACTTTGTTTGGATGGAAGAGAAAATCTCATTCTAAACTTCTAAAACGTTTCTATTTTTAGGCTATGTAAAACTGATTAATCGGCTTATTATAAGATGATTACCATTTATGCTGATTTATATTTTCCTTTTTGTGAAAATAAGATGAAAAAGTGACGCATAATTTTGCTCTGATAATTGAAAAACATAAAATCTAATCAATATTAATACCACGAAGAACTTATGAAAACAAGAAAAACTTTTGCCTTTGTAGCTTTGTGTTGTTGTGCATTGTGGGCGAATGCACAGAAATTGACTTCACCGGATGGGAATCTGGTAATGGACTTTAGCTTGAATCAAAAAGGTGCTCCTGTTTATGAGTTAACTTTTAAGAACAAGCCTGTGATAAAACCCAGTACATTGGGACTGGAATTAAAACGGGAAGATCCGGAAAAGCGGATTGGCTTTGAATGGACAGAACGCAAAGATAAAGAACGGGTAGATGAGAAAATGAATCTGATGACTGGTTTTAAAGTCAGAGAAACGCATACTTCTACTTTTGATGAAACTTGGCGTCCGGTATGGGGTGAAGAAAGTGAAATACGCAATCATTACAATGAACTGGAAGTGACACTTGATCAGCCGGAAAATGACCGTTACATCGTGATTCGTTTCCGCTTGTTCAACGACGGACTGGGTTTCCGCTATGAGTTCCCTCAGCAACCTAATTTGAATTATTTCGTCATTAAGGAAGAACATACTCAGTTTGCTATGACCGGTGACCATACGGCATTCTGGATTCCGGGAGATTATGACACGCAGGAATATGACTATACAACTTCCCGTCTTTCTGAGATTCGTGAGAAAATGAAAACGGCGGTGACGGAAAATTCTTCACAGTTCGTGTTTTCACCTACGGGAGTACAGACGGCTTTGATGATGAAGACGGATGATGGCCTTTATATCAATCTGCATGAAGCCGCTTTGGTGGACTATGCTTGCATGAGCTTGAACTTGGATGATAAGAATATGATATTTGAATCATGGCTGACTCCGGATGCAAAAGGAGATAAAGGTTATATGCAAACTCCTTGCAACTCGCCTTGGCGTACCGTAATCGTGAGTGACGATGCCCGTAATATCTTGGCTTCACGTATTACCCTGAATTTGAATGAACCCTGCAAGATTGAAGATACTTCCTGGATTCATCCGGTAAAATACATTGGTGTCTGGTGGGATATGATTACCAACAAAGGAACTTGGGCTTATACTGATGAGTTGCCCAGTGTGAAGCTTGGGGTGACTGACTATTCACAGACAAAGCCGAATGGCAAGCACTCAGCCAATACAGCCAATGTGAAACGTTACATCGATTTTGCGGCAAAACATGGTTTTAATGCGGTACTCGTAGAAGGATGGAATCAGGGTTGGGAAGACTGGTTTGGCAAGAGCAAAGACTATGTGTTTGACTTTGTAACTCCTTATCCGGACTTTGATGTGCAGGAAATTCATCGTTATGCGGCAAGTAAAGGTATTGAAATGATGATGCATCATGAAACTTCAGCTTCTGTCCGTAATTACGAACGTCATTTGGATAAAGCATACCAGTTTATGGTGGACAATGGGTATAACTCAGTGAAGAGCGGCTATGTGGGTGACATTATTCCTCGTGGTGAACATCACTACGGACAGTGGATGGTAAACCACTATCTGTATGCCGTGAAGAAAGCTGCTGATTATAGAATCATGGTAAATGCTCATGAAGCTGTTCGCCCGACCGGATTGTGTCGTACTTATCCGAACCTGATTGGTAATGAGTCAGCACGTGGTACAGAATACGAGTCATTTGGCGGAAATAATGTGAACCATACGACTATTCTTCCGTTTACACGTTTGATTGGTGGTCCGATGGATTATACGCCGGGTATCTTTGAGCCGGATTGCAGCAAGATGAATCCGAATAACAAATCGCATGCACGTACTACCCTAGCACGTCAGCTGGCACTTTATGTTACAATGTATAGCCCATTGCAGATGGCTGCCGATGTGCCGGAAAACTACGAACGCTTTATGGATGCTTTCCAGTTCATTAAAGATGTGGCTGTCGACTGGGATGAAACGAAGTATTTGGAAGCAGAACCGGGTGAGTTTGTGACGATTGCCCGTCGTGCAAAAGGTACCACTGACTGGTATGTAGGATGTACAGCAGGATATAACGGCCATGAATCGAAGCTGACACTTGATTTCCTGGAACCGGGAAAGAAATATGAAGCCGTGATTTATGCAGATGCCAAAGATGCAAGCTGGGATAAGAATCCGCAGGCTTATACTATCACTAAGAAGAAAGTAACGAACAAGACAAAGTTGAATTTGAAAGCAGCTGTGGGAGGTGGATATGCTATCTCAATTAAAGAAATTAAGTAACTAAGCGGGATAATAATAGGGTAACGATTGTAGTGGTTTTCAATAGGTATTAGTATAAAATTTACGGAATACTTTAATTTAATAATATGGAAATGAAGAGGAATGTAGTAAGTAGATTCCTGCTATTATGGGTAGTTGGAATGTTACTTTCCGTGCAAGTTTTTGCACAAGGACTTACCGTGAAAGGTGTAGTGAAAGATAATACTGGGATGGGCGTGATTGGAGCCAATATTCTGGTGAAAGGAACAACGAACGGAACCATTACGGATTTTGATGGTAATTTTACATTGGAAGCAAAAAAGGGAGATGTGATTGTCATTTCCTTTATCGGCTATAAAACTCAGGAACTTCCAGCTGCAGCTACAATGAATGTGACACTTCAGGATGATACGGAAGTATTGGATGATGTGGTGGTGATTGGTTATGGTTCGGTGAAGAAAAATGACGCTACCGGTTCTGTGACTGCCATCAAGCCGGATGAACTGAGTAAGGGTATTACTACCAATGCACAGGATATGTTGACTGGAAAGGTAGCTGGTGTGAGTGTGATTTCCAATGACGGTACTCCGGGTGGAGGTGCACAGATCCGTATTCGTGGAGGCTCATCTTTGAATGCCAGCAATGATCCGCTGATTGTAATTGATGGATTGGCTATTGATAATAACGGTATCAAGGGTATGTCAAACGGACTTTCTATGGTTAATCCGGAGGATATTGAAACATTTACAGTACTGAAAGATGCTTCGGCTACCGCAATTTATGGTTCCCGTGCTTCTAATGGTGTGATTATCATTACTACAAAGAAAGGAAAAAATGGGCAGGCCCCAAAGGTTAGTTATAATGGTTCGGTGTCGGTTTCTACCATACAGAAGCGATATGATGTATTGGATGGAGATGAATATCGTACCTACGCTCAACAGATTTTTGGAGATGAACTGCCGGCTTCTTTAGGCACAGCCAATACGGACTGGCAGGATGAAATTTTCCGTCCGGCTATAAGTACAGATCATCATGTGTCTATCAATGGTGGATTGAAGAATTTACCGTATCGTATTTCTTTGGGATACAATTATAATGATGGAATTGTAAAGACTTCTAATTTCCAGAGATTTACAGCTTCTGTTAATTTAGCTCCTTCTTTCTTTGATGATCATTTGAAAGTGAATATTACGGCCAAATATATGAATGGAAAAAACCGATATGCAGATACCGGGGCTGCTATTGGAGGGGCTTTATCTATGGATCCTACCCGCCCTGTATATGGGGATGATAGTATGTATGATGTATTTGGAGGTTATTACCAGAATGCACAAGCTACATCCGACTTTTCAGATCCAAATTGGAAATACACAGCCAACAAGAATACGGCACAGAATCCGGTGGCAGCATTGGAACAGAAGGATGACAGAGCTAATAGCAATGATTTTGTAGGGAACGTGGAAGTGGATTATAAATTTCATTTTTTACCAGACTTACGTTTGCATGCCAGTTTAGGTGGTGAATATGCAGATGGTACACAGACTACCGTTTATTCGCCTTATTCATTTGCCTATAACTATTATGGAAATAATACATCTACTTCAGAGTATAAGTATAATCTGTCTTATAACGTATATGCACAATATATTAAAACATTGGGTGCACACACAATTGATGTAATGGCAGGTGGTGAAGAACAGCATTTTCATCGCAATGGCTTTACTGTAGGTAACGGATGGGACAGTTATACAGATGAGATTCATGATGCTGTACTTAAAGAGCAGACAGCTTATGCTACTCGTAATACTTTGGTTTCTTATTTTGGGCGTTTGAATTATTCTTTACTGGATCGTTATTTAGTCACTTTTACCATGCGTTGGGATGGCTCATCTCGTTTTGCTGACGGAAACCGCTGGGGTACTTTCCCTTCTTTAGCATTGGCTTGGAAAATGAAAGAGGAGAATTTTCTGAAAGATGTAAATTTTTTATCAGATTTGAAACTTAGATTAGGATGGGGTATTACCGGACAACAGGATGTGACCTCTGATTTTGCTTATATGCCTTTGTATGTGGTAAGTGATGACTATGCGCAATATCCTTTTGGAGATACTTATTATCATACTTCACGTGCTAATGCCTTTAATACAGACCTGAAATGGGAACAGACCACAACTTATAATGCGGGATTGGATTTTGGATTCCTTAATGGACGTATTACGGGTAATGTAGATGGGTACTATCGTGAAACAAATGATTTGCTGAACAGTGTGAAGATTCCTGTTGGTACAAATTTCAATGCACAGATGTTACAGAATATTGGTTCTCTGAAAAATTATGGTGTAGAATTTGCCTTTAATGTGAAACCGGTTGTCACAAAAGACTTCATGTGGGATGTGACTTATAATTTTACGTGGAATCATAATGAAATTACCAAGCTGACAGGCGGTGATGATGCAGACTATTATGTAGAAACAGGAGATAAAATTTCCAGAGGTAATAATACGAAGGTGCAGGTTAATAAGGTAGGTTATCCAGCTAATTCATTCTATGTATATCAGCAAGTATATGATGAAAATGGAAACCCGATTGAAAATATGTATGTGGATCGTAACGGAGATGGTATTATAAATAGTTCAGATAAATATATTTATAAAAAACCGGCTGCGGATTTTATGATGGGATTAACTTCCAAGATGATTTATAAGAATTGGGATTTTAGTTTTTCTTTACGTAGTAGCTTGAATAATTATGTGTATTATGACTTCCTGGCAAATAAGGCAAATGTAAGCAGTTCAGGATTATTCTCTAATACGGCTTATTCAAATACAACTGCGGAGGCTATTGCGCTTGGTTTTACAGGAAAGGGAGAATATTATATGAGTGATTACTTTGTACGTAATGCTTCATTCTTGCGTTGTGATAATATTACGTTGGGTTATTCTTTTAAAGATTTGTTTAAAACTTCTGCTTATAAAGGTATCGGAGGACGTATATATGCAACAGCGCAGAATCCGTTTATTATTACTAAGTATGAAGGCTTGGATCCGGAAGTGAAAAGTGGAATTGATTCCAATCCTTATCCGCGTGCATTTACATTCCTGTTAGGAGTTAATTTACAATTCTAATTTTATGAAAACATTAAGATGTATGAAAGCTAATTATTTGAAACATATATTTTCTGCTGCATTGATTGTGGCCATTTCATTAGGGAATGTTTCCTGTGTCAATGATTTGGACATTAGTTCTATTGACCCGCAAAGTTCATCTAGTTTTGACCAAGATGCAGCTTTTGTTAAGCAATATGCATTGTTGGGATTGACAGGGCAGAAAGGTCTTGCTGGAACTCCGGATTTGGATGGACAGGATGAAGGCGAATCGGGCTTTTACCGTACTATTTTTAATTGTCAGGAATTGCCTACAGACGAATGTGTATGGGTGTGGCAAGATAATGTCGATATTCCTCAGTTTACTAATATAGCATGGAATTCTTCAAGTCAGCGTACGGAATGGGTTTATGTGCGATTAGGTTATGACATTACGCAAATGAATTTCTTCTTGGATCAGATTGCGGATAAAACAGATGAAGAATCGGTACGTCAGCGTGCAGAGGTACGTTTTTTACGTGCCTTGCATTATGCTTATTTTCTGGATTTATTTGGTAAGGCTCCATTCAAAGAACATTTTGATAATGAGCTTCCGGTAGAAAAGGGTGGAAAAGATTTGTATGATTTTATTCAGAAAGAATTGGATGAATGTGTAGCCGATATGTACGAACCGGGGCAAGCTCCTTTTGGACGTGCTGATAAAGCTGCCAATTGGTTGTTGAGAGCACGAGTATATTTGAATGCAGAGGTTTATACAGGTACGGCTGATTTTGAAAATGCAAAGCTTTATGCTGATAAAGTCATTAACAGTGGATATTATGAATTGTGTGATGATTATAAATTGATGTTTATGGCTGATAATGATGAAAATCAGAAGGCCATGAAGGAAATTATTCTTCCGATTCGTCAGGATGGTATGAAAACTCGAAATTATGGAGGATCTACTTATTTGATTTGTGGCACACGTACGGGTGGAATGCCACATATGGGTACTACTAATGGATGGTCTTGCTTGATTGCAAGAAATGCGCTGGTATATAAATTCTTTGATGAAGATGAAGTGCCTATGATTCCTGAAAATGTAGAGGTACCAGGACAGAGTGATTTTGCAAATGATGAGGCTATTGATTCATGGGATGCTCAATATGGTGTACGGACGCAGGATATGATTGAGGCAGCTGGAGATGACCGGGCTATGTTTTATTCTGGAGCAGGTGGAGGAAAGAGAACGATGGATCCGAAATCCATTACTGGTTTTCAGAGTGGTTTGTCAATTGTGAAATGGCAAAATATCCGCTCAGATGGGGCGTCTACCAGTCATACAGAATATCCAGATACGGATATACCTTTGTTCCGTTTAGCAGAAGCTTATTTGACCCGTGCTGAAGCCAACTTCCGTCTGAATCAAAAAAGTTTAGCATGGGAGGATATTAAAACATTACGTGCGAAACGTGGTTGTACCAAACAACCTACATTGAATGAACTAACAGAGATGTATTTATTGGATGAATGGTCGCGTGAATTTTATTTGGAAGGCAGACGTCGTAGCGATTTGATACGTTTTGATTGTTTTACAACTGATAAGTATTTGTGGGACTGGAAAGGTGGCGTGAAAGAAGGAAAATCAGTAAGTGATATTTATAATGTATATCCTATTCCTGCTACAGATTTGAATAATAACAATAATATGCATCAAAATGAAGGGTATTAATTTATAAGAATTTTGGTAATATGAAAAAGATAATATTTCCCATTTTATCATTAATCGGATGTATACTTCCGTTATTAACAGCTTGTAATACGGATATAGAAGATAATCCGGTTTTGCATGAAGCTGAAACTTTTGTCCTTGAGACTCCAGAAGACAAACTTTATGATTTAGGAGAAGCTCAAGATACAGTCGTCCTGACATGCACACAGCCTGCTTATGGGTTTACTGCTGCTACTACCTATAGTGTGCAGGTTTCATTGGAGGAGACATTTGTTGATGAAGCTGAAGGGGTAGAGTCTAACTATAAGGTTCTGTCTACTACTTATACATCTTCTACGGTTTTATTGAAACCTGCGGAACTGAATGCTGCGATTGTAGAATTGTGGAAACAAGCTAATCCGGATGTGGAGAATTATATAGGCACCGTGAATCCAGTGTATATTCGTCTTACAGCAGTAATTACTGGTAGTGAATTGGGAAATTCAGTTTCCAATGTAATCAAAATTAATCAGATAAAACTTGGAGAAGTCGTTTCTACCTTAGCACCTCCAGAAGAAATGTATCTTGTAGGTTCAAGTATCGGTACGTCTTGGGGTACATGGAAACCAATGGTTAGTGTGAATGGCTTGGCTGGGGAATTCTGGAGTATGGTTTATTTTGACTCAGGTGCTGAATTTAAGTTTGGTAAGTTTGAACAAGACTGGAATGGTTATTCAAAGATTCATCAGTTTAATGATAATGCTGGAGCAGGCCTTTCTGACAGTGGTGATAATATTAAGGTGGATAAAGGAGGATGGTATATAGTATACTTGATTGCTGAAGTGAATGGAGATGATTATCAGTATACCATGAATTTTTATAGCCCCAATGTGTATGTGCTGGGAAATACGGTAGGTGATTGGAATTATAATGATGCTTATTTGTTCTCTGTCCCTGAAGATAAAAACGGTAGTTTTGTGTCTCCTGCTTTAACTGCTACGGGTGAAGTCCGCATGTGTATCAAAGCAGACACTGATTGGTGGCGACTTGAGTTTACATTGAAAGATGGTGAAACAATTTTCTATCGTGAAAATAATGCTGTAAATAATGGATGGACAGACTTAGGAGAAGAGTATTCTTTAGCAGCTAATCCTGGACAGGCTATTTCATTGAATTTTACAGATGGAACCGGATCTCTTAATTAAATGTGATTGATAAAAAATAAGGAGTTTCTCAATTGTATGAATGAGAAACTCCTTATTTTTTATGTTACTCTTTAACTTCTTTCAGCTGGAAATCTTTTCTTCGCAGAACGAAACTGTTACTCAGGTATTTCTCGCGGACAATCTTGTTCTCGGCCAGTTCTTCCGGAGTTCCCTGGAAGAGGATTTTTCCTTCAAACAGCAGATAAGCACGGTCAGTGATGCTAAGTGTTTCTTGTACGTTATGGTCTGTAATCAGAATACCGATATTCTTGTCTTTCAGCTTCCAGACAATGTGCTGGATATCTTCCACGGCAATCGGGTCTACTCCGGCAAACGGTTCGTCAAGCATGATAAATTTAGGGTCGATAGCCAGACAGCGGGCAATTTCTGTACGGCGACGTTCGCCTCCGGAAAGTTGGTCCCCTAAGTTCTTGCGTACTTTCTGCAGACGGAACTCGGCAATCAGGCTTTCCAATTTCTCTTTTTGATATTCCGGTGATTTATTAGTCAATTCCAATACAGAAGCAATGTTGTCTTCCACGCTCATTTTGCGGAATACGGAAGCCTCCTGTGCCAGGTAACCGATACCATTTTGGGCTCGTTTGTAAACAGGGTAGGAAGTTATGTCTTTATCATTTAGATAAATGTGTCCTTCATTGGGGACAATCAATCCGGTAGTCATGTAGAAAGAGGTGGTCTTACCCGCACCGTTAGGGCCGAGCAGTCCTACAATTTCCCCCTGTTTCACATTGATGGAAACATGGCTCACCACTGTTCGTTTTCCGTATTTTTTGACCAGGTTCTCGGTTCGTAGCACCATTCTGCCGTCTGAAGGTAATTCAAACTTTTCGGTCGTAGATTCTTGATTTTCTTGTGCTGCCATTGTCCTTTTGTTAGCTGTTCAGTCGTGCAAAAGTAGTAAAAATCTTGGCTTCTGTGGTTCTTAATTCGAAAATCCTCCTGTCTTTTATTATAATATAGCTAAAAAGCACTACTTTTGCGTCAAACATGATTGTAATAATATGATAAAGCCTGTTACAAACCTTGGAAAATACCTCATGTTGATGGGGCGTGTATTTTCCCGTCCGGAACGTTTCCGAATGTATTTTAAGCAATACCTGAATGAAATGGTACAATTGGGTATCAATTCGATTGGTATTGTGCTGCTGATATCTTTCTTTATCGGTGCCGTAATTTGTATTCAGATTAAATTGAATATTGAAAGTCCTTGGATGCCGCGTTTCGTGGTGGGATATACCACTCGTGAAATCTTGCTGCTGGAGTTCTCGTCTTCTATCATGTGTTTGATTTTAGCGGGAAAAGTTGGGTCGAACATTGCTTCGGAGATTGGTACGATGCGGGTGACGCAGCAGATTGATGCACTGGAAATTATGGGAGTAAACTCAGCCTCTTATCTGATTCTTCCAAAGATTCTGGGATTGATGACTATGATTCCTTTTCTGGTGATTTTCAGTATTTTTGCGGGAGTGATAGGTGCTTTCTGTACAGCCTGGTTTGCCGGTATCATGAATGCGACGGATTTGGAATATGGTTTACAGTATTGCTTTGTGGAATGGTATATCTGGTGTAGCTTTATTAAATCCTTATTTTTTGCCTTTATCATAGCCAGTGTGTCTGCTTATTTTGGATATACGGTAGAAGGAGGTTCTATTGCGGTGGGTAAAGCCAGTACGGACTCTGTTGTTTCAAGCAGTGTCTTGATTTTGTTTTCAGATTTGATACTTACACAATTGTTGATGGGATGATACAGCTAAATTCTATATGCAAGTCATTTGAAGGACGTACAGTTCTTGAAGATATTAATTTTTCGTTTGACAACGGGAAAACCAACTTGATTATCGGACAGAGTGGTTCCGGTAAGACGGTACTGATGAAATGTATCGTAGGGTTGCTTACTCCGGAGTGCGGGGAGATTCTGTATGACGGACGTAACCTGTTGGACATGGGAAAGAAAGAAAAGAAAGCACTGAGACGTGAAATGGGCATGATTTTTCAAAGTGCAGCATTGTTCGACTCACTTTCTGTACTGGAAAATGTGATGTTTCCACTGGATATGTTCTCTAATGATACTTACCGTGACCGGGTGAAGCGGGCACAGTTTTGTCTGGATCGTGTGAACTTGATTGATGCACAGTCAAAATATCCTGGAGAAATCAGTGGGGGTATGCAGAAGCGTGTGGCTATTGCACGTGCCATTGCTTTGCAGCCAAAATACTTGTTCTGTGACGAACCGAATTCTGGTCTTGATCCTAAAACCTCATTGGTAATTGATGATTTGATTCATGATATTACCAAAGAGTATAATATGACGACAATCATTAATACGCACGATATGAACTCTGTGATGGGTATTGGTGAAAGCATATTGTATATTTACCAGGGTCATAAGGAATGGGAAGGAACAAAAGACGAGGTATTCAATGCCACGAACGAGCGGTTGAATAACTTTATATTTGCTTCAGATTTGCTGCAGAAGGTGAAGAAAGAGGAAAATAGCAAGGCTCGTAAAGTTTGATATTGATAAGACTCAGGTTGAGATAATAAGGAACGGCAGAAGGTGGATATGCTTTCTGCCGTTTTTTATTTGGTTGGTTGACAAGGATTCAGAAGCCGTAAAGATTTTTTAGCTTGTCAGTTTGGTTATTGAAAGATTAAACATTATTTTTGCAACCTCTTTTGGTAAATACGAGAAATAATTAATAATTAAATAAATAAGTCGAAAATGAATATTTCATTGCAAAATGTAGACAACGTAAGCGCTGTGCTTACTGTTCAGATTGAAAAAGCTGATTATCAGGAAAAAGTTGAAAAAGCACTGAAAACTCTTCGTCAGAGAGTAAATATGCCTGGATTCCGTAAGGGAATGGTTCCTATGGGATTGATTAAAAAACAGTATGGAACTTCTGTATTGCTGGAAGAAGTTGACAAACTGTTGCAGGAAAAAGTAGGTGAGTATATCCGTGAAAACAAAGTTAACATGTTGGGTACTCCTCTGCCGAAAGAAAATAACGCAAACTTTGAAACTGATGAGAATTTTGAATTCTCTTTCGATATTGCATTGGCTCCTGAGTTCAATGTAGAATTGTCTAATAATGATACTGTTGACTACTATGATATTAACGTAACAGATGAAATGGAAGATCAGCGTATTCGTAAAAACTATACATTTTTAATGAATAATCTGCTGGCGGCATTTGAAAAGAGAGATACGTTTACGCTTTCGGAATTTGGCGCGGCAATGAGCAGAATGTATTCGCCGGATATTTTAAAAAATGCGGATTACTATTCCTTTTTTGTCAACCTGTGTCAGAAACAGGAGTATGTCATCGGCGGTCAGACGGAAAACGAGAGTTTTCTCGATGACATTTTAAGCGGCGCATTTGCAGACCGTGAACCGGTACATTTTACGATTACGCCAAAATCCGCAGGAGCGCAGGACGAACAGCCAATGGAACAGTCTGAACTGGTGTTTGAACGGAAGGGAACAAAGTAATGGAAAGCAGAAATATAGAAAAGGCACTGGAAATATCCGCAAAACTGGCGGCGGGGGAAACGGTAAGCGAGCAGGGGACAAATGCTGCCCTGTATCAGGAATACAGTACCAACCCGGAAGTGTATGATATGGTATTGTTGTCGTTAAAGAAAATGGAACTTTCGGTTTATGAATATAATAATTCGCTGTTTGCCGCGCCAAAAGCGCACGGCAGCCTGTTTGGCTACAGCAATGAAGCGCTGCGCCGGGAGCTGGGACTGCGTACCAACGGAGAACTCTATCTGGCGTATTTTATCATCTATAATATTATTATGGAGTTTTATACGGATACCATCAGTGCAACGTATGCCGAATTTGTCCGCGTGGAAGACATTGTCCGCAAGGTGGACGATACAACGGCAGGCATTGTGGATAAGAAAAACGGCTTTGTTTTAAGTGAAATTGAGGAAAACAGCTTCCGCAGCCTTGCGTTAAGCTGGGACAGCCTGCCGGCGGCAACCGTGGAATTGTCGGAATTAAGGGCGGCGAAGAATTCCAAGTCGGGTTTTGTAAAGCTGGTCTGTAACTTTTTAGTCAGCCAGCAGTTATTAAGTGACAATCAGGAGCGGTATTATCCGACAGACCGTTTCCGCGCAGTTGTTGAAAATTATTTTGATGAATCCAGAGGAAGAATCATGGAATTGTTAGACCAGTCAGGAGAGGAGAGGGACGAACATGCCGCAGATTAACAGAATCCGTGTAAACAATGTAAAATACAATTTCGGTACGCAGTATTACGATGACTTTATGATGCGTTTTCACTGCCGTAACACGATTTATGACCTTGCAAACGGCGGCGGAAAGAGTCTTTTAATGCTGCTGCTGCTTCAAAATATGATTCCGAACTGTACGCTTGATGAAAAACAGCCGGTTGAAAAGCTGTTCCGTCCGGGCGGCGGCAATACAGTGATCCACTCATTGATTGAATGGAAGTTAGATGCCACTAACAATGACGGCTATAAATATATGACAACGGGATTCTGCGCAAGAAAGGCAAAGGATACGGAAGCAGACGGCACGGAAGCGGACGGCATATCCGGGCGTTTTTCTGCGGCAGAAGAAGCACCGGCGGGACGTGACAATGCCAGCGTGGAATATTTTAACTACTGTATTTTTTACCGGGAGTTTGGTGAAAACGATATTAAAAATCTGCCGCTGACAAAAAACGGGGAGCGCATTACTTATAATGGTTTAAAGCAGTATCTGCGGGAGCTTGAACATAATGATTTCCACGTTTCGGTAAAAATATTTGACCGAAAGGGCGAATATCAGAGTTTTATCAGCAAGTATGGGCTGTATGAGAGCGAATGGGAAATTATCCGCGGCATCAATAAGACCGAAGGACATGTAAGAACATATTTTGAAACCAATTATAAGACAAGCCGTAAAGTTGTAGAGGATTTATTAATAGAAGAAATTATTCAGAAATCTTTCCACAATAAGCTGGCAGTGGGCAACGACGAAGGTCAGATGGCACAGACACTGCTTGATATTAAGGATACGCTTGCAAGACTGTCAAAGAAAAATGCACAGATTACCAATTATGATAAACAGATGGAGCTGCTCGATGCTTTTTCAGAGTATATTCTGGGATACCGCTCTTTATATGAAGAAAAGGGAAATCTGCGGGGACAGCTGTTAAAGCTGCTTATGCAGTGCAGACAAAATCTGTCGGGATACCGCGCGCAGGAAGAAAAGCAGAAGGACGAACTGCTTCATTTACAGGAAGAATTATTAAAACAGCAGCGCATGATCCAGACTGCCGAGGTGCTTACAGAACAGGCTTCCCTTGCGGGAATGGAAGAACTGATTGCTGCAAATGAGAAGAAGCGGGCATATTTTAAGGAACAGGAAGAACACTTAAAAAGGCAGATGGAAGAAACGGAAAGTCTGGTAGAATACCGCGAATATTTACAGTATCAGAAGCTCTACGATGAACTTTTGGCAGCCATTGCGGCAAACGGACAAACGGATGAAGAACTGACAAAACAGCTCTATGCACTGGCAGCGGTGATTGTGCCACAGCTTGTACAGAAAAAGAATGCTGCTGGTGAAGAATTGCAGAATGCAGAAACACAGTACCGGGCGTGTCAGAAAGAAGCGGCACAGGCAAAGGCAGATTATCAGGAATTACTGGGCGGGGCTGCGGCGGCAGAACAGATTGCAGTGCATACTGCCAAAGAGATTGAACAGGCAGAAAAAGAACTGGGTGCCTGTATGGAAAAGGCAGGAATCCTTGTGATGGAAAAGGCAGGCGAAGAATACAGTGCCTGCACACAGAAAATCAAAGAACAGGAAGAACAGCTTTTACAGACCGAGGGACAGCTTTCACAGGTGGAAGCACTGCTTTCAAAGGGCAGACAGCAGCAGGCATCCTGCCGTGCGCGGATTGAACTGCTGACAGAACAGTTAGGACAGGCGGAAACCAAAAAAGAACAGGAACAGAAAGAAAAGCAGCAGCTTTTACAGTTAAAGGCCGTCTATGGGGAACAGGATACCCGCCGGGCATGCCGCGTTGTATTGGATAACCACCGCAGACTGGAAGCGGAATGTGAGCAGCTTACCGCTGACTGTACGCAGCTTACGCAGTTCCTTGAGAATATGAAGCACGGGATATTCAGTGCGGGCGGAAGACACCGGGAGAAGGTAAAAAGCTATCTTTCAGGACGGTACGGAGAAGATGTAAAAGAAGGCAGCGAGTGGCTTTCGGGGCTTTCGGAAGAAGAAAGAAAACAGGTGCTTGCCGCATTCCCATATGCCGAGTATGCATTTATTGTTGAAAATGATTTTTCAAGAATCAAAGAAGACCCGGTGCTTGCGGACTTTGGCAGAAGTGCCTATGTGATTCCGGTATTGTCTGCACAGGCGGCAAAAGCACAGCTTACGGCAGAAAATGAACAGTATGTTGTATATGCCAGAAAGGATATGGCATTTTTAAAGGATGAAAAGCTGCGCGGGCGGGAAGAAAAGCTGGCGCAGGAAGAACTGGCGGCGGCACAGGAAAAACTGGTCAGACTGACCGACAGAAAAGAAATTGTCTGGAATGACTACGTGCGCATACAGGAACTTTCAAAGCTGGAAGAAGAACCGGCAAAGAAAGAGTTTGAAGCGCTGTCTGTGCGTTTAGAGGAACTGCAAAAGGAAGCACAGCGTTTACAGGAAGAAATGGAACAGGAGGAAGCCCTGCGTAAAAAAGGCCGGGAGCGGAAAGCACAGGTGCAGGAAAAGCTGGCACAAAACCGGGAGCGGTATCCATACGTGCAAAAGTGCGCAAAACTGGCAGAGAGTCTTCTTGTACAGTACCGTGAAAAGCAGGAATACACGCAGAGGGCGGCAGATGCAAAGCAGGAACAGCTCTTAAAAGAGCAGGAAATGCAGGCGCAGGAAAAAGCAGAACAGACCGCCTTACAGCGCAAAAATGCACTGGCAGAAGAATATGACCGTCTGCAAAGCCGTCTTGACAAGCGTTATCAGGCATATATAAGCGTGGAAGCCGACGGCGGACAGTCCGCAGGAATTCATGTGCTGCAGTCAGCGGCGGATGGCAGTGCGGTAGCAGGGTTAGCGGATGCTGACGGACATGCGCTGTCATTAGAACAGCTGGAGAACCGCTTTGCGGGAGTGAAAAAGGCATTGGATGAAAAAAATGCCGATGTGCATGATAAAGAAGAATTATTAAGACATTACCGTGCGGCAATGGGAAAATGCAGTACGGCAATTGCACGCCGCCATTTTACAATGGAAGAACTTGCGGCAAAAGAGGCACAGGGAGAAGCTGTCCCAAATCCGGATGATGCGCTCCGTGCGCTTGAGCAGGAACGTGAGCAGGCGGTACAGCAGGAAAAAGCGGCAGCAGAAGAACTGGAAGCGCAGAATGCATTAATGAACCGTCTGCAGGGAAGTATTGCACACGGAAAGAGCCAGATTGAAGAAAAGTACGGTGCTTTTGAAGCGTTTGACTGTGATAACCCGGAGCAGTTCATTGTACAGCATAAAAATTATAAGGACAGCATTGCAGGACAGATCAAAGAACTGGAAAAAGAGCAGAAACGCCAGACAGAAAAAATGCAGGATTTCCTCGTAATGGAAAAGGATTTGTCAAGAATTGTTGCCAAAGCGGGCATTGAAGTGCCGGAAGCGTCAGAAACGGAAAATGCAGATACCATGGCAGGACAGCCGGAGGATACAGACATAAATGTAGCAGATTTTTCGGGCTATGAAACGGTACAGAAAGAATTTGAAAAGCTGTGTGCGCTTGAGGTGCGCAAGCTGGAAGAATTTTTAAAGAAAAAGGATAAGCTGACGGAAGAACTGACGGCATGTGATGCAAAAGAACTGGCATTGGAGATTAAAATGTCGGTTCATGTGCCAAAGGACATTGAAGCCGTGAAGCAGTTAAAGTCCAGACTTTCCGAAACCAATACGCTGATTGCACTGGAAAAAGAGCGCGTATCCAAAGGGATTTCCGATATGGAGCGTATCAAGGATAACTTTGAAAACCGGTGTGTCCAGATTTGCTGTAATATCAAGACGGAACTTGACCGCCTGCCAAAGCTTTCAAGCATTACGATGGATAATGAAGTTATTTCTATTATCGGGCTGTCCGTACCGTATGCCAAGGAATCCGATTATAAGGAAAGAATGGCGGCATACATTGACGAAACGGTCCTGATGGCGGAAAGCTTTGACAATACACAGGAGCGGTTAAAATATATCCGCAACCGGTTAAGCTGGAAACGCCTTTTTGCCGTGATTGTAACCGATATGAACGCCATCCGTGTAAGTCTTTATAAAAGAGAGCGCATGAAAGACCAGAGCCGGTATCTGCGGTATGAAGAAGCAGTGGGTTCAACCGGACAGTCACAGGGTATTTATATTCAGTTTTTAATTGCGGTAATTCATTATATTTCAAGTATCAATGCGCCGGCAGACAGTGCGGGTGTACTGGGCAAGACCATTTTTATTGATAATCCGTTCGGTGCGGCAAAGGATATTTATATCTGGGAGCCGATTTTTAAGCTGTTAAAGACTAACCACGTGCAGCTCATTGTTCCGGCACGAGGTGCAACCCCGGCGATTACGGGAAGATTTGATGTCAATTACATTTTAGGACAGAAGCTTGTACATAACCGGCAGCAGACGGTTGTTGTCGATTACTACAGCCGTACAAAAAATGAGGAACTTGAATATACGCGCATGGATTATGAGCAGGCAGTATTCGACTTTATATAGGCGCTATAGGCAAAAAACGCCTCAACGTTGGCATTTCTTTTTAAAAGAGTTTACAAGAATACTGCGCTGTGATAAACTTGAATAGAATATGTTTAAATCATTTATTTGATATATACAGTAAAGGTGGCGTTTGTTTTGGATAAGTATGAATTTAATATAAAAGTAGATCAAATTAAAAAGCTTGCTGCCAAGAAGTCATTTCAGGAGGCGGCAGCGATTGCCAAGGAAATGAACTGGCAGAAGGTGAAGGACTGGTCCACGCTGGCAACTGTTATTAACGTACAGGAAGCGGCAGGGGATTATCTGGAAGCAAGAGATATGGCAATTCTTGCATACAACAGAAATTTAGGCGGCAGAAAGCTGGTTTATAAGCTGGCGGAGCTGCTCATTAAGCTGGAAGATTTTGAAACGGCAGAGGAACTTTATGAAGAATATGAAAAGATGTCACCGCATGATGTCAATCGTTTTCTTTTGTATTTTGATTTAAGAAAGGCACAGAATGCCTCGGATAATGAACTTGTAGAAATCTTAGAGGACTACAAAGAGCATGAAATTGATGAAAAGTATATGTTTGAACTGGCAAAGTTATATGCCAAAACAGGCAGAAAAGAAGAATGTATCAAGACCTGTGATGATATTGTACTGTGGTTTCAGGACGGACAGTATGTGGAGAAGGCGATTCAGTTAAAGCAGGAATTTGGCGTTGAACTGACCAATACACAGAAAAAAATCTTAAAGGATATTAAGAATCAGAAGCAGGATATAGAAGCAACCAGAGAAATCATGTTTGAGGAACAAAAGCAGCTTGCGGCAATCCAGAGCGATGAAATTGAAGAAGCGATGGAAGAAGCAGAAAGTGATGCGGACGATGATATTATTCTGCCGGAAGACGATGAAAGTACCCGTGGCATTAAATCTTTCTTTAAGAAGGCATTTCATTCGCGGGCGCAGTCAGAAGAAGATATGCGCGAAATAGGCTATGAAGATGATGACGAATCCGATGATTCCGATACATATGAGAATACCAGTGCGCAGGATACAGAAAAAACACCAGAAGAACCGGTATTTTCAGCGGAAGAATTTGTAAAAGAAAAGACAGTGACGGATACCGCACCAAAAGCAGAAAAAAAGGAAGCTGATACAACGGTGGATTTGTCTGAAAGTATTGACAAGGCATCCTCATCTTTACGTGAACTGATAGAAGATGCAAAGAAGAAACTGGAAGACAGCTGCGGCGATTTATCAGGTAAAGAGGATTCATTCCGGCAGAAGGCTGTAAATACGGTCAAAGAACCGGCAGATGAAGTAGAGATTAAAGTGGACATTCCGGCATATAACAATCCGTATGATACACAAAATTTACAGGCGGCACTCGCTAAAAATTTAAGTGAATTCATGGAGGAAGAAAAAGCAGAGGCAGAGGCACTGCGTCCTCAGCCGGCGAAGCAGGAAGAAACGACCGGTGAAAGTCAGGAAGATGAACAGATTGAAGGTCAGTTAAGCCTTGCAGACTGGTTAGAAGCGGTCCGTGAAGAAAAATACGGAAAGCAGAATACAAGGGAATTCTCAAAGACAGAGCTGGAAAAGATGTTAGATGAGAAGGACGAAAAGAGTGCGGCATACGAGCGCATTATGGTTGAGCAGAAAGCAGCGGCACAGGCAGCAGGCAAAGCCTTTGATGAAAAAGAAGCAAGCCGCCATGCACACGCACAGGTGATGTTACAGGCAGCAAAGACCGATCTTGCAATCCGTACCGGAAAAGCAACCGTACACTTAGAAGAAGCAGCAGCACAGGATGTCCGTCGTCAGCAGGCAGAGGAAGAAGCAAGAAGAAAAGCGGAGGCCGAAGTACAGATTCAGAGGCGCATGGAAGAAGCCCAGAAAGCAAGAGCCGAGGCAGAAGCCAGACGGTTAGCCGAAGCACAGCGTGCAGCTGAAGAAGCCAAGCGGGAAGCTGCAAAGAAAGCTGAAGCACAGCGTATAGCCGAACAGGAAGCAGCGCAGCAGGCAGAAGCCCAGCGGTTGGCGGAAGAAGCAGCACAAAGAGAACAGGCACAGCGTGCGGCAGAGCAGGAAGCGGCACAAAGACAGCGGGCGGCTGTCAGTGAGGAAGTTTCATTAAATACACAGCAGCTTCCGCCGATGGAAGACCATCTTTCCGATATGAATCCGCTGGAAGCAATCAGCAGTGCAAAGCTTGCCAGTGCTGTACAGCAGGAGAAAGTTTACACCGGCATGGGCGAAGGCACGGAAATTGATGAAGAAAAGAAGTTAAGCGGAGAACTTGCAAAGATTTTCAGAAAATACCGTGAAATGCCGGGACTGGAGAGCCAGCTGGCAGCATATTTTGAAAGCCTTGAACAGGAAATGGCGATTTCAACGTCGCAGGTCGGCAATATTATCATTTCCGGTAATTCAAGCTCAGATAAGTCTGATCTTGCAAGAGCCATTGTGCGTGCGGTGAATTACCTGTATCCGGAACACACACGTAAGATTGCAAAGACGACCGGTGACAGTATCAATAACCGTGGACTGGCAAAGGCGATGAATAAGTTAAAAGGCACCGCACTGATTGTTGAAGGTGCGGGGGCAATCCAGCCGAAGCGTATGAGTGAAATGCTGGAATGTCTGGAACAGGATACGGAACGTATGATTGTTATTCTGGAGGATTCGGATGCAGAAATGAATGTACTGCTCAATTTCAATCCGGAAATGACACAGAAGTTTAATCATCGCATCGTGTTAAAACAGTACACGGTCAATGAACTGGTTGAAATGGCAAGAAAATTTGCAAGAAAACGCCAGTATGAAGTCAGTGATGATGCGCTGCTGGAACTTTATTTAAAGATTGATAAATTACGCAATAATGTAGATAATATCCGTATGGATGATATTAAGGAAATTATCAATCACGCAATTGTAAAAGCAGAAAAACGCGGCTCAAAAAGATTCTTTGGCGGTTTAAAGAGAAAACGCGGCGAAAACGGAGATGTTACCATCCTTGTTGAAGCAGATTTTAAAGATTGATAAAAAAAATAAAAATGCCGGTACAGGCAGCACAATAAGAAATGGAGGAAATGAATCATTATGAAGAACATAGAGGAACTGTCAGTAAATACAATCCGTGTGTTATCAGCAGAAGCGATTCAGAAAGCAAAATCAGGACATCCGGGACTGCCGCTTGGCGCAGCACCGATGGCATATGAATTATGGACAAACCATATGAACCACAATCCGGCAGACCCGGAATGGGCAAACAGAGATCGTTTTGTACTCTCAGGAGGACACGGCTCGATGCTGTTATATTCTTTATTACATTTGTTTGGCTACGGAAATCTTTCTATGGAAGACTTAAAGAATTTCAGACAGCTGGGTTCATTGACACCGGGACATCCGGAATACGGTCATACCGTTGGTATTGAAGCAACGACAGGCCCGCTTGGACAGGGTATGGCAATGGCAGTCGGTATGGCAATGGCAGAAGCACATCTTGCCGCTGTATTTAACAAAGACGGTTACGATATTGTAGACCACTATACTTATGTACTTGGCGGTGACGGCTGTATGATGGAAGGTATTTCATCAGAAGCATTTTCACTCGCAGGAACATTAGGACTGCATAAGTTGATTGTATTTTATGATTCCAACAACATTTCTATTGAAGGAAGCACCGATATTGCATTTACGGAAGACGTAACAAAGCGTTTTGAAGCATTCGGCTTCCAGACACTTGAAGTTAAAGACGGCAACAATCTTGCAGAAATTGCTGCAGCGATTGAAGCGGCAAAAGCAGATACAACCCGTCCGACAATGATTAAGGTCAATACGGTGATCGGCTATGGCTGTCCTGCAAAGCAGGGTAAGGCAAGCGCACACGGTGAACCGCTCGGTGAAGAAAATGTTGCGGCTTTAAAGGAATATTTAGAGTGGCCTTGCAAGGAAGCATTTACTGTTCCGCAGGAAGTATATGATCATTTCAACGAAGCTGCCAAGAAGAAAGCAGCAGTTGAAGATGAATGGAATGTATTATTTGAAAAGTACAGAAAAGAATATCCGGATATGGCAGAAAAATGGGATGCTTATTACAACGGATATGATTTATCAAAGCTGTTTGATTCAGAAGATTACTGGAAGAAAGCAGAAAAACCGGAAGCGACCAGAAGCACATCCGGCAGCATTTTAAATGAAATTAAACAGCTCATGCCAAACCTGATTGGCGGTTCAGCCGACCTTGCACCGTCCAATAAGACAAACATGAAGGATGCCGGTGATTTTTCAAAAGACAATTATGCAGGCACCAATCTGCATTTCGGTGTCAGGGAACAGGCGATGGCGGCAATCGGCAACGGACTTGCACTGCATGGCGGATTAAAGGCATTTGTAGCGACATTCTTTGTATTCAGTGATTATACAAAGCCAATGGCAAGACTGTCCGCATTAATGAATCTGCCGCTGACATTTATCTTTACACATGATAGCATCGGTGTCGGAGAAGACGGACCGACACACGAACCGGTTGAACAGCTTGCGGCATTCCGCTCCCTGCCAAATTTCTGTGTATACAGACCGTGTGACAGAACAGAAACCGCAGCGGCATGGTACCGTGCAGTTACTTCAAAAGACCAGCCGACAGCACTTGTGCTGACAAGACAGAATCTTTCACAGATGCAGGGTTCTTCAAAGGAAGCATTAAAGGGTGGCTATATCTTAGAGGATTCTAAGAAGGAAGTGCCGGATGCCATCATTATTGCCAGTGGTTCGGAAGTAGAACTGGCAGTTAATGCAAAGGCAGAACTTGCAAAAGACGGCGTGGACGTGCGTGTTGTCAGTATGCCGAGTATGGAAGCATTTGAAGAACAGACAGCAGAATACAAGGAATCCGTTCTTCCGAAGGCATGCCGGAAGAGAGTTGCGGTCGAAGCGCTTTCAGACTTCGGCTGGTACCGTTACGTGGGCTTAGACGGCAAAGTAGTTTCCATGACAGGCTTTGGTGCATCCGGTCCTGCGGCATCACTGTTTGAAAAATTCGGATTTACAACAGAAAATGTTGTAGCGGCTGTAAAATCTGTTTTATAAAAGTATTGAAAAATTTATGTAAAACATACAAAAAATTCAAAAAAAACACTTGCAATTCACAGCAGATAATACTATAATAAACTCAAGATTGTTGAAAAATTAACAAAGTCCTGCGGGGACATTCAACAAAATACATAGTATATGGAGGATTTTGAGTTATGACACGTTTTACATTACCAAGAGACTTATATCACGGAAAAGGATCATTAGAGGCATTAAAGACACTGGAAGGTAAGAAAGCCATTATCTGTGTAGGCGGCGGTTCTATGAAGCGCAACGGCTTCTTACAGAAGGCAGAAGACTACTTAAAAGAAGCAGGAATGGAAGTAAAACTGTTTGAGGGCATCGAATCCGACCCGTCAGTAGACACTGTCATGAAGGGTGCTAAGGTTATGGAAGAATACGGACCGGACTGGATTGTAGCGATTGGCGGCGGTTCTCCGATTGATGCAGCAAAGGCAATGTGGGTAAAATATGAATATCCTGACATTACATTTGAAGAAATGTGCAAGGTATTCGGTATGCCGAAGCTTCGTAAAAAAGCACATTTCTGTGCAGTATCTTCTACATCCGGTACAGCAACGGAAGTTACGGCATTCTCAGTTATCACAGATTACGAAAAAGGTATTAAGTATCCGTTGGCTGATTTTGAAATCACACCGGATGTTGCAATCGTAGACCCTGAACTGGCTGAAACAATGCCTGTAAAGCTGGTAGCCCATACAGGTATGGATGCAATGACACATGCCATTGAAGCGTATGTATCAACCGCAAACTGCGATTATACAGACCCACTGGCACTTCATGCAATTAAGATGATTCATGAAACACTGATTAATTCATACAACGGAGATATGGCAGCCCGTGATTCTATGCACAACGCACAGTGTCTGGCAGGTATGGCATTCTCCAACGCATTACTCGGTATCGTTCATTCAATGGCACATAAGACCGGTGCTGCATTTGAAGGCGGACATATTATCCACGGTGCTGCCAATGCAATGTATCTGCCAAAGGTTATCAAATACAATGCCAAGAATGAGGAAGCTGCCAAGAGATATGCAGAAATTGCAGATTTCATTCACTTAGGCGGTAATACAACAGAAGAAAAGATTGATAAACTCATCGAACTGCTCCGCAAGATGAATGATGAACTCAATATCCCGCACTGCATCAAGCATTATGGTGAAGGCGGACTTCCGGCAGAAGAAGGTATTGTACCGGAAGATGAGTTCTTAAAGAAGCTTCCTGAAATTGCAGCAAACGCAATTCTTGATGCCTGTACAGGTTCTAATCCTCGTCAGCCAAATCAGGAAGAAATGGAGAAATTACTGAAGTGCTGCTATTATGACACAGAAGTAGATTTCTAATCAATAAGCTTATAACGGAAAAATAAATTTTCCATTTTACGTTTCTCCTTTCATAAATGCCGTATTTTTCATAGAATATATGAAAATACGGCATTTTTTTTGCAACTATATCATGTCCGGTTTCGTATAAAGAATAAGAGGAGGTGGCAGGAAGTGTTTGAAACAGATGAAACGCTTATCAGGCGCATATTACAGGGGAAAGACCGTGAGGCAGGTGAACTGCTGGTTGAACGGCATTATAAAAGAATATATAAAGAGATTTACTTAAAAACTTCAGATGAGGAGCTTGCAAAAGACCTTACGCAGGAAGCATTTATACAGATATTAAAAAATCTATATCAGTTTGACAGTAAAAAGGCGTCCTTTAAGACGTGGATTACAAGAATTGCCTGCAATAAAGTGATTGATTACATGAGAAGCCGCCAGCACCATGAAATGCTTATGACTGAAATTTTGGACGATTATGATAAAGAAGATGCGCACAATCTTGAGGAACGTGTGACAAACCGCATGGCAACACAGCGGGTAGAGCAATTACTTGAAAAAGAGGAAGTACAAAACCAGAAGATATTTAACCTGAAAGCACAGCAGGGTTACACATTTGAAGAAGTCAGTACGATTACGGGGGTAACAAAAACTGCTGTAAAAAACCGCTATTACTCCATGGTGAGAAAGATGAGAAAGGAGCTGAGTGATTATGAGTAGGATTAAATATCCGGGTGAACAGGAAATGAAGCGCCAGATTCAGGTGATTTTGGATGAGTCCGGCATGTTTGAAGATGACGAAAAAAGTCAGGGTTATACAGAGTGTGTGCAGGTGAAGAAACGTCCGGCGGTAAAGACGGCGATTTTATTTCCCCTGGCAGCCGCGGCGGTAATGTTTCTTGTTGTCACTGCGGCAGGACTGATACCGCAGCAGACAAATTCCAGGGTCGAACCGATGACAAATGTGCTGACGGATGATACAATAAGATCAGTATCAAAAACACAGCTAAGCGACGATATTACGGTTCAGATTTGTACAGACTGTTCTTATCTGCCATTAAAAGCATCCGGGTCAGACAGCGTATCGGACAGACAGATACAGTTTAGTTATACGTATCCGAAAATTTATTATCAGGGAACAGAGGTGGAGTCTGTTACGCGCTATTACGAGGACAGAATCGAACAGTTAAAAACACAGGCGCAGACACAGTTTAAGAATGTTGCCTTTGTAAAGGATTTGGATATTCCGGTAAAGATTTCATATCATTGTTCGGCATTAAACGATGTGACCGCACCGGAAAATAATCTGGTGTCAATTTATGAAAATTATTCGGAGAGTTATACAGCATACGATAAAGATGGGGCGTATGTTACGGTAATGACCAATGCTGTTTATGGTGGGAATTTTAATGCAAAGACAGGAAAGAAGCTCTCTTTAAATGAACTTTTTGAAGAAAATGACTTGTCAGGGCTGGAAAAAGAATGGATCGGTATCGGACAGACAGAACAGGAATTACAGACGATTGCAGATACGGACGCATGGTATTTATCGCAGGACGGACTGGCACTGTGTATCAACGGCTGTGAAAACGATTATGAGAATAACGCAGGAAAGCTGCGGTATCACAATGTTTCATGCAAAACAAATGTCGTGGCTTATGACACGCTTTCCGGATTAAAGAAAGGCTAAAAATCCACAGGCAGAATGAATACAGGAAGATACGGCAGAATGTGAGGAGAGTATGCCAAACGAGATGGAAGAATTAGAATTTTATTTAAAAAAGGCAAAACAGGTTGTATATGAAGTCAAAAAGACAGTTGTCGGCAAAGATGAGGCTATCTGCAAACTGCTGATGGCAATCTTAGCAAAGGGACATATTCTGATTGAAGATATTCCGGGGGTCGGAAAGACAACGATGGCGCTGGCATTTTCAAAGGCACTGGGACTGGAATGTAACCGGCTGCAGTTTACACCGGATATTATGCCGTCGGATCTGACGGGATTTAACTTATACAACCGTCAGACAGGGCAGTTTGAGTACAAGCCGGGAGCTGTGCTGTGCAATATTTTACTGGCAGATGAAATTAACAGAACCTCGCCAAAGACCCAGTCTGCGCTGTTAGAGGTGATGGAGGAGCGCAGGGTGACGGTGGACAGCCAGAGCATTGAGCTGCCAAAGCCGTTTATGGTCATGGCAACACAGAATCCATTTGGTTCAATCGGAACACAGAAACTTCCGGAATCCCAGCTTGACCGTTTTATGATTCAGATATCACTGGGATATCCGACCGTGGAAGATGAAATTGCCATTTTAAAAAATAAGACAAACGGCAGTCCGAAAATTATTTCGGAAAAGGTGCTGACAGCAGAAGAATTAATGGCAATGCAGGCTTATGTGGAACAAATCTATGTCGATGACAGGGTTTATGATTATGTGGCGCGGATTGCAAAGGCAACGAGAAACAGCCCGGAGATTTTACAGGGCATCAGTCCGAGAGGAAGTATCGCGGTGCTTGCGATTGCCAAGGCGGAAGCGTTCTTACGCGGACATACTTATGTGCTGCCGTCGGATATCCAGTATGTATTAATGGATGCTGCGGCACACCGTATTATTGTGGATAACGGATTGAGAAATGGAAATGTGACGGCAGAAACGGCATTAAAAAATGTGCTTGAAACCGTTTCCGTGCCGAAACTGGATGTGAAAAGGGTCGTTTAAATGAGAAAAAGAAGACTTTTGTATATCGTCTGTCTGCTGGGGGTATTCTGGCTGAATGTCATCTATGTCGAATACCAGTTCTTTCTGCTGCTGGTACTGCTGATTGTTGTTCCGGCGATTTCCGGGGTGCTGTTTGAACTGGCGGCAAACGGATTAAAGCTGTATCTGAACATTCCACAGAAGGAAGTGCATCCCGGACAGCTGGTGACAGTGTGCATTAAGGCCGTAAACCGCCATGTGATATTTTTAGGGAAACAGCAGTTTCAGATTGGCGTGGCCTATCTGAATACTCCGGGAAATGAAAAGGAAATGCTGCAATGTGACGGAGTTACGGAAAAAGTACAGCAGACAATGGCGGAATTTAGTCCAAAGCACTGCGGCATCGCACAAATTGACATTGAAAAAGTATTTTTGCAGGATTATCTGGGGCTGATTGGTACACAAAAGAATTTTCGCGGAAGCTGCCAGCTTGCCGTACTGCCGGAGCCGGTTTTATCCACGCGGGTCAGGACGGGGATGGAAAAACAGCAGGAATACCGCTATTCAGCGGTAGCAGATGACGATTCGGATATTCTGGATTTGCGGGCGTTCCGTCCGGGTGATAATTTAAACCATATCCACTGGAATTTAAGCCTTCGTACAGATGATTTGATTGTGCGGCAGTATGGAGAACAGATTGATGTAAAAAAAGTGATTCTTGTGGATTTAAGCATTTTGAACACAGCGCAGTACAGGAGCCGGATGGATGCAGTCTATACAGCAGTGGCTTCCATTGCCAATTTATACGTTGAAAATGAGGTGAATACGCTGATTCTTGCATGGAACGGACAGAAACAAAGTGCAGAGTATCTGGAAGTCCATGACCGGACAGAATTAAATCGTGCCATGATACGGCTGATGCAGATTCCATGCAGCAGCAGGGCAGGAGAGCATGCAGCGGCGGTATATTTAAAGGACATTGAAGCACAGGGACAGCAGGCATTATTTGTGACAGCAGGAAGCTATGAGAATAACAAAGTAAGAATTGTCAATGTGGAAAAGATACAGTTACAGGAACTGATCGATGAACTTTGGGAAAAGATATAAGGGACAGAAATTAGAAACAAGGGGTAAGACAGCATGGAAGAAAATCGTGAAATCAGTTACATCGTAAGAATGCTTCTTACAACAATCGGATCATATGGAATTATAAGGGTGCTGACTTCATGCGCCCTTTTTCAAGTGTCGGATATGGCAGTGATTTTTGGAATTTTGTCGGCTGCTGTTATTTGTGTGTACGGACTGTACGGCAGGAAAAAGCATTTTTTAACCGTGACGGGAATTATATTTGCCGGATTGTCCGTTTTGAGTTTTGGCATTTTAAGAGCCGGATTCTGCCACATTTATAATGACTGTATGACAGCCCTTGAAAAGCCATACGGACTGAGTCTTGGCAGAATTGCCGTAAAGGAAACGGCGGCGCGGCCGATGCAGGAAACAATAGCGGTGTTGTTTATTGCAGTTCTTGTGACATTTGCAGCAGCAGTTATTGTGATTTACCTGCACAGTATGCTGGGGACACTGCTTTCTATTCTGCCGCTGCTTATTTTATTCGTATCGCTGGGAGCAGTCCCGGACAGCTGTACATTTTTTCTGTGTATCAGCTACGTGCTTGGTGTTTCGGCTTTGCAGGGGCAAAAAGGCGGGGAACAGCAGTCACTGATGGTTTTGTTTTTATGTCTGATTGCACTGACGGTTTCAGCTGTTGTGCGCCCGCCGGTAAACTATGAACGGTTTCAGGTATTTCAGGTGTTAAATGAAGAAGCGAAAAACTGTTTTTCATGGGTCGGCGGAGATTTAGAAACAGATGTTGACCTTGCAAACGGTGGAATTAATAACGGGGAACTGGGGAAAATTGATGGTATCCGCTACAGCAACCGGACCCTGCTGACAGTAACCACGCAAAGTACTGGGAAAAATCAGTATTTTCCGAGGTTTATCGGGTTGGATTATGATACAGGCCGGTGGTCAGAGCTGCTAAGCAGTACACTAAAAAACGATCAGAAGGAAAATCTTGTGGATTATATGGATACACAGGCGCAGGCGCAGCAGTATATTGAAAATACAGTGGGCAGTTATTACCAGATGATAAAAAAAGTACCATATATTCTCCGGTATACGGATGGAACGACACAGAACGGAACCAATGTCATTGCCGGTGTGAATAGTTACAGTGCTTTTAATAATCTTTTGGAGTATCTGCGGTATGAGTATCTTGGCGGTGGTGCGCCTTTGTATAAAAATATGGTTTCTTATCAGAATCTGGTAAAAAATAATTATCTTGATGTGCCGTATGATGTACGGGAAGTGATTGAAAATCTGCTCGGAGAAACCAGCGTTACAACGACGGAACAAAAAGAAAATTATATTAAATATGTAAAAGATTATCTTTCACAAAACTATACTTACAATATGTTTCCGGGGAAAGTGCCGGAAAATGAAGATTTTGTAAAATATTTTCTGACAGAAAGCAAAGAGGGATATTGTACATATTTTGCAACGGCGGCAGTACTGATGTACCGCTGTGCAGGAATTCCGGCAAGATATGTCGAAGGATATGTGGCGGCAGATGATACTATAAAGTCGGGAGTTCCGATACAGACGACACAGACAAGAAAGACATCGGACAATGTGCAGACGGAAGAAAATGTTGTTGAATATCAGGTGGATTTAAAGGACAATGCGGCACATGCATGGGCAGAAGTCTATATGGACGGTTACGGCTGGGTTACGGTGGAAGTGACACCGTCGGCATCGGCGCAGGGCAGTACCGGTGCAGCCACAGAAGCAGGCGCATCATCCGGGGAAGGACAGAATATACAGCAGGAATTACAGACAGAAAGCCCGTCAGAAGTTTCCACAGACGGACAGGAACTGACACAGGATGCAGCCGGACAGCCGTTGGAACAGCGGACAGATTCAGTTCCGGAAATTTCACAGGGTGCAGCCGGAGAGGCAGATAACACGGCACAGGATGACAGCAGTGCAGGTAGTACGGATGTGGGGAAGGCGCAGACAGAATCTGCTTTTACACGGCTTGTAAAACAGTATCCGCTGCTTTGGATTCCAATCGGACTGATATTGCTGTTTACAGTAATGTCTGCTATAATTCTGATACGGTATTTTACTGTCAGACAGATGCGTACAGCAAAGAAAAGAAAGACAGATATTAAGAGTATGGTACAGGAAGAACGGCGGGAAATGGTGATGGAGGCTTACCGTAGTTTTGAAAAAATGCTTGCGGCAGCGGGATATGGCAGAACAAGCGGTCTGGAGTACGAAGCGTATGCGGGCTATCTGACCGAGGCGTCGGAAATTTTTAAGGAAAATCATATCAAACGGATTTTTGATCTGGTACTGCGGTGTTCATTTTCCGAAATACCGGTCAGTGAGCAGGAGTACCGCGGATACCGCAGGGATATGCAGAATATCCGCAATGCCATAGAACAAAAGCTTGGATTTTGGGAAAGACTGTATTTTAAGTATATATGGTTGTTTTAAAACACCGGCATTAAAATGCCTGCGGAATAAGGAGAAGTGTGAAAAATCCTTAAATCTAAGATTTTTCACACAGCACTTTGTGCTGCAAGCATCACAAAGTCGCTCTTATCGCAGGACTGAATAAATCAGTCCGCGTCAGCAGATGAGAAATTGCTTACGCAAATTTCTCATCTGCTGCTTCGCAACAAAGTTGCTCAGGAATAAGGAGAGGTATGTTTGATTTAGAAGATGAGTTAAAGAAACTCCCGGCAAAGCCGGGAGTTTATATTATGCATGACAATACGGATACGATTATTTATGTGGGAAAAGCTGTGAGCTTGAAAAACAGGGTGCGGCAGTATTTTCAAAGCAGCCGGAATCATTCGTCCAAAATAAAGAAAATGGTTTCGCACATCGCTTATTTTGAGTATATTATTACAGATTCCGAACTGGAAGCGCTGGTTTTGGAGTGCAACCTGATTAAGGAGCACCGCCCGAAGTATAATACGATGTTAAAGGACGATAAAACCTATCCGTTTATCAAAGTCACGACAGGTGAAGCGTATCCGAGAGTTTTATTTTCAAGGGATATGAAGCATGGTGCTGGCAGATACTTTGGCCCGTATACTTCGGCAGGGGCGGTCAAGGACACGATTGAACTGCTCTGCAAGCTCTATAAAATCAGAACGTGCAGCCGCAATCTGCCAAAAGATGAGGGGAAACAGCGCCCATGCCTGAATTACCATATCGGGCAGTGCAGTGCGCCGTGTCAGGGATACATTTCTGAAATCGAATACAGAAAAAACGTAGATAGTGTGCTGGAATTTTTAAACGGCAATTATGATAAAATTTTAAAACAGCTGACGGCGCAGATGAATGACTGCGCGGAAAAACTCGAATATGAAGAAGCGGCGCGCTTCCGGGATTTAATCCAAAGTGTTAAGCAGGTGGCACAGAAGCAGAAAATTACGGCAGATGACGAAACCGACCGTGACGTGGTGGCGTGTGCAAGTGACGGCACGGATGCGGTGGTACAGATTTTTTATATCCGCAGCGGAAAGCTTCTCGGCAGGGATCATTTTCATATGAGCGTGGCGGAAGGTGATACCAGAAGTGATATTATCAGCGGATTTTTAAAGCAGTATTACGGCGGGACACCCTATATTCCAAATGTAGTAATGCTACAGGAAGAAATTGAAGATGCGCAGATTATCAGCGAGTGGCTCGGCAGTATGAAAAAGCGCAAGGTGTCTGTTGTGACACCCAAAAAAGGCACAAAGGAAAAACTCGTGGAGCTGGCATATAAAAATGCACAGATGGTGCTGCTTCAGGATACGGAAAAGATTAAACGGGAAGAACAGCGGACAGTCGGTGCAATGCAGGAAATCGCAGACTGGCTTTCCCTGCCGCATCTGGTACGCGCGGAAGCTTATGATATTTCCAACACCAGCGGTATTGAATCCGTTGGTTCAATGGTTGTTTTTGAAAACGGACGGCCAAAGAAAAATGATTACAGAAAATTTAAGATAAAAACGGTGAAAGGACCGGACGATTATAAAAGTATGCGCGAAGTACTGACAAGGCGTTTTCTGCGCGGAAAAGAGCAGTCGGAAGGATTTGCGGTATACCCGGATATTATCATGATGGATGGCGGCAGAGGACAGGTCAATATTGCACTGGAGGTTTTAAAGGAGCTGGATTTACACATTCCGGTGTGCGGCATGGTCAAAGACGACAATCACAGAACCCGCGGACTCTACTATAATAATATAGAAATTCCAATTGACAGGAACAGTGAAGGGTTTAAGCTGATTACAAGGATTCAGGACGAAGCACACCGTTTTGCCATTACGTATCACAGAAGCCTGCGAAGCAAGGCACAGGTTCATTCGGTATTAGACGGTATTGACGGTATTGGTCCGGCAAGAAGAAAGGCACTGATGAAGCATTTCTTAGACATTGAAAAAATCCGCACGGCACCGGTGGAGGAGCTGATGAAGGTGGACGGCATTACGGAAAAGGTGGCAGAAAATATTTATGCGTTTTTCCATTAAAAACCCATAATTGACCGCGTACTATACGGTGTGATAAAATAAAAATACTAAAAAGTCAGCGTAAAGAGTGCGACAAAGTCGCTCAGAAATAAGAGGATAGTGTGAAAAATCCTTAAATCAAAGATTTTTCACACAACAGAATTTGTGCCGCAGGCGTCACGAATTCTGTTTATATCGCAGGACTGAATAATCAGTCCGCGATTCCTCCGGCATTAAAAATGCCTGCGGAAAGAGGAGTAGTATGAATGGAAGCGAAAGAGTGAAGCTGTCTAAAGTCGTTGAGAAGATGCAGCTTGAGAACATGACACCACAGATTGATATTTCAGGAACATGGCTTCATATTCCGGAGGTCAACAGACCGGCGTTGCAGTTGACCGGGTTTTATAACCAGTTTGATAATGACCGGTTACAGATTATCGGAAATGTAGAATATTCATATTTAAAAAGCCTTTCGGAGACAGAGCGGTATGAGCGGTATATGCAGCTGCTTTCAAGCAATATTCCGTGTCTGGTATTCTGCCGCGGATTAGAGCCGGAACCGAAAATTTTAGAGCTTGCGGTGAAATGCCAGATACCGATTTTTAAATCACAGGAAGCGACCTCTTCCTTTATGGCAGAGGTTATCGGCTGGTTAAAGGTACAGCTTGCACCGTGTATTGTTATTCACGGGGTGTTGGTTGATGTATATGGTGTCGGTGTGTTAATTACCGGTGAAAGTGGTATCGGTAAGAGTGAAGCGGCATTGGAACTCATTAAAAGAGGACACCGTCTTGTAACCGATGATGCAGTAGAAATCCGCAAAGTCAGCAACGAAACGCTGGTCGGTTCTGCGCCGGGTGTCACAAAGTATTTTATTGAACTGCGTGGTATCGGCATTATTGATGTTAAGACCCTGTTTGGTGTAGAAAGCGTTAAAGAAACCCAGCAGATTGATATGGTTATGCAGTTAGAAGACTGGAATAAAGACAGGGAATACGACAGACTGGGTTTGGAGGAAGAATATACAGAATACCTTGGCAATAAAGTGGTATGCCACGCACTGCCGGTACGTCCGGGACGAAATCTTGCGGTTATTGTAGAAGCGGCTGCGGTCAACCACAGACAGAAAAAAATGGGTTATAATGCGGCGAAGGAATTATACCGCAGAGTACAGGAAAATCTCATGCGGGGAGATGATGATGATGAATAAAGTTCTTTTTGGCATTGATATCGGCGGTACAACTGTAAAATGTGGATTATTTACACTGAATGGGGAACTGCTTGAAAAGTCAGAAATTCCAACGGATAAGCAGGATAACGGAAGCCGGATTCTGTCTGATGTGGCAGCACATATACGGAATATATTGGAAAAAAGGTGCCTGACAGTTTCAGATGTGGCGGGTGTCGGTATCGGTGTGCCGGGTGCGGTGACACCGGACGGCATTGTTAATAAATGTGTTAATTTAGGCTGGGATATCAAAGATGTTGCAAAAGAAATGCAGACATTTCTGCCGGTCTTTGTAAAAGTGGGAAATGATGCCAACATGGCGGCACTCGGTGAATTCTGGAAGGGCAGTGCGAAAGGCTATCAGAGCGTTATGCTGGTAACGGTAGGAACCGGTGTCGGCGGCGGGCTGATTATAGACGGAAAGCCGGTTGCCGGTGTACATGGTGCGGCGGCGGAAATCGGGCATCTGCCGATTGTGGAAGGCGAACAGGAAGCCTGCAACTGCGGGAAAAAAGGCTGTCTGGAGCAGGCAGCTTCCGCGACAGGCATTGTACGTGTTGCAAAGCGGATTCTGGCAGCAGCAGAAACAGAATCGGTTCTTAGAAATATAGACAATCTTACGGCAAAGGATGTATTTGATGCGGCACAGGCGGGAGATGCGCTTGCTGTGCAGACGGCAGAAACGGTCTGTGAATATTTAGGCAGGGGGCTTGCGTGCGTGGCGGCAGTTGTAGATCCGGAGTGCTTTTTAATCGGCGGCGGGGTATCCAAGGCAGGTAAATATTTTACGGATTTAATTGGGAAATATTATCAAAAGCATGCATTTCACCCAAGCCGCGGTACGAAGATTGTGACGGCACAGCTTGGTAACGATGCAGGCATGTATGGCGCGGCAAAGCTGGCGGCAGACAATATAAAGAATGGAGCAGAATAAAGAAATGGATAGGCTGGCAGAAATATTTGGAAAAGAAAATGTACTCAAAGATGAACCGATGAGCAGACATACGACATTTCGTATCGGGGGAGCAGCAGATTTTTTTGTTAAAGTACAGACAATATCGCAGCTTCAGGAAGCCATGCGCTATTTAAAAAAAGAGCAGATTCCATTTTATATTGTCGGAAACGGAAGCAATCTTTTAGTGCGTGATGAGGGTGTGCGCGGTGTTGTATTGCAGCTGGGGGAGCGTTTCAGCGGTTATGAATTTCTGCACGAAACGCCCGGCAGTGTGGCACAGTCAGGCACGGCGGTTGACAAGAATCAGATTGTCATGGTGCGTGCAAAGGCGGGTTCCCTGCTTGTCAGACTGGGTAAAGAATTTGCGGAATACAGCCTTTCGGGATTTGAATTTGCTTCGGGAATTCCGGGAACACTCGGCGGTGCGGTTTATATGAATGCCGGGGCTTACGGCGGAGAAATCAAAGACATTTTAGTGCGTGCAACCCTTATGGATATGGACGGCAGCCTGTTTGAATTTACGAATCAGCAGATGCAGTTCGGATACCGCAAAAGCATTGCGGCAGAGAAAAATTATATTGTACTGGAAGCTGATCTGGCGCTGCACGTATCATCGAAAGAAGAAGTGCTTGCAAAAATGGCAGAGCTTTCCGCACAGCGCAGATTAAAACAGCCGCTGGAATATCCGAGCGCCGGAAGTACGTTTAAACGACCGGAAGGATATTTTGCAGGCAAGTTAATTTCCGATGCAGGATTAAAAGGATTTTCTGTCGGCGGCGCACAGGTTTCCGAAAAACATGCCGGATTTGTGATTAATACCGGCAATGCAACGGCTGCAGATGTCATTGCACTGACTGATGCCGTGCGCGATAAAGTATTTGAAAAATACGGTGTAAAACTGGAATTAGAGATAAAGCAGTTAGGATAGGCTTTCAGTGAAAGGACGGCTCATCGTTATGAAAATGGTTATTGTTACAGGAATGTCGGGTGCGGGCAAATCAACGGCACTCAATGTATTGGAAGACGAAGGCTATTATTGCGTCGATAATATGCCGATTTCCTTAGTCGTAAAATTTGCGGAGCTGGCGGCAGGTCAGGAAGAAGGATATTCAGACATTGCGCTGGGAATTGATATCCGCAGCGGCAACGCACTCGGGGAATTCGATGAGGTTTTAGATGAGCTTTCCCGCAGGCACTACCGGTATAAAATCCTGTATCTGGACTCAAGCGATGAGGTGCTTGTCAAACGCTATAAAGAAACGCGCAGAACGCATCCGCTTGCAAAAGATGACCGTGTTGATAAAGGCATTGCAAGAGAGCGCAAAAAGCTGGAATTTTTAAAGAAGCGTGCGGATTACATTATTGATACCAGCCAGCTTCTGACAAGGGAATTTAAGCAGGAGCTTGAAAAGATTTTTATTCAGGGAGAGCATTACAACAACCTGTTTGTAACCGTGTTATCCTTTGGATTTAAATACGGGATTCCGTCGGATGCCGACCTTGTTTTTGATGTCCGGTTTCTGCCAAATCCCTACTACGTCAGTGAATTAAAGCCGCTGACGGGAAATGATAAGGCGATTCAGGATTATGTCATGGGATTTAAGGCGGCAAGGGATTTTTTGGACAAAATTACGGACTTAGTGGCATTTTTACTGCCCAACTATGTGCAGGAGGGAAAAAACAGCTTAGTTATTGCGATAGGCTGTACCGGTGGAAAACACCGCTCCGTTACACTTGCAAATGCCCTTGCGGACAGGTTAAAACACACGGAATACGGCTGTAAGGTCGAACACCGGGATATAGATAAAGATACGAAACGTAAAAAGTGAGGACAGGAAACATGTCGTTTTCATCTGAGGTGAAAGAAGAATTAGGAAAAAGGCTGGATACGGCAAGGCACTGCCAGATTGCGGAATTTGCCGCCATTATGGCATTTTGTGGAAAAATGCGCAGTGACAGCGGTGAGGAAATGCAGATTGAGGTCATGACGGAAAATGAAGTCGTTTTGCAGAAATTCATCCTGCTGGCAGAAAGCATTTTTGAAATGGAAGAACACGATTTTGTGATTGAACATGAGGGAAAGAAAAACAGTCTGATTCATGTGTATATTAAAGAGCCGGTTTATGTTACAAAGATTCTGATGACATTAAAGTGGTGTGATGAGCAGTTTACGCAGATTGAGCCGGTTTTTGTGCATCCGATTCTGGTGCAGAAGGAGTGCTGTAAAAAAGCATTTATCCGTGGGGCGTATCTTGCGGCTGGTTCAATTAGCGACCCTAACAAATTTTATCATTATGAAATTGTCTGTGAGTATGAAGAAGATGCAGCTACAGGAATTACTGCTGTATTTTGAGCTGGATGCCAAGGTGATTCAGCGCAAGCGCAATTACATTGTATATTTAAAAGAAGGAAATAACATTACAGATGTACTCAATCTCATGGGTGCGGTGGTGTCCCAGATGAATCTGTATAATATTATGATTTTAAAGGGGATGCGAAATGATGTAAACCGCAAGGTCAACTGTGAAACTGCCAATTTAAATAAGACGATTGAGGCGGCGGTCAAACAGATCCGCGACATTGAATATCTGCGGGATACGGTCGGATTAGAGAGCCTGTCGGACGGACTGCGCCAGGTCGCCTATGTGCGCCTTGAAAATCCCGATATGAATTTAAAGGACATCGGGGAACGCTTAAATCCGACAGTTGGCAAATCCGGTGTGAATCACCGCCTGCGTAAAATCAGTGAAATGGCAGAACAGCTTCGCGGAGAAGTCTAAGGCGTCAACCGGCATAAACAGATATAAAGGGCAGATGAGAAAACGTCCGTGCGGATTTCTCATCTGCCCTTTGCAGTTAGTAGCCTTTCTTTTTTTGCTGTTTAGAAAGAATGGAAAGTAAAATCTTTTTCGGTGTAAAGCGGCTGCCCCATACGGCGGCACGCATAAGTGGTGATGGTACAATCGTAAGCGTACCTTTTGACATTTCCTTTAAGCAGTAAGAAACACAGCGTTTTGCGGAAATGCCCGGAAGGGCGAAAGTGACATTTGCCGTTTCGTTAAAATTTGTATTGACAGGACCAGGACAGAGCATACTGATATGGACATTGCTGTGTACTTCCTGTAATTCCTGATAAATGGCATTGGTCAGGCTGGTGACGTAGGCCTTGGTTGCGTAATAAGTAGACATATACGGTCCGCCGGGCAGCAGTCCGGCACTGGAAGCAACATTTAAAATGTAGCCGCGGTCTTTTTTCATCAATTCCGGCAGCAGTTTGCGCGTTAAAATGTGCAGTGCTTTGATGTTCACATTAATCATGTCCAGTGATTTTGATAAATCCGACTGCGCGAAGCGGTCTAAGTCGCCAAATCCTGCGTTGTTAATCAGAATGTGGATATCAAGCGGTTTTAATTCTTCTGCAAGCTGCATACACTGTGCTTCTTTGGATAAGTCGCAGGAAATGATGCGGCATTTGCAGGCAAGTTCTGCGGCAAGTTCTTCTAACGCTTTGGTGTTACGTGCCACTAAAATCAAGTTGTAGCCGCGTGCGGCAAGCTGCGCTGCAAATTCTTTTCCGATGCCGGAGCTGGCACCGGTGATACATGCTGTAGGCATAAAATCCCTTCTTTCTAATTTGATATGTTCCCTTTTTCGATGTTTTCACGAATGATACGGTCAACGACCTTAAATAACTGTTCTGAGCCGAGGCGGGTTTTGGACTGACGTCCGTAAACCTGTTCTGCGGTAACACCGTGTTCACGCCAGTCTCCGCCGCCGTTGCTGTTATTTAAAAGTAACGGCTGTAAATTATCCATGGAATGTGCAAATTTGGATTCCGGTGTTTCATACGCTTCAAATTCGTCAAACAGCGCAGTAAGTTCTTCCTTTTGTTCGTCCGGAAGCAGGGAGAAAATGCGTTCCTTTGCGGCATCTTCCCTTGCTTTCTGCGTTTTTAAGCCCTCGGCATCATACGCATACGTATCGCCTGCATCAATTTCCACAATATCGTGAATCAGACACATCAGCATAACTTTTGCAATGTCTACAGGCTCATTGGAATATTCCTGCAGCATATATGCCATGATAGCCATATGCCATGCGTGTTCGGCATCATTTTCATTTCTTCCGTGCCCCGACAGGTGTGTCTGTCGGAAAATATTTTTTTCTTTGTCAATTTCCAGCGCAAAATCCAGCTGTTGTTTTAATCGGTTATTCATACTATCTCCATTTCATACTAATCTCCTGATTCTTATTGTAACTTTTTCAATTCTGATTTACAATAAGAACATATTTGTTTTTCATAAGGGAAAAGAAAATGTCCGGACATCGGATAAAGGGGTATAAGTATATGGTAATAAAGAATCAGACAAAAATGAAAAAGGAGCATATTCAGGCAGTCATGCGCGCGGCAAATTTCGACAATGACCGCTATAAAAAGTTTAAGCTGATGTACAATTTTTTCGGACTGTTATTCGGCATGATGTTTGTGCGCTATCTCATATTTGAAATGCTTGGAAGCAGTGAGCGCCAGCCGGTCATGATGGTGTTATACGGCATTGTGGGAGCGGTCTTTTTGTATATCGGCATGTACGGCATGGATAAAAGCAATTATAAAAAGTATTACCGCATTTACGGCAATATGATAGGAATTACGTTTACTTACGAGGCAGACAGTGAAGGAATCCGCATGACTGATGAGGAAGGCGACAATGAATTTTTTGAATGGGAACGCATGTTAAAATGGGTAGAAGATTTAGACAGCTTTTTTGTATACATGGGGCTGGAGGAGTGCCTGATTTTAGACAAGAACAGTTTTGTGGAAGGAACGGACATTAATTTTAAGGAACTGCTGACGGCGGTTGCGGGACTGAAAAAAGAGGAAAATGGAGATGAGTATGAAAAATAACGCTGATGCGCTTATTTTTCACACAGCATTTTGTGCCGCAGGCGTCACAAAATAGCTTTTATCGCAGA
>OGNL01000049.1_pt1 | contig 59555 bp, 47 predicted proteins | sample 1573471 | NCBI WGS metagenome assembly OGNL01 (sample SAMEA2582001, study PRJEB24529) | metagenome | biome: Human gut stool | place: China | collected 2011 | reverse complement strand
TGTTGCTCAGGTACTTAAAAAAAATATTTTATAATAGTGTTGCGGAATTAAGGGTTCAATCTTTTCCAGTATGCTTTTCTAAAAGGAGTTACCAGGAATCCTTTTCTGAATGGCAGATATTTTTTCTGTTTCACAAATACTGCAATAAAAAGTAACAACATTATAATTCGTGAAAGAAGTGTACTGATACCTGCCCCCAAAAGTCCGAGTTCTGGAAGACCGAATTTTCCGTAGATAAGTATATAGTTTCCTGCTATATTCATTGCATTTCCAATCGTAAGAATCCACATTGAAATGGAAGCATCCATAATTCCCTCTACAAATTGTCTGAATGAATTGGCTAGCATTACGAAGAGAACAGAGCACATCAATACAATATAATATGGTTTAATGAGTGGCATCAGTTCATCCGGTTGCTTCAGTAATTCTATGTTAGTATATATGAGGAGCAGAACGATGAGTATGATTATTGTTGTTGTAAAGTTTGCCATGAGGCTGTTTTTCAACCATCCGCCTATTGCAATTCGTTTGTTTACGGCTATATTCTCACCAATTATGGGTGTGTAATTGAAAGAAAAGCCTGTGCCTAATATGATAAATGCATTTATTACATTGTTGACAAATGAAGCTGCCGCCAGCTCTTCCGTACTATGCTGTCCTACCATAACAGTATCTGCCAATCCGGTTATAATATTTCCCAGCTGGCCGATAATGATAGGTAATCCTAAAAGCAATAATGATTTGATGTGGTATATATATTCTGTACGTTTGATTGATCTCATTAGTTCTTTTATTTATTTTAAATGGTACATAACAAATAGCCCTTTTTATTGACTGAAAAAGGGTGAGAAATCATTCCCTTAGCACACATCGTGTTATGGAAATAATTAGAATTTTATTTGAAAATAAAAAAGAGTCTTTTAAAGGATAAATAATGTTTTCCCGTTCTGCAAAAGACTTTAAAAGAACCATTGCAGAAGGTTAGGACCACGAGTTGTCCATGTGATGAACAGAATATGGTTGATTTTGTTTCGATTAATTTTATACAAAATATAACATTTAATTATTCAGAACTGCAAAGGTAATACTTTTTGGTGATTTATTCTCTGTCCACACCTTCAATGTTGCTGATAGTTGAAGTCTGCTTCTTCTTTGGTTCGTTGAACTGTGTATGATATCAGTATTATTTTTTTACAACTTTACCTCTGATTGAGTGTTCAGCCTACTATACGTAAGGTTAAGAATCTTGTTACGGTTCCGATCCAGTTCGGTATGTAATCGTTTGGAGTGTTATGGGAGTTCAGGTTTTACTGATGTTCATGTTTCTGCCGATAGCGCTTGTATATGCGGAAGAAAGAATCATTTAATTGCAGAAACCATATATGTCTTTAAAGTTTTCTTTTAAACATAGTATAAATAAGATAATATGTTTGTTTTGTGTATAAATGTTAATATTGTTGATTACTGTTAATAAAATATTCATAGGGTGTTTATCCAAGTAATAATGGCATTATTAAAACTTGAAAGAATTATGATATCATATTTAAAAGAAATGAATGAAGACTTTTATACTGTTACATCTAAAATTGATGGCAGACAGTATATTCTTAATAAACAGGATGATGGTATTTTCAATCTCATAATAAATAAGATTGTACGTTTAATGTATGAAAGTAGTCATCTTGATTCTATTCTAATCCTTACAGATACGCCAAGCCACACTTGTGAATTAAAGTCAAGAATTGCTTTATGCATAGGTGAAAAAAGAGTTCAATCATTATGGATTAATACTTTCTACGACTTCTATGTCAGGTTTTATAGAACAGAGATTTTACCAATCAATAAAACAATTGAAATATACGATAGTAATGTTATTCTAAGAAATATTATCAGGCATTTGCAGCTCGATAAGAAAATCTATAATTTAGGTGCAGTAATAAATGAAATTAGCTATGCTAAGAAGAATTTAATTTTACCCGATGAAAATGGAAAGGTAGATAATTTAACAAGATGGCATAATGGAAAACTTAGAAGCATGTCTGATATTTATGCTTATTACTGGAACTTTTGTAAAAAGAGGAATATAATAGATTGCGATGACTTTGCCATTAAAACATTCTTTTTATTCAACGAGCGACCTGATATTCTTCATAAATATATAGGGAAGTTTGATAATATATTGGTTAGCAATGAATATAACCAATCGTATGTTGATTCTCGCATGTTATCATTACTATTGGATAGAACAATATATTCAGAAGGTGAGTGGATAGACTACAGATATACAAATTATAGAAGAAATGAGTAAATTAATACAATTGTTCAATGACATACATTTGTTAATAGAAAAATATGAGCAGATACGTAAGGAAAAGGGAGATAATTATAACCTTTTTCAGGTGATAAATATGACTAGTGATGAAACAAGAGTGCATTCTGCCATGATAGCAGATTTACTTAATCCGGAGGGACTTCATCAGATGGGTGATATCTTTCTAAAACTGTTCATCCGTAAATTAGAGGAACTGTTTAAGTTGGAGTTAAACTTAGACTATGGCGATGCAAAAATTGTTTGTGAGAAATATATTGGTCTCAAAACTAAAGATAAGGAAGGGAAAGATATAGGAGGTAGGATTGATATTTATATATCTGACAATACCAATCATATAGCTATTGAAAATAAAATATATGCAACAGATCAGGAAAACCAACTTCTACGTTATCATAACTATCTGGAGTCGATTGCGGGGGAAAATAAGCTGTTGTTGTATTTGTCGTTATATGGTGAAATAAATGACCTAGAAAAAACTACAGGAAATAATCAGATAAAAGAAGGTGAAGATTTCTTTACAATATCCTATTCTGAATTTATTTTGAATTGGTTGGAAGAATGTAGAACTAAAGCGATAGATAAACCTCTGATACGCGAAGGTATAACACATTATAGGAACTTAATTAAAATATTGACACATCAGATGGAAAATGAAAAGAATGATTTGATAAAACTTATCAAAGATAATCCAAAGTATATTTGTTTTTTGCCTAAATATAAGGATGCTATTAAAGAGGTTGAAATAAGCTTATATACCGATTTTTGGACAAAGTTGGAAAATGCTATTCAAAATCAAGGTTATCCGATTGTAAAAGAATCATTTGATGGCTATAAATATGCTTTGGATAAGAATTACCTACGTAAATATTATGAAAGTAATAATTGTAAATATCAGTCTGTAGAATTTGTGGTAGAAGGTTTCGATGAATACCGATTGATGTATAGTGTTCAGGTTGATTGGCGTACATATTATGGAGCTTTGATCAGAGATAATAGTAATAAGATAATTCCCCTCAAAGATGCATATGAGATAGAAAATCCAAAACTCAAGACTATTATATCTCGCATAGACGAAATGACACAGAATTCACAAAATGAATATCATTCTAGCAGTAGTTGGCTATTCTGGAAGCATACAAAGCCCTGCATCAATTTCAGAGATTTGAATGATGGTAATAGTGCATCTCATTTAAGTGATATGAATAAAACGATAGAGCGAATTACCAAAGATATTATTGATGATATAGGCGTAATATGTAAGGATAAATGAGAAGTATAAGCTTGGTCACTTCCAAAGCTAGTGTAAAATAACATTATGTGTCCTGTCAGCACCATTCAGCAGATACTAGGGTATTTCACTGATTACGGCAAAGCCTAGTAGGGCAAAGAAATACCTGCTTCTTGTATGAATAAACCCTTCCGCAATCAGGAAGGCAAACACAGGAAAAGGGATGCGCCCTACATAGGCATCGTTTCGTATAATACGACACTGTCCAAAATTTTGTGTAAATGGAAACAGGATTCAGCTGTAAGTTTGTTCTTATATCTGGATTCTGTTTTCAAAAATAAGCATAAATTGATTCATAATCAAGCCCCAGTTATGAATCGGCTGTGTCCATTTCTTCTCAATCTCCATAAGTGAAAGATACACATTTTTTTACAGCATCATCCGAAGGGAATGAAAGCTTTGATTTCGTGTACTTTCTGATTTTTCCGTTCAGGTTTTCAATGAGATTTGTAGTATAGATTATTTTTCTGATTTCCAGCGGGAAGTGGAAGAAAACGGTCAGATTATCCCAGTTGTTTCTCCATGAAAGTATGGCGTAAGGATACTTTCCTCCCCATTTCCTCTCCAGATTGTCAAGTTCTGCAGCAGCAACTTCCTTGTTGGGTGCATTGTAGATATTCTTCATATCTGCCGTAAACTCTTTCGTATCCTTATAAACGACATATTTACAGGAGTTTCTGATCTGATGCACCACACAAATCTGAGTGGATGACTGAGGGAATCTGGTGCGGATGGTATCCGTAAATCCATTCAGATTGTCGGTACAGGTAATCAGGATGTCCTGCACTCCACGGGCTTTTAAATCGGTCAGAACACCCATCCAGAAAGAAGAACTTTCCGATTTGCCGACCCACATGCCAAGAGCCTCCTTCAAGCCGTTCTGTTTCAGTCCGACACAAAGATAAACGGTCTTGTTTATGATCTTGCTGTTATCCCGTACCTTGAAGACGATACCGTCCATCCAGACAATGAGGTAAACAGGATCAAGGGGGCGGTTCCGCCACTCCTGGGCCGCCTGATTGACTTTGTTGGTAATGATGGAAATGGCAGATGTAGAGAGCTCTATTTCATAAATCTCACGTATCTCTTTCTCTATATATCAGAAACCGCTCATTCCTTTGGCATATAGAGAGATAACAAGCTTTTCTATCGAAAGTCCACGACTTTCATGTTGAGGCATGGCTATCGGCTCAAATTGACCGTTACGGTCACGTGGAATGGAAATGACAGATTCTCCATGTCCGGTCTGGATTTTCTTCAGATAGCTGCCATTACGTGAATTACCACTATTATTACCGACCACAGAATTCGTTTCATAACCCAAATGGGCATCCCTATTTCGCCTTCAAGCATCTTTTTCAATACTTGGGCAGGCAACTGCTTCAGGAACTTACTTACATCGGCTTCTGTCTTGAACTGACTAAGGAACTCCTTGCCTAACACCTCATCAGGCACTACTGGCTCTTTTCTTTTATAATCTTCTTCATTTTGCAAATGTATAAAATAAAAAATACGAGACTCTAAATTGAATCCCGTATTTCCATTTACACAAAATATTTTATAGCGCCATTTCATTATCAGAGCTTTTGGATAATCTCATTGAGAAGTATATGCAATCGATTTTACCGGGACAGCAATAATTTGTATTACTTCTTCGTATTATTCCTTATCCATATTTAGCGAGCAACTCCATCAGAAGATTTATCCCGATAACGTTTATGCTCAGCTTTTTCGAAAGCAAGTGCAAAGCAGAAAAACATAAACTCTATTGTCATCAAATTGTAAAACTCCCAGGAAGTTATATTTTTTATAATATCATCGTAGCCGGATGAACCACCTGTTGTAATAACCAATATGTATGCCTCCAACATTACAAATACCCCTAATGTAAACCTGGAAATGAGAAAAGCAGTTTTACCTTTATTTATATACCTTACATATAATTCTATCAATGTCTGGACTGTAATGAGACTAAACAGTATTCCAATCACCTGGAATAACGAAAGTGATTTTAAGAAGACATCAATACCGTCTATAATTTCTCCCATCACCAACAAGATATAACAGTTAATGGTAGAAATAGAGCCAAAAATAACCACATCAGAATTAAAGAATTCCCTATAATCATTTTCAGACTTAATCGATTTACAATTTGAATTTTTCATACATGCAAGTTTTATATAATTATTAGTTCATTTTTTAATTGAAAATCTAACAGTAGAACTACCACATTCCCCTTATGAATGTAGAAGTCATTTTTAATTTTCTTACTAATTCCTATCATATCAATATCCTTTATATAACTTATTTGTATGACGCAAAGTTATTGACACCTTGCACTTGTTTTCAGTGCATTCATTCCGTAATTTTGCAATACTATCAAAAGAACGAATTTATGAAGAACAGAATATGTATCTGGCTCGTCAACCTACTTCTAAGAAAAAAAAGAATGACGCTTAATGAAATCCAAGAAGAGTGGCGAGCACACAATGCAGACTACGACATTACATTGCATCGCAACACCTTCATGTCGTACAAACGCACAGCCGAAGAGATGTTCGACATCAACATCAATTGCGACAGAAGCACAAATGAGTATTACATAGAATATCCTGAAGAGATAAGTAATTCACCAATCAACCAATGGATTATACGGACAGCTTCATCCGCTGATGTAATTTCAAGGCACAAACGTCTTGCCAACAGAATAATTCTGGAAAGTACCTTTGGAGGTGAAGAGCACCTGGATGCTATTACTGATTCTATGACACATGGGAAGTGCGTAGATATTGTTTATCATTCCTACTGGATGGAAGCACAGAATTTCACTGTAGAACCTTACTTTATAAAATTCTTCCGCCAAAGATGGTATTTGATCGGACATTGCCACGAAAGAAACGCCCTCCGTGTATATTCCCTCGACCGGATGGACAGTGCAACTATAAGCGATAAAAGTTTCACAATGAAGGATAAAAACTATCCACAAGTCTTATATAATGACAATTTCGGGATTATACATGGCGAAGAAAACACCAAAGCACAGGATATACTTTTAAAGTTCACAACCAAGCAGGGGCAGTACATACAGACAAGACCGCTACATCACACACAGGAAGTAATATCTAAAGACGAAACTCATATCATTTTCAAGATGCACATGAAAGTTACTCTTGACCTCATACAAGAACTACTATCTTATGGTTCAAGTCTTCAAGTGCTCAGTCCTGATTGTCTTATAAACGAAATCAGGAAGACCATAAACGAAATGAACGACTTATATAAATAAATATAAAATCCGATGCTGTATCACAAAAACACAGCATCGGATTTTGTCTTTTACCAGTTAACACAATCTAAATATAATCTTCCAAACAGCCATCAATACAATAATCCCCGTCCTCATCCTCATAATAATCTCTCTATATATATTATGGAGACTTTCGCTCAAATCAGAGATTACACCAGCAGTAAGATACCGAGTATCATAGTAATCCCTTATATCATCTTCATCTATTTCAACCTCATCATGATTATATAGAACGGCATAAGTAGCAGTACATCTTCTAGCATGTATATCTGAATCGTTACTATATTCCTGGTTTTCTATGAACCATACATCACGGCGTACAAATTTTACTTTCCCTTCCATCGTATTTAAATTAATATAGTCCCAACATTTGCGCTTTATCCAAATTAGTAAATACGAAAATCACACCTGCATCAGCAAACCCCATCATTATGCAATCTTCTTTCTTATATTCAAACACCATTACTTTACCCTGATCTTCAGTACCAGTGCAAGAATAAATAATATATGTATCGTCCTCAGCAATCTCCTCAACTTTCAGTTCATCAGTCTTTTCAGGCAAATGAATCTTTATGGTTATAAGTTTTTTGTTCTTATCAAAAAGAATAGTCGCTCCCTTAGAAGAAACCAGTTGGGTATTTTTCAAAGCTTCATCCCCACTGATACCTGCCATGGCAGCATTCGTTACAAATACATTTTTGAATGTTTCTTTCCTTTCCTGTGCTTTGATTGTGCCTACACCAAGCAACAATACAATAGTTAATAATACTTTCTTCATATTTACAGTAGTTTTAGTTCTATGCTGCTAAGTTACAGGTAGCTTGCACCTATTTATTTGGCAAGCAAAATAAATATGGAGATTACTTTCTTCTGGAGCTCGTTATTTTCATACTTCCTATCAAAAGTGTACGCCGGGTATTCGCAGAGAGAATAGGCACTGTGAGAATGTACAAGAGTTTGTTCTGAAAATACCCCAAAGAGTTTTAAAGAATAAGAGAGAGGAAGAATCTATAAGAAAGAAACTATTTACTCTTTTTTGCAGGCAGCAACGGCTTTATATATTTCTTGAAAATTTTTCCTACTTCAATGGTAGTAGAGTTATTCAGCATATCATACGTTCTGCCCGTTGAGGGCTTGAGAGAATGCCCGTAATCTGTCTGTAGTTTTTTACTGACGTCCGGTCCCTCGTTCATGATAAGTTCAGGCGGACGACCTTCCACAGTCACATCATACACCGGATCTTCTCCCCGTTTTGTCCAGATGGAATAAGGACACATACGGATATATCCCTTCGGTTTCTTCACCATAAGACTGTCTGTCAGACTTCGGGGGATTCCTTTATCAAAAGGATTCTGAAATTCCATCCATTTCTTTTCCAACGGAGCTTCCAAAGGCTTGTTATAATTCTCCATATCCCCTGGAAGGAAATCAAACTGAATGAGTTTTACCGTTTCTTCATTCAGCTTAATTTCCTTGTCTTCCTTTTGCTGGCTCATCACAGGTATCACCACCAGCAAAAGAGAATTCAACACCATATATCGTTGGAGAGTGTTCATTCAACCTTCTTTACTGATTATCCATATTCCTAATTTCCGCAAGCAAACTTGACTCTCGTGTTACAAATGAATATCTGGTAAATTTCCTCTTTTTATATGATTCCTTTGTAGCATGAGAGTTTGTTGCACATCTTTTAAGTACACCTTCCCTTTACCCCATTAAGCGACATGAGGCAATACGCTGTAAATCCAGTAAAACAGCAGAGTTAATCACTCCCCACTTTAAAGACTCTTGCATAAGCAGGATTATCGGTATAGATATTTAGTCTGTATGCTCTTGATGTCTTAATCCATTTGGCCGGAACAGAAATATATTTGAAGATGAAAGTCTTGATACGACTTGTATGGGAAAGACCAAAATCCTTTACATTTATTCTTTTGATAATCGTCCTGTAAAAGTTTCTTATAAGTGCAGTCATCAGAAGATAGACCGTATTTTCAGACATGAATGACTTCGGCAGCCGCTTCCACCCGAATCCGTTGTTCATGTCGTCAAAGTCAGCTCTTTTATGGCACGTAGAATCGTATCAGAACTGCATGTCTTGAGTTTGGGATGACAGGAAAGATGCCTCATAAGAAGATGTGTGGAGACATCTTCAATGCAAGAACCACCGCAGAAGAACACGCACATGAGGGAGCGGAGTATTTCACTGTAGCTGTAGCCGAAGGACTGACAGCGCTTTCCTAATGTAGAATCAATCACATTGGATAAAAGGACATCAAACTGCTCCATGATTGAAAATATTCCGCCAAAAGGGGTGATTTTTTCAGATTTTATTTGTACTTTAGCCATGTCTGATGAAGATTTATGAACTTTTATTAGCAACACTAAGTTAAGTGAATCTTCTGACAATTTAAAGCATTGGGTAAAATATTATTACTCAATGCTTTAAATTGTTTTTTTGAAAAAGTGTTGCGGAATTAAGGATAATACTATAATTTTGCACATCTTTTTTAATATGAATAAAAATGCAATCATGAGCCGTTTTATTGAATATTCTAATAATATATTATTTTTTGATGTAATGTTTGGAGAAACGTTAAACGAAGAGACAAGATGTAGCAAGTGTGTCCATCCATTTCTCCGTATGCAATATACAATACTTCGGTAAATTTTTACCGAAGTATTGGAATTATATACATTTAAAAACAATTCATTTATATTATTTTAACTTAAAAAACAGAGATGAAAAGAGGATTTCTTTTGTTCGTCTCTCTTGCCGTAATAGCGGTCCAATCGCTTATTGCCCAAAATTTTACAGTGAAGGGTACGGTCATTGAAGCAGAAACCAATGAACCGCTGATTGGTGTAGCCATTATGCAAGAGGGTACTAATAATGGAGTTACTACCGATATTGATGGTAACTACTCCATTGAGATCAAAGGCGCTGCTCAAGCTACACTGGTGTTCTCATACATCGGTATGCAACAACAGCAGCACGTAGTGACTCCACAGACACAAAAGCTGGACATCACGCTGAAAAGCGATGCACAGCTGGTGGATGAAGTAGTGGTAGTGGCCTACGGAGTTCGTAAAAAAGGAACGGTAACCGGTTCTGTTTCTACAGTGAAGTCTGAGAAACTGGAAAACGTTCCGGCTGCAGGTTTCGACCAGGCACTGCAGGGTCAGACACCCGGCTTGATGGTGATGTCCAATTCGGGTGAGCCCAGCAAGGCGGCAGCTTTCCAGATTCGTGGTACCAACTCTATCAACTCCGGTACTTCTCCGTTGTTTATTCTCGACGGTGTGCCCATCTCGAGCAGCGATTTCAATACCATTAGCCCGAGCGACATCGAAAGCATTTCCGTATTGAAGGATGCTTCTTCTACGTCTATCTACGGTGCCCGCGCGGCCAACGGTGTAGTGGTAATTACAACCAAGCGTGGTAGAGCTATGGACAAGGCTCACATCACTCTGCGCACACAATGGGGTATTTCTCAGCTGGCCAAGGGTGAATGGAACCTGATGAACACTGCTGAACGCATTCAGTTTGAAAAAGAAGTAGGACTGGACGCCGGACAGAACTACGATATACTGAGCCAGACGGATGTAAACTGGAGAGACATGGTGTTCAACGACAAGGCCATGTTGCAGAACTACGACCTCTCTATCAGCCGCGCTACCGAAAAATTGAATTACTTTGTATCGGGAAGTTTCTACGACCAAGACGGTATTGCACAGGGTTCTACCTTTGCCCGTTATTCTGTACGTGCCAACGCTGAGGTAAAAGCCAGCAACTGGCTGAAGGTGGGTACCAACTCGATGGTAACCTACGAAGAGGTGGAACAGGCTGATGCGGGTTCATACAGCTTGTCTTCGCCCATTTCGGCTTGCCGCTTTATGTTGCCCTACTGGAATCCTTATAACCCGGACGGCTCCTTGGCTACCAATGCCAACGGCGGATGGACAGGTACCACGGTAAACCCCATCGAATGGATGGACAACAACCCCGTAACCAATAAGAAGTACAAGGTGATGAGCGTACTCTTTGCCGAAGTAACTCCGATAGAGAACCTTACTTACCGCGTACAGTTTGGTGCAGACTTCACGCACTCCACCGGCTTCATGCAGTCGTTCCCCAGCTACCAGCTGAACAACGGGCTGGGTGTGGCAGGACGTCAGTCTAACGACATTCTGAACCTCACTGTTACCAATACAGTGAACTATCGCTTCGATATCAACCGCGACCATCACTTCAATGTGATGCTGGGTCAGGAAGGCGTGGACTATCGCGCAGAAGGATTCAACGTAACTACCCGTAATCAGAACAATGACTATCTGACCAATGTAACTTCGGGTACACGTGCTTCCAGCTGGCAAGACAACAGCGCTGCCTACTCTTTCCTTTCTTTCTTCGCCCGTGCCGAATATAACTACGACGACCGTTACTACGTAGACCTGAGCGTCCGTACTGATGCTTCTTCACGTTTCGGTAAAGACCACCGCTGGGGTCAGTTCTGGTCATTGGGTTTGATGTGGAACGCCAAGAAAGAAAAATTCCTGCAGAATCTGAACTGGCTGCACAATGCACAGGTATCGTTCAGTACAGGTACATCGGGTAACTCTGAAATTCCTTACTTCGACCACCTGGCACTGGTAAGCGGCGGCTGGAGATACATGGATGTGGCCGGTATCGCACCGCAACAGAAAGGTAACGAAAAGCTGAGCTGGGAAACTACCTGGACCACCAACTTGGGATTCCACCTGGGATTCTTCGACCGTCTGAACGTGGACCTGGAACTCTATCACAAGCGCACCAGCGACATCTTGATGGAAGTACCCCAGTCTTACTCTGAAGGCAACAACGGCTATCGTTGGGACAACATCGGTGTGATGACCAACATGGGTGTGGAACTGGCCGTAAATGCCGACGTACTGCGCCTGAAAGACTTCGTATGGAATGTCAATGCCAACGTATCGTACAACAAGAACGAAATCAAGGAATTGTATAACGGTGTACAGGAATACGAATTGCCCAACACTTCTACTAAATGGGTAGTAGGCCGTCCTTACGGTGAATTCTACATCAACCGCTATGCCGGTGTAAACCCCGTGAACGGTGACCCGCTGTGGTACGACAAAGACGGCAACATCACCAACGAATTCCGCGAGTCAGACAAAGTGATGGTGGGCAAGAACTACCTGGCCCCCTGGCAAGGAGGTTTCGGTACTACCCTCACCTGGAAAGGCATCTCAGTAAATGCACAATTCAGCTGGGTGGCCGACCGTTGGATGTTCAACAACGACCGCTTCTTTGAAGAAAGCAACGGACTCTATACCGGCTTCAACCAATCCAAGCGTCTGCTCTACGACCGCTGGAAGAAACCGGGCGACGTGACCGACATCCCCCGTTGGGGCGTCACTCCGCAGATGGACTCTCGCTTCCTGGAAGATGCTTCCTTCCTGCGTCTGAAGAATTTGATGATCAGCTACATGCTGCCGCAAAGCTGGCTGAAAAAGACGAATTTCTTCACCAACGCACGCATCTATGCACAAGGACAGAACCTGCTGACCTTCACGAAGTTTAGCGGACTCGATCCGGAAGCGTTCACCAACATGTATCAGGCACAATATCCGATGTCTCGCCAATACTCGTTCGGTGTAGAACTCTCTTTCTAAAACTAAATACTAACGATATCAATGAAAATGAAAAATATAAAAACCTATCTGCTCATGGCCGCTGTGGCATTCAGCACCACCTCTTGTCTGGACAAGTATCCGGATGACATGGTGCCGTCTGACCAGGCCATCACCACCGTGGATGAAGTAGACCAGGCCGTTATCGGTATCTATTCTTCCTGGCTGAACGGAGCGTTGTACAGCGGTTACCTCACCCTGCTGCCCGATATACAGGCAGACTTGGCTTACGCGGTAAACGGCTACTCCAACCAATTTGGTAACACCTGGCGCTGGAACATTCTTTCTACCGAACCTGAATATGAATCGGTATATGCCGGACTGTACAATGTAATCACTCGCTGTAACTTCATGCTGGACAACGTAGACCGCGTACGCCAGAACACCACCAACGATGAAGACCTGGACCGTCTGGACCAGTATTGCGGCGAAGCCTACTTTGCCCGTGCATTGGCGTATTCAGAACTCATCAAGCTGTTCTGCAAGGCTTACGACCCCGCTACGGCTGCCGATGAACTGGGTGTGGTACTGAAATCTCACTACGACGGTGATGAACCTACCCGCCGCTCTTCGCTGGAAGCTTCTTACCAGTTTGTATTGGACGATCTGGACAGAGCTGCCTACTATCTGAAACTGGAAGAAGATTTCAACGGCCAGCTCTACAGCACTCCGTATTTCTGCGAATTCACCGTATATGCACTCCGCGCTCGCGTAGCTCTGTACATGCAGAATTGGAAAGATGCCGAAAAGTATGCAACGAAGGTGATTGAAAGCAATCACTACCGCCTGTCGAACGTAAACCAGATGATTACCAGTAACCAGAATGCCTACCAGTACATGTGGTCGAACGACGAAAGTACTGAAATCATCTGGAAAGTAGGTATGACGGTAAGCAGTTCCGGAGGTGCATTGGGTCAGATTTTCTTCAACTACGACTTCCAGAGCTTCAAGCCCGACTATGTACCGGCTTCTTGGGTACTGAACTTGTATACCGAACAAGACCTGCGCTTCCAGGCCAACTTTGTAAGTCAGCGTACAGGTTATCCGCACGGATTGGAGTGGCCGCTGGTAGCTAAATACTTCGGTAACGAACAATTCATGGCTCAGAACATGCTCCATGTATGTATGCCGAAAGTATTCCGTCTGTCGGAGCAGTACTTGATTCGTGCCGAAGCTCGTGCCAACCAAGACAACATGGGCGGTGCCAGCAAAGACCTTAGCGACCTGCGCAAGGCTCGCTTCCAAGGCGGCAACGGTGCCATCTCGGTGACCAAACAAAACTGGCTGGATATTATCGAAGAAGAACGTGTACGCGAGCTCTATATGGAAGGTTTCCGTCTGCAAGACTTGAAACGCTGGCACAAAGGCTTCGAACGCAAACCTCAGCAACAGTCATTGGCTAACGGTAGCTCGCTGAAAATCGAAGCAGACGACGTGCGCTTCGTATGGCCCATCCCGAAACATGAATTGGATTCACCGGGCAGCGAGATTCAGCCCAATGAAAGCAACAAATAAGAATAACTTCATTAATAATAAAGCATAAGTATAACAATGAGAAAGATAAACTACGGACTGATGGCCATGCTGGCCGTGCTGCTGTTTGCCACAAGCAGCTGCGGGGACGCAGATCGCCAGACCTACGACGGTCCCAATTATGTCCTGTTCTCGGATACGCTGACAGTGCTGGCGGTGCAAAATAACGAGGAGGTCTTCGACATCCCCGTAGCTGCCACCCAAGCCTGTGACTATGACCGCACCATGGCTGTGGAGGTAATAGAGAAGAAAAGCAATGCCATCGAGGGCAAGCACTATACCATTGAATCAAACACCATCACTATCAAGGCTGGTGAACGCTCTGCCAACGTGCGCATCCGCGGTAACTACGATGCCATCGCAGTAACCGACTCACTGGGACTGACTCTGCGCCTGCTCACAGAGAAAGAGAACCAATGGAATATGTATGATAACAACTACGAGGCAAAAGTAGTGCTGCAAAAGTGCTGTCCGTTCGACATCAACCTATTCAACGGTTATGCCGTACTGACTTCTACCTACATGCAGGAATTCATGGCCAACGTAGACAGCCGACTGGTTAAGACAGTGATCGATACGGAAGAAGAAAATACCATCATCATGAAGGATTTCTTCTACGACGGCTACGACGTGAAAATCCGCTTCACGACAAACGATATTCTGAATCCGCTGATTGAGATGGACGAACAGGTTTTTGCCTCTACGGCCGAAGCTTTCGGTACCAACTACGGCGATGGTTACATCCACCTGTATCAGCCTAAGAGCGGCTTATCTTACTACAGTGCCTGCGAAAAATTCATCTTCCAGTACTTCACGCTGTATGTACCGGGCATGGCAGGAAACAACGTAGTAGGTACCTTTGCCAGCGCCATTGAATGGGTAAGCGCAGACGAAGCCAAGAGACTTTATCTGGAAGGCAGCATGCTGGTATCTGAATCTGTAAAAACAGACTTTGAAAAGAAATAATTTACAAGAAACAAAAAAAATTAGAATAAGATGAAAAAGAACAAATTTACGTTGGGATGGTTCTTCATCAGTCTGTTGATGGCTTTCGCCGTAACAGCATGCGATGATGACGATAACGACGTGGTAAACGTTACTTTCCCTGAAAAGCAAACAATTGGCGGTGCTGTAAACGAAACAAAGAGCTTGACATTTGATGCAGTGGCCGACTGGACCTTGACTTCTTCCAGCACTTGGTGCTACTTCATTACTGAAGAAACTCCGGCTGCCAAGGCTGCAGAAGGTGTAAAAGAATACGCTATCTCAGGTAAAGCAGGCAAGCAGACCGTAACTATCGGTATCTCTGAAGAAGGTCAGGAATACGATCAGGCTACTGTAGCTTCTATCATCATCCGCATGAACGGACAGGAAGCTGTATTGGCCGAGGTGACTCGCAACGCTGCCGGACGTACGTTCAAACTCTATAAGAAAGGCGAAGGCGATGCTTGGGTAGAAGTTTCTGCTGAAGAGGGTATCGAAGCTGGCTACGACAACTTCATCCAATACAAAGCTGAAGCTAACTTCCGCTTTGCAGCTACCAACCGTCCGGAATGGCTGTCTATCGAAGGCGGCTCTATCGTTGGTACTACTAATCAGGCTGTATTGTTCGGTATCAAGGTAATCGAAAACCGCCCCGACTTCAGCAAATATGCTCAGAAAGGCAACCTCAACTTCCAGGATGAAGAAGGTAAGAGCGTATTTACGTATGCTGTAGACTACAAGGGTATGAACCCCGAAGCTATGAGCTACGAAGGACCGAAACAATGGAACTGGACAGTAGCTAAAGATGGTAAGACCTACTATCAGACAAACTCAGGTATCTCTGGAACAGAAGAAACCATCAGTGAATATCGCAAATTCGTGGAGTTTACTATCACTGCAAAGGATGATGAGTTCGAACCGATTTTCGTAGAAGAATACCAAGAGTATGGCATGACGATGTACCGCCTCAGCGTATATCCGGAAGATAATGTAAACTGGATGCATGTTACTAAGTACGAAAATGGTAAAGTGCGTGTTACGGTAGATGAAAGCGAAGAAGAACGCACCGGATACGTGTTCGTATTCCCGAAAGCACTCTATGATAAAATAGCAGAAGATCCATTCGGTGACAACGGGTTGTTCGAAATGAACCTGGAAACTTCCACGCAACAGCTGAAATATGAATATACAGAAAATAATCTGCTGATGAACTTCGTACAAAAAGATATGAGCAGTTCACAAGACGCAGAGATGCTGGAAGTAACGGACAATCAAAACAAGAAAATCGAAGTGACTAAGGTCACAGAAGAAGGCATCGTCAGCGACTATGGTACTGATAAAATCTATTCCGTTGAGTCTAAAGACGTTACATCTTTCTTCATCAAGCCCAATTTATCTGGTGCCTGGGAACACATGGCATGGATGGGAAATAAGGATGTTACTGATCTCTGCGAGATAACAGAAGATGGTAAACTAAATATATGGATTGGCGATTCTCTACCATTGGAAGAAGACATTCATATTAGATTCATACAAAATCAACAAAACAAGATTGTACTTGTAATTAAGAAATAAACATAATTACGCAATTGAATTAAAATCGAATGAAAATAAATAAATTATTCCACTTCATCCCCTTTGTCATCGGTTTGCTGCTGATGACAACGGTATTCACCGGTTGCGACGATGACGACGATGAATTGCAGCAGACAGCCTTCGGCTACGTGCAGTTCAAAATCTACAAGAGCGCATCGGCTGCCAAGGGAGCTGAGACAAGAGGCACCGACATGCTGGACAAGCTGAGTGATGCCAAGAAAATCAAGGTGGTGATGTTGTATGATGGAAACACCATTGAACAAACCTTGATGCTCAACAGCTACAATGCTGAAAATGCAGAGTTTGGTCTGCGCAGTGACAAACTGGAACTGCTGGCAGGCAACTACAAACTGATAGGTTTTTATCTGTACAATAAGCTGGATGAACAGATTTATGCAGGAACTCCGGGCGACTATAAATTTGATGTAGTAGCCGGCGGTCTGAAGGTACAAGACCTCTTTGCAGACGCTGTGGCTCGCGGTATGGTAAACTTCAAGCTGATTAAGCACGGATTGCCGAAAGCAGAAGCTGCTTCTCGTGCAGGTAGCGGCTACGAAGATTATCCGTTCTCTAACATCAAAGGGGTGAACATCATCGTAAAAAACCTCTTCACACAAGAACTGGATACCATCAAGAAGGTATCTGTGAAGTATGTGGAAAATCTGAAAGACGGCTATGCCATCTGCGATACCACAGCTTGGCTGAAGGCTGGCAGCTACCAGATCAGCGCTTACGAAACCTATTCTGATAAGAAATGCGAAACAAGCAGACTGCTGGAAATTGCAAAGGTGCCTGCTTCGGAAACTTTCTTCGTGAAAGATAACCAAGTAACAGAAGCTAAAGTGCCCATCCAGTTGAGTGCCACTGCTGAATACCTCAAAGACTACATAGCACTGAAAGCTATTTGGGAAGCATTGGATGGTCCGAACTGGAAATACCACGGCGAGGCTGCTCCGATGGGATGTAACTGGAATTTCGACAAGGAAATTGACATGTGGGGTGACCAGCCGGGCGTACAGTTGCTGGAAAACGGCCGTGTGGCTTCACTCGTCATCTCGGGCTTCGGTGCCAGAGGTGTGGTGCCCGATGCTATCGGACAGCTGACTGAACTGCGCATCTTGAACCTGGGTGCTCACGATGAACTCATCGGCGGACACTTGTTCGAAGGCGTAGGTGCATTCATGACACCGGAACAACGGAAGAGAATCCGTATGGACTACGAACAGAAGTTCCTCTATAAAGATATCCGCGAGAACCTTTCACAGATTCTGATTGACGGTATCAACGCTAACCCGAACTTCAAGCCTATCAAGAAGAGCAACCGCATTGATAAGAAGGACGTACAGTTCGGTAACCTGACCAACGAGATTACCGGTATCTCTAAAGCATTGATGCGTTGTACACAACTGGAAAACTTCTTCATTGCCAACTCTCCTATCAAGGTAGATAACTTCTGCGAAAATCTGGTAGACGGACCGGAATCTGCTTACCGCAAGCAGTTTGAAGAAGAAGAAAGCGACTGGAGCTGGAACAACTTCAAGATGCTGACAGATATGGAAATCTATAACTGTAAGGATCTAACTTCACTGCCGATGAACATGTTGACCGAACTGCCTGAACTGCAGATGCTGAACGTGGCTTGCAACCAGAACATTACTGGCGAAAAGCTGCTGAAAAACTGGGAAGAGTTTATCGAAGGAAAGAGTGGTGAAAAGATTCAGGTACTGTACCTGGGCTACAACAAGCTGAAAGCCATGCCTGAATACGAGAAACTGAAGAAGATGGTGAAACTGGGCTTGATTGACCTGACCAATAACTACATCACTAAGGCCAATGCGTTCGGTAAGGAAATCAACCTGACAAAGGTATATCTGGACTACAACCAAATTACTGAAATCGAAGCTGTAGACGGTTATTTCTGCGGATACTACGACATGGAAGCATTTACTTGTACGTATAACAAGCTGACAGAAATGCCCGACATCTTCAACGCTGCGTCTAAGTACGTAATCGGTTCTATCAGTTTTGCACACAACCAAATTACCGGTATGCAAAACGGAGACAACCACCGCGGTGTGAATACCAATAACCTGGATTTATCGTACAATCACCTGGAAAGATTCCCGGCAGTTCTCATCAAGAAGGGTTCGCCGCTGGGTATCCTGATTCTACAGGCTAACGGAATGACCACCATCAAAGAAGGTGACCTGGTAGGTAAGAACTCTCATCTGCTGACCAGTTTGGACTTCCAGTTCAATAAGCTGAAAGAAATTCCTTTCGAGGATTTCGTTCCGGAAAATATGCCGTATATCTACGGTATCGAATTCAGCTACAATCAGTTTGCAGAATTCCCGGTAGCTCCGCTGAACTGTAAGAGCCTGACCGTATTCGGTATCCGCCATCAACGCGATGACGACGGTAACCGCTGCTTGAGCCAATGGCCTACGGGACTGTACACTTGCCCCAGCTTGATGGCATTCTTCATCGGTTCTAACGACTTGCGCAGGATTGAAGATAAGATTTCACCGTTTATCCGTATCTTCGAGATCAAGGACAATCCGAATATCTCTATCGACTTGAGCATGGTATGCCCATATATCCAAGCCGGCCAATACCAGCTGATTTATGACAAGACGCAAAACATTCAGGGTTGCGATATGTTGTTGGATTAATTAGAATAAACCAGGAAAATGAAACATTTACTTAAAATAGCATTAGGATTGGTCCTCTGTCTGGGCGTATTCACCGCTTGCGATGACGACGACGACAATGCTGCCATCAGCGGCTTCAGCCTGAGTACAACTGAAGTGGCTGCCAATGCAGAAGGAGGCAAAGAAACAGTCACCGTTAACTCGGAAGGAGAATGGGTGGCTAAATCATCCGAACCGTGGCTGAGCATCTCGCCAGCCAACGGTTTTGGCAACACAGAGTGCGTCATCAGCATCGACGAGGCACTGAAGAACGAGGTGCGTGAAGCAGAAATTCGCTTCATGCCGAAAGGTCAGACTCCGCAGGTGATTACCGTAACACAGCTGGGTTATGGCAAAATGATTTATGTAAAAGAAACAAAAGTTGACCTGAAGGCTTCTGACTTGTATAACAAACGTCACTTCGAAGCTGTTATCACAGCCAACGTACCTTTCAAGATTGTCTATGAATGGCTTACTGAAAAGCAGCCGAAAGCCGACCAACCGGAAGAAGACAACAAGCTGAAAGACTGGCTTTGGGTGGAAAAGAAAAACGAACCGGTATTCAACCTGGAAAGCGCCCGCCCGAAAACATACAAAGTACGCTTCGAATGGAAGATGAATCCGGAATGGATAGAGCGTCAGGCTAAAATCAACTTCGAACCCTTGAAGGAGGGATTGGAAGCTGACGAAGAGATAACTATCACTCCGATTCTAGTAACACAGGCTGCTTCGCCCGTAATTACAGACGACCGTGCCGGTGACTCTTTGGCTATCCAGACTATCCACGAACGTCTGCAGTCGGACATCGCTTTCAATTTCAGCGAAAACATGATGTATTGGGAAAATGTAACTTTGTGGAAACGGACGGATAAGGATTTGCCCGCTCCTGAGGCAGTAGGCCGCGTACGCTCCGTAAACTTCGGTACCGTTACTATCAAGGAATCACTTCCGCAGGAAGTAAAATACCTGAAGTACCTGGAAACTTTCCAAGTATACGGTAATGCCAATACCATGTTGCTGAACATTGCATTGGAAAACCATATCTGCGAACTGAAACACTTGAAGAACTTACAGATTGGCGGCTACGGTCTGGTATCGTTGCCGGAAGATTTCAAGAAGTTGGGCCAAACATTGGTATCACTGGATTTGAGTGCCAACAACTTTACCGGTGTACCGGCTGTATTGACCAAAGAAAACTTCCCTGCACTGAGAAAGTTGATGCTGAACGGTAACCGCCGCTGGACAGTGAGCAGCCTGAAGGACACTCAGTACAACAAAGATACAGAATTGGGCTTCCACATCAATATGAACGAGGATCCGAGAGAAATCGACCAACTGTTCTTGTGGGATACATTGGAAGAACTGGTATTGTCGTACAACTACCTGGAAGGTTCATTGCCTACCTATGAAGGCAGAACTGAAATTCCGGTATGGGAAGGCAACGAGTTGCCCAAGGATACCCTGTCTTTCCTGAAAGACAAGAATATCCCGAAGATTCTGCCGAATGCCAAGAGACTGACGCTGAACCTGAACTACTTTACCGGTGAACTGCCTAAATGGTTACTGTATCATCCGCATCTGCTGGATTGGTTCCCCGAAGTACTGATCTTTAACCAACAGGAAATGGGTCGCGACTCAAAGGGAGCACCGGTACAATTCAGCAACGCACCGACCAACTTTGAATACTACTTCAAAGCTTACCCGCTTTACAAAGGAAAATACGAAGTAGCAGGTGACGATGAAATTATAAAACCAGAATAACAAAAGAAATAACCTATGAAGAAAGTATATATTTATGCACTTGCATGCGCCCTGACGGCGGTTTCTTGCCAGGACAACGATTGGGTGGCTGATAATGCCACCTCACAGGTTCCTGAAATAGAAATCCCGATGGGAGCAGCAGACGGCGAACTGCTCATCAAGTTCGTCCCTGAAATGAGTGATATCCTGGACCAGACGCTGACACGCGCTGGCGGGGTATCTACCCGTTCGGGTATTCCTTCTACCGACGAGGTTCTCAGCATTCTGGGTGCTTATCACTTTGAAAGAGTGTTCCCGGTAGACCCGAAAACAGAAGCTCGCACCCGTGAAGCCGGTATGCACCTGTGGTACATCGTACGCTTTGATAAAAACACCGACTTGAAGGAAGCTGCCCGTCAGCTGAGAAAGTTGGGTGAAATCTCCAAGATTCAGAGCAACCCCACCATTCAGCGCGCCTACGACCCGAAAAAGAAACCGCTGTATCTTTCGGCTAACGACTTGCAATACGTGACACGTACTGATGAAGGACTGACATTCAACGATCCGGGTCTGAAACACCAATGGCACTACCAAAACAAAGGTAGCTACGCCTTCGTAAAAGAAGGCCGCGCCGAAGCCATTGCCGGTTCCGATGTGAACTGCGTAGAAGCTTGGAAATCCTGCAAGGGCGACCCTTCTATCATCGTAGCAGTGCTCGATGAAGGCGTAATGTGGAGCCACCCCGACCTGAAAGCTAACATGTGGACCAATGAATCGGAAGAAATCGGTTCTACGGGAGACAAAGACGGCAACGGCTACAAGGGCGACCGCTATGGTTATAACTTCGTAAAGAACACGGGCGTTATCAGCTGGACATCGGCAGAAGATACCGGTCACGGCACACACGTAGCAGGTACCATCGCTGCAGTAAACGGTAACGGAACAGGTGTAAGCGGTATCGCCGGCGGCGACGGTACCGAGAACAGCGGTGTGAAGATCATGACTTGCCAATTGTTCGACGGCCAGTATGGAGCTACCCTGGCAGCAGAAGCCAAAGCCATCAAATATGCTGCCGACAACGGTGCGGTTATCCTGCAATGTAGCTGGGGTTATAACTCACCCGATGCTAACGAAGCACTGGGATATGTACCCGGACCGAAAAATGAACAAGACTGGGAAAACCAATATCCATTGGAAAAAGAAGCACTGGATTATTTCATCCACAACGCAGGTTCGCCCAACGGCGTGATAGACGGCGGTCTGGCCATCTTCGCATCGGGTAACGAATATGCTCCTTCTTCTTCGTTCCCGGCTGGATATTCCAAATGTATCTCTGTAAGTGCCATTGCCGCGGATTACACTCCGTCAAGCTATACCAACTATGGCACTGAAATCACCTTATGTGCCCCCGGCGGTGACGGTGACTATTATGGCACACCGGGTACTGCAGAAGACCACTTCGACTGGGAAACGGAAACACAAGGATTGATTCTGTCAACCGGCATCAAAAACGGCCAGCCTGCCTATACCTATATGGAAGGTACATCCATGGCTTGCCCGCACGTATCAGGCGTAGCTGCCCTGGGATTGTCGTATGCCGTAAAACAACGTCGTCATTTCAAGGCAGCTGAATTCAAGGAGCTGATGATACAAACAGCCAACAGTGAGTTCTATCAGGAATATGACAGAAAAGTGGAAAAACTGTATTACTACAACCACGCCACCATCGGAGCATCTCCCACACTGATGAACCTCATCGACCGCAAAGGAAAGATGGGTAAACTGGTAGACGCCGGTGCATTGCTCAAGGCTATTGGTAATCACGGTTCAGACATGATTGTACCAAATGTATATCTGGCAACGGGAAAAAGTACATCCATTGATCTGGCCCGTTATTTTATAGATGGAGAAAGCCTGAACTACAGTTGTACCGTTGCCAATGAAAATATAGCAACCACAAGTGTAGACAAGACAATACTAACTATAAATGGCATTGCAGACGGTAGTACGACTGTGACTATCCAAGCTGGCAGTAAATCACAGACAATAACGATTACTGTTCGTAAAAATGCTGGTGGCAGTGGCTGGTTATAATCGAGAGATTAAATAGACATGAAGAAGCGACAATTGATGATACTGACACTCTTTGTGGGCGGATTGACCGGTTCCATTCCTGTAATAAAAGCGCAGGAATGGCGGTTAATGTCCCGTGAAGAGATAGAAGCCAAGGTACATCCTGTTTTGTTGGAGCAAGCAGGGGAATTTCTTCATTTTGATACGTGCCGTCTATCGGTAGGTACCATAAATGAAAAAAGTCAACCTAAAACCGTATACTTCCATTTTCAGAATGTAAGTCAGCAAACCATTACGTTAAACAAAGTTACCACTACGTGCGGTTGTACTGTTGCCGGATTCAGCAAAAAGCCATTGGCACCCAATGAGGAAAGTATTATTAGCCTGACTTTTCATCCCAAGAACAGACCGGGTACAGTTGATGCAGAAGCATTGGTATATACCAATCTGTCCGATTTTTCACCTGTGGCACGATTGTCACTATGCGGCTATGTAAGTTCGTCTGATGAATGGAAGCACCTGCCTCAAAATATGGGACATCTACGACTTACCCGCAAGCAGGTGTCATTCAGCAAAGCAGGAAAGATCACCATTGAACGCATTGCATGTGCCAATAGTGGAGACCATCCGCTCAAACTGAGCGCGTTACTGCTACCTTCATGCCTAAAATTCCATACCGAACCTGCGGTACTTGCTCCCGGACAAGAAGGTGATCTTGTGATTACACTTGATAAGACAAAGTTGCCCAGCTTCCATACTGAGGAGAAACATCTTACTCTCATTATAGATGGTGTGATAGGCAAACCTTCGGAAAAAACGATAGAAGTAATTATTAAAAACTAAAAAATAAAAACAAGATATGAAAACCTTATTCAGAATAATGACGATTTTCTTGATGCTTTTCTGTTTCGCAGGCTGTGACGATGATAAAGAAGAAGTACTGTCCACATTGGACGTTACAGCTGCTAATCTGAATGGGACTTGGAAATTAGTGGAATGGAACGGCGCCCCCCTGCAAGCAGGCAGTTACTGCTACATTACATTCAGCCGTAAGGATAAGACTTATAAAATGTATGATAAGTTTGACAGTATGTATCCCAATCTCAAAACGGGTAGTTTTGAGATTGAAAAAGAAAAGAATTTAGGCTATATCATTAGTGGGGACTATGATTTCGGCAATGGTGAATGGGCTAATTCCTATATCGTAACCGACCTTTTGGCCACTTCCATGATTTGGACTATAAAAGATACCCCATCAGATATACAAAAATTTGAACGCTGCGATAGGGTACCTGAAGAAATAGAAAATGAAGTCCGAGATTTTTAGGAAGGTATCGAAATTCTCTAGTAATAATGAGGGTGTCAAAAACTTCTTTTCTTGAAAAATTATCCCTGCTACAGCTATGTGAAAAGGGTTATTTCCATATTCAAGATGTCTTGGTACCTCATTTGACAATATAAAATTCTCAAAATAAATTTCATAGTCTTTTCTATTTTAAGAGAAGAACTGTTAAAGTTTAACAATGTTTAGAGGGCATGTCTGTGAAGGCATAGCCCTTTTTTAGTAATGGAAGGGGCTGATTGGAGCACTGAAGAAAGATTTATCACGCATCCGGTACAGTTCCCGGTGCGCCTTTTCCTTATAGGTTTGCAGGTTTCTGATTTAGTTATGCAATCGGTTATTTTCTTCTTGTATACGTTGGAGTTCCTTTTTCTGTTCTTCTGGCTGGCTTTCTACCTTGCCTTCCGTTGGCGTAAGGTACTATATGCCGTCATTATGTATGAAGGTGAATCGTGCATTACGACACACCTTCATGTTTAAATCCGTAGGGTTAAAAAAAGGTTAACAGTTAGCGAAAGCTCCATAAATTTAAATCTTGCATGGCTTCAACCTTTTTCTCAACATCATCCGGCAGAGCAGGAAAAAAGTCGATGCCAGTGATGCGTTCCACTTCATCCACGCTGTTGACATAGTTTTTTAACGGATGATTTCCTGATAAATTTTTAAAGATAAAGCCAATGGCCTTAGGATGCCCGTTGCGGGTACTGAGTATGACTTTGAAGAAAGCTTCAGGCACGGTAACTTTGTGTTTCCTGCCTATGGTACGGTGTTTTTGCCGGTAAAGGACAGGACCGCATACGATGTATAGCTTTCCTTCTTTTTTTGTCCACAGGCGGCAGGCATCTTCCAGTTCTTTCCAGTCGCCCCGGTTCAGATTGTGGTTTTGAGGGCAGATGTTGGTCATGTAGAAACTTTCCTGCATGGCTTTCCAGTGCCAGCGGTTGTCGCCGGCGGGGCACATGTGTCCGCGGTCCATGCCGGAGCGTTTATAGTCGTCGGTAGTCACAGCCTGGTTTTCGGGCAGGTCGGGGTCGGGCAGGAATTTGTCGGTACGGCTTTCCCGCTCTATCAGTTTTTCGGGTGTCAGTTCCCATGCCACCCAGTTGGGTATCTTGTGTTCGCGGTTGTACGAAGTGATATAGCCCTTGCGGTGCAATATCTGTTCGGGCACGTTTTTCAGGGGGGCGGGAAGCAGGGGGCTTCCGGTGATGGCGGGTGTTGCTTTTTGCGTTATCCTCTCTTTAATTACAGGAAGCTTGTCTTGCAGCGCATGGGCTATCGGTTCACGGCAGATGAGTGCCAGACATGCCAGCACTATCAGGTAAATCACTCCTTGAGATTGCTTCTTGCTGTTTTTTCTTTTTGCCATGACGATACGATTGTCTTTTCCTGTAATTAAAGAGAGGCGGTTTGCAATTGCCGGGTCATTCAACCAATTTGTGTGCCCGTTCCAGTGCCACGTTGATGTTGGGGCAGATATTCTCTTTGCCTAAAAGCGTGTAGAAATCCGCCTTTTCCAATACCTGATGCACCTTTGTGTTTACGCCGGAGAGCACGACGGTTATCTTTTCTTTCTGCGACATTTTACAAAGGCTTTCCAGGTTATGGATACCTGTGGAGTCGATGAAAGGAACCTTGCGCATACGGATGATGCGTACTTTGGGGCGGTCGCCGAGCTGTGCCATCACTTCCTCGAACTTCGTTGCAATGCCGAAGAAGTAAGGGCCGTTGATTTCGTACACCTCTACGCCTTTCGGGATGATAAGATGCTCTTCATTCGTTGTGATGTCCGTTTCGGCGTTCGGGTCTATTTCATCCTTGATAACCGAAATTTCGGTCGTCTCCATCACACGGCGCATGAAGAGCACGCAGGCGATGACCAGACCCACTTCGATGGCAACTGTCAGGTCGAAGATAACTGTTAGGAAGAAGGTTATCAGTAACACGGTAACGTCCGATTTCGGATTCTTCAACAATGCCTTGAACACGCGCCAGCCGCTCATATTATAGGACACAACCACCAGTACGCCTGCCAGGCAGCCCATCGGAATGTATTGCGCCAGCGGCATCAGCAGCAGAAGAATCAGGAGCAGCACCACCGCATGTACTATACCGGCCACGGGCGATTTGCCGCCGTTGTTGATATTCGCCATTGTGCGGGCAATGGCGCCCGTAGCGGGGATACCGCCGAAAAGGGGAGTAGCCATATTGGCAACGCCCTGAGCTATCAGTTCGGTATTGGAGTCGTGTTTGTCACCGATAACACCGTCGGCTACGGTGGCGGACAGCAAGGACTCTATCGCTCCCAGTACGGCAATCGTGATGGCAACGGGAAACAGGTTTTTAATCGCTTCCCAGTCCAGCGCGGGCATTACGGCATCGGGCAGTTCGGCTTTGATGCTGAAACGGTCGCCGATAGTGTCGATGCAGTCGATGCCGCCATACATCTTCATCAGGTACACGGCTACGGTCACTACGGTAATGGCGATGAGCGAGCCTGGAATTTTCTTCGAAAATTTCGGAGTGATGGCAATGATAACGATGCTGGCGATGCTGACAACCGTATTCCACCAGTTGACGGTATCGAAATGACGGAAATAAACCAGCCATTTCCCGATGAAGTCTCCCGGAACTTTCTCTCCGCCGAAATTCAATCCGAATACATCCGCAATCTGGGTGGTGAAGATAGTAACGGCGATACCGCTTGTAAAGCCTACGATAATAGGATAGGGGATAAACTTAATGACTGCCCCCAGTTTGAATACTCCCAGAAGAATGAGGATGACACCCGCCATCAGTGTGGCGACAATCAGCCCGGCCTCTCCGTATTGCTGGATAATGCCGTAGATAATGACGATGAACGCACCGGTAGGGCCGCCGATCTGAACTTTACTTCCTCCTAACAGGGAGATGATAAAACCGGCGATGATTGCCGTGATAATACCTTTCTCGGGCGATACGCCTGATGCAATACCGAACGCAATGGCAAGCGGCAAGGCAACGATACCCACAATGATACCGGCCATCAGGTCTGCCATGAAGAGTTCTTTCGAGTAATTTTTTAAAGCCGTGTATAGCTTTGGCTTGAATTCGAACGCTTTCATTGTATTTTAGAAACTTTGTTTTTACCTGTGAGGGTGTGTCCATCCGATTTGTCGGTGCACCCTCTTTTTGAAAAGAGATTGCAAAATTAGGTAAAATAATGCAAATGACTATAAGAGCCTGTTTAAATTTTCTCCAAAAAGTATTTTTTCAGCTTCTTTTGAGTTCCTTTCCGGTCTGTTCTTCTCTTTTTATCCGCTACGTAGCCTGCTATATTCCTTATAAACCGGAAAACGGTCTGAGAAAGAGCCTTCGGAAGAATGATATTTAAGCAGGTGCCGCGTATTCCGCTCTTTTTGCCGATAACCTGTTTCGGGTATGGCAGATGATTGTTTTACGGATGCCCGAACATAAATATGCCGTTTTTTGTTATTACTATCGGATTACTTGTTATGGGTTGGACATTAAAAAACAGCCTCGTCGGATTTATGAAACGAAATAGACGCTGTCTGTTGAGTGATAGATAAATCCGATGAGGCAAAATGGGGATTATTAAAACTAAATTTGTATTTTTGTACTGTAAATAAAGCAAATACGAACAATCTATACGTAATTATATTAACTAATAAAAAAGAATTATGAGCAAGAGTATCAAAGGAACTCAGACAGAAAAGAACCTGCTGACTTCATTCGCCGGCGAGTCACAGGCAAGAATGCGCTACACTTATTTTGCAAGCGTGGCAAAGAAAGAGGGTTACGAGCAAATCTCCGCTATCTTTACCGAAACGGCCGATCAGGAGAAAGAACATGCAAAGCGTATGTTTAAGTTTTTAGAAGGCGGTATGGTAGAAATCACCGCATCTTATCCCGCAGGAGTTATCGGCACTACATTGGAGAATTTGCAGGCTGCCGCTGCAGGCGAACATGAAGAGTGGTCGTTGGACTATCCTCACTTTGCCGATGTTGCCGAGCAGGAAGGCTTCCCCGAAATAGCCGCCATGTACCGTAATATTTCCATTGCTGAAAAAGGACACGAAGAACGCTACCGTGCTTTTATCCAAAACATCGAAACCGCTTCTGTTTTTGCCAAGGAAGGCGAAGTGGTATGGCAGTGCCGTAACTGCGGTTTCATCTACACAGGCAAGGAAGCTCCTCAGGTATGTCCGGCTTGTTTGCATCCGCAGGCTTACTTCGAGGTGAAGAAGGAAAACTATTGATAACCGGTACATCTGCCCGAATACCGGATTCAGGCGCGGATTATACGAAAGCATACGGCATATTTTGTCCGTTTCGTATAATCCGCGCCTTTTTCATATCTTCTCTGCAACTTGTATTCTGGTTCATTCGGCGACCGGTTTTCGGCCGCTTTTATTTATAATGTTATTTCTTTAGTACTACGGAAAGTGCTTCATAAGCTTTGGAAGCATCTTGAATCTGAAGCAGTTTTTCCCAATTGGCAGCCGGTTCTGTCTTATGATTATATCGTTTGAGGATATTCAATACAAGTTTGCCATTTTCTGTAACGGCTTTTGCAATGAAAGCACCACATTCGTTTTCTACTTTTACATTTAACTTCTCTACCCCTTCGGGAGCCGCTTTGTATCCTTCCGGAAGATTTACAGTGATATTCCATTGGAAAGTGCGAGGAGCGGACATATAAATGTCGGTGGAGCGTTTACGTTCCTTACCTTCAATCTGCGTCTGTTCACCTATGAGTCTGCCTGCGGAAAGCACGTAATTAGGTCCTGCTTTTCGGATATAGCCATCCATTGTATAACGAACGTTATAAATAAAGGCTGCGCTGTCCGGACGATTACCCAAACATTGCATCTGATAGCCGAGCAACTCTTTGGCATTTTCGCCGTGGTAGAAGTCTATTTCCCATTTATAATCTTCCTTTTCCTGTTCGCGGCCCTTTCGGAATGCTTCTCGAAGATCATCCGCGTATTTCTTGCCTACTTCTTCGGCAAACTCCTTATCAATGCTAAGCAGGCGCCGATAGGCTGCATCCACATCTTCCAGCTTAACCAATGCAGACTGCATGTATTCTTTTTGTGTTCCGGTGCGGTATTCGTTCCGGCTGACGGTGAGCAGCGTATTGTCGATGTCGGCCTGTATGGTAGTGATGTTTTGGTTATCATCGGCTGTACCTGCTGGCAGATTGAAATGTTCCCGCTCGGCCTTTGTCTTCAGCTTCTTGGCTTTCTTCTTATCCGGTTCCAGGATGGCTTGTCTGCCTTGATAACGGGCAGGAATTTCATGGGGAATAAGGTAGGCTGTAGGCGGGAGGTAGTATTTCTGACTTTCCGGAAGTGCAAGAAGCCAGGTGGTGTTGCGGTAATTCGTCAATTTGTCAAGCGGTTCTTTGTCTTCGTTGGTAACCATTCCAAACAGATTGGGAACATCCACCCAATCCAGCAATCCCTGAAAATAGATGATGAACAGCTCGTTGTTGCAATCACTTTTAATGTCCGATAACAATGCAAAACGATAGTAATTGTAGATGAAATCTGCTTTTTTTTCGTCTGTCCAGTCTTTTTTCTTTATTTGCTTTACGTTGCGGAGAAGCCGGATACCTTTCTTGGGGCTACTTAAACCGCCATATCCGCTATATTTTTGAGCTTGCTTTATAAATTCCCAGTCGTCTTCCTGTATGGCAGCCGCATCAGGATTGGGTTGTAGTCCTTTTTCTGTGGTGCTTTTTGGAATATAGGTGTATTTTTTCATCTTGCTATTGGTAATGTACATCAATGTCATTGGAGTTTGCTGCATAGGGTTATACCATAAGTCGGGTTCGGTTTGTTCTATATCCTTTACAGCCACATCAAGCAGGATGTTTCCGTTTTCGTCTTTGCTTTGTTTAAAGTCCGGTGCACCGTTCAGAGTACGGTACTGGGTAGTAAGTTTGTCATCTATCTCGCAATGTACTGTATAGGAAAGCATCGGGTGGCTTTGGCGAAACCGGAAGACGAATGGGTCGAGATTGTGGTTTTCCAATGAAGTGTAGTTGAAGAAGAAAATATCTATCTTATCACCGATTTCCAGTCCGGGTACGGCAAGTTTCTGAAGTTGTTCCTGGTCTTTCTTACCTTCGGTGGCTGTCATGTATTCGTCGGTGCTTACTTCGTTTACGGTACCGTCTGGTTTGATGATGCGTACGCCCAGTACTTGCTGGTAGTTTTCGTCGTACCGCCAGTCTTTTTTACGTATTTCCGCTTTATAATCAAATTCGGAGTACTCTTTCAAAGCGGCTTTATCGTTAATTTGCACAAGCATACGATATAAGTCGCGACAATTTACTTCACGGTCGATATAATGAAATCCTCCGAGGAAGGCGCCGACGTTGAAGCGGGTCTTTTTGGTGATTTCCAACCGGCTGTGTGCTGCCAGAATGACGGCTGACTCATCTTTATATTTATCGGGAACAGCCGTGTTGGTAAATTCGGGCAGTTTCAATGCCCAGACTTCTTTTCTCGTTTCCTCTGCAAAGAGTTTGTATTTCTCTTTGTCATCGGCATTGGCATTAGGGGTGGTTAATAAAAGTGCCAACACCCCCATCAGGAATAACATGTTCTGTTTCATTATTATTGTTTTTTGAGGATGATTTGTTCGTGGGATGCATCAGCCCATTTCCGCAAGTGTGTATTCCAGATTGTAATTTCGTTGCGGGGAATACGTTTTTCGGTTATCTCCATTATTTTCCGGAAAATGATTTTGTTTCTTTCTGTTTTGTAAGAGCAACAGAGTATACCTTGCGGCGTATGGATTGAGATGCCTTTGGGGCAATAAGAAAGTACGTAGCCTGCGGGTATTTCCAGTTCTGTGTGGCGTACGATGCGGCAACGGAGCGGGAGCTCGTAATCATGGATGCGTTTGGCGGTGTCTATCGGTTGGTCAAACAGGTCATTGTGAAGGTCCAGCTCTATGTAAAACTCATTATCGGCTATTTGTACAGCACTGCTGTTTATTACTTCTCCGGTCAGAGCAGCCCATTCCTGTTGAGGTTCCTGCTGTATCCAACTGACCGAATTAATCTGATAATTGTGATTATCTCCGGTCAGGATACGGGGAAGATACTCTTTCCGACCGCTTTTATCGTTTTCATGGTAGGCTGTGAGGAAAAATTCTTTCATGTCTCCACTCCAGCTACGGGTTACATTGCCCTGCAATACTTTGTTCGTTTGCTTGTCGGATAGGCTACAGATATAGGACAAACTGTCTGTAGATGCACTGCTGTTCAGCATGGGCAATGTGTGCACGATACAGTTTTCTCCATTTTCTATTACAGCTTCCCTTCCTTGTATGCTTTCGGGTATGAATTCCGCGTTTATATATTCGTTGGTGGCATCCAGATAATAGGTCTTTCCCTGGTAGATAAGGCTGCATATCATGTGATTGACGGATGCAAGTGTAGCTATTTCGCTCATCCGGTAGGGGATGTCTACAGTGCCTATATCGGTAAGGCGAGCATCAAAACCTTGTGCTTTCAGCAATGTACGGAGCAAGATTGCCATTCCTTTGCAGTCGCCGTACCGTTTACGCAACACTTCTGCGGGAGTATCGGGTTTGTGTCCCAATATACCTGCTTCAAAAGCGATATAACGGATATTTTGTTGTACCCAGGCATATGTGTTACGTATTTTTTCCATGTCCGTGCGGCAGCCTTCGGTGATTTCTGCTAATAGACTGTCGAGTTCGGGTATGTTACAGTCTACTTGTGCCAGTCCGTTAGACCACCGGTACATGTCGTGAACATCTTTAAATGAGCCGGTTATCAGTATGTGGGGGTATATTTTACCTGATGTCGGCATATGTTTTTCGTCTTTCATAGCCGGCATGTCCGTCACGGTATAAGTGAATAAGGAGTCTCCGGCACTGTTGATGCCGCGTTCACAGTGAATAGAAGGAGTAAAATTCCTTTCTGTCAACCGGAAATGGGAGAGGGATTGCGGAATGATGAATGTTATTTGCTTTGTTTTTATAAAATAGTCCTCACCCAAATAGATTCGTGTAAAATAATGCAGGTCATGAAAAGTACGCTTAAACGTAACTTCTGTCTTTTTTCCTTTACGGTCGAGATTGATGTTGAAGAAGCAAATCTTGCTGTCGTCGAAGAAGACATTTTCCGGCGTGATGCTTTTATATTCTGCCTTTCCTCCGCCTTTGGCGGAAGCTCCGTCCAATGAAATGAATTCTCCGTAGTAGGTGTAGGGTTGCAATGCAGTTCCCATTCTTGTGGCTTCATAGGATGTTTCTTTTCTGTTGCGTACGGTAGGAATACCGTCTTCTTCCATAAAGATATAGGAGTCGCTGCATTGTGTAATGACAATGTTGTCATCAAGTGTTTGTCCGTGTGAGTTGCAAACGTACAAGCACAAAAGTATACATGTATAGATACAACTGCTTTTCATGTCAGTCTGCTATAAGGTTAGATAATAGTTGTTTACAAAGATAGCAGTCTGTGACGTTTTAACAAAATAAATATTATTAAAATTACAATTTCTTGCCTTGAAGCAAGAAATTAATCTTTTTATCCGAAAGTTATTTCCCGTCGGATGCGGCTTAAGGTATATGGAGAGATATTCAGGAAAGAAGCGATTTCCTTTAGACTTATCTGGTGAACGATGTCGGGACATCTTCTCAATAATTCTTGATAGCGTACTCTAGGAGAATTCGGATACAGATTCAATAGCCGTTGATAAGTCATACAGAACAGGTTTTCTGCAATCTTACGGCCTAATAACTGGTTTTGCTGGCTTGCTGCCCAAAATGCTTCCAATTGGTTATAAGATAATTGATAGACGGTACTCTCCTTGATTGCTTCCGTATAAACAATGGCGGGTGTCTGTTTTGTGAATGACTCATAGTCTACCACAAAATCTTTTTCAAAACTATAACCGATGATATGTTTGTCTTCTTCCGTATCAAGGTAGAAGTAACGGAAACCTCCTTGGGAGATATAGGCAATGTTATGGCACACTTCACTTGCCTGACAAAAGAACTCTCCTTTCTTGTAAAGACATTTTTTCCCGTTTTGCAGAAAATGTTTAATCAAAGGAGAAAGTTCCAAAAAGTCCAGATACTCGTTGAAGTGTGCCATAACCGTTATTTCTGCGGATGCGGATAGTCTATCGTATAGTGCAGTCCGCGACTTTCCTTGCGCTCCATGGCCTGGCGGGTAATCAGGTATCCTACGTTAATCATGTTGCGCAGTTCGCAAAGCTCGCGGGTGGCCTTGCTGCTCTTGAACAGTTTTTCCGTCTCCTCGTAAAGAATATCCAGGCGGTTCCATGCACGGGTCAGGCGGGTGTTGCTGCGGACGATGCCTACATAGGATTCCATAATCTGGTTCACTTCCTTCATGCTTTGCGTAATGAGCACGCGCTCTTCGTTGGAGATGGTTCCCTCGTCGTTCCATTCGGGGATGTCTTCGTTGAAGTCATAACGTTCCAATACGCTCAACGCATGCTTGGCGGCTGCATCGGCATAAACTACCGCTTCAATCAATGAGTTGGAAGCCAGGCGGTTGCCGCCGTGAAGACCGGTGCAAGAGCATTCGCCGATGGCATACAGGCGGCGGATACTGGACTGTCCGTCCAGGTCTACCTTGATACCGCCGCAGAGATAGTGTGCCGCAGGGGCTACCGGAATGTAGTCTTTCGTAATGTCGATGCCTATGCTGAGGCATTTCTTATAGATATTCGGGAAGTGTTTTTTGGTTTCTTCGGGGTCTTTGTGGGTGACATCCAGGTACACATGCTCGTCGCCGCGCTGCTTCATCTCGTTGTCGATGGCACGTGCCACGATGTCGCGCGGGGCGAGTGAAAGACGCGGGTCGTACTTCTGCATGAATTCCTTGCCGTCCATGGTACGGAGCACACCGCCGTAACCGCGCATGGCTTCCGTTATCAGGAAGCAGGGGCGGTCGCCCGGATGATAGAGGGCGGTGGGGTGGAACTGGATAAACTCCATGTCCTTTACGGCGCCTTTGGCACGGTAGACCATGGCGATACCGTCGCCTGTGGCCACCAGCGGGTTGGTGGTGTTGCGGTATACAGCTTCGCAACCGCCTGTAGCCATGATGGTTACTTTGGAGAGGAACGTATCCACCTCTCCGGTATTTTCGTTCAGCACATAGGCACCATAGCATTTGATACCCGGAGTATAGCGGGTGACGATAATGCCCAAGTGGTGCTGCGTAATGATTTCCACCGCAAAGAAATTGGTAAATACGGTGATGTTGGGGTGCTGCTTCACGGCTTCAATCAGGCTTTCCTGTATCTCCGCACCCGTATTGTCCTTGTGGTGCAGGATGCGGAATTCCGAGTGTCCGCCTTCTTTGTGCAGGTCGAATTCTCCGTTATCTTTTTTGTCGAAATTCACTCCCCATTTAATGAGTTCACTGATTTGTTCGGGAGCATTGCGCACTACCTTTTCTACGGCTGCACGGTCGCTTATCCAGTCTCCGGCAATCATGGTGTCTTCGATATGCTTGTCGAAATTGTCTACCGCCAGGTTGGTGACGGAGGCTATCCCGCCTTGTGCGAAATAAGTGTTTGCCTCTTCCAGGCCGGCCTTGCAGATGAGGGCTACTGTTCCTTTATGCGCTACTTTCAGCGCAAAACTCATACCGGCAATTCCGGAGCCGATAACGAGGAAATCGAACTTTCTTACCATAGTTTCGTGTATTTAACACCGCAAAACTACAAAATAAGTACGTTCCTTGTCTCCCTTATGGGCATTAATTCGTAAAAATACCTACCTTAGCGGCAAAAACCGGATAAAATGAATCGAATTTTTCATGCGCGTATCGCTGCCGGACAGTATTTGTTTGTTGCTTTGGCAGGTGCAATAGCCGTTTACGGCCTTTGGGAAAAGCGAATTCTCATCGCTGTCCTTTTTATGCTTCTGCTGGTTGTCAGTATCGAGAAGTTGATTCATACTACCTATACCATTACTGCCGATAATAGACTGTTGCTGTTTTTCGGCCGGTTTTCACGGGGGAAGGAAATCCTGCTGAAGGATATTACGTCGGTAGAGCGCGCTTCCTCCATGCAGATAGGCGGATTTGCCGTTATGCGCTATGTCCTGGTGAGGTATGGCGAGGGTAAATGTGCAGCGCTTCTTCCCGTCAAAGAGGAAGAGTTTATCCGCCTGCTTGAGCAGCGTATGTCGCAATAAGATGATAATTATGTAAGGCATTACGCTTTTTTTTCTGAATTTCTTGTCGTATCTTGCATGCAGAAATCCATAAATGTAAGAACTATGAAATATCAAGTTGCCATTATCGGCGGCGGTCCTGCGGGATATACGGCTGCGGAAACAGCCGGAAAGGCCGGTCTGAGCGTTGTGCTTTTTGAAAAGCGGAATCTTGGCGGGGTGTGTCTGAACGAAGGGTGTATTCCTACAAAGACTTTATTGTACTCTGCAAAAACGTATGACGGTGCACGCCACGTATCCAGATACGCGGTCAGCGTGTCGGAAGTTTCGTTTGATTTGTCCAAGATTATAGCACGCAAGCAGAAGGTGGTGCGGAAACTGGTGTTGGGTGTCAAAGGAAAACTGACTGCTGGCAATGTAACTATTGTGACCGGCGAGGCTTCCGTCATAGATAAGAATCATGTTCTGTGCGGTGACGAAACTTATGAGTGCGATAATCTATTGCTCTGCACAGGTTCGGAAACATTTATTCCGCCCATTCCCGGAGTGGATACGGTGCCTTACTGGACGCATCGCGACGCGTTGGACAATAAGGAGCTTCCAAAGTCGCTGGCCATTATCGGCGGTGGGGTAATCGGTATGGAGTTTGCCTCATTCTTCAACAGCCTGGGGGTAGAGGTCACTGTCATCGAGATGCTGGACGAGATATTGGGCGGAATGGATAAGGAGCTGTCCGCCATGCTTCGTGCGGAGTATGCCAAGCGCGGCATTAAATTCATGCTGGACACAAAGGTGGTAGCACTGTCCGAAGTTGCGTCCGGAAATGGAGACACGCAGCAGGTACAGGTAAATTATGAAAATGCCGAAGGTGCAGGTTTTGTAATTGCGGAAAGATTATTGATGAGCGTCGGCCGCCGTCCTGTAACGAAAGGCTTCGGATTGGAGAACTTGAATTTAGATAAAACAGCGCGCGGAAATATACAGGTGGACGGACAGATGCAGACTTCCGTTCCGGGTATATATGCCTGCGGGGATTTAACCGGATTTTCTTTGCTGGCCCATACCGCTGTGCGCGAGGCGGAAGTGGCGGTACATGCCGTGCTGGGGAAGAAAGACTGTATGAGTTACAGGGCTATTCCAGGTGTAGTATATACCAATCCTGAGATTGCGGGTGTGGGAGATACGGAAGAGACCTTGCAAAGAAAGGGTATTCCTTATCGTGCCGTCAAGCTTCCTATGGCTTATTCCGGTCGGTTTGTTGCAGAAAATGAGGGAGTTAACGGTATGTGCAAGTTGTTGCTGGCGGAAGATGATACCGTTTTGGGAGCACATGTGCTGGGCAATCCGGCTTCGGAGATTATCACGCTGGCCGGTATGGCTGTCGAACTCAAACTGACGGCCTCGGAATGGAAAAAGATGGTATTCCCGCATCCTACGGTAGGTGAAATCTTTAAGGAAGCGCTTTGATAGACAAAATACGGGTGTTATGAAAATCGTGAAGCTGATGACTTGCGATTCTGCGGCGGTTATTGTTTCTTTGTTGTCCGGTTGCCGGAAACAGCCGGACAACAGAGAAACTGAATGATAGCTTGTAAGAAGATGAGAAAATATTGCTTATTCCCGATTGTATTGATTTTGACGTTGATTCCCTGTGTATTGCCTGCACAGGGAATATCACCCGAAACAAACTCTTTGTCTTCGCAACTGGATACATTGATAAAGTATCAATTGCCCGCAGGCTCCAATGTATCTATTTCAGCATATGACCTGACCGCCAATAAGGTTCTTTATGATTATCAGGCGGATAAACTTTCCCGTCCGGCCTCTACGATGAAGCTGCTGACTACGATTACGGCACTTGCGCGTCCTGAGGCGGACGAGCCTTTCCGTACGGAAGTCTGGTATAAGGGAGTGATTGAGCGTGATACGCTGAAAGGGGATATATACGTTGTCGGCGGCTTCGACCCTGAGTTTGACGACGAGGCGCTGGCTTCTTTGGTCGGCAGGGTGGCACGGCTGCCTTTCTCTGTGGTTCAAGGCAGGATATATGGCGATGTTTCCATGAAAGACTCCCTGTATTGGGGAAGCGGCTGGCTGTGGGACGATACGCCCCATTCTTTTCAGCCGTACCTGTCGCCGCTGATGCTTGATAAAGGAGTGGTTACGGTGACTGCCTTTCCCGGTGCACAAGGTGATACGGCACGTTTGGAGTGTACTCCCGCTTCGTCTTATTATACGCTGGTCAATACAACGAAAACCCGTACCCCCTCTGCCGGACGTTTCCGCGTATCCCGCAATTGGCTGGAGAACGGCAATGAACTGGCGGTATCGGGTAATGTGGACGGGAGGCGTACCGGTACGGTGAATATCTACTCTTCGCAGGATTTCTTTATGCACACCTTTCTGGAGCGTTTACGGGCAAAAGGCATTCATTGCCTGCTGGGTTATTCTTTCCGCGAGTTTCAAAAAGACAGTGTTTCAGTGCGAATGGCATCTTATAACACTTCTGTACAGGCAGTAGTGAATCAAATAATGAAAGAGAGCGATAATTTGAATGCAGAAGCTATGTTATGCCGTTTGGGTGCACAGTTTACAGGCGGCAGGCATGTTTCGGCTGCGGACGGGCTTTCGGCTGTCCGTCAGTTAATCAGAAAGCTGGGTTATCTCCCGGACCGTTATAAGCTGGCAGACGGTTGCGGGCTTTCCAACTATAACTACATCTCCTCTGAACTTTTAGTCGCCTTCTTGAAATTCGCTTATTCACGCACGGATGTGTTTCAGAAATTGTATAAGGCGTTGCCTATCGGAGGAGTGGACGGGACATTGAAGAACCGGATGAAGAAAGGGACGCTTTCTTATGGGAAAGTGCATGCCAAGACAGGCTCTTTTACTGCTATAAACTGTCTGGCAGGTTATTTGAAAGCGAATAACGGACACCACATTGCTTTTGCCATTATGAATCAGAATGTGCTTTCCGGCAGGGAAGCACGTAAATTCCAGGATGCAGTCTGTGATATGCTTATCCGGTGAATGGCCGGTTGGTGTGAATTTTATTTTTTTTCAGGCACAGATTATGCGGATTGCACGGATTTTCAGTTTAATCCATGTTGTGCTTTAAATCCGTGCAATCCGCGTAATCCGTACCTGAAAGGTCTTTTTAACGGAAGGAACCGTCTTTATTTGTACTGTGCCCAGTCAACATTCTTCATATCCCCGCTTTTTGCCAGTTCGGCGTGCATAGCCAGAGCGGCACGCATGGAGTGGGGAGTCTGCGCCTTGCCGTCGGTCAGTTTCAGATAATCCCACAGGATATTCTTGTAGTCCGGATGAACACAGTTCTCGATGATTGCCTGTGCACGTTCTTTCGGGCTCTTGCCGCGCAGGTCGGCAACACCTTGTTCGGTAACGATGATGTTGACATCATGCTCGCTGTGGTCCACATGGGATACCATCGGTACGATGGCGCTGATTTTGCCTTCTTTGGCTACGGACGGGCAGGTGAAGATGGAGATGTAGGCGTTGCGCGTAAAGTCGCCCGAACCGCCGATACCGTTCATCATCTTCGTACCGCCGATATGGGTGGAGTTTACGTTTCCGTAGAGGTCGGCTTCGATGGCCGTGTTGATGGAGATAATACCTAAACGGCGCACCACTTCGGGACTGTTGGATATTTCCGACGGGCGGAGAACCAGCTTGTCGCGGAAGAAGTCCATATCCTCGTATATACCGTTCAGACAGTCGTTGGTTACGGTCAGTGAGCAGGCGCTGCCAAACTTCACGCGGCCTTCGCGAATCAGTCCGATAACGGAGTTCTGGATAACCTCTGTGTACATCTCGAATGCCGGAATCGTCTTGTCACGTCCCAAAGCACCTAATACTGCGTTGGCGATGTTGCCTACGCCCGACTGTAACGGGAGGAAGGTGGAAGGGATGATACCGCGTTTCATATCTGCGGCAAGGAAGTCGGCTACGTTCTGTCCGATTTTGTCGGTCAGCGGGTCGGCAGCGGCGAAAGAGCGGGCTTCGTCCGGCCAGTTGGTTTCCACGATGCCCACAATCTTTTTCGGGTCTACCTGGATGTAAGGCTGTCCGATACGGTCGCTCGGCTTGAAGATAGGTATTTCGCGGCGGTAAGGCGGGTCGAGCGGTTCGTAGACGTCGTGCAGGCCCATGGCGTTTTTGCTGTGTGCTGCGTTCAGCTCTATGATAATCTGGTCGGCAAGGCGGCAGATAGTGGGAGCGATACCTCCGGCAGCGGTCAGGTAGATTTTACCGTCGGGAGTCACCTCGCAGGCTTCGATGATGGCGACATTTACTTTTCCCATGAAGCCGTAGCGTACTTCTTGCGCCATTTGCGACAAATGGATGTCGTTGTAGGCAATCTCGCCGTTGTTCACCGCTTTACGGAAATCGGGGTTGGTTGTGTAAGGAGCACGGTAGCGGATGGCTTTGACGCGTGAGAGGACACCGTCGCAGGAGTCTCCGGTTGAAGCTCCTGTAAAAATGCCTACCTGGAAAGGGTTTCCTTTGGCATGTTCCGCTTCTGCTATTTTTGCCAGTTCAGCCGTAACGGCTTTGGCTGTGCCTGCGGGAGTAAATCCGCTCAGGCCGATATTGTAGCCATGTTTAATCAGGCTTGCAGCTTCTGCTGCTGAAATGTAATTAAATGCCATAATGTTATAGTTATTTTTTCGTGTAAGGAATCAACTTTATTTTCAATCGCATTAATACTTTCGTTGTAATATCTCTCCCCAGATGATGGCTTTGCGTGCCTCTTCTGCCGAGTGTATTTTAAATTGGGATGAGGTTTCGGTGGGTTCGGGAGACATATTGTCGGTGTTTGGACAGACGGGAGGTTGTTTGGGAGCGGACTTATGCTTCTTTGCGGCTTTCTTTCGCGGCACGCTTACTTCCGGTTCTGGATTTTCGGGGCTATATCCGTCATAGGGTACACCGTTCCAATTTTCCGGAAAAGGACTTTCTGCATCGGGCATAGGCATGGCGGGACCGTTGCCGGTACTGGTTTTCGCTTCTTTCCTGGCCTGTCTTACAAAGCCGATAGCAATGATGCCTATCACGAACAGAAATTTGAAGATGTCTTCCATAAGTCTTTCTTTGTTTTTTACATCGCCAAAGGTAATTATTTAATCTGATTGTAACCAATAAATTGGCATTAAAAAAGGGCAGCTTCACAGCTCCCCTTATTTTTTTTAACCTAAACCTTAACTATGAAAAAATCTAATGTTTCTTTCATTTCACAAAAATGGAAATTTATTCTAATAATGCCAAATTAACACTCGGAAAATGTTTAGTCGCTTAACATTAATTAGTAGAAATCTGTCAATTAGAGGAAGTTAAGTGTTATTTTTCCACAGTTTCACTGCTTTATTGAACGTGAAGATGTATCTTTGCGGTGAAACTAAAAAATAAGAAACAATGGAAAATATGACGGGAGCAGACTTTAAATCTGCAACTGCTGATGACAACAGAAAGTTGTTCATCGAGACGTACGGCTGCCAGATGAATGTGGCAGACAGTGAAGTGATAGCCTCTGTGATGCAGATGGCGGGGTATTCGGTGGCCGAGACACTGGAAGAGGCGGATGCGGTATTCATGAATACCTGTTCTATCCGCGACAATGCCGAACAGAAAATTTTAAACCGGCTGGAGTTTTTTCATTCGCTCAAGAAGAAAAAGAAGAATCTGATTGTCGGTGTGTTGGGATGTATGGCGGAACGTGTCAAGGACGACCTGATTACGAACCACCATGTCGACCTGGTGGTGGGGCCGGATGCTTATCTCAGCCTGCCCGATTTGATTGCGGCTGTGGAAGCCGGTGAGAAAGCCATTAACGTGGAGCTGTCCACAACGGAGACTTACCGCGATGTGATACCTTCGCGTATCTGCGGTAACCACATCTCCGGCTTTGTCTCTATCATGCGCGGTTGCAATAACTTCTGTACATACTGCATCGTTCCCTATACACGCGGACGGGAACGCAGCCGTGATGTGGAAAGTATCTTGAATGAAGTGGCGGATTTGGTGGCTAAAGGCTATAAGGAAGTGACCCTGTTGGGGCAGAATGTCAACTCGTACCGTTTTGAGAAGGCGGACGGGGAGATTGTCACTTTCCCTATGCTGTTGCGCACCGTAGCAGAGTCTGCACCGGGTGTACGCATCCGTTTCACTACTTCGCACCCCAAGGATATGAGCGATGAAACCCTGCAGGTTATTGCGGAAATGCCCAATGTGTGCAAGCATATCCACCTGCCCGTGCAGAGCGGAAGCAGCCGTATCCTGAAACTGATGAACCGTAAATATACCCGTGAATGGTATCTGGAGCGTGTAGATGCTATCCGCCGTATCATTCCCGACTGCGGTTTGTCTACGGATATATTTTCCGGTTTCCATTCCGAGACGGAAGAAGACCACCGGCTTTCTCTTTCCCTGATGGAAGAATGCGGTTATGATGCCGCCTTTATGTTCAAGTATTCCGAGCGTCCGGGTACGTATGCCAGCAAGCATTTGCCGGATGATGTGCCGGAAGAGGTGAAGATCCGCCGTCTGAATGAAATCATCGCTTTGCAGAACCGCCTTTCTGCCGAAGCCAACGCCCGCTGCGTGGGTAAAACCTACGAAGTATTGGTGGAGGGAGTGTCCAAGCGTTCGCGCGACCAGCTCTTCGGACGTACCGAGCAGAACCGGGTAGTGGTTTTCGATAGGGGTATGCATCGCGTGGGGGATTTTGTGAACGTGAAAATCACGGAAAGCAGTTCGGCAACGCTGAAAGGAAAAGAAGTGTGATTTTGCGGTAATATTGCCGGTAATTTTACCGGTAATATTACCGCAAGTGATATATATAATATATATATAAATATAATAATACCAGTCAGTATAAATACTGATCGGTTTGAAGCGTAAAAAACGCAATTTTACTATCCTGCAAGGTCCGTTTCCGGAATGCCGCGGGTTTGCTTCCGAAATACCGTGAGTTTACTCCCGAAATACCGTGTGTTTGTCATGAAAACGCCCGGCATTTGTGTTTGAAATGCCTGGCATTTCAGGAGCAAACTCACGGCATTTTCTTTTTAAATAATTCACTTTTCAAAAACAAACTACAGGTTATTCATTTTTAGATATTTCGATTGACGCTATCTTTATTGTTAAATGGATTTTTTATTATTGATGCTCTGTTTTTTTACTTGATATTTCTAATCTGTATAGTTGTTGATTTTATCCTATTCTTTTTATTTTCTTGTTTATTTCCCGTTAGGTCTATAATGGGAAGGTTTTATATTTGACATTATATTTTCATATTATTGTCATATTTTTGGTAAAAAAGGACTTTTTTACTGTATGCTATGCAGATTTTGTTCCGGGTCTTTATTTATGTGTATTTTATTTTATAATTTTATGCACTTATTTTAAAAAAACAGAAAACAGTTCAATAAAAACAATTGTAAGATATTTAATATTTTTCAGTATGACAATTAAAAGTGCAATCGGATTTCTATCCTTGTTTATCGTTCTTCAGGCTTGTGAAAGTAAATTTGCTGAATTGCCGCAGGGTAATCAGGCTGCGGAAGCCACATTTACATCTGTCATAGATGACAGGGTGATGTCGAGAGCGGTCAATGCTTCGTGGGAAGCGAATGATGTGATCGGTCTTTTTATGCTCGACAATGCCAATAAAAAGGTCCTTAAAGCCAATGCAGCGTATGTCACCGCACGGGGTGACGGCAATTTCGTGGGAAAAGCGGGCAATGCCGTTTATTATCCGGAAGACGGAACGGCGGTGGATTTCATTGCTTATTATCCGTATGATGAGCAAGTGACGGACCATACCCAGTATGTCCTTGACGTGACAGACCAGAGCCGTCAGCAGGATATAGACCTGATGGCAGCTGTTAACCTGACAGGCAGAACTGCGACCTCCCCTACCGGCAATCTTCAATTCCGCCATTTGCTGGCAAAACTGGTGCTGAATCTGAGCAGTGCCGACGGCAGTTCGCTAACGGGAATCAAAGCAACGGTGCAGCCACTGATAAGCAAGGCTACCATAGACCTTTCGAAAGAGAGTGATAACATTGAATTGGGAAATGAAAAAAAAGCTGTTTCCATGTGCGTCAATAAAGAGTGTACGCAGGCGGATGCTGTGCTGATACCGCAATCCTTTGAAGGAAAACTGAAAATTACATTATCCGTCAACGGGAAAGATAAGGAGATTGAAACAAATATAGCGGGAAATATTGAGGCAGGAGCAAGGTATACGCTTAATTTGAGAATCAGTAATACAGGGGGAAATACAACGGTAGACCCTGAAGCGCCTAAGTATGCCAAGTGGTTTGAGACACCGGTTATAACGAAAGCACAGATGGAAAATCATGATTTGATGTATGTTACTCATAATACGAAGCTAAAATATAAGGGTACTACCCGACCGGATATGGAGGGACAGATGATACGTAATTATAGTATGCTGTATGATAAAAAGATGAAGATGGCACATTGGGTGGCTTATCCTTTGCATCGGTGCTATACCGAGAAAAATGTAGACCGAAAGGATAACTGGGTTTCTGATCCTCTTGTGGGGGAGAATGAATTTCAAGCTGTGGTTTCAAAATCCTATGGTGGGAAGATTTATAGAAGAGGACATCAAATACCGAGTAATGACCGTGTAGCTACCATGGAGATGAATAATCAGACATTTTATTTTACCAATCAGACTCCGCAAAGACAAGACAAATTTAACGGAGCTATTTGGATGAATTTGGAACATAGAATTAATAGTTGGTCTACGGCTTCGGATACAGTTTATGTTGTGACCGGTGCAGTACCGCCTTCAGATGATGCTACTTGGATAAAAGAAAAATCTATAAAGGATAATGATGGCAAGGATATTCCTATTCCGTCCTATTATTTTAAGGCTGTGGCGCGTAAGATAGGCGGCAAGTATCATACGATTGCTTTCTGGATGCAACATAGGGACTATACAGATTCTCAATCCTATATGAAATATGCGGTTTCCGTCAGTGACTTGGAAAAGAACACCGGGTTTGAGTTCTTCCCGGGACTTGATGAGAGCACAAAGAGCCAATTGGATTTATCCAAATGGCAATAATCCTACTGTACAAAGGTACTCAATTAAGACAACATAAAAACAAAACCAATCTCAAAAACAAATCATTATGAGAGTCAGTAATTTATTGATTATGGGCGCATTGTCAGCCCTTGTTTTTACGGGATGTACTAACAATGATGACAATAGTGAATGGTTGGACAGTAACAGCGTTACTTTCAATTCCCGCATTGACGGCCTGCAGACCAAAGCTTCCAAAGACGTTTGGAGCAATGGTGATGAAGTAGGTATCTTTATGACGACGCAAACTGCTGAATTTGCCAACAAGAAATATGTTGCATCGGACGGCGGTACGCTTACGGCTGCTCCGGGACAGACATTGAGGTATCCGGAAGAAGGAACGGCAAGTTTCATTGCTTATTATCCTTATTCCGCATCTTTAAACGGTAAGACTTTAGCCGTGTCTGTAGATAATCAGGCAGACCCTGCCAAAGTAGACTTGCTTTATTCTGATAATGCCAAGGCAATTGCTGCCGGAGAGGCTGTAGACCTGGCTTTCAAACATAAACTGAGTCAGATTGTGATTGCTGTCGGTAGCGATGAGACTCTTCCCGATATAAGCGGATTGAAAATCTCTCTTTCCGGAATGAATACACAAGCCGATTTTAATCTGGCTGACGGTACGCTGGCAGCTAAAGAAAGTAAAGCCAATATCGAGATGAATGTCAGTGCCGATGGCAGTACTGCTGAGGCGATTATCCTGCCTACCACTACACTGGATGGCGTCAAGATGACATTCGTGCTGGACGGTAAGACTTTCGAATGGCCTGTTTCCGTAAATGGCGGTGCCGGTTTTGAGGCCGGATATAAGTACACGTACACTGCTACTTTGTCCACGGAAAACGGTAAACCTGCCGTTACTATGGGCGGAGCAAGCATTGAATCGTGGACAGACCAGCCTGGTGGCGATATTAATGTGGACTTTGGTGAAGGTGGCGGTGAGCAGCCGGAAGGAGTGGTATTTATTGAAACTTTTGGTACACCGGAAAAAAATGGTACCCAATGGCCATTGGTAAAAGATTATGCAGGGTTTGATAATCCTAAAGAAATGTTTGAGGATGCTACGGGAAAACTTAGTGTGCGTACTACTGGTACTGATAAAAAAACTAATGTTTGGTTCTCCACAAATGTAGAGCATTCATTGAAGATAAAGAACATTGATATGAAAGGAGCTACTACTGCGACTTTGGAATATGAAGTTGGGGCAAATGTTTATGATCCGGGTGCCAGCCAGGACTTGGCTACTTTAAAGGTTCGTTGTAACGGTGTAGACCTTGCCGTACCGAGTAAAGTGGTAAGTAAAGAGAATAACGAAGCTAATCTTCCGTTCAAATTAGTTATTGAGAATGTTGCAGTAAGTGATAAAACTACATTGGAATTCTATTGTACATCAACTGATAATACTTGTGGTTTACGTTTATTTAGTGTTAAATTATCTTCAGGAGAAGGTGGAGGCCCTGTTGAACCGGAGCCGGAACCGGAACCAACGCCGGGTAATAATCTTTTAATTAACCCTGGATTTGAAGAATGGGGAGAAAAACTTCCTATCAAATGGGATAATAGTAAATATAATACAGGTGAGATTGTAAAGGAAGCAACCATAAAACATAGTGGAGATTATTCTTTGAGACAAACATCAGGTAGTGGGACAAACAAAATACAGCAGGAAGCTGAGGTTTTGGGCGGAAAGAAATATCGCTTGTCCTATTGGTTCTTAGATAATGATGCCAAAGCCAGCAGTCGTTATTGGTTTGCTCTGGTTGATGCTAATGGGAAAACTGTTAATGATTTGAATGCCGAAATACAGCAAGAGGAATATTCTGTTGACAATTCTGATTGGCAACAAGTAAAAATTGAGATTACAATGCCTGAAAATGTGGTTAAAGTACGTTTTGAGGCAAGAATTTATAGAAATACGGATACAGATGAAGCAGGCGGCTATATCTATTACGATGATATGGAGTTAATCCAGCTTGATTAATCCAACCTTTTTTTCTTTGTATTTTGCATAGTGTGTCAAAATCTTCTTATCATAGACTATACAGGTGAATATAGATATGGATGGTAATCAATTCCTTAATCTTGTGTTTATCTGTGTACCTATAGTAGATTTTGACACATTATTATCAGAATAGTTTTTAACCCCTCATTATTATACCCCAATTAACGTATGAAACTAAAATTACTGTTCTTCATTACATTCTTCTTCCCCTGTCTCGCCTTTGCTCAAAGTGCAGGTACGGTGAAAGGCAGTGTAGTCGGAGCAGTGAGCAATGAGCCTGTACCCGGAGTCATCGTCACTCTGACCGGGCAGGACAGACAGGTTACTACCGATGCAAACGGTAATTTCATTTTCCGTAATTTGCAGCCGGGAAGCCATGTCATACAGCTCAACTCCGTATTGATTACTCCGAAGAGTGTAACCATTGAAGTGGAAAAACTGGGCGTTACAGAACTCGAGCCCATTAAGGTGACCGAGCTGAATGCCACCGAAGACATCTCCATGATTGGCGTGATAGACGCAGGCATGGTGGATGATGATGTGGAGAACGCTTCGCAGGATGTGAGCTCCACCGTAATCCTCTCTAACGATGTCTTTCTGAACCGCGCCGCCTACCAGTTGTCGCCCGCCCGTTTCTCGCCGCGCGGCTATACCGGTTCGCAGGAACTGAAATACATCAACGGCGTGGAGTTTAATGACCAGAACCGCGGAGTGTTTAATTATGCCTCTGTTGGAGCATTGAATGACATGACCCGCAACGGTGACGTAACCAACTTCACCGCACCCTCTACCTTTACTTTCGGAGCACTAGGCGGTGCCGAAAATATAAATATGCGTGCATCGTCCTATACTCCCGGCGGCAAAGCTACCGTGAGTTATACCAACCGTAACTACTACCTGCGGGGCATGTTTACCTATTCCACCGGACTCAACGAGAAAGGATGGGCGTTTACCGCATCGGCAGGTGGCCGCTATTCGCACGAGGGAAACATAGACGGTACGTTTTACAACAATCTGGCTCTTGCTTTCTCTGCCGAGAAGCAGTGGCAGGGCGGCAAGCACAGCCTTTCGATGACCGCTTTCGTATCGCCCGTACAGCGCGGACAGCAAGGTAACTCATACCGTGAGGTCTACGAGCTGACCGACAACTACCTTTACAATCCTAATTGGGGATACCAGAACGGCAAGAAACGCAATGCGAAAGTAGTGACCGCATTCGACCCGACCGCCGTTATCTCGCATATCTGGAAGATAGACGATACTACAACGCTCACCACCGGTGTGGGTGCGCATTATGCACGCTATGGCAATACGGCGCTGAACTGGTATAACGCTCCCGACCCGCGTCCCGACTACTATCGCTACCTGCCCTCTTATTTTGAAGACGAGGATATGCAGATGCAGTACCGTGACTTATGGCGTAGCGGACGTCCCGATTTCACCCAGATAAACTGGGACAACCTTTATCTGGCCAATGCCAATAACCTGCGTGCCGGTAACGGTGCTGCCGTATATATGGTGGAAGAGCGCCGCAGCGACCTGTTGGAGACCTCGTTCAACTCCACACTGAACAAGCAGTTTAACCGTCATCTGGGTTTGACGGCGGGAGTAGGGGCGCGCTTTACGCAGTCGCGCCAGTTCAAGACAGTAGACGACCTGCTGGGCAGCAACTATGTGCTGGATATCGACAAGTTTGCCGAACGCGATTTTTCGGGCGACCACGACAAGTTGCAGAACGACTTGAACCGTCCGGACCGTAAAGTGTATAAGGACGGCATCTTCGGTTACAATTTCAATCTGAACATCTACTCGGCAAATGCCTGGGCGGTGAACCGCTATACTTCGCGGCACTGGGACTACTACTATGGAGCCAAGCTGACTTATACCAATTTCCGCCGCGACGGAAAGATGCGCAACGGACGCTATCCAGACAGTTCCTACGGCAAGGGTATCCGTCATCAGTTTACCGATATTACCGTAAAGGGCGGTCTCACTTATAAGTTTAACGGACGCCATATGCTGACCGCCAACATCAGTTACGGCAGCGAAGCTCCGCTGCCCAATGAGGCGTATATCTCACCCCGTATCACCGACCGCACAATCGACAACATGAAGAGCGGACGCATCTTCAGCGCCGACCTCAACTATGTATTCTCCATGCCCCAACTGGCTGGACGTATCGGTGTTTTCCAAACCAATTTCTACGACCAGATGGAGCGTAACAGTTATTACGACGGCATAGAGGGCACATTCATCAATCACGTGTTGTACGGTGTAAACCGCATTCACCGCGGACTGGAACTGGGGGCTACCTACAAGTTGGACGACCATTGGAGCTTCGACCTTGCAGGAACCATTTCCGAATATTATTACAGCAATAACCCCGACGGTGTGAAGCACTCCGAAAACGGTAAGATAACGGATCAGGAAAAGGTGTACATGAAAGATGTTTATGTGGGTGGAATGCCGCAGTTTGCCGGCACTTTCGGTGTGCGTTACTTTGTGAACTACTGGTTCCTGGGAGCCAATGTCAACGGTTTTGCCCGCAATTATATCGAGGTTGCACCGTTGCGCCGCCTGTCGTCCAACTATGCTTCCGTCAATCCCTACAATCCGGAACAGATGGAGGCCTACCGTACACTGACTACGCAGGAACGCTTTCCGGCAGCTTATACGGTGGACATTTCGGTGGGTAAGATATTCTATCTGCCCGGACGCCAGTCTGTCAACTTCAACCTTTCGGTAAACAACCTGCTGAACAAGAAGGATATATGTACGGGCGGCTATGAACAGGGCCGTTCCGACCTGAGTTATCCTACGCGTTTTGGCGGCAAGTATTACTATATGCAGGGACTGAATTGTTTCCTCAACGTAAGTTATCGTTTTTAACCAATCCTATATAATCAGAAAAATTATAAGAATATGAAACTTTTCAATAGAATCAGCTTATTGCTTATCTCTTCTCTTGTGTTCGCAGCCTGCGAGCGCGATTATGATGCGCCGCCTTTGAACGAGCCCAAGTATGATGGTCCGGCAGCCAATACCACGATAGAGGAACTGCGTGCTATGGGGGCAACAGTAGGGGAGGATGCTCCCTATACCATTGGCGAGGAAAAAGTGATGAAAGCCGTTATCACTGCCAATGACGAGTCGGGAAATATCTTCAAGAAGATTTATTTGCAGGACGAAACCGGCGCCATCGAAATGGAAGTGGACCAGAACAGCGTGTATAATTACTATCCCGTAGGACAGACGGTTTATATCGACCTGAAAGGATTGAGCCTTTCCATGTATGGCGATGAGTTGCAACTGGGACACCCCGACGGGTATCTTTACCGTACACCGTGGGAAGAGTTTCAGGCACACGTGAAGAAAGACAGTTGGGCAAATCCGGAGAATGTGACTCCGCTTGTAATAGATGATATCAGCAAGGTGAATGCCGATGTGAACGGCTATAAGTTCAAATTGGTGAAATTTACCGGCGTAACATTCCAAAATGGCGGAAAAGGCACTTTTGCTCCGGAGGATGACTATGGGGAAGAGAACATAGAGGACAGCCACGGGAATGTCATTATGATACGTACCAGCTCGTATGCCAACTTTGCAGCCAATCAGCTGCCGAAAGGAAAAGGAAGCGTAACCGGTATCCTGGGACGTTTCAAAGGAGGCTGGCAACTTACGGTAAGAAGTGCAGATGATGTGGCGGACTTTACGGAAACTCCGGGGGGAGATGAGACGCCGGAACAGCCGGAGGGTGAAACTACTTTGTTTTCTGAAAGTTTTGGAGCACCGAAGAAAAACGGTAACTATTGGCCTTATCTCAAGGATTATACGGATTTTGATAATGCAAAGGAAATGTTCGAGGACGTTCCTTCTGGTAAATTGTCCGTGCGCGAGGTAAATAAAATGGCAAATGTATGGTTTCTTACCGGTTGGGATGTAGCATTGAAAATAAAGGATATTAAAAATAAAGGTGTTTCAGTAGCAACACTGACCTACAAGGTAGGAGCAAATGTGAGCGTTTATGAAAATGAAGGAAATAATATTGTAAAGACTCAAGACCTTAATACCTTGAAGGTGAAATGTAACGGTAATGAACTGACAATACCCAGTAAGGTTGTAAGCAGTAGCAAGCAAGAAGGTAATGTTGCTTTTGAGGTAATTGTAGAAAATGTAGCTCTTTCCGAAAGTAATACATTAGAGTTCTATACTACAGCTGCCGATAATACATACGGTCTCCGTCTGTTCAGCGTGAAGCTTTCCGCTTCCGGTAGCGGCAGTCAAGGTGGCAATACCGGTAACGGCGGAACAGTTATCGAACCTACTCCTACCGGTAATTAAAAAATTGCGCTTTATGAACAGACGACTCATATTGTCAGCTTTTTTGGTATTATGCCTGTCCACCGGCTTGCTCGCACAGGGCAAGCTGGGTGTATATGCTGCCGCTTTTTATAATCTGGAGAATCTGTGGGATACGGAAGACAATCCGGATAATCCGGGCGATGATGACTTTACTCCGGGCGGTAAGTACGAATGGACACAGGTCAAATACGAACAGAAATTGCAGAATGTTGCCAAGGTGATTTCACAATTGGCGCGTGACTATTGTCCTGCCGGACCTGCCATTATCGGCATCTCCGAAGTAGAAAATAAAAAAGTCCTGGAGGACCTCGTAAAGACAGAGCCTATCGCCTCATTGGGCTACCGGATAGTGCATTTCGAGAGTCCCGACCACCGTGGCATCGATGTGGCTGCCCTTTACAATCCGCGACTGTTTACTTTTGTGTCTGCACGTACTTATCCGTTTGCCAAGCCCGACATGCCGGGCTATAAAACACGCGACCAGCTTTTGGTGAGCGGTATACTGGCAGGAGAGCCTTTTCACATGATTGTAAACCATTGGCCGTCACGCTATGGCGGTTCCAAATCATCACCTTTGCGCGAGTTTGCAGCCGGTATCACCCGCCATATAGCCGACTCGCTGCATGCCGATAATCCGCAGGCAAAGGTGATAATTGTGGGCGACATGAATGACGACCCCGATAACAAGAGTTGCAGCCAAGTGCTGGGAGCTGTGAAGAACATCAGGGAAGTGAAGCCCGGCGGTTATTATAATGCTACCTGGAAGCTCTTTGAGCAAGGCATCGGTTCGCTCTGTTACCAGAATCAGTGGAACTTGTTCGACCAGCAGATTGTTTCGGGTAATCTGATAGGAAAGGACCGCAGTACATTGAAGTTTTGGAAATCGGAAGTCTTTAACCGTCCGTTCCTTATCCAGCAGGAAGGAAAGTATAAAGGCTATCCGTTGCGCACTTTCTCCGGAACCACTTTCCAGAACGGATACAGTGACCATTTGCCTACTTTGACTTATTTTGTAAAAGAACTCTGAGTACGGTACAAAGACAGGGAGTACGAGCCTCACGGACCGTACTCCCCTTATTAATGTATTGTTAACTTTAATTTTTCACTATTCTGTCATTGTCAATAGGTTTACCGTGTGGTATATGCTGTTGCTTTTGTAGGCAACCGGCATATTCTCTGCATTCATTTCGTACACGCTCTTGCTCATATCTTTATCATAAGACTGATGCTTTTCGTTCCAGCGGGCGTAGGATAAGGTGATTTCATTGTCGGTATACTGATAGGACATCCTGAAATAAGGCATCCATTTTTCTTTGACGCCGTCCCATTTGGAGGCGGTTTTATTTGTCAGGCGGTTTTCATCGTCGTATGTAAATTCATAACGCATGTGATTGTAGAGATAAGTTCCGCTTTGCTTGAAGATGGTTTTTGCCACTATCAGGTCATTCTGTACTTCCTCATTGGTAATGAATCTGTCCTGAGCTTTGACTTCTGAGTTCATGATACTTACGATAACCATTGCTACGAATGCGACTGCTTTGAATAAATTTGTAGTTTTCATAATCTTTATTTTTTTATTGTTACTATTCCTGTTTTACCGTTAGACGTGATTGCCGATATAAAAAGTTGCTTTTTCCGTCTTTTTTTCTCGAACGTCTTCGCATTATAAAAGTCAATAACCGTGCCAATAGATTAACTATTTGATTAACAGTGTATTTATTGTTTTTATCTCTGTTCATTATCGGACAGTTGTCCGCCTAAGAACGGACACAAAGGTGATAACCGGTCCGTTTTGTGAAGAAAATCTGAGTTTGGATTTCTCTGTCTTTTCAATATCGGGTTGCAGTAGGGCGGACTTTTATTTCATGTTAGTATTAAATCTCCTTAATGAAAGCCTTGTAAATCACTTTTTATTTGTTATTTTGCACCAAATTTAGGATTAATGCGGTCTGTCCGTTTCAGGCTGCATTTCCTTATCGGTAAACGTTCGATGAATAAACTCACTATAAAAGCTTGTCCGGTATGTGGAGGAACGCATTTGGAGCGTACCTTGACCTGCATAGACCATTATGCTTCGGGCGAGGCATTCCATTTGTGCCGTTGCCGGGATTGCGGTTTTATCTTTACTCAGGATTTTCCTGTGGAAGCGGAAATCGGACGCTATTACGAAACTCCCGATTATATTTCCCACTCGGATACGAAAAAAGGAGCGATGAACTCCGTATACCACCGTGTACGCAGTTATATGCTGAAGCGGAAAGCGCGTCTGGTAGCGTATGAAGCGCATCGCAAGACGGGGCGTCTGCTGGATATAGGTACGGGTACCGGTTACTTTGCCGATACGATGAACCGTGCCGGCTGGCAGGTGGAAGCCGTTGAAAAGAATGCCGGAGCGCGTGTGTTTGCCAAAGAACATTTCGGATTGGAAGTGAAGCCGGATACTGCGTTGAAGGATTTTGAGTCGGGAAGCTTCGATGTCATCACGTTGTGGCATGTAATGGAGCATCTTGAAGCATTGAACGGGACTTGGGAGACCTTGAACTCGTTGCTGACGGACAAAGGTGTGCTGATAGTGGCCGTACCCAACTGTTCTTCATATGATGCCAGAAAGTACGGTGCATATTGGGCTGCCTACGATGTTCCCCGTCATTTGTGGCATTTCACTCCCGCCACTATTCAGAAATTAGGCTCCAGACACGGCTTTATTCTGGCAGAGCGGCATCCCATGCCGTTTGACGCGTTTTACGTGTCTATGTTGACGGAGAAGAACATGCGCCGTTCGTGCCCGTTCCTGCGAGGCATGGTTGTCGGTACGCTGGCATGGTTCCATGCGTTGGTAAGGAAAGAACGCAGCAGCTCCATGATTTACGTATTCCGTAAGAAAAAGAGCGAAAAAACGGTAGAGTGATAAATGTGAGAAGGGATTGAAAATGAATAAGAAAGCTAAAAACAAGTCTGTGCCCTGTTTTGATATGCAGTTCATCACATCCAGCATAAGCACTACGTTGGTGTTGCTGCTGCTGGGGCTGGTGGTGTTCTTTGTATTGGGCGCTCACAACCTTTCCGTATACGTAAAGGAGAATATCAACTTCTCCATTCTCATCAGCGACGACATGAAGGAGAGCGATATACTGAAGTTGCAGAAAAAACTGGATAAAGAACCGTTTGTGAAGGAAACGGAGTATATCTCCAAAAAGCAGGCGCTCCGCGAGCAGACCGAGGCAATGGGAACAGACCCGCAGGAGTTTCTCGGCTATAACCCTTTTACGGCGTCCATTGAAATTAAACTGCATTCCGGTTACGCCAATTCGGACAGCATCGCCAAGATAGAGAAGAAAATCAGGAAGAATACGGATATACAGGAGGTGCTTTATCAGAAAGACCTGATTGATGCGGTGAATGAGAACATCCGCAATATCAGTCTGATGTTGCTGGGGCTGGCAGTCATTCTGACTTTCATCTCTTTTGCCTTGATAAACAATACAATCCGCCTGACCATTTACTCCAAACGGTTCCTTATCCATACGATGAAGCTGGTGGGGGCAAGCTGGGGCTTCATCAGGCGTCCGTTCCTGCGGCGCAACTTCCGGATAGGCGTATTGTCGGCTGTCATTGCCGATGCCATTTTGTGGGGAGCCGCCTATTGGCTGGTTTCTTACGAACCGGAACTGATCAGGGTTATCACTCCGGAGGTGATGCTGCTGGTGTCTGTTTCCGTACTGGTGTTCGGAGTGCTTATTACCTGGTTGTGTGCATTGCTTTCCATCAACAAATATCTGAAAATGAAGGCAAGCACCCTGTATTACATATAACACTGCTTTCCGAAAGGCAAAGTTTCAGATAGTAAATAGTAAATCGTTAAATAGTAAATAAACAGATGAGTAAACAGAAGTTCGCTTTCGACAAGACCAATTTTATTTTGCTTGCTGTCGGCATGGCGGTAGTGATACTTGGTTTTATCTTAATGACCGGTCCCGTATCCACACCGACACACTTTGAGCCGGATATCTTTAGTGTAAGACGCATTAAAGTGGCGCCGCTGGTATGCCTGCTGGGCTTTGTCTTTATGATATATGCAGTATTACGTAAACCGAAAACAGAAGATAAAACAGAAGAATAACTATGGGAGATTTGAGTACGCTTGAAGTGATTATTATCGCTATTGTAGAGGGACTGACGGAATTTTTGCCGGTTTCTTCTACGGGACACATGATTATTACACAAAATCTGTTGGGCATAGAGAGCACGGAATTTGTGAAAGCCTTTACGGTAATCATACAGTTCGGTGCAATCCTTTCGGTGGTCTGGCTGTATTGGAAACGTTTCTTCCGTCTGAACCATACTCCGGTTCCGGCAGGTACTTCCGCGCTGAAACGCTTCCTGCATAAGTTTGATTTTTACTGGAAGCTGCTGGTGGCGTTCGTTCCGGCGGCTGTGCTGGGATTTCTGTTCAGCGACAAGGTCGACGAAATGCTGGAGAGCGTGACCGTAGTGGCCGTGATGCTCGTGATTGGCGGTGTGTTCATGCTGTTCTGTGACAAGATATTCTCGAAAAACAGTGAGGATACCGTTCTGACGGAGAAGAAAGCCTTTAATATCGGTCTGTTCCAGTGTATTGCGATGATACCGGGCGTGTCCCGTTCCATGGCAACGATTGTCGGCGGTATGGCACAAAAGATGACGCGTAAGGCTGCGGCCGAGTTCTCTTTTTTCCTGGCTGTTCCCACGATGTTTGCAGCTACGGTGTATAAGATGCTGAAACTCTTTCTGGACGGAGGAACGGAGATTATCATGAATAATCTGCCGGCGCTGATAATAGGCAATGTGGTGGCATTTGTGGTGGCTTTGCTTGCTATCAAGTTCTTCATCAGCTTTGTAACGAAATATGGTTTCAAGGCATTCGGATGGTATCGTATCATCGTCGGAGGAATCATCCTTCTGCTGTTGCTTACGGGACACAATTTAGAGGTGGTGTGATGATGGATTTTAAAGAGGGAGAAGTTCTGTATTTCAATAAACCGCTGGGGTGGACATCGTTCAAGGTCGTAGGGCATGCGCGTTACCACATTTGCCGGCGGATGAAGGTAAAGAAGTTGAAAGTAGGCCATGCCGGTACACTCGACCCGCTTGCCACAGGCGTGATGATAGTATGTACGGGCAAGGCGACAAAGCGGATTGAGGAGTTCCAGTATCATACCAAGGAGTATATCGCCACCATTCGGTTGGGCGCTACCACCCCTTCCTATGATTTGGAGCACGAGATAGACGCTACCTATCCTACGGAGCATATCACGCGGGAGCTGGTGGAGGAGACATTGAAGAAGTTCACAGGCGAGATACAGCAGGTGCCGCCTGCTTTTTCGGCTTGTATGGTGAACGGCAAGCGCGCCTACGACCTTGCCCGTAAAGGTGAGGAGGTAGAGCTGAAACCCAAGTTGCTGGTGATTGACGAGATTGAACTGCTGGAATGCAACCTGCCGGAAATAAAAGTCCGGGTAGTATGCAGCAAAGGCACTTACATCCGCGCCCTGGCACGCGACATCGGTGAAGCGCTGCATAGCGGAGCTCATCTCACGGCCCTGGAACGTACCCGTGTGGGGGATGTCCGCATAGAAGACTGTCTGAATCCGCTTGATTTCAAAGAGTGGATAGACGGGCAGGATTTAGTTATGAGTGATGGGTTATAAGTTATTTGCTACGAAGGAGCATACTGCTGGATAACTCATGCCATTTATGACTAAAAAATATACTGAAATAAACAATAAATAACTTATAACTCATAACTGATTATGAAACTGTCGCAATTTAAGTTTAAACTTCCTGAAGAGAAGATTGCCTTACATCCTACAAGGTATAGAGATGAGTCGCGCCTGATGGTACTGCACAGAAAGACGGGCGAAATCGAACACCGTATGTTCAAGGATATTTTGGATTATTTCGATGATAAGGATGTATTTATCTTTAATGATACGAAGGTGTTTCCTGCCCGGCTGTACGGCAACAAGGAAAAGACCGGTGCACGTATCGAGGTATTTCTGTTGCGTGAGTTGAATGAGGAGTTGCGTTTGTGGGACGTGCTGGTAGACCCTGCCCGCAAAATCCGTATCGGCAACAAACTCTATTTCGGTGAAGACGACTCTATGGTAGCCGAGGTGATTGACAATACCACTTCGCGCGGACGTACCCTTCGTTTTCTGTATGACGGGCCGCACGACGAGTTCAAGAAGGCATTGTACGCCTTGGGTGAGACGCCGCTGCCGCACAGCATCATCAACCGTCCCGTGGAACCGGAGGATTCGGAACGCTTCCAGTCTATCTTTGCCCGTAACGAAGGTGCTGTAACGGCTCCTACGGCAAGCCTGCATTTCAGCCGCGAGCTGATGAAGCGCATGGAGATTAAGGGAATTGACTTTGCCTATATTACATTGCATGCCGGTTTGGGCAACTTCCGCGACATCGATGTAGAGGACCTTACCAAGCATAAGACGGATTCCGAGCAGATGATTGTTACGGAAGAAGCCGTAAAGGTTGTAAACCGTGCCAAGGATTTGAACAGGCAGGTGTGTGCCGTAGGTACTACGGTGATGCGTGCAATAGAGAGTACCGTCAGCACAGACGGCCATTTGAAGGAATATGAAGGCTGGACGAATAAGTTCATCTTCCCGCCGTATGACTTTACGGTGGCCAATGCGATGGTATCCAATTTCCATATGCCGCTTTCTACGCTGCTGATGATTGTTGCCGCTTTCGGCGGTTACGAGCAGGTGATGGAAGCCTATAACGTGGCATTGAAAGAGGATTACCGTTTCGGTACTTATGGAGATGCGATGTTGATAACAGACAGGTAAAATAGCGGTTAGGGATTAGCGGTTAGTGTTTAGTGATTAGCACTATGCAGGCAGGTTGCGTTATTACGCCGCAGGGCATTAATCGCTAATCACTAAACACTAATCATTAAACTTAAATGATGTACGTTTACTTTGGCTTAGGAACTAATCTCGGCGACAAGGAGCACAATCTCCGCCTCGCTGTCCGGAAAATAGAAGAGCGGGTAGGGAAAGTCGTTTCCCTGTCCGCTTTTTATGCTACTGCTCCGTGGGGCTTTTCTTCGGAGCATACGTTTCTGAATGCGGCGGCCTGCGTGGAAACGCTTCTTCCACCTTTGTCCGTGCTTCATCTAACCCAGGAGATAGAACGCGAGATAGGGCGTACGCATAAGTCTGTAGGCGGGGTCTATAGCGATCGGGTGATTGATATAGACCTGCTTTTATACGGTGACCGGGTGCTGGATACTCCCGAATTGAAGCTGCCTCACCCGCTGATGCACGAACGCCGCTTTGTGATGGAGCCGTTGGCGGAGATTGCACCGGACCTGGTGCATCCGATATTAAAGAAAAAGATGCGGGAGTTGTTGTGAAAAATAGTATCTTTGTTTCCGTGCATAAATAAGTTTGTTCATGTTCAGATATTCGGCTTTCATACTATTCCTTTTTTGTTTTTATTCCGGTTTGGCGGCCGCGGATAAGACTGATGACGATGCCTTGCTGTTGCAGCTGGATAAGATGATTGAGCAACGGGAGGTCTATCAGGAGAAGGTGGAAAAGGAGATTACAGAGCTCCGCAAGATGCTGGATTATGTGGGAGACGATAAAGCTAAGTTTGATATTCTGGGCGATTTGTTTGTCATGTACCGTTCCTTTAAAGTCGATACGGCGCTGATTGTAGCGGAGCAAAGGCTGCAATTGGCAGACAGGTTGGGTGAAGAGTATGTTAATCAAGGATTAATGAACCTGGCCGACGCTTTGAATAAGATAGGAAAACATGAAAATGCGTTGAATGTTCTTGACAGGGTGAAAAGAACCGGGGCGGTACGGAAGGATACTTACTTTTATTATCTGTATCATACTACCTATCTGTCCTGCTATAATGATGAAACGGAGGCTTCCAGGAAGCGGTTGTTTATGCGGCAGATAAAGGCTTATAAAGATACTTTGATAGCTATCAGCGACCCTAATACGGCCAGTTATGTGACCAATCAGTGCGGTCGCCTGGGTTTGTTGGGAAAATGGGATGAGGCTATCCGGATACTGACCGGATATTATGAACACTGTACGGATACGAACCCCGACAAGGCGAGGGTGGAATATCTGTTGGCGGAATTATATTTGGGCAAACGTGACATACAGCAGGCAAAGCACTTCCTTATCCGGGCTTCCATTACCGACATAGCGAATGCCAAGAAAGTATATATGTCTTTGCAGCAATTGGCAA
>OGNL01000033.1_pt1 | contig 66584 bp, 43 predicted proteins | sample 1573471 | NCBI WGS metagenome assembly OGNL01 (sample SAMEA2582001, study PRJEB24529) | metagenome | biome: Human gut stool | place: China | collected 2011 | reverse complement strand
TGATAGAGGCTGAACGGCGGGTATCACCCGTAGCATAGGCTGAAGCAATGGATGGTGTAACGGTGCATGCACCCCAACCCTGGCCATAGCCTTCGTAAACCAGACTACCGGTACGCATTCCTACCATCACCTGGAAACGGTTACCATCATTGTTGCCATTATAGTCGGCTGTGTAGTTGAACTTCATCGAGAGTATGGTCTCTGAGTTTCCAGGACCAGCCCAGGAAGAGTTCTCATGTGCCCAAAGTCCTACGTGGTCACCGCTCTTGTCATCAGCAGAAGCTGGCCACAAATCTCTGAATCGAGGTACCAGACTGAACTCGCCACTGGCGATGATATCCTCGCAGGCAGCCAGTGCATCCGCCTTGGTCAAGCCCAACTGATCAGGCTCCTTGCCATAATAGCCACTATAGAAGAGGTACGCGCGAGCCAGAATCGCCTCGGCACCATACTTGGTGACATGTCCATCATTGGTAGCCGCATCCTTCTTAGGATAGGCATTGGCTGGAATATGTTCAATGGCATACTTCAAATCTCTGAATACCAGACTATATACGGAGTCAGGAGCAGCCTGAGGAACCACATCGCTGGTGGCATGTTCCAGCAACGGGATGTTCTCCCAAAGGCGAAGCATATCGAAATAGCACAAGGCACGAAGGGCATGAACCTCACCCAGATAAGTGTTCTTTGCATTCTCATCATCCCAGGTAATGCCTTCACCCTTATCGATAAACTCATTGCAGCGGAAGATGGCTGCATAATAGCTCTTCCACAAGGTTTCGTGCATATCGGTATAAGATGGTGCCAGATTCATGTCGAAACGGTCGAGAATCTGGGTGTTGCGTCCATCGTTGTTACCCGTACCGCCAAAGCACTCGTCACTCATCGTCTCGGTCAACTGATAGACAGTGAACGAAGGACCATCAGAAACGGTACGCTGCCAACCGTCGTAGCAGGCATAGAGCGAGCGAAGTCCATCCTCCTGACTCTTATAGTAATTGCCGGAATTTGATTCTGTCTTGGAAGCCACATCCAGCCAACTGTCGCTGCAAGATGCCAGACCTCCCATAGCCAAAATACCCAAAGCGGCTATCTTTATTTTATTTGTCTTCATAATGATATCTCCTTTAAATTAGAACTTAAGATTCAAACCTACCATGAAGGTACGTGGACGTGGATAGTAACCCAAATCTACGCCTGATGCCCAACTGTTGACACCATAACCGATTTCTGGGTCCATGCCGTCATACTTGGTAAAGGTAAACGCATTCTGAACCTGGAAGTACAAACGGGCCTGAGATACGAACTTCTGATGCAGAAGCTTGGCAAAATCATAACCTAAGGTGATGTTGCTGATTCTCAGGAAGTCACCATCCTGGATAAAAAGGTCGGAGAACTGATAGTTCACATTGGTCTCTGTTACACGTGGATATTTGTTGGATGTTCCCTCACCTGTCCAGCGCTGCAGGATGGCTGAAGTGTAGTTGGCAGTCTTGGCACCTACATTGCGGTAGCTCTGAACGATGTCGTTGCCTACTGAACCGTTGGCGGTTACAGAGAAGTCGAGTCCCTTGTAGTCGAAACCGAGTGAAAAACCATAGGTAAAGTCTGGCATACCATTGCCCAGGTTTACCTTGTCGGCATCATTGATGGTACCATCGTGGTTGACATCGTAATACTTCACATCGCCTGGTTTTACAGAAGATCCCTGAAGTACGCCATTGCCTGCCGCTACCCACTCGTCGATTTCTTTCTGGTTCTGGAAGATACCAACGGTCTTGTAACCCCAGAAATAACCGATTGGTTCGCCATTGCTGCAACGATAGAACTCGGTAGAATTATCATAGAGCTGACCATTACCATCGGTACCATGAATGATACCATCGGATGTAGGGATGCTTCCCACCTTATTCTTATTATAGGCACCGTTGACATTCACATAGTAGTTGAAGTCTCTACCTATGTTGTCGTTCCAGCCCAAACCGATTTCTATACCGGTATTCTCTACGTCACCTCCATTGAAATAAGGGGCTCCCGTACCGGCTGTGCCTGGGATAGGCTTAACCAGCAACCAGTCTTTGGTGGTCTTCTTATACCAGTCGATGTTGACATTCAACTTGCCCAGGAGGCGCAGATCCAAACCGAAGTCCAACTGCTCTGAAGTTTCCCACTTCACATTCTCGTTAGACAGACGGTTTTCGTAAGCACCATAGTAATTTGACTGTCCGTCAGCACCCAAAGCCGTACCGAAGTTATAGTAAGCACCCGATGTTGAGATAGGAGAAATAAACATCAGGTCGCCAATATTCTGGTTACCAACCTGTCCCCAGCTTGCACGCACCTTGGCATAATCAAGCACCTTGAGCAGAGGCTTCACCCATTTTTCATTGGTTACAATCCAACCGGCAGAAACAGAAGGGAAGTAGCCCCAGCGGTTGCCACGGGCAAACTTAGAAGAAGCATCGGCACGCAGGGTAGCTGTAGCCATATAGGTTTCCTTCCAGTTCCAGCTTACACGACCAAAGTAGCTCACCATGCGCTGTGACAGAGAAGGAGCACCGCTGGCACCCAGACCATCGGTAGCGGTGGCAGCGGTACCATTGCTTACATAAGCATGGTTCCAATCGGCAAAACCACTCTTCAGGGTGGCATTGGATGCACTTACGCCTACGCCATCAAAGCGCCAGGATTCCATACCTGCCAAGGCTGTGAAGCTATGCTCCTTCACCTTGAAGTCGTAAGACAGGGTGTTGGTCCAGGTCAACTGCCAGTTATGTCCCATATTCTGGTTCACACTGGTACGGTTGGCTGTGTTGTAGCTATAAATGGAGAACTGATAGAGAGGAGTAAACGAACGGTAATCGCTTGCATAATATTCGTAACCTACTACGGTGCGATACTTCAAGTTCTTGATAGGCTCAATCTCCGCATACACATTACCGGTGAAACGGGCTGCATTCGTCTGATTGTTATTGTTCGTCATCATCAAGCCGTATGGGTTGCCATCGGCATTATACCAGTCGCTGTTGCTGGTATCATTAAAAGGAGAATCATACTTGTTGTTGTCGCTATAGACTGGCGACAATGGAGAGGTATTGAAGGCACTGCGCAGCGAGTTGTTGTAAGCATTGCCCACACCGATACCCGTATTCTGGGTATAGATGAAACTGATCTGCTCACCCACCTTCAACCAGTCCTTCACCTTCCAGTCGGAATTGACACGGAAGTTGTAACGTTCATAATTGCTGACGTCCTTGCCGCCAACAATACCCTCCTGGTTCATATAACCCAGCGTCATGGCATAATTGGCAGTCTTGCTACCGCCATTTACACCTATATTATAAGAAGAAGTCTTGGCATTCTTCACAAACATCTGATCTACCCAGTCGGTATCAATCAAATCGCCATTGGCATCATAGATACTCTTGTATTTACTCCAGTCGTAGGCGTTCTTACCCGAGTTGATGGCAGCCTCATCCAGAATAGTCATATACTCCCTGGCATTGAGCATATCAATGCTGCGTGGCTTGTTCTGCCAACCCACATAGCCGTCGAAGCTAACCACGGCACGGCCTTCCTTACCACCCTTGGTGGTAATCAGAACCACACCATTGGCCGACTGCGAACCATAGATGGCAGCCGATGCCGCATCCTTCAGCACATCAATGCTTTCGATATCGGCAGGATTCAGAGAAGCGATGTCACCACGTACACCATCAATGATGTAAAGCGGATCAGAACCACTCACGGTACCCATACCACGGATGTTTACCTTCAAACCGGAACCCGGCTGACCGGATGTTGAGATGATGCTCATACCAGGAGTCTGTCCCTGGAGCGCCTGAAGCGGATTGGAAGTGTTCAACTTGGCGATGTCATCACCCTTCACGTTGATGTTGGCACCCGTCACCAGCTTTTTCTTCTGAACACCATAACCCACGACGACGACCTCATCAAGAGATTGCTTGTCCTCATTCAAGGTTACGTTGATTACAGAACCTGTGACCTTCACCTTTTGGGTGATAAAGCCCAGGTAAGAAACTTCGAGCGTCTGTCCATTCTTTGCAGAGATGGTAAAGTTACCATCCAGGTCGGTTACTGCACCGTTTCTTGTTCCCTCGACCATGACACTTGCACCAATCAGTGGTTCATTGTCACTGCCAGAGATAACAGTACCCTTAACCGTCTGAGCATTTAGGACACCTGCTCCGATTCCTAGCATTGCCTGGATTGCCAACATGAGGGCTACCAGTGCAACCTTACAGAGCATTCGGCTCTGCGAGAATTTCTGAGATGTTTTTCTCATAATTACGTTAGGTTTAAATTAATAATTGTTCATTTTTGGTTTAATATTGTTCCTATCATTGGGTAGGTTTATATTGCCATATATAAATAAGGTGGAACCACTCCGAAGAGCGACACTCCTTGATTTATCGTTGTGAAATTTGTTTTTGATGGGGCAAAGATAAGGAAAAAACAAATACGCATGGGGGCATTATTGTTAAAAGGATACGTATAAAATGTTGCATTATCCTCCTTTCTTAACAAAAAAAGCACCAAAACAGAGCATTTTATCTGTTTTGGTGCAGTATTTTCTTAAATTCTGATACTTTTCATAAAAAAAGCTAAACCTGTTTTTGGGGCTGGGAATGATACTGAATCAGTCCCGGCATAGGTGCCTGCATTACCTTCTGGATGGTGAGATGATGCTCATCGCACATCACATTTCTCAATGGCGACTCGAAGTAATGGGCGATGCTTCCCACAAAGCCCACGGCTGGCACATCTTCGCCCAAAGACAAATCCCATGCCTTTACACCAGACTCCAACTGAGAGATGTCTTCGGCGCTCGCCTTCACATATTTGATATAAGGCAGGAGATTCTTTTCGTAGAAATCGTTGAAGTTGCCAAGCACCACCCGATAGAGCGCCATCGCCTCGTTCAGTTCGTCGGTACCATTCTCATGCTTCTCTCCCTCGGCTATCTGCTGCGAGATGAAAGGACAGAGGGAAGCCAGGAAACGGTTGGCAAGCGGTTCGCGATACACCTTATTAATAATAGTAGGATAATCCAATCCCGACCACTCCAGGAACTTCTTCTTCATCGTAGTAGATAAGGCGCCCTTGAAAATACCGTTCAGGAAAAGCTTACCCAGAACGGCACCACTACCCTCATCGCCCAGGATGTAACCCAGCGGTGGCGTATTCATCACCATGCGATGACCGTCGTAGAGACAACTGTTGGCTCCCGTTCCCAAGATGCAGGCGATGCCTGGCTTGTTGCCGAAGAGGGCTCTTGCCGCTCCAATCATGTCTCCCTCGGCTTCCACCTTGGCTCCAGGAAAGGCCTGCTGCAGGAGTGAGGCCATCTGGGGCTTCATCGCCTCGGTTACACCGCTGCCATAGAAATATACTTCCTGTGGTGATTCCGGCAAGATGAGTTCCGACTTCAGAATCTGAAGCACCTCGTCATCCTGCATGTGAATAGGATTGATGCCCTGTGTCTTGCAAGTCATCACTACATTGCCCTGCCCGTCGGTCAACGACCAATCGGTCTTGGTACTGCCGCTGTCTGCTATGAGTATGTTCATTGTTTTATCTTTTTAAATACACTGCAAAAGTACGGAATTTCGATGAAATATCGCAAAGATATGGGTAAAAAGATGCTTCATCTGGCTGATTATCTTAAAAAACGCATCTTATTCTTTGATTTTTCACGAATTATTAATAACTTTGCAGACAAATAGACATAATATGAAAAAGAAACTATATATTCTCATCTTGCTGATGGTGGCTTTCGTGCTGCCAAGCAATGCTGTGCTCAAGGAAGCCAACCTGGATACAACGCTCTATATGCTGCGCACCGAGTTGACCAACTACCACATCGACCTGGAAAAGCAGAACAAGGTGGCAAAGGCACAACAGCAGCAGGTTATCGCCGAACTGATCAGCATCGTAAGACAAGCTGACCAGAACTCCATCATGCTCTATTCCCAGCGAAACGGATACGTATTCGACATGACCTACGCCTGCCATGAGGCTACCGAACAGTTCAGAAAGTTCAAGTCGAAGGCGGTTCCCTTCCGCGACATGATTAAGGAAACGAACATGGAAGTGGCGCGATACGACTCCCTCATCAATTATCTCTACGGCATGAACAGCCTGTTCCTGAGCGACGAGGCACAGGTAAACCGCAACGTAGACCTGACCCTTGCCGTGAACATCCGCCGACAACTGGTAGAAAAGCAGGAACAGTTGCAACTATACGTGATGGCATACGACAGGACCGACAAGAAACTGAAGGCTCTCAACGACTATGCCAACAAGCGATACAGCGATATCCAGAACAGCATCTTCAACAATGGAGGCGACAACTATTTGCATATCCTATGCAATATCGGCATGAACTACAACGAGGCAAAGACCTCTGTAGCAGAGAAATACAAGCGGGCACCAGGTATGATGTCGCAATGGGATGTACGTATCATCTTCATTCTCTTTGGCATCATCGTGTTCTATGGGCTTATCTCCGTCTTCCTCAATCTCTTTGCCATCCGCATCGTGCTCACCCAACTGATGAAGCACGGTATGTTCCAGAACAGAAAGGAGAGTTTCATGGCGAAGCGCCCTTGCCTCATCATGGCGATGACCGTGGTTACCTTTGCAGCCATCCTGGGCATCGTAAGACTGGTGGTAACGCAGAACTTCGTGGTGATGGCAAGCCAGTTGCTGGTGGAGTTTGCATGGCTGATTGGCGTCATTCTGGTATCTATCCTGCTACGTGTGGATAATGACAAGATTAAGAACACCTTCCGCATCTATTCTCCACTGATGCTGATAGGCTTCATCGTCATCGTTTTCCGTATCATCCTGATACCAAACGATTTGGTGAACTTCATCTTTCCTCCTATCCTTCTATTCTGCTCCCTGTGGCAGTGGAATGTGATAGCCAGGAAGCGCAATCAGGTGTTGCGTACTGACAAGACATACGCCTACATCTCGCTTGCCGTCTTTGCGGTAACTACCGTCAGTGCTTGGGTAGGTTTCACCCTGCTCGCCGTACAGATTATTATCTGGTGGACCATGCAGCTCACCTGCGTGCTCACCATCACCTGCTGCAAGGGATGGCTCAGCGTATATGCCAAGCGCAGAAACCTGCGCAACAAGGCTATCACCGAGAAATGGGGCTATCGCTTCGTATATAAGGTGTTGCTGCCTATCTCGGGCGTGCTCTCCTTCATCGTCTCCATCTATTGGGCGGCAGATGTGTTCAACATGAGCGACACCACCTGGGAAATCTTCAACAAGAACTATATCCATACCACCAACTTCACGGCTTCGCTCTATAGCGTTTCGTGGGTGGCTTGCCTCTACTTCCTGTTTAACTACATCAATATCACCACGGTAGATTTGATGCGCCATCATTTCGAGAAGACTGATCCGGCATCGGCAGCTTCCAAGATTGTGATGTTCAAGAATGTGTTGCAGGTCATCGTTTGGGGTATCTGGCTGATGATTGCCCTGAGCGTATTCGAAGTAGGAAAGTCATGGCTGCTTGCCATCTTTGCCGGTTTGTCAACCGGTCTGGGTTTTGCATCCAAGGATATTCTCGAGAACATCTACTACGGCGTATCCCTGATGATGGGCCGTGTGAAGGTGGGTGACTATATCATCTGCGACGGCACCCGTGGTAAGGTGAGCAGTATCAGCTATACCTCTACCATGCTGGAGGCTATCGACGGTTCAGTCATCGCCTTCCAGAACTCGCAGCTGTTTTCCAAGAACTATAAGAACATGACCAAGAACCATGGTTATGAGCTGGATGCGCTGGAAGTAGGCGTGGCATACGGAAGCAACATCAAGGAGGTGAAGCAGATTCTCATCAAGGAACTGCTGAAGCTCGACTGCATCAATAAGGAAAAGGGCGTAAAGGTATTGCTCAAGAGTTTCGATGACAGCTGCATCACCCTCAAGATTGTGGTGTGGGTCAATGTGCTTACCCAAGCCATGGACGACGCCACCATCATGGAGTGCATCTACGATACGCTGAACGAGCACAATATCGAGATTCCATTCCCACAGCGTGAGATTACAATTAAACAAGTTAATAATTAACAGTTTATAGTTTATAGTTGATAGCAGGATAGCCCCCTATTAACTATAAACTATCAACTATAAACTTTAAAAAATATGGCAACATTTATAGCAGGACCATGCGTCATCGAGTCGATGGAGCTGTTGGATACAGTGGCTCAGGAACTCGTGCGCATCAACCATAAATTAGGGACAGACATCATATTCAAGGCTTCTTTCGACAAGGCGAACCGTACCAGCATCCACTCTTTCCGTGGTCCAGGCCTGGAAAAGGGACTCCAGATGCTCAGCGACATCAAGTCAAAGTATGGTCTTCGCATCACTACTGATATTCATGAGAGTTATCAGGCTGAAGCTGCGGGCGAGGTATGCGATATACTCCAGATTCCAGCCTTCCTATGCCGCCAGACCGACTTGCTCGTATCTGCCGCCAAGACAGGCAAGATTGTCAATATCAAGAAGGCACAGTTCCTGAGTGGAAGAGACATGAAGTATCCTGTGGAGAAAGCATTGGAAAGTGGAGCCAAGGAAGTTTGGCTCACCGAACGTGGCAACTGCTTCGGTTACAATAATCTCGTAGTAGACTTCCGCAACATCCCTGACATGAAGGAGATTGTACCTAATGTAATCATGGACTGCACCCACAGCGTGCAGCGCCCTAGTGCCGGCGACGGCAAGACCGTGGGCGACCGCAAGTTCGTACCGGCGATGGCATTGGCAGCCAAGGCATTTGGTGCTACGGGTTACTTCTTCGAGGTACATCCAGACCCAGACCAGGGATTATCAGATGCAGCCAACATGCTGGAATTAGACAAATTAGAATCTCTTATCCAGGAACTTTTATAAGTGAAGAGGAAAAGTAAAGAACTAAGAATTCAAATGTTATAGAAATGACCGATAAGAATAATAAGATAGATGACAAGGTGGTACGTGGCTATGGCGAACAGGCCCTGAGAGATGAGGCGCAGGCCATCCTCGACCAGATACCTTATCTGGATGACAATTTTGAGAAGGCAGTGGATATGATGTACCATTGCCAAGGCAAGATTATCGTTACCGGTGTGGGCAAGAGTGGACACGTGGGTGCCAAGATTGCCGCTACCCTAGCCTCAACAGGTACGCCTGCTTTCTATATCAATCCGCTGGATGTATATCATGGCGACCTCGGTGTGATGACCGATAAGGATGTGGTGCTGGCACTGAGCAACAGCGGTCAGACCGATGAACTGCTCCGTTTCATCCCGATGGTGCTCCACATGAATGTACCGATTATTTCGATTACGGGAAATCCGGATTCCCTGCTGGCGAAATATTCCAACCATCATATCACCGTAAAGGTGAAGAAGGAGGCTTGTCCGCTGAACCTCGCCCCTACCAGCAGTACCACTGCGGCTTTGGCGATGGGCGATGCCCTTGCAATAGCCCTGATGCAGGTACGCCACTTCAAGCCTCGCGACTTTGCCCAGTTCCATCCGGGCGGCGAATTGGGTAAGCGACTCCTTACCACCGCCGAAGATGTGATGCGCAGCGACGATATGCCTATCATTCCTAAGGATATGCACCTGGGTGAGGCTATCATTCACGTGAGCAAGGGCAAACTGGGACTGGGAATCTCGCTTGATGAAGACCAGCGTGTCATCGGCTTGATTACCGATGGCGATATCCGTCGTGCCATGGAGAAATGGCAGGCTGAGTTCTTCAACAAGACCGTTAGCGACATCATGACCACCACCCCAAAGATGGTGACTCCGAAGACCAAGATTTCGGAGATTCAGCGCATCATGCACCAGTATAAGGTGCATACGGTGCTCGTAGTAGATAAGGATAATCATTTGAAAGGCATTGTAGATCACTATGCCTGCATGGTATAATTTTTTAGGCACGGATTACACGGATTACACGGATTTATAGATAACACGGTTATAGATAAGATGAGATATTTTTTATTAATAGCGACATTATGGCTGTCTTGTTCGCTGTGCAGCGCACATACCAGCGATTCATTAATAGTCAACCAGCTTCGTGGGAAAGGCATCAGTTTTTCCCACGACAACTCTGTTACGCTCTTGATGAGCGGACAGGAGAAGTTCGACGACATGTTTAAGGCGATTCGCCAAGCCAAGCACAGCGTTCATCTGGAATACTTCAACTTCCGCAACGACAGCATCGCTTCCCTCCTCTTCGACCTTCTTGCCCAGAAGGTGAAGGAAGGCGTCAAGGTAAGGGCATTGTATGATGGATTCGGAAACTCATCCAACAACAAACCTTTGAGAAAACGACATCTCAAGAAAATCCGTGCCAACGGCATCGAGATTTATGAATACAAGCCCCTGAAGTTTCCTTGGGTGCATGCCGTTTTCAACCGTGACCACCGCAAAATAGTAGTCATCGACGGACAGATAGCCTATACGGGCGGCATGAACGTAGCCGACTATTATATAAAAGGTACGAAGGTGGTGGGCGAATGGCACGATATGCACTGCCGCATCGACGGAAGCGAGGTGAATACCCTGCAGAAAATATTCCTCAAGATGTGGAACAAGGTAAGCGGACAGCACATTGATGGTGAAGAATACTATCGCAAGGAGAAGAAGGACTATCTGGTAGAGAATCTCAAACCCGATACCACCGCCACGGCTTATCACAAGACGGTGGGTATTATCAACCGAGAGCCACATATCTCGAAGGATATCATCCGCTATTTCTACGTGAACGCCATCAACGACGCACAGGATAGCATCAAAATCATCAGTCCCTACTTCACCCTGAGCCACAAGCTGAAGAAGGCACTGAAGAATGCAGCAAGAAGGGGCGTAAAGGTGGAGATCATGCTCTCTACCCGAAGCGATATTCCTTTGACACCAGATTGCGGCTTCTATAATGCCCACAAACTGATGAAGGCGGGATGCGATGTATGGATGTACACGCCGGGCTTCCACCACACCAAGATTATCATGGTAGACGGCAAGTTCTGCACCGTGGGCAGCGCCAACCTCAATGCCCGAAGTCTGAGATGGGATTACGAGGAGAATGCAGTGATTGTAGATTCATGCACCACCGACCAACTGGACCAGCTCTTCAACAAAGAGAAGAAAGACAGTTTTCTGCTCAACGAGAAAAACTGGCGAGAGTGGCGCACAGGCTGGCAGAGATTCAAGGGCTGGTTTGCAGCAACATTCCTCACCCCATTCCTATAAGACGGAAGAATCTGAAGGGTTCCACACCCCATTACTGTAAATAATTAAAAAGAGAGACAAGATATGAATGAAGAAATGAAGAAGGCGATGACAGGAAAGGCGATGCCAGAACTTGCCATTGTAGATAACAACACGCTGGCAGCACTGGGACTCAAGGGGTTGCTCGAAAGTGCCATCCCCATGGTAAGTATCCAGATTTTTGGTACATTCGGTGAATTTGAATCGAATGCACCCGACCGGTTCATGCACTATTTCGTGTCGATGCATGTGCTTCTTGCCCACCGCAATTTCTTCATCGAGAACAGCCACCGTCCTCATACCATCGTGCTCACCCCCTGCAATGACCTCAACTCCCAACTGCAGGGTTTTCACTGCATCTGCACCAATGTTCCGGAAACACAGCTCATCAAGCAACTGATGAGCCTGCAGCGTTCGGGACATCCTCATGGAGAACATCTCCCAATGATGAACTCAGCTGATTCCAAGGAGAAAGCCCTGTCGGATAGAGAAATCGAGGTACTTTCGCTGGTGGCACAAGGCAAAATCAACAAAGAAATTGCCGATCAGCTCTGCATCGGACTCACCACAGTGATTACTCATCGCAAGAATATCCAGGAAAAATTAGGAATTAAAAGCGTTTCTTCACTCACTATCTATGCCGTGATGCATGGATATGTGGACATCAACAGGATTTAAACGGGGCTGTTTATCCCCAATAATGGTGATACCCGGTTATAGCATACCTACATATAATGATAATGCCTTCCCCGCAAACAGCAGGGAAGGCATTATCATTTTATAAAAAATAACATTTCAATGATGACTGTTCCTAAGGAAAAACTAGAGTTTCACCGTGGAAATGTCAACCAGATTGTTCACGATGGCATAAATTGTCAGGCCCGCAGGAGAATGAATCTGAAGCTTTCGGGCGATGTTTCTGCGGTGGGTAATCACCGTGTTGATAGAGATATAAAGGTGATCGGCAATCTCCTTGTTGGTCATTCCCTGAACCAAAGCCACTATCACATCTTTCTCTCTATCGCTCAACTGTTCGTCGCTCATCGGGGTCTGATTAATCATGCTCGAAATCTTGGCACTCACATCATTCTGCTTCAGTTTTATTTCTGCATTTCTTACGGCAGGAATAAAGATTTCTTCCTCCACCTCAGAATGATGCTTCAGCCATTCCTCATTGTTGTAGATGTCATAGAGGGTGGCACTGAGCTGGTTGTTATGCAATCCATCCGAAGGCAGATACTTGATGATGATGCTCTTCAACTCCTTCAGCTTCATATCCACCTGCACATGATGCTTCGAGAAGGTTTCGATATCGAAGTTCGCACTGGCATTACCATCTATAAGTGCCTGAACATAAGGAAATACCATTTTTTCCTCATACTTCATGTGATTGGTGATGCTATGAGCATAATCATCATAAAGTTTGAGGATAAGACGTGCCAGATTATCCTTCTCATCCAGCGCTTCAACCAGTTCCTTACGGATAAACGGCAACTGGAAATCTATGTAATAGGCATGCGATGCCTTGAGATAATGCAAGAGGGTTGGCAGCGACAGGCGGTTTGCATTGTCATACTCCTTGTAACCATTAATCGTCAGGTTTACCACGGACAGGAAAGTATAAGTATCCACCTTCTGCTCGTCGCAAACCTCACGCACAGTCTTGTCGCCAAAGCCCAGGTTGATGCCGAAGCTACCGAGGCTCTGCAAGATGTTGTAATTGTCTCTAATGATGCTGATCATCTTGTCGTCAGCTTCATACATCTTCTGATTTTTCATCTTCTTTTATTCTTAAATGAAAACATCCTTGTATCAAGAACATTCATAATGTTTCTATTTCGGGTGCAAATATACAAAAAAGTTTCGAAACTCGCAATACCTAGAAATGGGGATGCCGTAGTTTACCGATTTTTAGGTATTGCAAGATATTTTAAAACTCCGTACCTTTGCACCCGAAATCAAGAAAGAGCGCGGTGATGATTGCCACTCCCGAGCGGCAGAGCTGCGTAATTCCTTATCATGCCTCATGGCTTTAAGGAGATACTAGGCCTCTAAAGTGTCGAGACCGCAAGCAGACATCCGCGCTCTTTTCTTTATTATACTAAGAATAATACGATAACAATAAATTCAAAATAATAAAGATGAACAGTTTAAGAATTGGATTGATGTCCGCTGCCCTCGTTGCCGGCTTGGCAACGGCAAGTGCACAAACTGTGGCTGCTGACAGCGTGATGCAGCACGTGAATGGCAAGCGCCTCAGTGTGGGTGGTTATGGCGAGGTTGCCATGAGCCGCAACTTCTACAGCGACGCTGGAAAGCGCTACTCTAACGCCACTGCTTACAAGAATGCTCCTGACCACGGACGCTTCGACATTCCTCATGCAGTAATCTACCTGGGTTACGACTTCGGAAAGGGATGGACCATGGGTACTGAGATTGAGTTTGAACACGGAGGTACCGGACAGTCTATCGAATACGAGGCAGAGGAAGCCATCGAGTACGAACAGGAAGTGGAGAAAGGTGGCGAGGTGGAACTGGAACAGTTCTGGATTCAGAAGTCATTCGGCAGAGCTGCCAACATCAAGATGGGTCACATCGTGGTACCTGTAGGTCTTACCAATGCCTATCATGAACCATTGAATTTCTTTACTGTTTATCGTCCGGAAGGAGAAAACACCATTCTTCCCTGCACCTGGCACCAGACTGGTATCAGTTTCTGGGGAAAGAGCGGTAAGTTCCGCTACGAGGCACAGTTCCTGGCTGGCTTGAACGCCTACCGTTTCAGTCGCAGCAACTGGATTCAGGGCGGTGCCAAGAGTCCATACGAGTTTGAGGTAGCCAACAAATATGCCGTAGCTGCCCGTGTAGATAACTACAGTATTCCTGGTCTGCGCATCGGACTGAGCGGTTACTACGGCAAGGCGATGGGCAACACCACCCCGCTGGATACCCAGCACAAAAACATCAAGGGAAATGTATATGTAGGTGCCTTAGACTTCACCTACAACAAGTACAACTGGAAGATTAGAGGCAATGTGGATTATGGCTATGTAAGCGATGCTACAGCCATTACCAGCATTGTATATCCTGGTACGGCTAATGTCAAGCCTAATGAATCAGGCAGCGGCAAATACTTCGGCAGTCATGCCATCGCTACCATGGTGGAAGCAGGCTATGATGTCTTCTCTCAGATTTCCAAGTTGCGTGAAGATAACCAGAAACTGTATGTGTTCGGTCATTTCGAGTATTACGATTCATCCGTTCACAATACCACCGCCAAGTGGACCAACCGCAAGATTGTGGCAGCAGGTATCAACTACTTCCCTCTCCCACAAGTCTGTGTAAAGGCAGAGTACAATCAGCGCATCTTCCACTCTAAGTACAACAATGAGCCTGCCGTGAACATCGGTATCGCTTATCAGGGCTTCTTCCTCTAAATCAGAGGGAAACTGCCATTTCATAGATCATAATTAGCATATTCAAACATAAAAAACAAAGAAAAAATGAAAAAAGTTTTCCAGAAGGCATTTTTGTTCGTAGCAACAATGACTTTATCTTTGGGTTTCGCTTCTTGTAGCGATGATGATGACCCAGTAACAGAGGGTAACGTAGTTCCAGCAACAGAATTATCTGCTGTTGCCAACACTTATGTAAACGACATTATCAATCCTACCTACAAGGATTTGAGAGACTATGCCAAGGTTCTGAAGGATGCATGCGACAAGGCATACGCCAACGCCAAGGCTGGCAACTTGAGCGATGCAGATATCACCGATGCCTGCGAGGCTTTCAAGAACGCTCGTCGTGAATGGGAGCGCAGTGAGGCATTCCTCTATGGTGCAGCAGCCAACAACGAGATTGACCCACACATCGACTCATGGCCACTCGACCACGACCAGATGGTAAAAGCACTCAACAATCAGAGCATCATCTCCGGTATCAAGGGTTCAAACCCTGCTCAGTTTATCTATACAGAACACCAGCACTTCGAATCAGTAATCGGTTTCCACGGATTGGAGTTCGTACTCTTCCGCAATGGTGCTGCACGTACTGCTGCCATGCTGAATGCCAACGAGACAGAAGAGGGCATGACATCAGTAAAAGGTATCGATGAGTTGGCATTTGCTGCCGCTGTAGCTGGCGACATCTACAACATGACTTCACTCCTCCAGTATGGTTGGAATGGTGATGCAACCCTCGGTTCTTGGTTGACATCCAATTGCAATTGGGTGATTGATGGTCTTAAAGATCTGGAAGATAGCGCAGGTGCCCTTTCTTCTGCAGGTATCGGCTACGGTCAGTTCCTCCTCAATGCCACAGGCGAGAAGGCTTGGTTCCCAACATGGCAGGAGACCTTGGAGAATGTATTCGTAGGTGGTTGCTCTGGCATCTGCCAGGAGGTTTACACCCAGAAGCTCGGTCAGGCTTACCGTGTAGCTACCGGCAATGGTGGTACTACAGAGGATGGCGAAGCTGAGTCTCGCGACTACATCGAGTCACCATACAGCAAGCGTTCATTCATCGACTATCAGGACAACATCTACTCTATCAAGAACTCACTCTATGGTACACGTGATGTAACTGCTACAACTCCTGTTGCTAATTCATTGATGAGTATCATGAAGAAGTACAACTACAGTGGCTACAGCGCATTGAATACAGCTCTTGATGAGGCAATTGCTTCATTGGAGACAGCCAAGAAGAGCGGCATTGCCTTCGTTGATGATCCTGCCAACGCTCAGGTGAAGACTTGCATCGACAAGATCAACACCCTGGACGACGAGTTGAACAATGCAGGTGCCTGGTTCCGCGCCTTGAAGGTTTCCAAGTAATTTATCCATTACAGCAGAAACAACAGGAATAAAGAATAAAGGATTACGTAGCTTTGTTTTCTTCAATAGAAGCGAAGCTACGTCATTTGGGTTAAAATATAATATATTACAAAGAAAATACATTATGAATAAGAATTTTAAGAATTACGCCTACATGTCGTTCGCCATGGCTCTGGCGATGACAATGGCCAGCTGTTCTGATGGCGACAACAAAGTAGAGATTCAGGAAACTGATGCCGCTTACGTAGGCAAGGAAGTGGGTAACTTTACTGCGGATGAGTGGTATCCAGGTGGTAAGCTGGGTACAACAGATAACACGAATTCCAACTGCTACTCAGACCAGACACCAGCCGTTGACAACGACCCAGAACTCTTCAAGCAGTTCTTTATCGGCGAGCAGATGTTCGAGCGCCAGTATACCTGGAACACGGGTGCCTTCAAGGGCTTAGGTCCTGCTTCTGTCCGCTCTTCCTGCATCGACTGTCACCCAGAGTATGGTCATGGCAAGCGCAAGGCACAGTATGAAACCCGCTATGGTAATGGCAACGGCTATCTGCTCGTAGTATATCATCCTGTAGATGGTGCCAACAGCAATGATGGTGGCTATGTAGCTGAGGTTACAGGTATGCCTCAGACACAAGCACAGTCTCCATTCTTGCCACCTGTCGATGAGAGCAAAATCAATATGAGTTGGGAGCACGTCAACAAGATGGAAACAGAAGAGATACCATCCATGCAGTTCCCTGATGGCGAAAAGTTTGATTTGATTTATCCTGAGATTTCTATCCCAAGGAGTGCCTTCAACACCAGTCCTACTCCATACGAAACCGGCAATGGTGCAGTAGCTGTAAGATTGGAATCTACCATCGGTATTGGTGGTACAGGACTGGTAGATGCCATTCCTAACGAAGCTATCAAGGCACAGTACGCATCAGAGGCATCTTACTTCAAGAAAGCTGGACTTGACGTAAAAGAATACATCAATCCATCATTTTGGGATGCCGACAAGAATGACTTTACCGCCGGAGCATACTATACAACATTTGGTAGAGATAGTAAATACACTACTGGTGGCGTGCATGCAGATGGCAGCACATTCGATCCAAACACCTCAGAATTGAACAAAAAGATTGTCAAGCGCTTCACTTATGCCTTGACCCGTGGTAGTTTACAGGATGGTCCTGGTGCTAACGCTATCTGGAACATCACCAATGTTACCCGTCAGGATCGTCCTTGCCTCTATACCACGGCCCCTTGGGCAAAGGCAATGTCAGAGAATAAGGATGTGATTGCAGCCATCAAGAAGGACCCTACCTCTCCTTATTATGCAGATGGTACTGACGAGGGAATCAAGGAAGCAGTAGCAAACCTGTTGGATCCAAAAACCAACCAGTTCGACAACCAATGGCACAACTTCAAGCCTGAGCAGAGCATGGACGATTTCTATGCCTTCATGGTATGGCATCGTGGACTTGCAGTACCTCGTGCCCGTAACTTGAATGATCCACAGGTACAGCAGGGTAAAAAACTCTTCATGGAATGGGGCTGCGCCAACTGTCACAAGCCATCATGGAAGACCGGTGACGATAACTACGTAACATCCAAGTACATCGCCGACAAGAAGTTGCCTCGCTATCAGAATCAGACCATCTATCCATATTCAGACTTCGTTCAGCACAAGCTCTATATGATAAACGACATCCATGGATCATGGTGCCGCACCACTCCACTCTGGGGTCGTGGCTTGAGCTATCTGAACACAGGTGCAGAAGACCGCCTGCACGACTGTCGTGCCCGCAACGAGGTGGAAGCCATCATGTGGCACTGCTACAGCAAGAAGAGTCATGCCTATCATTCAGCCATGAACTTCTACAAAGCATCGAAGAGCAATCGTGATGCAGTGGTTAAGTTCCTGCGTTCTATCTAATCATAAGATATTACAAGAAGAAACAAAAATAAGAAAAGCTGCCAGGCTATCAAAAGCATTTGGCAGCTTTTTTTATCAGAATCTACAAATATACGGATTATCTCTTGCTCGTCTCCGAATAATATCGTATTTTTGCAACGGAAATTCTATCAAGATTCCAACTAAGTATGGTTAAAAAAAATATATTCACTCTTTACATCCTTGTGCTCGTATGCATGGCAGCCGCCACCATCGTGGAGAAAAGCCAGGGCACGGATTATGCCCATGCCCACTACTATGGGGCATGGTGGTTCATTCTAATCTGGGCAGTACTCGCTGCCCTAGGTGCGTTCTATATCATCAAAAGAAAAGTGAAATGCGCTTCTACATTGGCACTCCATCTCTCCTTCATCATCATCCTCTTGGGTGCCCTACTCACGCATGTATCAGCTAAAAGAGGCATGATTCATCTGCGCATCGGTCAGCCTACAGATACTTATATGGCTCAAGATGAAGAGCAGGGCATGAAGGAAGAGAAACTGCCTTTCTCGCTCTGCCTGAAGAAGTTTGAAGCGAAGATGCATGATGGTACCAACGCCGTGGCTGACTATTCTTCAAAATTCACCGTAATAGACGGAGATGATAAGAGTGAAGGCGAAGTTTCGATGAACAACATCTATTCCCACCGGTCTTACCGTCTTTATCAGTCATCTTACGATGAAGACGGCAAGGGAAGCGTGCTCGCTATCAATGCCGATCCATACGGCATACCAGTCACCTATACTGGCTATGCGCTGCTCTTCATCTCCCTCGTATGGATGCTCTTCGACCCTAAGGGCGGTTATCGCAAACTACTGAAGAGTCCTTTGCTCAAGAAGGGAGCCTTGATAACAGCACTCATCCTCAGCATGGGCAATATACAGACACTGCATGCAGAATCTGCAACAGGCAATCTCCAAAATGCTGTATTGCCAAAGGAAACTGCAGAGAAGTTTGGCGAGCTTCATATTCTCTACAACGACCGCATCTGTCCGGTACAGACCTTTGCCCTCGATTTCTGCAAGAAGATATATGGAGCCAGGAGCTATCAGGGATTGACTGCAGAACAGGTACTCTCTGGTTGGGTATTCTATGGAAATACTTGGGCAAGCGAGCCTTTCATCAAGATCAAGAGCGGAGAAATGAAAACAGCGATGAATCTGCCTGACTATGCTTCGCTCAATACTTTCTTCAATCGTGAGATGGGGGGCTATACCATCGGACAGTATGTTCAGGAATACTACAATGGTCAGCAGGACAAATTCCATCAGCAAGCCGCCGATATCGATGGCAAGATACAGATCATCATGGAATTGCGTGAAGGTGTTTCATTGAAGGTTCTTCCTTACACCTTCACCAAGAACGTGAAAGCTACCAAGGATCATCCTTTCATCAAGGCGGGTACCACCACCTGGTTTTCACCGGTGGATAAGTTGCCGCAAGCCGTAGAGCAGCAGCATGCACTCTATATCAAGAACGTATTCTCTCTGCTGAATGGTGATGTAAAGGCAGGAAATATCAGCCGTGTAAACGAGTTCTTCGTCAAGATGAAGAAATATCAGGAGGTTAGTAGCGGTAATTCGCTGCCAACAAATACCCAGTATAAGGCAGAACGCATCAATAATGCCTTTCCTTTTGCAACCATTCTCTTCATGGCAAACCTCACACTGGGCTTCATTGCCCTCTTCTACACCATCTATCGCATGACGAAGAAGAGAGAAATCAAGGTATTGAACATCGCTTTGCCTATCTTGCTTGGCGTATCCTTCCTTGCATTAACCTTCGGATTGGCATTGAGATGGATTATCAGCGGCAACATACCTATGTCTAACGGATATGAAAGTATGCTGACTGTTGCCTGGTTCGTGATGCTTATCAGCATTTTGATGCAGTTGCGCATCCGCATCGTGATGGTATTCGGCTTCCTGATTTCAGGATTCTTCCTTCTGGTAAGCCATATCAACCAGATGGATCCTGCTATCGGACAGATGATGCCGGTATTGAACAGTCCGTTACTCAGTATCCATGTCAGCATCATCATGATGAGCTACGCCCTCCTATCGCTCACCTTTATCTGTGGCATCATGGGTATCAGCCTTCGCTCTCATGGCGAAGAGCTTCAGGCACTGAGCCGCATCTTCCTATACCCTGCCCTCACCACGATGGGATTCGGAATCTTCATCGGAGCCATCTGGGCTAACGTGAGCTGGGGTAATTACTGGAGTTGGGATAGCAAGGAGACGTGGGCGCTCATCACCTTTATGATTTATGCCGTAGTAGTGCATACGCAGAGTCTGCCTGTTTTCCGCAAGCCGCTGGTGTATCACATCTACATTACCCTAGCCTTCCTGAGTATCGCCATGACCTACTTCGGTGTGAACTATTTCCTCACGGGCATGCACTCTTATGCATAGCCCGTCAGAAGCCAGAATATATTTAGTCTTAAGGCAAAATTTATTTTCCCTTAAGGCTAATTTTATTTTCCCTTAAGGATAAATATATGATGGTGTTGACATCAATCTAATCATCATGCTCTTCAAGAAGGGAGAAATCCGTTCCCCCACACTCTTTTTATGTTTTTTTAATATCCTACGGTCACAATTGTTACCGTAGGATTATTTTCAAAGCCGTAATTTTGCAGCCGGAAACCAGGAATGGCAGATTGCCGCCTGGAAGAAAACATTAAAATAACTCATTAATTTATAGCAATATGGCAGAAAACAAGATGTTCTGTTTCCAGTGTCAGGAAACAGCTAAGGGTACAGGCTGTACCATCAAGGGTGTTTGCGGTAAGGAGGCAACAACTTCCAAGTGGCAGGATCTGCTGCTCAGCGTGGTTCGTGGCATAGGAACCATACAGCATAGCATAGGCAAAGAGCCGACACCAGAGGTAACCCGTTTCCTCACGGATGCACTCTTCACCACCATTACCAACGCCAACTTCAACGACCAGGATATCCTGCAAAAGGTAGATAAGGGCATCGTACTGAAGAAACAGCTGCTGCAAAAGGCAGCAAGCATGAATATCCACCTCCCTGCCTATCAGGAGGTAACCTGGGGTGGCGAGAAGACAGACTATGAGGCAGAGGGCACCCGTGAATCCGTGCTCCGCCACGAGAATGCAGATATCCGCTCGCTCAAGGAACTCACCATGCTCGGTCTGAAGGGCATGGCAGCATACTACGAGCACGCAGCCCATCTGGGAGAAGAGAACAGCGAGATTATCAGCTTCATCTGCCGTGCTCTCGCCACCATCAGCAACCCTGACGCTGATATGAACACGCTGCTGGGCATGGTGCTCGAAACAGGAAAGTACGGCGTGGATGTGATGGCACTCCTCGACAAGGCCAACACCCAGGCATACGGTAATCCGGAACTCACCAGAGTGAACATCGGCACAGGCAGCAATCCGGGCATCCTCATCTCCGGTCACGACCTGAAGGATATCGAAGATCTCCTCATCCAGACCGAAGGCACGGGCATCGACGTCTATACCCATGGCGAGATGCTTCCTGCCCACTACTATCCGCAGCTCAAGAAGTACAAGCATCTGGTGGGCAACTACGGCAATGCGTGGTGGAAACAGAAGGAGGAATTCGAGAGCTTCAACGGTCCTGTAGTCTTCACCACCAACTGCATCGTACCGCCATCGCCATCGGCAGGCTACAGGAACCGTGTCTTCACCACCAACTCTACTGGTTTCCCTGGCTGGAAGCATATCCAGGCGGGTGCCGACGGCCACAAGGACTTCTCCGAGGTGATTGCGCTTGCCAAGACCTGCCAGCCACCTAGAGAGATAGAGACAGGCGAGATCATCGGCGGTTTTGCGCATGCCCAGGTCTTTGCCCTGGCAGACAAGATAGTAGAGGCAGTGAAGAGCGGAGCCATTCGCAAGTTTGTGGTGATGAGTGGCTGCGATGGCAGAATGAAGAGCCGTAACTACTACGAGGAGTTTGCCAAGGCGCTGCCTCAGGATGTAGTAATCCTCACCAGCGGCTGTGCCAAGTTCAAGTACAACAAGCTCAATCTGGGCGACATCAACGGCATTCCTCGTGTGCTGGATGCCGGTCAGTGCAACGACTCCTATTCCTGGGCGGTTGTGGCATTGAAGCTGAAGGAGATTTTTGGAGCCAGCGACATCAATGAACTTCCTATCTTCTTCAATATTGCCTGGTACGAGCAGAAGGCTGTCATCGTACTTCTTGCCCTGCTGCATCTGGGCGTAAAGAACATCCATCTGGGTCCTACGCTCCCAGCCTTCTGTTCACCAGCCGTACTGAAGGTTCTGGTAGATACCTTTGGCATTGCCGGAAACGGAACGGTAGAAGAGGACATCAAAAAATATATAGGATAAGAACAGCAGCTACTGAGTTAAGGGAGAATTTGCAGCCGTTAGACAACGTCCATGCCGAGCATATAACAATAAAGGGAGATTTCTTGGCGAAATCTCCCTTTATCTATTGCAAAAAGCAGCTATAATTTCTTGATTTCATCTAATGACAACTGGGTTGCTGCTGCCACTTGCTCGGCAGACAAGCCCATTGCAAGAAGACGACGGGCTGTAGCCTTCTTCTCATCTTTGGCTCCTTCGGCACGACCTTCTTCTCGTCCTTCTTCTCGTCCTTCAGCTCGTCCTTCAGCACGTCCTTCAGCACGACCTTCAGCACGACCTTCAGCACGACCTTCTTCTCGACCATCGGCAAGACCTTTCTGCCAGCCATCATCATAACCCGTCTTGATAACGCTGCGCTGATAGCGCAGATTCTCCATGTGACGGACATAATCATTCTTTTCCGCTACGGTCAACTTATCTATATCCAAGCATTTGCGGGCATCTGCCAAACCTGGGGCCTGGGCTGCCTCGCTGATCTCGCCGGTCTTGAGAAACTCGATCCATTCATCCAGATTGTTCACCGCCAGCTTATCAAAGTTGTTCACGCAGAGCAGATAATACTCCGGGAATATATCTCCGGCTTCGCGATTAGTCTTGCGTCCCTGAGGGATTTCATCACCGAAGAAGAGTTCACTCTGTCGGTTGGAGAGTTTCAGGATATCATTCGGCTGATGCAGTCCCTGGAACATCGTCTTGCCATGATATACATAATCCTTAGCCTGTCCCAATGTGAAATACACGATATTGATGGAATATACCTTGCGCACTTTGTCGTAATCATCGCCCAGACTGATATTGTCTGTGATGACCTTGGAAACTCCATAGAGCATACGGTGGAAATAGGTATGTTCCCGGGTATTCTGTATCTCGAAGATGATGAATTCTCCCTTCTCATTTTCTGCCAGGATATCCACTCTGTTGAATTTATCATTCTCAGTCTGCTGATTGCTCTCACTATCCAGGAATCTGTTGATCTTGAATTTCTCGTTCAACAGCGAACACATAAAGCCTTCCAGCACGGCATAGTTTGCCTTGTTACGAAGCAGGCGCTTCATCGCCCAGTCAAATCTGATATAATTTGCCATATTCTTCCTCCATTTATTAATTTTCAGCTGCAAAGTTACGACTTTATTTTAAGACACCAAAGTTTTTTCGTATTTTTCTTGCTTATTACCAGAACTTTAGCTAGTAAGATTCCACTCTTATAGGGCGTGCGGAGATTCTGCCTTCAAGATTCTAAATGGAGCAAACAATAAATCGGAGGAAAATGCGTTATTGGATATAAAACTTAAATGTATGAAAGAATCAATATTCGTTACCTTGCAAAAATGCACGGTATTTGAGGGATTTACTCCTGAGGAAATCAGAGAGGCGCTATCGATGGTAAGCTACCGGATGGTGGAGCTTGCTGCCAGGGAAACCTATGTGCTGGCAGGAATGCCCTGCAGATATGCCGACATCATCGTCGAGGGGGAGATGATAGCCCGCATGTCGGGATTGTCGGGCAAGCAGGCCCAAATAGAGCGGCTGGGAGAATCGATGCTGATAGCCCCTGCCTATATCTTCGCACATAATAACGAGATGCCCGTAAGCGTGGAGACAAGCAAGAAGACTACCCTCCTGCGCATGAGACCTTCGGAACTGAAACTGCTGATAGATACCAACGAGCGCATACGCTGGAACTTCATCCAACACCTGTCAAGGATAGATATCTTCCTTTCGCAGAAAATGCGCATGCTCTCCCTTTTCTCCGTCAAGGAGAAGGTGGCGCAATACCTCATCAAGATGGCTACCGAACAGCAGAGCAGAACCATCCGACTGGATGTCAGCCGCCAGGAAATGGCGGATATCTTCGGTATCCAGAAGTTCTCGCTCCTCCGCTGCCTCTCCGAATTCGAGGAGAAGGGTGCCATCAGGATTGAGGGCAAGACCATCACCATACTCAACTCGGATGAAATGAAATAAGGAGCAGGAATGAATGTTCAATCATTTTTTAACAGTTTATTAAGAGTTTTTTGGGAAAAAAATACATTTTCCATCAATTTTTCTAAAAAAAATTTTTCTCACACGCGTTTACGTATAGTATAAAAAGTATAATAAAGTATATATATTACTATATATGGTATAGTATAAGGGCCATTTTCTTAAATCTATCCGCCTAACTATCATGTACTTAGCATTCAACCTCTCGCTGAGAGTGTAGCTTCAGCCATCCCATCGATATGCTGATCCGGCGCTACGGACTAGACGAAATATCCTTCTAAATATTTGGTATTTTGAATTATTTTCAGTATCTTTGCAAGCAAATGTTTTAATGAAATAGTAAATGATTATACAGTAAAAACCCAAAATGTTGAAACAGAAAAAACATCGAAAGATTCCGGCTCTGGCAGCTAGTACTACGCTCGTGGCGGCGATGACCCTGATGGCATCCTGCTCCACAGACTACGAAGACAAGATTGTGTACAACGACATCCAGCAGCCATTCCAGCAGGACTTCAAGAAAGACACCGTGGTTTTCGACAAGCTGCCGGCTGAGTTCGCCAAGCACATCCTGAATCTATCCGACCCTTCAACGGAAATCGTAGGCAAGGCAGACTACACCTTCCAGACCAACAACCTGATCAGCGTGAAGAAATCGGCAGTGGGCGATTCGCTCGTCATCACCAGCTGGAGTGCGAAAACCGTCTCCAACGTCACCCTCGAGATGTATATCCCGGAGGCTGACGAGTATATCCCGGTGGCTTTTTTCGAAACCATTCCTGCTTTCTCCCGTTTCTCCTTCAAGCCATCCTTCATTGGCAGAAGAAACGTATGGAAGAAGGAAGGCGGAAATTTCGTGAGCTTCCTTTGTCCATATCTCGATATGAACCAGATGAAGGCACGACTCACCAGCGACGACGAGCACTTCAAGATGCTCCAGAAGATTGACGCCCTGTGGAACTGCAGCTTCTCCAATTTCGGATGGACTCCTACCGTAGGCGAATCGCACAACTTCCGCGAGATGAGACCTATCTATGCCCGCGAATGGGTGGTGATACTCACCAACTATGCCTATATGATGACCACCCCAGAGTACAAGTACGTGTTGGCGAACTTCAAGAAGGTGATGGGCGGCGACCTCTACGACAACGAAAAGGTACCATTCACAGCCGAAAAGTATCAGAGCGAGATGGAGAGATTCAAGGCTAAGAAGAACTTTGTGCTCGGACAGACCTCACCTGCCTATGGCGGCCTGGGCGGCGGTGCCACCTGGGGCATTACCGACTGGAACTTCTACGGCCATTATGCATCCTTCAGCGGATGGGAGTCGATCACCCACGAGTTCATGCACTGCATGGATTACGGTCACAACAGTAACATGACCTATGCGGCAAAGACTCCGGAAGGCGTGAACGTAGGTTGGACAGAGTTCATCTGGCAGCTGCACATGTGGTTGAGCAAGAAGGGCGACCTGCCATATACCGACCGCAACCTGCTGGGTTTCCACAAACCGGAGAATGCGCAGTATCGTGACTGCGCCATCATGGAGATTTTCCAGGATGATGCCGTATTGCAGAAGAACATCGATAATTTTTACAAGAAGAGCCGACTCGTGAAGTACTTCACCGAGAACCCACTCAAGGACAACAAAAAGTAAGGAGGAAAGAGAAAATGAGAAAAGACGTAATGATGATAAGCGCAGGACTGATGATGATGGCAATGGCATCCTGCGACCAGACAGAATATAGAGAGATTACAGAAGACCGTGTAGTGTCGCAGCCGGTGGATACCATCAAGGTGGCAGACCACTTCTACCTGGACGGCTATCTCTCGCGCACATCCGAGGACATCGGAGGCCAACAGCTGAATGCCGTAAATCTCTTCTGCGATGGCGAAGAGCTGTATGTAGCCAACTTTGCCGGCAAATGCATCGACGTATTCGATGCCGAAACCCTGGGTCTGAAGCGCAGCATGAGCAATGGCGACCGCACCCTGGCTAGGGATGTATATGCCGAGGGCGACCACCTCTTCGTGGCAGCCGGCGACAGCCGCGAGGTGCAGATCTTCGAGAAGAAGACGGGCAAGTATCTCAGCCGTCTGGGCACCGGCTCCTGGCCAGCCAGCAATGTTTCCTGGGCAGGATGCGTCTGCGCTACCCCTCGCCTGGTGTTCGTAAGAGACTCTAAGGAGACCAATATCAGAGTCTTCGACCGTGAGGCGCTGGATATGAATGCTGCCAACAACAACAATGTCTATGCCAAGCTGGCTACAGACAGCTATTTCATCGGCAGCAAGTTTGAGCCGCAGGCAGAATCCTATGATATGGAAGCGATAGGCGATTCGCTCTACAGTTTCATCCCTCGTACAGGTACCATCTATGCCTGGAAGGTACAGGACATCATCGAGAAGAAGAACGATGCGCCAGCCAAGATTACCCAGAATGCAACAGAGAAAATCCGTTCCATCTCGAAGACCGACGACAAGGAGAAATTCTTCGTATCGATGGAGAAGGACGGCAAGATGCAGCTGGCAGAATACACTCTGGCTGATATCCAGAAGCGAGACTTCTCTCAGCCAATCCGCAGCTTTGCGAGCGACAGCCGTGTGAGCCTGCCATCCCAGACCATCATAACCTACCAGAAGGAGAAGCTGATCCTGACCAACGGCACCAAGCTCGACCGCTGGGAGATCCGCAACAATCCATCCTATGAGATCCAGCCTCGCCAGAAGTAAGCGAAGCATTCTCAAAATACAGAAATCTGCTAGAATCATATATTCTTCTGAAAACATTTTCCCACAGATTTCACAGATAACACAGATACATACCTGTTTCACGGATTAAATCACCAGTAATCACTTATTAATCATCGCCCGCCAAAGACTGTATCTCGCCTCGGGATTCAGCTGTTCCAGCTGCTGGAAGATTTGCTGCATATCCGAACGGCGGGTAGTCTCTTCGTAAGGACACAACGCCTTCTGCTTAGTGAAATGCAACTCTTCTGCCACCTGACGTATATCCGCCTCATGCACCAGACAAAGGGGACGGATGATGGTGAGCGGATAATGCTTTAATGATAAGCTGGGCTGCATGGTGGAATGAGAACCCTCGAAGGTGATATTCATCAGCAGGGTAACGAGGATATCATCCATGTGATGGCCCAAGGCTATCTTGTTAAAACCATTATTTACCGCAAACTCGAAGAGCGTCTTGCGGCGGTTCCAGGCACAAAGAAAACAACGGGTCTTGCGGGGATCGGTGGATTCATCGAAAGAACTGTGCAAGATATGGAGCCGGATGCCATTCTCTGCACAGAAATCCTGCAGATAAGAACGGTCGGTCTCATAAGGAATGTTATCCATGATGATATGCGCCGCCTCCACCTCGATATGCGGCTTATAGATGCGGGCACGCTGAGCCAAGAGGCGCACCAGTTCCAGAGAATCCTTTCCGCCGCTCAAGGCAATAAGAATCCGGTCACCATCCTCCAAAAGGTGATAATCCACGCATCCTTTATTGAATCGCTTTAAAATCTTCTGTTCTGCTTTCATCACATTATATTATATAAAGAATTTGCTGTACATGATATTATACAAAGAAGCCGTGTACATGATATCAAGAAATTGCCGTATATAAAAAGGAAAAAGCCGCTGTCCCCTAGAGAACAGCGACTTTATCAAATACATTCCTCATCCTATGAAGGAGAGAAACGACAATTTAAACTTCGAATATATGAAAAACGCGTTTTATCGCTTGATTCCTTCTTACTTAGCGTAAGCTACACTGCGAGTCTCACGAATCACGGTGATCTTCACCTGACCAGGATAGGTCATCTCGTTCTGAATCTTGGTAGCAATCTCGTCAGAGAGCTTGATGCTCTGCTCATCATTCATCTTGTCGGCACCCACGATGACGCGGAGCTCACGACCTGCCTGAATAGCATAGGTCTTGGTTACGCCAGGATAGCTCATGGCAATAGCCTCAAGGTCGTTCAAACGCTTGATGTATGCCTCAACAATCTCACGGCGGGCACCCGGACGGGCACCAGAGATGGCATCACATACCTGAACGATAGGAGCCAACAGGGTGTTCATCTCCATCTCGTCGTGGTGAGCACCGATGGCATTGCAGATATCTGGCTTCTCCTTGTATTTCTCGGCAATCTTGGCGCCATACAATGCGTGTGGCAACTCGCTCTCCTCATCAGGCACCTTACCGATATCATGCAACAAGCCGGCACGCTTTGCCTTCTTTGGGTTCAAGCCCAACTCAGAAGCCATCACCGCACAGAGGTTAGCGGTTTCACGAGCATGCTGCAGCAGGTTCTGACCATAAGAAGAACGATACTTCATCTTACCGATGATGCGAACCAACTCAGGGTGCAAGCCATGGATACCGAGGTCGATGGCTGTACGCTTACCGGTCTCGATAATCTCATTGTCCAACTGCTTCTTCACCTTGGCTACCACCTCCTCAATACGGGCTGGGTGAATACGTCCATCGGCTACAAGCTGATGGAGAGCCAGGCGGCAAACCTCACGACGCACAGGGTCGAAGGCAGAGATAACGATAGCCTCAGGAGTATCATCTACCACGATTTCAACACCGGTAGCAGCCTCCAGGGCACGGATGTTACGACCTTCACGACCGATGATGCGACCCTTCACCTCATCATTATCAATGTGGAACACACTGACAGAGTTCTCGATGGCTGTTTCTGTAGCCACACGCTGGATAGTCTGGATAACGATTTTCTTAGCCTGCTGGTTAGCATTCATCTTGGCATCATCCATAATCTCGTTGATGTAGCTTGCCGCATCCAGGCGAGCCTGGTCTTTCAAGCTCTCTACGAGACGGTTCTTTGCCTCTTCAGCGCTCAAGCCAGAGAGTTCCTCCAACTTAGCCTGCTCCTGCTTCTGCATTTTTTCCAGATCCTGCTGCTTTACGGCAAGGAGTTTCTTCTCGTTGTCGATGCGCTGCTGGTTCTGGTCGAGTTCCATCTTGCGGCGTCCCAGGTCTTCCTGACGTTGGTTCAGGGAGATTTCACGCTGCTTCAGCTTGTTCTCACTCTGCTGAATACGTGAATTTCGCTGCTGCACCTCCTTCTCCAGTTCAGCTTTTTTATTGAGGAACTTCTCTTTTACTTCGAGAAGTTTTTTCTCTTTAACTACTTCTGCCTCTTTATTGGCAGCATCAATCATTTCATTATATTTTCCCTTAATGACATAACGGAAAATGAAATACCCTGCAAGCCCACCCAATACGAGGGTGACGAGGGCCACTATTATTGTTACCATATATATATTATAATTATTAATATTCTTAACGGAGTAATCTTACTTTGCTTACTTTGCCAAGGTATCTTCTATCTCTGCAGTCAGTTTGTTCAGAATATCATTATATGGTTGGGTATCATTTTTATCTGATTCCTTCTCGTATCTCAGAGCCACGTCGATGAGCGCCATATAGAGAATCTCCTTATCGCTTTTTCTTCCCTTGAAGATTTTTGAATAGGAGTTCACGATTTCGTCGATCAACTTAGCCGATTTACGATAATACTCTTCATCCTCTCTCGGTATTCTTACCGTGAGGTCGGTATCATATACATGTAATCTGATTTGCAATTTATCTTCCATCTGATCTGCCATAGTTTCGAATTTTATTACTGATCACTCAGTAGCGTAATACACTTATTGACATCCCGAATCAGCTTGGCGATTCGTTTCTGTGTAGCCTCCATGTCGGAGTCAGAAATCGTCATCATCTTCGCCATCTTCAAGCTGTCATAATCATGCTTTGCCTGAGTCAACTTCTCCTCCAATTCCTTGATCTTGGCATCTCGCTCGTCCACCATGGCATATAGCTCTGCATTCTCATGCTTGACGTCTTCAAACTTGAGAATCATCTGCCTAACCCTTGTGGCAAACGTATTGATTGTTTTCTCACTAGCACTCATGATATTTTCTTTTTGGCTACAAATTTAAGAGAATAATTTGAATAAAACAAATATTCTGCAAGTTTTTTTATATTTTTGGGGTATTATTGGCTACTTTCCCATCTTTTGCTTCGCCTTTTCCACCTGTTCGTCGGATGGACGTGGTTCTTTCTTAGCCAACATCATCACCTGGAAAGCGAAGTCTGTAACCCACTGCTGACTGAACTTGAGGTGGCTGTTGAGCTGTCGGAGCGTTACCACGGTCTTCAGGGCACTGGCATCAGAGAAGTCGTTCTTATTGAAGATATCGTCCACGGTCTGAGCAGTCATCTTATACAAGGTGTTCTTCATGAAGCTAGGCAGACGGAGCTTGAACTTCATCAGGTTGCCGATGAGCATCATGAGATCCTGGCTGAAGGCCTGGAACTGCTTGAGATAAACATTCACATCCTGCAGCTTCTGGCAGTTCTTGCGGATGCTGGAATCAATCTCCTTGAACCAGCTCTCGTCGGTGCCGTAGATGTCGCGCATCATCTTTCTTACGTGCGCCTTCTCTCCGATGCCCAGACGGTTGTTGACGGTTGGCACATGGAAACTCGTCTTGAAGACACGCAACTCCGGCAGCATGGCCAGGTTGGTGATACCTAATTGTGAAGCTAATGCAGCCTGGAAATATACACTGACCAGAGTCATGTAGTCTTCCATGCCGCCCACTTTCTTATCGTCGGCTTTGCTGCCGAACAGTTTTGCAAATATACCCATTCTTTTTTCTTATTTTTCTTTAAAGTTCTAAAATGTTCTGCAAAAATACAACAAAATCGCAAAATACGCAAATTCGAGGCTTGTTTTTTTGCCTAAAGCCACATTTTTTCTATATAAAATGAAGATTTTAGGTTTTTTCTTTTCCTCTTTCATATTTTTTTCGTAACTTTGCCCCGATTTAGTAACAGAAAAAGGATTCCAATATAAAAGATATAGAGAATTTAAAATGAACGACATTTACAGAGGAAACAATTTGGTGAGACAGTTGGTGGTGATTGCCGACTTCATCATCCTGAACAGTGTACTAGGAGGCTTCTATCTTCTGGACTCAGAATTTATGCCCGAATTTTTCGACAAGGCTACGAAAATCACCTTCTTTGTAGCCAATGCTTTGCTCATCGTCAGTGAGTATTTCTACTCCACGGTGATTCACATAAGAAAGGTGAAGCTGAGATGGGTATTCAAAAGAACTCTTTATCTTTCCCTACTCACCACATTGGTACTTTTTGTATCCCTCAGGCTTCTGAACAACAATGGCAAGATGTTTGCCTTCAGCATCATCTTCGGTATAGCCTTCTATCTTGTATTGATTCTTTCCAGATTCCTGGAATTAAGCATTCTGAAGCACTACCGAGCTAAAGGTTACAACAGCCGTACGGCTATCTTCGTGGGCAATGACCCTGCCATTGTGGAGATGTTCAAGACAATGACAGAAGACCCATCAACAGGTTACTATATCAGAGGTTACTACGCAGATGCAGATATCACCAATGCACCTGACGATTTGAAAAGACTGGGAACTCTGAAGGATTTAGACAAGATTATGAGCGACTCGATGAATAATACCATCAACGGCTTACCGGTCAACATAGAAGACCTGTTCTGCTGTCTGTCGCACAAAGACTCTACAGAAATCATCAAGATTATGCATTTCTGCGATAAGAATGTGATTCACTTCTACTATCTGCCACGACAATTTGGCGAATACAGATTGCATCTTGATGCACAAAGCTTTATGGGCAAGACGGTTTACTCCAACCGCATTGAACCATTAGATAGTCCGTCTAACCGTGCCATCAAGCGATCTTTCGACATTTTCGTGAGCGGCATCATCTGTCTGTGTCTCTTGCCTATCATCCCAATCATCGCTCTCTGCATCAAGATTCAGAGTCCGGGCCCAATCTTCTTCAAGCAGGCAAGAACGGGTTTGAATGGCGACATCTTCTACTGTCTGAAGTTCCGTTCCATGCACGTGAACAAAGATGCCGACAAGGCGCAGGCTACCAAGAACGACCCACGCAAGTTTGCCTTTGGCAACTTTATGCGCAAGACCAATATCGACGAGTTTCCACAGTTCCTCAACGTACTGAAGGGCGACATGAGCATCGTGGGTCCACGCCCACACATGCTTCACCATACCGAGGTATATGGTTCACTCATCGACAAGTATATGGTTCGCCATTTCTGTAAGCCAGGAATCACGGGTTGGGCTCAGGTGACAGGCTACCGCGGCGAGACAAAAGAGATCTGGCAGATGGAAGAGCGCGTGAGACGCGACATCTGGTACATCGAGAACTGGTCGTTCTGGCTTGACATCCGCATCATGCTGATGACTGCCAAGAGCATTCTTTTCCCAGATAAGAATGCTTATTGATAGTATGTGTATTATATATTAAGGTATAAGAACTTTAACGATATATATAAAATAAGAACTTAAAAAAAATTAAAGAAGACATGAAAGGAATCGTATTAGCAGGTGGTTCCGGAACAAGATTGTATCCGATAACCAAGGGCATCAGCAAACAGCTGATTCCTATCTTCGACAAGCCGATGATATACTATCCGGTATCAGTATTGATGCTGGCTGGCATCAAGGACATTCTGATTATCTCAACCCCATTCGACTTGCCAGGCTTCAAGCGCCTGCTGGGCGACGGAAGTGAGTTGGGCGTACATTTTGAGTATGCCGAGCAGCCTTCACCAGACGGACTGGCACAGGCATTCATTATCGGAGAAAAGTTCATTGGCGATGACAATGTATGCCTTGTATTGGGCGACAACATCTTCTACGGAGCAGGCTTCACCGGTTTGCTCAAGGAGAGCGTGAAAGCTACAGAGGAAGGCAACGCCAGCGTATTCGGTTACTACGTAAACGACCCGGAGCGTTATGGCGTGGCAGAATTCGACAAGGACGGCAACTGCCTGAGCATCGAAGAGAAGCCTGCACAGCCTAAGAGTAACTACGCAGTGGTAGGTCTCTACTTCTACCCTAACAGCGTGGTAGAGGTAGCTAAGCATATCAAGCCAAGCGCTAGAGGCGAGCTGGAAATTACCACCGTAAACCAGCATTACCTGGCAGAGAAGACATTAAAGGTAAGAACCCTTCAGCGTGGATTCGCATGGCTTGACACCGGTACCCACGACAGTCTTTCGGAAGCCAGCACCTTCATCGAGTGCATTGAGAAGCGCCAGGGACTGAAAGTGGCTTGTCTTGAAGAAATCGCATACAAGCAGGGATGGATTGGCAAGGAGCAATTGAAGGAATTGGCCAAGCCTATGCTTAAGAACGGATACGGAAAGTATCTGATGGATTTGGTGGAAGACAAATAAGGAAAGACTATTATCATTTGTCAGCAACACATATTTTGAAAAAAACAACATTTATTATAATGGAAGAAAACAGAAACTTAGAATTGGGAAGTGTGCAGGAAGAAGAAAAGTCTGCTATCGACTTTCAGTTGATTTATTCCACACTGATTCTGAATTGGAAATGGTTTGTCCTGTCCATCATCGTTTGCTTAGGACTGGGATACCTCTACCTGAAGTGTGCGAAGCCTGTATTCCAGACCACTACAAAGGTGCTCATCAAGGATGACCAGCAAAACAAGCGTGGAAACGGAATGAACAGCATGATTCAGAATGCCACTAACTTGGGTTTTATGACAAACTCAAACGGTATCGACAACGAGATTGAGATTCTGTCGGCTAACGACATGGCTCTCCAGACCGTAATCGACATGAAGCTCTACGTGAACTACTATCACAAGGGAACATTCCGTTCTTCGCTGGTTTACAAGGATCAGGAAGTCAATGTCGACATGGACATGAAGAACCTGAAGAAGCTCAACGCTCCTGTAAAACTGAATATCGAGAAGGATGGCAACAAGTATATCGTAAAGGGTAGCTACTATGTTCCTATCGACGCATTTACAGTAGAGAAGGACCCTGTAAAGATAGAGAAGACCATCGACCGATTCCCAGCCACCATCAATACCCGCGTGGGTAATATTTCCTTGACTGCTAACAAGAAATACAAGATGGAGGATGGCGATGTATTGAAGGCGATTATCGTATCACCTGAAATGGCAGCCAAAAGCTATGCGAAGAATCTGAGCGTAAGCCAGACTTCAAAGACTACCACCATCGCAGAAATCGTGTTCAACGACGAGAACCCTCAGCGCGGTCTCGACTATCTGCATAACCTCGTGAAGGTTTACAACCGCCAGGCTAACCTCGACAAGAACGAGATTGCCTTCCGCACAGAGCAGTTTATCAACAGCCGATTGGAGAAAATCAACGCAGAGTTGGGTAGCACCGAAGGCCAGTTGGAGAGCTATAAGAAGCGCAACAAGGTGATTGAAATGAAGCTGAACGCTACAGCTGCCATTGCCAATGCCGATACTTATACCCAAAAGCTCCAGGAGGCTAACACCCAGGTGGAATTGCTCAAGGAACTTGGCAAGTACATGAACGAGTCTGGCAACAGATATCAGCCTATCCCATCTAACGTAGGTTTGACCGATGAGAGTTCTACAGCCCTCATCAACGAGTACAACAGGATTGCCTTGAAACGTAACGAGTTGTTGCACGCTGCAAGCGAGAGCTCTCCTACAGTTACTCCATTGACAGCCCAGTTGGATGACCTCACCAATTCCATCAAGAGAGCGATGCGCCAGGCTAAGCTCGGTATGGAGATTCAGCGCAATAGCATTGCTGCACAGGCAGGACAGTACAACAATCAGCTTGGCAACTCACCTGAGCAAGAAAGAGTACTGACACAGATCGGCCGTCAGCAGGAAGTGAAGTCTGGTCTTTACCTGATGCTCCTGGAGAAGCGCGAGGAGAACTCTATCTCTCTGGCTGCTACAGCAGACAAGGGTAAGATTATCGATGCACCATCACTTGTAGGTCAGACAAGCCCTAAAAAGCCTATCATCATGCTCATCGCATTGGTACTCGGTTTGGCTATCCCTGCAGGTATCCTCTTCCTGATTGAGTTCTTCAAGTATAAGATTGAGGGCCATGAGGACGTTATCAAGCTGACTCAGGTTCCTGTAATCGCCGATATTCCTGTGGCTAGCGACGCTGCCAAGAAGGAAGGAAAGGCAGATATCGTGGTTCACCAGAACGTGAACAACCTGATGGAGGAAATCTTCCGTGGTCTGCGTACCAACATCCAGTTTATGCTGAAGGAAGGCGAGAAGGTGATGATGTTCACCTCTTCTACTTCGGGTGAAGGAAAGACATTCGTGGCTTCCAATATAGGTATCTCCCTCGCCCTGCTGGGCAAGAAGGTAGTGATGGTAGGTCTGGACATCCGTAAGCCTCGTCTGGCTGAGCTGTTCCAGATTGACAACCACCACAATGGTATCACCAACCTGATTATTCACGACCATAACTCATGGGAAGATATCCTGAAGCAGATTCTTCCATCGGGTGTCAACAAGAACCTCGACCTCTTGATGGCGGGTCCTGTTCCTCCTAACCCAGGTGAGTTGGTAACAAGAGCAAGTCTTGACGACATCATCAACCAGTTGAAAGAACATTACGACTACGTAATCCTCGATACAGCTCCTGTAGGTCTGGTAAATGATAGTTTGCAACTCGGTCGTCTGGCAGACCTCTGTGTATATGTTTGCCGTGCCGACTATACTCCAAAGGCAAGCTTCGGCATGATCAACGGCTTGAACGCAGAGAAGAAATTGCCTAACATGTGCCTCGTACTCAACGGCGTTGACCTCTCTAAGAAGAAGCATAGCTTCTATTACGGAGTGGGCAAATACGGCAAGTATGGCAAGTACGGCAACTATGGCAGCTATGGTTCATACGGCAAGTATGGCAAGTACGGTAAGTATGGCTCTTACGGACAGTATGGTAGCTATGGCAACTATAGCAACAGCCATTACGGCAACGCAGACGATACAAGTATCAAGAAGTAAATACAGACAAATATTCAAATAAAAAAGAGAGTCTTTCTATTTATATAGGAAGACTCTTTTAGATTAAATCAATATATATAAATAAAGAAACAAGAAATGGCAACAATAGCAGTAGATTTCGATGGTACTATCGTTACCCACGAGTACCCAAAGATTGGTACAGAGCTACCATTCGCCACAGAGACCTTAAAAATGTTGATTAAAGATCACCACAAGCTGATTCTCTGGAGCGTACGCGAAGGCAAGCTTCTGGATGAGGCAGTGGAATGGTGCAGAGAGCGCGGAGTGGAGTTCTGGGCAGTAAACAAGGATTATCCGGAGGAAAGTCTGGAGAACAACAACCACTTCTCACGTAAGCTGAAAGCCGACTGGTTTATCGATGACCGCGGCATCGGAGGATTACCTGACTGGGGAGAGATTTACCAGATTATCAGCCACCACACCAGCTATCGCCGAATACTGAAGCAGAAATTTGGTGAGGTACAGGAAGCTCCTAAGAAGAAACACTGGTGGAGCCGCGGATAAAGCTATTTCTCCAAAAGATATCCTATAACAGATACGACAAAAGATATCCCCATAAAAAAAGGTGTATTGCTCAATGGCAATACACCTTTTTTATTGTATTTAATTTGAATATTCTAATTAGAAGAACAGGTAGCGGTTGTCCACTACGTGAGCCTTCTGATAAAGCTCGTTCATGAAGTTACCAGCATACTGCATAGCCTTCTGACGGCACTTCTGCTCGTAAGCCTTCTCATCGAACTTAACAGGACGATTGGTCTTGTTAGTAACCTGGAAGAGATAAACACCAGCGTTACCCTTTACTGCGTGAGCAGCGAAGGCACCCTTCTTGGTAGCAGAAACTGCACCAGAGAGAGCAGGCTCGCTGGCACCAGTAGCAGCGATGAATGTAGGAGCAGCAAAAGTAATCTGGTTTACAGAAGAAACCTTACCACCCTTAGCCTTAGCTGCAGCGATGCTCTTCACACCAGCCAGCTTAGCCATAATCTGCTCAGCCTTCTTATCCTTGATAACCTCTGCCTTGACCATCTCCTTTACCTGAGGATCGCTCAAGTCGCGGAAGCCGATACGGTTAATCTTATTCAATACAACTACCAACAGGTGGTTGTTGTCGCCACACTCGTACATTGGAGAAATCTCACCTTCCTTGGTATCGAAGATCCACTTCAAAGCCTCACGGGTAGAATGGATGTTAGCAACATAATGAGTAGCTGTAGTTACATCCTTCAACTCCTGTACACGATAACCATTCTTCTCTGCATTCTTCAAGAGATCCTCTGCCTTAGGATTAGCACTTACGAAGCTAGAGAACTTGTTGTAAGCTGTGCGGTAGGTATCGTTAGAGAACTGAATCTCCTTCTTGATAACTGCAGCCACATACTTATCAACCATAGCCTTGCGGTCGCAAACCTGGAGGATGACATAACCCTGACCCAACTGAATCTGGTTCAATGCATTCACAGAAGCAGTATTCAATGTGTTGATGAAGGTCTTGTTGTCCTTATCCATGGTCTGAGCATACTCATACTGCTTGGTTGTCATCCAAGCCTTCTCACCTGTCTGACCATACTTCTTAGCGATAGCCTCGAAGTCTGCACCAGCAGCGAGAGCACCATGGATAGAGTCTGCCTTTGTCTTAGCCTCAGCCTGTGAAGCGGCAGCCACCTGGATAACACGATACTGGATAGAGTCTGGCAACTGCTGCTTGCTGATCAACTTCACGATGTTCAAAGTATTGTCAGCAGCATTTACCTTTACTGCAGAAGTAGCACCAACAGCCAAAGAATCGATGTCGGCAGCGATGTCACGTGGGAAAGCATCCTTGCTAACTGGGATACCCAAGTAAGCTACAGAAGAAGCTGACTTGCGAACGAGCTCTGAAGGGTCAGCAGCCTCAGCAAGCTGAGTCTTGTAACCGGCGAACTCCTTGTTGATGGCAGCACGGTCTGCCTGAGAAGCCTTCACCTCGATATCCACATACTTGATGTCGCGGCTCTCAACAGGCTGCTTGAAGCGAGCCTTGAGTTCATCATACTTAGCCTTCAAATCACTCTCCTCAACCTTCACCTTGTCGTCCTGGATGTCAGAGTAAGGGAAAGCAGCCAACAGAATCTGGCTCTCCTCGTTCTCCTCCTTAAATGCCATTTTAGCCTCTACTGGGTTAGAGATGAAGCAATGAGCCAAGAGAGACTGATACTTCTGAGCCAATGTCTGCTGGCGAAGAGTCTTCTCGATGAATGACCAGTAGTTGAAAATCTTGTTATACTGATCCAACATCTGAGGGTTAGCAGATGGGTTAGCCTTCTGGGCCTTGTAGTCTGCCAGGAACTTCTGCAATGCAGAAGCATCGAAGCGGCCAGTCTGCTGGTTTACGAAAGGAGTCTGCTGAAGCATTGGGTTAGTACCTGTCTTCAAGATATCCTGAAGTTCTGCGTCGGTAACTGTAAGTCCCAACTTGCCAGCTTCCTCAGCGATGATGGCGTTCTGCACGTATGTATTCCATACCATGTCTTTCACCTGATTCATCTGCTCCTCAGGAAGATTCTCCTGACCTTGTTGCATTTTAATAACCTCTGTGTACTCATCAACGAGCTTCTGGAAATCCTGCACGCTGATTTTCTCGCCATATACCTCACCAATCTGCTGGCGCTCATTGTTCTTTGCAGAATCGCAAGAGCGGAAAGCTTCCTCGGCAATGAAGGCGAAAAGGCCGAAACTGATGATACAAACCAGTATCACGCCTCTTTTTCTAATTGTTCCTAATGCTGCCATTACGTTTTAATTATTATTATTATTTTATTTTTTCCATGTTTGAATATAGCTACTTTTGCAGCGAGTAGCCAATTGACTGCAAAAATACAAAAATAATACGAGAAAAGGGAATTTTTCCGTATCTTTTTTGGCTATAAGCCTAAAAAAGTCGAAAAATTCCCTTTTCTCATCCAACTATTTGATGATGTGGAGTTTCACAAGCTCTATCTTACGCGATGTTGACTTGATTATCTTGAACTCAAAGTTGTTAATTTTAATCACTTCATTGAGCTTTGGGAAACTCTGATATTCATGCAGAATCAAGCCACCCAAAGTCATATACTCATCGCTCTCAGGAAGATCCAGATCAAACATATCGTTTATCTTATCTATCTCTAATCGGGCCGACAAGAGGTAATCACCATCATCGGTCTTCTTTGCCACATACTTAGCCGAATCGTGCTCGTCCTCGATGTCGCCAAAGATCTCTTCCACAATATCTTCGAGACTTACCAAACCGCTGGTTCCGCCAAACTCATCCACCACGACACCCAGCGACTTCTTCTGCTGCAGGAAGGTCTGCATCAGTTTCTGTGCCTGCATGGTTTCCGGCACGAAAGGCATGGTGCGGATATGATCCTGCCATCGCTTGGGATTATGGAAAAGTTCAGAACTGTGGATGTATCCCACAATGTGGTCGATATCTTCCTCATAAACGATAATCTTGGAATTTCCACTCTCGATGAATTTCTGGCGCAAATCCTCCAATGATGTCTCCATCTCCACTGCCTGTATCTCGGTTCTAGGAACCATACAGTCGCGCACCTTGGTATCAGAGAAATCCAAGGCATTCTGGAAAATCTTCACCTCATCGTTAATCTCGTCATCATTGGTAGCATTGTCTATGCTCGACTGCACCAGATAATCCAAATCCACCTTCGAGAATCCTTCATCTCCCTCTTCACTCTCCATCTTCATACCTACCAGACGGAGCAGACACTTGCTCAGAAAAGTACTGAACTTGCTGATAGGCCACAAGATGACATAGCACAGATACGCTATCGGACTGAAGATGGTCAATAGTCGGTTAGGGTTCGCCTTGAACAGCGTCTTAGGCAAGAACTCGCCAGTGAACAACACGATGAGAGTAGACAGGATGGTATCGGCAGTCACCCTCCCCCCATCATCCAAACCCGCAAAAAGGGTATTGTCAAACAAACGGGCAAACAGGATACCATATACTACGAGGGCGATGTTGTTGCCCACCAGCATGGTACTCACGAATCCGTTCGGATGATTATAAAACCGCGACAAGAGTCGCTGGCAAAGTCCGTTCTTCTCCTTATCCATCTCCGCCAACATACGGTTGGAGGAAACAAAGGCTATTTCCATTCCGCTGAAGAAAGCAGAAAACACCATCGTGACCAGGATGCCGACAATCAGACTTATATCAACTTCTTCCATGATAATTAATCAATTAGAACTCAGAATATTATCTATAAACAAACAGACGACCACCCCTATCAGTGCATGATAGGGATAGTCGTATTAGCTCTTTGAGGAGTAGCCTGCTGACGGATTGGCGCAGCCGTAGAATCAGAAGACGATGCAGAAGATGCACCACCCTCGCTACTGCCACCACCAAAGTCTTCCTTCACGAAACTACCCTTGGTATTACTTACAAAATAACGGGTCATCTTCTCGTCACTCCAGAAATGTGAACCCTGAAGGGTACGCTCTGGTGTAACAAGTTTACTGAACACGTTGCTGGAAAGTTCGTGCTTGTTCTCATCCCAAGTAAGCTGTTCGCTGGTGAAGCGAAGGCCATCCTTGGTCAGGATTCGCACACGTCCATACAACTTCCAAACCCGCTGCTGGTCAAAGTAATAGGCTGTATCACACTGGATATAGCTATTGATATGGAACTTCTCGTCAAACTGTTCGAGCAATATACCCTTATCGAAAATCCATCTGGACGGATTGCGGTTGGTATTCACCTCCCAGCGTTCCGTCACGATGCGATATTTAATGACTCCCGAATCGCTGATGAGCGTATTCACACCATAGGAAGTCATCATAGCCACCGAGTCCTTGGCATAAATAGCAGGCGCAGTATGCTCTACCTGATCCTGGCAAGCCGCCAAGACCAAGGACAGGAAGGTGCCTATTACTATGAAAATTTTAATCTTATACATTATTATATATAGGAGACTGCAGAATCCTTTCTATTTGGAGAGAAAGATTACTGCATCTTCCACTTCTTAAACCAATCCTCGTTGAATGTGAAACCAATGTTGATGCGGAAAGAATTCTCCTTGATGAGATCCTTGGCAGAACTCTTCACCCACTGGCCACTGATGTTGAGCTGCGAACGGTTGTTGTAGCCATTCATGATAGGAATACCGAAACCGGCACTCACAGAAATCTCCTTCGGTCCATCCACACCATTCACCTTATAATAAGGAGTAGCATAGCTTACACCCGCACGATAATGAACTCGCTTCAGGAAAGAAGCGCGGCCATTCTCGGCATAGCAATACTGGAAACCGAGGTTGAACTTGCTGCGGTCCATATAAATGCCATCGCGCAAAGCCCATGACTCACTGCTATTGGCACTATAGGTAGGATACCCCAGGCTCCCCCACTTCTGCAGGGTATAGTCGAAGCCCACCTTCCACTGGTGATTGTGGTTCCACATCAAACCGGCACCAATCATGGTTGGCAACTCATACGCATTGTTGATGCTGAATGCCAAGGTATCAGAAGTACTGGTCTGCGCATTGGAAGAGATGATGCTCATGTCGGCATCGGCATGCAGATTATGACCAGGCGTATAAGTAAGACCCAAGGTCAACTCATCCTTCTTTGAAATCTTCTGGGTATACTGAACACCCAAGTCGAGCTTGTAGTTATGAACACTGGTGCCATAAGTGCGATAGAGCGACTTATAATAGCTGTTGCTATAAGCGTTCTGCACCGTTTTGTTGATGCTACCCCAGAGATAACCGATGTTGGCACCCACAGCCAAGCCCTTGACAGGCGACCAGCCCGCACCCAGATAAACCTGGTGCAAGCCACCCTCTCCGCTATAGGTATTGCTATAGGTTACATCCTTATCTTCCTTGTTCACATAACCACTGGTAGAATAATCATAGCCCACATTGGTAAAAGGGATGATTCCGAAACTCATACCGACATGACGCAGCAGGCGGAATCCACCTACCACATACTCCAGGTTAGAGTTATTGGCATTCTTCTTCACACCATTCTCGTTGAAGTTGGTAACCTGACCCGAAATGCCCGCATCCAGGATGAACGTCATGGAGTCGATGGCAGAGTAGGAAGCAGGGTTGAGGTAGTTCACCTGGTTGTGCTCATGAAAACCAAGACCAACACCATTCATACCACGGTTGAAGCCCGAAGTCTGGTCAGACAACACGCCTAGACCATACTGGCTGTATGGAGAATTAGTACCACTTTGGGCATTAACCATAAGAGTCGAACCCAACATAAGGGCTGCTAAGATAATCTTTCTCATTTATATATAAATCAGTAAAAAATACATTCAGAGTGCAAAAGTATTAAAAAAAATCTAGAAAAAAGAAGGATAATTGAAAATAATAAGTTATTTTTGCATCGTGAAACGTTTTAAGCATATATTTCGGGTCATTTTAGCAGTTATTTTAACCAATTTAACTACTATTGTGACAGCACAGGATTTTTCAGGCTACAATGCTCCTGATATTTCTGTGCAGAACAGTCGTGTCAATGAGGAAGCCACCGCATGGCTCGACTCTGTGGATATTTCGCTCCTTACCTGCGGACCAGGTGAGGAGGTGTGGTCGTACTATGGGCATTCGGCTCTGCGCATCCAGGACAAGGCGCATGGCAGCGACGTGGCCGTGAACTGGGGCATGTTCAGCTTCAGGCAAGGCTATTTCATCCTCCGCTTCGTCTTCGGACTCACCGATTACCAGATTGGCATCTATCCGATGAGCGATTTCATGGCAGAGTACAGTGCCGAGGGAAGATGGGTGCGCCAGCAGCGCCTCCATCTGTCGAGAGAAGAGAAACTGAAGGTGCTCCATGCCATCGAAGAGAATGCACAGCCGGAAAACCGTACCTACCGCTACAATTTCTTCTTCGACAACTGTACCACCCGTGCCCGCGAAATGGTGATTACCAATATCGGTTACTGCAACACCAACTTCAAGGACACCGATGCACAGTCAACTTACCGCGAGGAAATCCATAAGCTCAACGGCAACCACCGCTGGGCAAGATTCGGCAACGACCTGCTGCTGGGCTACCTGTCAGACAGAGACATCACCCAGCGCGAATGGGAGTTCCTGCCAGATAATCTGAGCAAAGACTTCGCCACCGAAGGAAGAAAAGACTTCATCAACGACACGGCGGGCAATGCAGAGGTGAACCACCTCATCAGAAAAGACGGATACCTCATGCTGGTGGATTCCACCTGCTATCTGATACCTCCTACCCAGAAAGTGGCAGAAGCAGAAGTCATCACCCCTACCCTAGTATTCATCACGCTGGCGGTCATCATCATCGCACTCAGCGTTTTCGAATGGAAAAGGAAGAAGAACTTCTGGACGCTTGATGCCTTCCTGCTCATCCTCACCGGATTGCCTGGACTCATCCTCTTTGCCATGCTGTTCTCTCAGCACCCTACCGTGCAGGTGAACTTCCAGATGCTGATATTGAACCCATTCAACCTCATCTTTGTATGGAAGACCATCCAGAAGATGCGCCAGGGCAAGCTCTATTGGTATTATGAAGTATGGGGAATCTGCCTTGTCGTGTCACTTTTCATGCAGATATGGCAGACCTACGCAGAGGGCATGGTAACTTTGGCACTCTCTTTGCTCGTAAGATACGCATTCAAGTCAACCATGCTGGACTTAAGCGCCAACAACTTGAAGATACAGCATCGTATCATCACAAAATTCAGAAAGAAGAAAAAGAATCAAGAATAAGATTAATAAATAAAGAATAAGATAATGTTAGTAAACAGATATATCACAGCCCTTTTGGTTGTCCTGGCGGCAACCGGCATGGAGGCGCAGACTTATCAGCAGGCGCTGAAGTTTGCGCTCACGGATATATCCTACGATGAATTCATCCAGCAACCGGAGGCGAAGGCATTGGAGGAGGACATCCTCTATGTCTTGAAGGTTATTAAGCAAGCCGCCGAGGATGAAAGCATCGCAGAGCGCCACCATTATCTCCAGTCGGCTACCCTTCCAGCCGTCCAGACTGACATTCTGACAGAATCACATCCACATATTTGTTTTTATCCCGTGGTGGCGCATAAGTACAAGGCACCATACGGGAGCATTGTTATTCGAGGTCCTAATTGCCGACAAATGCGCCTTTTGTAAGCATTTCCCCAAAGAAATGCGGCAGGAAAAGGCATTTATTGGCAAAACATTGCAGATTTACAGATATTTTTTGTATTTTTGCAAAATATTTAAGATTAGACAACATTACATCGAATAATAATAAAAAATAAATATAACAATGAATTTCAACAAAATTCTTCAGTCATTGTTTGGCAACAAGTCAACTCGCGATATGAAGTTGATCCAGCCAATCGTAGAGAAAGTCAAGGCAGAATATCCTAAGATGAATGCCTTGAGCAATGACGAACTCCGTGCAAAAACAAAGGAAATCCAGAAGTACGTACAAGAGTACGCTAAAGAGGAAAAGGCTAAGATTGCCGAACTCAAGGCTAAGATCGAGGACACTCCTATCGATGAGCGTGAAGGTATCTTCAACCAGATTGACAAGTTGGAGCAGGAAGCTCTCGACAAGTATGAAATCGCCCTCAACGAGGTGTTGCCTCAGGTGTTCGCTATCGTTAAGGATACAGCCCGCCGTTTCGCTGAGAACGAGGAGACTGTAGTTACAGCCACCGACTTCGACCGCGAGTTGGCTTCTGATCCAAAGAACGATTTCGTTACCATCGATGGCGACAAGGCTATCTATCACAATCACTGGACAGCCGGCGGCAACGATATGAAGTGGGAAATGATCCACTACGACGTCCAGCTCTTCGGTGGTGTCGTTCTGCATCAGGGTAAGATTGCCGAGATGGCTACCGGTGAGGGTAAGACCCTCGTAGGTACAACTCCTATCTTCCTGAACGCACTGACTGGCAATGGTGTTCACGTAGTAACCGTGAACGACTATCTGGCAAAGCGTGACTCAGAGTGGATGGGTCCTCTCTACATGTTCCACGGTCTCTCAGTAGATTGCATCGACAAGCATCGTCCTAACTCTGATGCACGTCGCAAGGCATACATGGCAGATATCACCTTCGGTACCAACAACGAGTTCGGTTTCGACTACCTGCGTGACAACATGGCTACCAACCCTAGCGATTTGGTACAGCGCCAGCACAACTACGCCATCGTCGATGAGGTTGACTCCGTGTTGATTGATGATGCCCGTACACCATTGATTATCTCTGGTCCTATTCCAAAGGGCGACGACCAGATGTTCGAGCAGTACCAGCCATTGGTAGAGAAGCTCTACGAGGTACAGCGCAAGCAGGCCACCGAGTTGCTCGCCGAGGCTAAGCAGAAGATTACTGAGGGAACAAAGAACAAGAACCAGCAGATGCTTGAGGAAGGTTTCCTCTCTCTCTACCGTTCATACAAGGCATTGCCTAAGAACAAGCCATTGATCAAGTACCTCTCTGAGGAGGGTATCAAGGCTGGTCTGTTGAAGACCGAGGAGTTCTACATGGCCAACAACAACCGTGAGATGCCTAAGGCAGTGGAGCCTCTGTACTTCGTAGTAGATGAGAAGTTGAACTCAGCCGACCTGACCGATAAGGGTACAGAGTGGTTGGCTAAGCAGGTGAACGATAAGAAACTCTTCGTGTTGCCTGATATCACAACAGAAATGAGTGCCCTGGAGGCCCGTACCGACATTACAGACCAGGAGCGTCTGGATATGAAGGACGAGATGCTGGCTTACTATGGCGTACAGAGCGAGCGTGTTCACACCTTGCAGCAGCTCTTGAAGGCTTACACCATGTTTAATAAGGACGATGAGTATGTTGTCATGGACGGTCAGGTGAAGATCGTGGATGAGCAGACTGGTCGTATCATGGAGGGTCGCCGCTGGAGCGATGGCTTGCACCAGGCTGTTGAGGCTAAGGAGCATGTAAAGGTGGAGGCTGCTACCCAGACCTTCGCAACCATCACACTGCAGAACTACTTCCGTATGTACCACAAGCTCGCCGGTATGACCGGTACGGCTAGCACAGAGGCAGGTGAGTTCTGGGACATCTACAAACTGGATGTAGTGGAGATTCCTACCAACCGTCCTATCCTGCGTAAGGACTTGGATGACCGTGTATACAAGACAGCCCGCGAGAAGTATCGTGCCGTTATCGACGAAATCGAGGAGACACGTAATGCAGGCCGCCCAGTATTGGTAGGTACCACATCTGTGGAGATTTCTGAGTTGTTGAGCAAGATGTTGAAGATGCGCAACATTCCTCATAACGTATTGAACGCCAAGTTGCACCAGCAGGAGGCTCAGATTGTAGCCGAGGCAGGTCGCTCAGTAAATGGCAAGGGTGCCGTAACCATCGCTACCAACATGGCAGGTCGTGGTACCGATATCAAGCTGACTCCTGAGGTAAAGGCTGCAGGTGGTCTCGCCATCATCGGTACAGAGCGTCATGAGAGCCGTCGTGTTGACCGTCAGCTCCGTGGTCGTGCCGGTCGTCAGGGTGACCCAGGTTCTTCTGTATTCTACGTATCATTGGAGGATAAGCTGATGCGTCTGTTCGCTTCAGAGCGTATCGCCAAGGTGATGGACCGTCTCGGTTTCGAGGATGGTGAGCGTATCGAAAGCCCAATGATCAGCAAGAGCATCGAGCGTGCCCAGCGCAAGGTAGAGGAGAACAACTTCGGTATCCGTAAGCACCTCCTGGAGTATGATGACGTGATGAACCGTCAGCGTACCGTTATCTACGAGAAGCGTCGCCACGCCCTGATGGGTGAGCGTATCGGTATGGATATCGCCAACATCATCTGGGACCGCGTATTGAATATCGTCAACAACAACGACTTCACAGGTGCCAAGGAAGAGTTCCTGAAGGTGCTCGCCATGGAGATTCCATTCAACGAGGATGAGTACGAGAACGGCAGACGTGAGGATTTGGCTGAGCGTGCCTTCCAGGAGGCGATGGCAGCCTTCAAACGCAAGACCGACCGCATCCAGGCTACAGCCATGCCTATCATCAAGCAGGTATATGAGAACCAGGGTGCTATGTACGAGCGCATCATGGTGCCTATCACCGACGGCAAGCGCATGTACAACATTGCATGCAACCTGAAGGAGGCTTACGATAGCGAGGCTAAGAGCGTAGTGAAGGAATTCGAGAAGAACGTTGTTCTCCAGATGATCGATGACGACTGGAAGGAGAACCTGCGCAAGCTCGACGAACTTCGTCACTCTGTACAGAACGCCAGCTACGAGCAGAAGGATCCATTGCTGATCTTCAAGTTGGAGAGTGCCAAGATCTGGGATGGTATGATCAACGACATGTACGACCGTATCGCCAGCATCCTGATGCGTGGCCAGATTCCAGTAATGGAGCAGGAGCAGCCGGTACAGGAGGCAGCACCAGAGCAGCACACCCAGCAGAACTACGTAGAGAGCAAGGTTGACCTTGATGCCGAGCGTGAAGCTCAGGAGGCAGCAGCCAACCAGGATACCCGCGAGAACGCCGAGGTAAACCGCACTCCATACCGCGCCGAGCGCATGCCTCGTCCTAACGATCCATGTCCATGCGGCAGCGGCAAGAAGTTCAAGAACTGCCACGGCAGAAACTTGCAGGCATAAAAGATGACTCACAATAAATAATGATAAGAATACCTAGATTTGATGATACTCTCATCATTTCTAGGTATTTTTTTTTATAAATAACATCATTGCTACCGAGTTGCAAAAAATTATTCGTAATTTTGCAGTTGAAAAGATCAAGATGGAAAGATTAAAAAAGATAAAAAGATAAAGAGGAAAGATATATGAAATTATCAGAACTTAAAACAGGTGAAAGTGGAGTCATCGTCAAGGTATCCGGTCACGGTGGATTCCGCAAGAGAGTCATCGAGATGGGATTCATCAAGGGCAAGAAGGTAGATGTGCTCCTGAACGCCCCACTCCAGGACCCAGTGAAATACAAGATTATGGGTTACGAGGTGTCACTCCGACACAGCGAAGCTGACCATATCGAGGTGGTTTCCATTGATGAGGCCAAGCATGATGCAAAACTCTGCAAGGCGGAAGAAGAAGACCGCCAGCAAGTAATTGACTCTAAAGTAGTAGATTCCAGCGATAGCGACGAGCAGGCGCTCGGCGACAAGATGCTCGTGGCTGAAAGAAAAGACTCAGCCAGCAACGAAGCCTTGGCAGAACAGGAAGCAGAAAGACTCCACCGCGTCATCAACGTGGCACTGGTGGGAAATCCAAACTGCGGAAAGACTTCATTGTTCAACTTCGCATCGGGTGCTCACGAACGTGTGGGCAACTACAGCGGCGTAACCGTGGATGCCAAGGTGGGCGAAGCCGAATACAACGGCTATCACTTCAACCTGGTAGATTTGCCGGGTACCTATTCCCTTTCTGCCTACTCTCCGGAAGAGCTTTATGTGCGCAAGCAGCTCATCGAGCATACGCCGGATATCGTCATCAACGTCATCGACACCAGCAACCTGGAGCGCAACCTCTATCTCACCACCCAGTTGATAGACATGCACATCCGCATGGTCTGTGCCCTCAACATGTTTGATGAAACCGAAAAACGTGGCGATAACATCGACTACGACAAGCTGGGCGAACTCTTCGGTATCTCGATGATTCCTACCGTCTTCACCAATGGTCGAGGCGTGGATAAGCTCTTCGAAACCATCATCGAACTCTACGAAGGCAAGGAAGATTCCAGCGCTCACTATCGCCATATCCACATCAACCACGGACATGAGATAGAGCACGGCATCGAACATATCCAGAAATATCTGAAGGCAGATGATTCCATCCGCCAGCGCTACTCCACCCGTTACCTCTCCATCAAGTTGTTGGAGAATGATAAGCACGCCGAGGAATACGTAAGCCATCTGAAATCGGCCAAGGAAATCTTCGCAGCCCGTGACGAGGCAGCCAAGCGTGTGAAGGAAGAGACCCAGGAGGATAGCGAGACCGCCATCATGGATGCCAAATACGGTTTTATTCATGGCGCGTTGCAGGAAGCAGGCTATGAACCGGGCAAGGCAAAGGATACCTATCAGGTAACCCACCTCATCGACAGCATCCTGACCAATAAATATGTAGGCTTTCCTATCTTCGTCCTCCTTCTGTTCATCATGTTCTCAGCCACCTTCGTTCTGGGCGAGATTCCTAAGGGATGGATTGAGGACGGCGTGGCATGGCTGGGCGAGTTCATCAGCAATACAATGCCGGATGGACCAGTAAAGGATATGCTGGTAGATGGTGTGATTGGTGGTGTAGGTGCGGTCATCGTATTCCTGCCACAGATACTGATTCTGTATTTCTTCATTTCTTATATGGAGGATTCGGGATATATGGCTCGTGCCGCCTTCATCATGGATAAGCTGATGCACAAGATGGGCCTGCATGGCAAGTCATTCATCCCTCTGATTATGGGATTCGGATGTAACGTACCTGCGGTGATGGCAACGAGAACCATCGAGAGTCACCGTTCCCGTCTGATTACGATGCTGATATTGCCATTGATGAGCTGTTCGGCTCGTCTGCCAATCTACATCATGGTTATCGGAACGTTCTTTGCCATCCAATACCGTTCGCTCATCATGGTATCGCTCTATCTCATCGGCATCTTCCTTGCCGTGATATTGAGCCGCATCTTTGCCAGTTTCGTGGTGAAGGGCGAAGATACTCCATTCGTAATGGAGCTGCCTCCTTACCGCTTCCCTACCTGGAAGGCGATAGGCCGCCATACCTGGGAGAAGGGTAAGCAGTATCTGAAGAAGATGGGTGGTATTATCCTCGTGGCAAGTATCATCGTCTGGGCATTGGGCTACTTCCCTCACAATGAGGAACTTGACAACCAGGCTCAGCAGGAGCAGAGTTATATCGGCAGAATCGGTAAGACCATCGAGCCTATCTTCACCCCACAGGGTTTCGACTGGAAACTGGATGTAGGTCTGGTTTCCGGTGTAGGTGCCAAGGAGATTGTTGCCTCAACGATGGGTGTGCTCTACAGCAACAACGACAGTTTCTCTGACGATCAGGATTACAACGATGAAGACGGAAAATACGAGGTTTTGAAGAAGCAGATGACTTCTGATTTGAAGAAGACCTACGGTTACAGCGATGCCGAGGCAGCATCCAAGGCAACGCTCACCGCCTACTGTTTCCTCCTCTTCGTATTGCTCTACTTCCCTTGCATCGCCACGATAGCCGCCATCAAGGGCGAAACGGGCAGTTGGAAATGGGCAGGCTTTGCCGCCGGCTACACCACGCTCCTGGCATGGGTAGTATCAGCCCTGGTCTTCCAGATAGGAAGTTTGTTTATCTAAAACATCAGGAACATATATCAAATAAAAAAAGAATATCCTGCATGCCTTTTCTTGGCACACAGGATATTCTTTTTTTTATTTGAACTTTAGCTTCAACTCATTTTTTATTTAAGTTTCGGCTTTAACTCATCTGGAGAATCCTTGGTAAACATATTCACAGCTGGTGCCGATTTCGTGAAGAGATTTTCAATCACCTGCTTATCCACCTCCATTGCCGGTTGAAAATCCTCGCTCATCATATACTTCAGGATGGCATAACGCATCTGGTTTGCCACCAGGCGATGTTCCAAGTCGCTGGTTACATCCATCGTAGTCATCAGAAGCTTGCCCTTACCCACCTTGGCTTCAACCATCATACCGAGCTTTCGGCTCACGTGCCAGGTATCTATCGGCTGGATGGCCGGCTGATAATCCTTCGGGAACTCACGGAGATTCATCACCTGCGCCTTGTTCAGCAGTTCCCACCAGTTCAGGTTTGCCCAGTCATCAGTAGGGAAATTGCTGAAGAGTGGATGAGTCTTGTCGATGGTAGCCCCCGTGGTATGAGGCGGACGCATCTTAAACCAACTGGTGTTCCAGAACACCGGCAGATAGGTTTGCTTCACATCTTCGCCCATCTTTACCTTTCCGGCAGCCAGAATCAACACCTTTCCGCCCTTCTGCAACACCTTCTGCGCCTTGGCATCCAGACTATCAGCAATATAGATATCCTTAAGCGCCTTGGTATTCGGCATCTCTATCTGAGATGGATACACCCAGAAATCCCAATGGTTACGGGCTACCGGAGCATTGGAAGACTTCACCTGTATCTCCAAAACCAATTGCGATGGAGACGGAATATGGAGATGAGGGAAATCCAGGGATACATTGCCTAAACCGATGTTCTTACCCACAGGAAGCGAATTCTGATTATCAGCAAGCGAATTACCTGGAAGCGAAGACTTTCCTAATTTTCCGGAAGCCAAAACCTGCTGATTTTCGTCCTTCACCTCGTATGTAACCTCCGCATTCTGCAACGGCTCATGATAGGCATTATAGAGTTCCACAGGAACCTGCACCTTGTTTTCTGAAGAGAAAACGAATCTCGGGAACTTAGCCAGAGGAACGATTGGCGAACAGAACTCCGTCCAATCCTTGGCATCACAATATCCCTTTTCCTTCCAATGCACATTCAATACGCCCACAAGAGCAGTACCCTGTCCGCTATAATCATTCAAGCCCAGCAACTGGAAGCCAGCATAATCCTTGGTTCGCAGATTGCGTTCTAAATCATACTTATATGCCAAGGTCTGCAACTTACCGCTGGCATGAAGGAATTTCTCAGCCTGACTCGCCATACCGTTATCTCTCAGCAAATCAGAAAAGATCTCGAAGTTGCGGGCCTTATAGGCTCCCGTGTATTGCGAAATCTCCTTGAAATCTGGGAAGGCGCACCACTGTCCCATCTCGTGGGTCACTCTAGGCTCGTTCACATCAAAGGTAATCGGCGTTCTTCCCTTCTGAACCACACGAACCATATCCCCATCGAAGTTGTCTTCCGATTGCGGAGCCTTCTTGTCCCAATCCAATCCGCGCGCACCACCCTTTACATGATACTCGCTCTTCGGGTCCCAAGCCCAACCGCCACCAACGGATGCACCACAATATACACGTCGCTTATCGCCTGTTTTCTTCCATTCTTCCACAAAGTTGCCAACCCATTTCACCCAGTTTCCCGCTGGTTCATTACCGGCGGCAAGCATGCAGAAGCTAGGATGATTGCCATATTTCTCAACCATTCGCTGGGTTTCCTGCATCAGATAACGGTCGATGGTCATGCCATTGCCCAACTTTACACCATGATTTGGCCAAGATGGACCTTCGGGCTGAAGATAAAAGCCAACCTGATCGGCAGCCGAGAAAGCCGCCTCGGGAGGACAATAAGAATGGAATCGCATCATATTGAGTCCATACTCCTTGCATTTTCTGAAAATACGGAGCCACGAAGCCTCATCGGTTGGCGGATAACCGGTTTCCGGGAAACAGCAGTTGCCCACGGTTCCACGCATCCAAATTTTCTTGCCATTCATATAAAACTGTCGGCCTTCGATGGAGATCTCGCTCATACCAAAGGTGGTACTGATAGATTCCTTGCCCATCGTGGCAGTCAGGGTATAAAGATTCGGATGGAATTCATCCCAAAGCCTGATATCCTCGCCCATCGGAATAATGACGGAGAATTTTCCATCACTTTCTCTCTTTATTTTAGAAAACGAATGCTTGACGCCACTTACATCAAACTGGAAATCAGCCTTTTGGGCTTTCCCCGTCACATCCATCACCACCTTAATCTGCTTGCCCTTTACATCAGGATAAACCTGCAGGTTGCGGATATACTGCTGCTGATGCGCCTGCAATTCCACTTTTCCGATGATGCCGTTCCAGTTGCCCTGGGTCTGGTCGGTTACGCTATGCGAATCCTGACCCACGCATACATTTTCGATACCATTATACACCTTGATGCTGATTTCATTATCCTTGCCATATATAATATAAGGTGTAACATCAAACTCATGGGGCACACTCAGCGAAGAATCCCTGCCCGCCAACTTGCCGTTGACATAAACCGAAGTCTCTATATGGGGGCGTTCCAGATAGAGGATAACGCACTGCTTCTTCCACTCCTTAGGCACGAACACCGATTTGCGATACCACGCATTGCCGATGTAATGCTTCTCTGGGGTGAGGAAGAAAGGAAACTTCATGGTTCCCTTGATGCGATGCTTCCCATTTGCCAGCACTTCCTCCTGGCGATATTTCTCCATATAAGGATTGAAATAGAAGGAAGAATCGTAAAGACTTCCTGTCCATTGCGTATGGGTACAGACATCATTACCCTTGCCGTTGGTGAGCATCGATCCCGGCAACTTAACTACATCCTCATAGGTAGGCGCATCTCCCTGCGAGAATCGCCATTGCCCCGAGAGGTCAATCTTATTATTAAAGCCGACGCCCTGTGCCTGCAAGGAAGTACATGCCATCAAGCCCATTATCAATACAATATTTCTCATTGATGGTTGAATCATTTATTGTTGAGTTATTTCTAATTTCACAAGTTCTTCTCCCTCCTTCGCCACATCTGCTTCGCGAGGGAAATAAACCGGCATATCCTTCTGCAAAGGAAGAATGCGGAGTTCCAGCTTCTGGCAGTCGGCAGGCAGGCGCCACAATCCCATCAGGAACGGGCGACCATTATAGAAATTATCAGCCACCAGTTTGCCATCGGCATAGAGTCGGGCACAATCACCACGATATTGAATTTGCAGGAGTTTTCTGCCCTGCAGCATTTCAGGCGAAAGATTTAGCTGATAAACCGCAGCCTTCTTGAAGTCGGCATCAGACGGTTCCTCTGCCACTTTCTGCACACCCATAGTTATCTTGCGAACGCTCTCTGCTTCCTTGATTTTCTTGAAAGAAGGAGCCAGAGACATCATTGATTTCCCTTCCTTCTGCAGGAACAGATGTTCCGCCGTCTTGGAATCTACAAGATAGATGTTCTTATAAACAGGCTTAGCGATACCCTTCGCCTTCACATTCTTCAGCACCTTTCCATCCACAGCAATCTCAGTAGGAATACCCTTGATCTGTTCCAGATAGATTTTTCCATCCCGCTTGGCAATCAACTGTGCCGTAGCGTATCGGATGCCATCGATATTTACCGGGAAGATGCACATCGCACCGGCAGGAACCGTCATCGGACGCTGAGGGAACTTCACGCCACATACCTCAAACTGCACATTCTTCTTGGCAGACAACTGCTGCAATCGCTCATAGTTATTAATGAAAACAAAACCGCTCTTATCTTTAGACCGAAGCGACCAGCGAAGATGCGAATCATCACCCTTCTCTATATCCTGACGGCATGGGAAGCTAGACTCCATCGGAGCCAATACTTCTGCATAATCATGCATAAAGAGATGCAGTTTGCGGAGCATGAAATAATGAGGATTCTTCTGTCCGAATTCACCCAAGGGCGCCTGGAAATCATACGTCTTTACCGGCATATCATTATAATTGGTAGCCTGAGTGCGCTGGTTTTCATTCAGATAAACCGCACTACCATCGTCCAGATTACCCGGCATCATCGCAGAAGGATTGGTTCCGCCATGATACATATAATATCCCAGCAGATTGCTTCCGCTACCCAACTTGACGATAGCCAGCGAATATGCATCTTCCGGATAAATATACGGACGGCGATGATAGGAAGTCATCATACCTCCACCCAGTTCGCAGGTGAAATAAGGATAGGCTTCATCCCCCTTGTTGATCTTCGCCTCTTGTTTGCCAAGCTGTTCGGTAGCGATTGCCGTACTGCTTCGGAAAGCCTTGAAGTTGAAAGCCTTGTAGTAATTACCAGCAGTTTCCTTCAGGCTGCGCTCCCAGAAACCATCGGCATAGTCGCCATAAAGCGGAAGCATCTCGCCGAAAGGCACAGGCGTTTTCAGTTCAGGCCATCCAGTACGGGTATAGAAAGGCAAATCGAAACCTATCTGCTGGGCTATCTTCTTCAGCGCCATCAGATAACTACCCCTGCCACGATATTCATTATCAAACTGTGCTGCAACTACCGGACCACCATCTTTCCATTGTAACCCCTGCATCTGCGAATAAATCTGACGATAAAGTTCGGTTGTATATTTCAGGAAAGTGGTATTCTCCTCTCTCATCTTGCATCCCTTGGTAAACATCCAGTCTGGTATGCCACCATTGCGAACCTCGCCATGGCAGAAAGGGCCCAGTCGGAGAACCACTGGCATCTCTTCCTGTTTACATACCTCAAGGAAACCACGAAGATTGCGCTGTCCACTCCAGTTGAACACACCTTCTACTTCCTCCACATGGTTCCAGAACACATAGGCAGCAATCATGGTAACGCCACCCTCCTTCATCTTTCTCACTTCCTCTCTCCACTCATTCTGAGGGATTCGGGAATAATGCACCTCACCCATCACCGGCACCACTCGCTTACCATCGAAGATGAGGCTATGCTTATCCCATCGGATGGATTGCTGCGGAATCTGCGCCTGGGCAGCCATCGAGCAAATTGTCAGGAACGACATCGCTGCAAATAATGTTTTAGTCTTCATTTCCATTTATAGTGTTTTTGTTATTTTATAGAGTTTTTGTTATTTTATAGAGTTTTTGTTATTTGTGAGCAAAATTACAAATTTTAAAGCAATATTTACCTATAATTTTGTACAATAAACATAGATATTCTTCTTATTCATTGTTTTTCGTTGTTTTTTCGGTCACAATAGAATCCATACCAATTATTATCAGCAATATTCCTTGCTTATTTTATTGATAACAAAAAACCGTGGATGCATGGAGCATCCACGGTTTTTTGTATTTTTATTCAGATATTCATCTTGTTTTCAAGATATTCATCTCATTCAAGATATTCTCTTTCCTACCTTTGCGGCAACAAAAGCAATCATCAAGCCCAGGCAGGCGGCAATGCTGATGGCTATGCGGAGACCGGTGGCCTCAGCAAGCCATCCGATAACCGGTGGTCCTACCAGAAAACCGAAGAAGCTGATGCTCGAAACGATGGTGATGGCGATGCTAGCCTTGATGGTTCCCAGTTTTCCGGCGATGCTGTAACAGATAGGAACCGATGAAGAGATGCCGAAACCTACCAGCAGGAAGCCCAAAGTGGCAGGAATCAGATAAGGCAAGGCAGCTGCCAGCCACAAACCACCCACAATCAAACCACCACAAACCTTCAATACCTTGGCTGGTCCATATTTCGTAACAAAGCCATCAGCAAGGAATCGACCCAGAGTCATCGCTCCCATACCAGCCACATAGCCCGCACGGATAAAAGCCTCATCGGGTTTTACTACAGATGAGAAATACACACCACTCCAATCGTAAACAGTTCCTTCACAGAACATGCCGGCAAATCCCATCAATCCCAGGAGAAAAAGAATCGGGTCGATGGTCTTGAAAGAGAACTTCGGCACATCCTCCTCTTCTGCCTTCGCCGTAGCATCATCAACAAGAAAACGGAATCCGATGGCGATGATAAGAAGACTCATCGCCAGGATGGCTCCAAAGTGAACCTCTATCGGAAGCAGGGTATTGGCAAAGACGGCTCCGATGATACCGCCCGAGAATCCGCCCAAACTCCACAAGCCATGAAATGAAGACATGATGTTGCGCCCATACATCTTCTCTACCAGGCAAGCCTGGGTATTGGTGGCGATGTTCATCAGATTCGCCATCATTCCGAAAGCCATCAGACTCAATATCAGATTGAAAACCGTAGTGCTGCTTCCTATACAGAAGAGCACCAATGCATAGAGAATTTCAGATAAGGCAAGCATCCTCTTGCTGCCAAACCTGCTCACCAAAACACCCGAGAAAGCCATCATCAGAAGCTGACCGATAGGAATGGCGAAAAGCACCGATCCCAGCTGTCCGTTGCTCAAGTGCAACATCTGCTTTACATCCGGAATGCGGCTTGCCCAACTGGCAAACACCACGCCCGGCACAAAATAATAAGCTGCAACAGCCACTCGCTTACGGGTTAAATCTCCCAAATTGCTCAAACTATTCATATTACTCAAACTTACAGTCATCCTTCTTAATACCTTATTTTATATACCTTAATTTATATGCCTATTTATATACTTATTTATATCTGCGGCTGCAAAATTACAAAAAAATGCAGAAAAACACCGATATTTGAACAAAAAATGTAGCTTTGTTTAAGAAATTAGCCGTAACTTTGCACTTAGAAAAAGAATTAAAAACAAACTAGCAATGAAGAAACAGACAATGATTAGCCTGGCACTCGCCTTGACTTTGGCGATGCCAACCATGCCCACCTTCGCACAGAAGGCGATGAGCAAGAAAGAAATCGCCGAAAAGGAAAAGGCTTTCAAGAACCTTCAGCATCCCTGGAAGGGAAAGAAGGTGGCTTACTTCGGCGATTCCATCACAGATCCAAGAATCAAGGCATCGAAGGTGAAATACTGGGGATTCCTGCAGGATTGGCTCGGCATTACCCCCTACGTTTATGGCGTGAGCGGCAGACAGTGGAACGATATTCCCCGACAGGCTGATCTACTCCAGAAAGAGCATGGTGATGATTTCGATGCCATTCTCATCTTTATGGGTACCAACGATTACAACAACGGTGTGCCTATCGGTGAATGGTATGAGGAGACTTTCGACAGCGTAAGAGTAGCCCTCCACAAGCCTAGCGAAATGGTTCAGCGTCGCCATCGTCATTTTGCCATGGATAAGAACACCTTGAAAGGTCGCATCAACATCGCCATGTCGAAGTTGAAGCAGATGTATCCTACCAAGCAAATTGTGGTGATGACTCCTATCCATCGTGCTTACTTTGGAAGCAGCGACAAGAACATCCAGCCCGACGAGATGTACGAGAATGCCCGTGGCATCTTCTTCGATGAATACGTGAAGGCTATCAAGGAGGCAGGCAATGTATGGGCAGTACCAGTCATCGACCTCAACTCCCTTTCCGGTCTCTTCCCTCTTTACGATGCTGGTGCCCAGATGTTCAACAAGCCAGCCACCGACCGTCTTCATCCTAATGATGCCGGCCACTCCCGTATGGCAAAGACCATCATGCAGCAGCTCTCCGCCCTGCCTTGCGACTTCTAGAGAAGGGGCAGCTGATATAGAAAAGTGTGTTATTTCACCCCTATTTTATATTGAAAAGTGTAGTTTTCCGCAGGAGTTTGCCTATATTTTAGGCAAATTTCTGCGTTTGTTGCCTATGCTTTAGGAAAGTTTTATTTATATTATGCCTATACTTTAGGAAGATTTTCATATCAGTTGCCTATGTTTTAGGAAAATTTCACTATATTTTTACCTATGTTTTAGGAAAGTTTCACTATATTTTTGCCTATGTTTTGGGAAAAAAGAGTAACTTTGCAGCATAACTTAAAGAGAAGAAAACGTTATGATATATAGACAATTAACAGAAGAACTCCAGAAATGGAGTGAAAGAGACAACAGGAAGCCATTGGTTTTACGAGGCGCAAGACAAGTTGGAAAGACAACATTGGTCAATGAATTGGGTAAGAAATACGATGTATATATCAAACTGAATCTAGAACGAAGCTCAGATGCAGAAATCTTTACCAAATCAGACAATGTAAAAGAGATATATCAATACATCTGCCTCAAGAAGAAAATCGAGGTAGATGAACGTAAGCGTACTCTACTTTTTATTGATGAGATACAAAACGAACCAAAAGCAGTTGGTCTGCTGAGATACTTCTATGAAGAGATGCCCTGGTTGCACATCATAGCAGCAGGTTCCAGACTTCAAACCCTCATCAAGCAGCGCATCTCTTTCCCAGTGGGAAGAGTGGATTATCTATCCCTCCGTCCATGCTCCTTCCTGGAATATCTCGATGCTATAGGTGAAGACCAATTGGCACAAATGGTGAAAGAAGTCAGCGTATCACCTTTATATCACGAGATGTTACTGAACCATTTCAACCATTACACCTTGATAGGTGGTATGCCTGAAGCCCTAGTGGAATATGCTAAGACTCATAACCTGACCAAGTTAGCCCCTATCTACCGTTCACTGCTTGATGGCTACAATGAAGATGTAGAAAAATATGCTCGTAATGAAAACCAAGTAAAGGTTATCCGCCATCTGCTTACACATGGCTGGGCAGAGGCAGGACAAACTATTACCTTCGCTCGATTTGGAGGCAGCAACTACACAAGCAAGGAGGTACATGAGGCTTTGGAAGTGATGCAGAAAGCATTCCTGCTCAATTTGGACTATCCCGTCACATCAGTGAAAGCCCCAGCTGTACCAGCCATAGCAAGACAACCCAAGCTAGTATGGGTAGATACGGGCATCATGAATTTCTCCGTTGACATTCAGACAGAATATCTGCAAGGCAATTCCCTCTTGGATGTATGGAAGGGGCATGCTGCGGAACAAATCGTAGCCCAAGAGCTGCGTATTGTTTTGGATCGCAACTTCCGCAACGAGCAATACTTTTGGGTAAGAGACAAAAAGGGATCTTCAGCAGAGGTAGATTTCGTTTGGCAACATCACTCACAGATTCTCCCGATAGAAGTGAAGTCTGGCACAAATGCCCATCTTCGCTCCCTCCACTCCTTCATGTCTCAGCCTGATGCCCCAAGCATTGCCATCCGCATTTGGCCAGGTGAATATAGCATAGACGAAGTGGTATCTCCTACAGGTCATCCCTTCCGCCTCATCAATCTTCCCTTCTATTATGTGGGGATACTGGATAAGATATTGGAAATGGTATAATTTATGCAAAATTGCATATTTGGGTAGCCTTACGCTACCCATCCATATCCTTGCACCGCCATATCCACAAAGTGATTGAACAGCAGATTCGTCTTATCATTGAATGATACTCGGTCGTAACTCATCGGCAAGTCTTCATTGAGCGATGTCTGTATCAAGGCAAACACCTGATGGCGAGGCTGTTCGTCCTTATACCAATCCACCACCATCACCTTCTCCTTCTCTGCCAAGAGTTTCTGATAGAGATTCTTCGAAGCCAATATCACCTTCTGCTCTTCCTCCTTTGTCAACTTGCGGTCAGACCTCAAAAGGTCGAAGATTTCCAGTTCCTCTTCCTCCAATCCCAAGTCTGTGGTGCGACTCTGCTCCTTCTTCAAGTCAGCGATGAGCTGAAGCAGCATATCATAATAATCCTCATTCTCACTACCGCCAGCATTATATCTGTCGATGATATTCTTATATCGCTGAGAGAATGGAATGCGAGTACAATTCTTATTAATCAATTGCTTCAATGTTCGCTCAATAAAAGCACGCAGGTCATCTATCTCCAACGCCTTATAAGGAGTGCTGTTGATTTCCTTGCGCAATGCATCCACATCCAGTTTGCTCAGGTCAATGACCTTGCCTTGATGGATGGTATATTCAGAAGAAGGATGAATATCATCGGCAACCATATCTCCGGATGCATACGCCGACACACTCTGGTCGAGAGCCTCGGCCATTCTCAACTTCGCCTTCCGCAACTTCTCATCATCTATCTGATTGCAAAACAGACCATTGAGATAAGCTATCGGGGCAAACTTCTCGTTATACCAGCCTCGCTCAAAGATCTCTGGCTTGGCGGCATCATAGAGATTCATCAGCAGATTGCTCAATACCTTGAAGCGGTCTTTCCACTCGTCTTTCTCCAAGATGCGATTATATGCCTTGCGGAACATCTCCAGTTGGTCGAGCGTCTCTCCCTTGGCGATGATGTCAGCCAACTTGATGCCAAGTTGCAGCAAGAAAGCCTCGGTATCCACGATACATTGGTCGATGTTGGCTATCAACTGTGTGATGTCCTTGGCTGGATATTCGGTATTGTCGCCTGTAGAGGCATAATCAGACAAAGCTTGCTGCATATACTTGAATACATTCACATAATCCACGATGATACCACACGTCTTGCCGGGATAAACACGATTGGCACGAGCGATGGCTTGCATCAACGTATGTCCCTTCATGGGTTTGTCGAGATAGAGCGTTGAGAGCGATGGCACATCAAAGCCTGTGAGCCACATGGCACAGACGAAGACCAAGCTCAGAGGGTCATCCTTATCCTTGAAGCGGTCTTCGATGTCCTTGCCATCGGGCGTTATCGCCTCCATCTTCTTGCGATGCATAGTGATGTCGAGACCTTGGGCGGCAAACTTCTCCTCCTCGCCATCTTCCTTACTAATCACCACTGCCATCTCTACCTTATTCATATAGTTGAGGCGTTCGGTCAAAGCGACACGCTCATCATGCGTCTTTGCCTCATTGCGCTCCTTTACCAGTTGTTTTTTCTCTTCCGCCCAGTACTTCTGCACCTTGTCATACATCCTTACGACAGTGTATTTATCCACACTCACCACCATACCCTTACCAAAGAATCCACGTCTTGGGAAATGATGGGCGATGTCTCTGGCGATACGGTCCAATCGACCATCTCTCTTAATCACCTCCAAGATGCGAGAGGAAGAGTTCTCCAAGAGTTCCTTTTCTCGGTCGTTAAGATTCTCATCTTCCACGATTTGGTCGATGTCGGTATCCAGCCAGTCATTGGTCAAGCCTACCTCTGGCACTCTTCGGCTATAGAAGAGCGGCACGGTGCTGCCATCCTCGATGGCTTGGGCGAAGTTATATTCCGATACATAATCGCCAAACCATTGGTTGGTGAGTCGCTTGCTGCCCAAGAGTGGCGTTCCAGTAAAGGCGATGTAGTTGGCATTCGGCAAACCGATGTGCATATTCTCGGCTAACTGCTTATACTGGGTGCGATGAGCCTCATCTACCAATACAAAGATGTCGTTGCGAGTGGAGAGCACGGGATATTTCTTGGTCTTATCGTACTGGAATTTATGGATGAGCGTAAACACCAATGGTTTGTTACCAGACAGGAACTCACGGAGCTGGACGGCGTTCTTAGGTTGGCATTCCTCCTTGTCACCCACCACCTCCGTACGAACGAACGTCTTGTGTATCTGTGTATCCAAGTCATCCCTATCCGTGATTATCAAGAAGGTGAAATTGCCATGCAACTTGCGCTTCACCTTTCTCACGAACATCACCATCGAATAGCTCTTGCCCGAACCTTGGGTGTGCCAAAAGACACCGAGCTTACCCTTCAGTTCCTCCCTTCGCTTCACGGTTTCCATCAGATTGTTCACGCCGAGATACTGGTGGTTCTTGGCGATAATTTTTATCCTTTTATTATCAAAGAAAACGAAGTTCTCGATATAATCCAAAAGCCGCTCCTTGCGGAAGAGACCATCTATCAAGGTCTGAATACTCAGTCCATGTTCGGCTATCTCCTCCCTATTCAGTTTCTCCTTTTCGTTATTCACCCTGAGCCATTCGAAGAAGAACTCATAGCCTGCATTCCAAGCACCTATCTTGGTTTGCAAACCATTGCTCAACACGCAGATTTGGTTCATGGCAAAGATGTTCGGGATGTCCTTGCGATAAGATACGAGGTTCTTGTTGTAAGATTCCTCTATCTTGACGGTAGAGTTTTTCAGTTCGATAAACACCACGGGCAGTCCATTCACGAAGAGGAGCACATCGGGACGGCGATAGCGGAAGTGACCTTTGATCCACATCTGGTTGACACAATGAAAGTCGTTACGCTCAGGATGGTCAAAGTCGATGAGTTTCACGATGTCGAAGTCCTCCCGATGCTGATTGCGAGTCTTCACCTTGATGCCATTTCTTATCTGGTTATAAAACTTGTAGTTGGTATCCACCATATCGGTACCCGAATAGTCCTTGCGGAAGTCTTGGAGGATGTTCTTCAAGATTTCATCGTCTATCTGCGGATTCAGACGGCGCAAGGCTGAGAGGAATACTTCGGGCAGAATGCACTCCGAGGCATTGGCACGTCCAGTGGATGCCACCTCGTCTTGGTCTTCCAATTCCGGGCTACACTCTATTCGTTTCCATCCGTATTCCGGCTGCGAAAGTCGATTACAGATGGCTTGCTCTATATTGTCTTCACTGATAAATGACTTCATACGCTTATTCTTGGTTTCTATATGATTATAATGCTAGTTGTTATCTATATTTGCCTGTTGCCATAGTGTAAAGTTTGCGCCCATCAGCTGGATGACGTATGCACAACACGTGTTGGACATATGCCCACTAGCTGATGTGCGAGTGCACAACAGCTGGTGGGCGACCGACGAAGCTATATCTTTCAACGACATAACCTATATCTTCGAAGGACTTTTCCTATATACTTCAAAGACTTTTCCTTAATGCTTCAAGGGTATCAATGCGTTCCTTCGGGATGAGGAATCGATTGCATCGTTATTCTTTCACCTTTACTTCCAACTTGCCTGACATAAGTCGAGGGAGAAGGAGGTCTCGCTGGCGAGCAAGAAGGGAATTCTGCTTAGCCAAACTAAAAATAACCTTCAACATTCTCTCAACTTGTAAATCAAACAACTCTACTATCTTACTAGGTGGAACGACAATTTTGATTCTTTCAACATCAGATCTGCTTAGACCTGGCTGCGCAGCATTTCTATTCAAAATCTGCATTACTGCAAAGAATTCTTTCTGATGAAGAGTAAAGTACAAATAGTTTCTGTACTTTATATTCATGGGAGACAAGAAAAAGACATGCTCATTAATTGAATACTCCGAATAGGGAAACGAATCTCTAAACATAGTTACCTTGCCAATATACGCACCATCTTTATACAACAAGATGTCATTACCAGAGTTTTTTCCTCTTTTCAGACTATCATAGAAATCTTTTGGAACCATCTTTACAGAAGAATAATCAAAAGAAGCAAGCTCCTTTATACATTCTGCACCTAACGAAGGACAACCATCCTTGATTGATCCATCAATTCCACCTTTAGGTCTTTTACCTGTCTCAAGTTCAATTCCCCACTCTCCTAACTTTTCTACTTTCCATCCTTTAGGCAAGCCATTCTCCATTTCCACATTCTCATGTCCTGGGAAGCGGAAGCGGACGAACCATTCTTTATATAGGTTCTCTGCCATTTTCTCCAAAAGGCGAATACGCTTGGTATTGTTCTCTATGAAAGTATCGTAGGTGGAGAGGATGGAGGCTATGCGATGCTGAACATCCGAAGAAGGGAAGTTCCACTTTATAGACATTATGCTCTTAGGACTAACATTTACTTGATTAGCTGCGCCATATGCTCTGCAACAAATCATTTCTTTCATTGCTTGAGTTTGCAAAACATAATATATATACGATAACGATGCATTATTCTTTGGTACTATTTTACCTGCCCTTTGATTCAACAAATAAAGTCGATCACTATAATTGCGGCATGATCTTCCTACAACAGAATTAGGCTGATTCATATGGCTTCCTGTCAATGATAAAAGAACATCCCCTCTATTTACATAGTATTTTTTATTAATTCCAAGAAGCTCTTTTGATACAAACTGCATATTTTCATTAATGACATTCCGACCATTGCTAATGTTTCCAATCTTTATTATAGGAATATCCGCTGTTTCTTTTAAATCTTGAGACTTAAAAGCATATCCAGAAAACACTTCGTAATATTTACCAACTTTTAAATACTCCATACTTACTCCTCCCCAAACAAGTCCTTCATATTCTTCTCTATCTCCTTCTGCAAATCCTCAGCCTCAGCACTGAGCTGAGAGAACTCACCATTCAGAGACAACATTTCCTGACGGAATTCATCTTCAGTCATTCCATCATCCTCTATCACAACACCGACATAGCGACCAGCATTGAGACTCCAATCATTGTCCTCAATGCCATCCTCGCCTTCAATCTTCGCTACTTTGCACAAGCCGATGACATCACGATATTTTCCTTCTGGCCATCTTTCGAGCAGCCAATCCACTTCTTCTTGCTTGCCTTCTGCCTTGTATTCGTTAACCAATGCCCAGAAAGCATCACTATCTCCCTCATAGAGACAAGTGATGATACCTAGGTTCTTGATCTGCTCATCCGAGAACTTGCGGTGTGCTCTATCCACTTGCGTAAAGATATTGCGAGCATCAATGAAGAGAATCTCGTCCTTGTGAGTGCGCTGCTTATTGAAGAACCAAAGAGTGGCTGGCAACGTAACTGTAGAGAACATATTACTTGGCAAGGTAACCATCTGACTGATAATACCATCCTGTATCATCTTCTTGCGGATTTCCAACTCTGAGCCACCCGCATCACTCGCCGAATTAGCCATGACGAGGGCTGCCTTGCCATTCTCATTCAGAGCCGTGGCAAAGTAACCTATCCACAGATAGTTGGCATTTGGCACCGTTTCCTTCTTATCCGAAGCCTTCTTGGTAGATTTGGTCTTGTTGCGTGGCACACCATAGGTATTGAATCGGGCATCATCAGCCACCTTCTCAAACACGACTTCATCCACATTGAAAGGAGGATTAGCCATCACATAGTCAAAATTGCCAAAGGCATTATAAGGATCACTATAGTAAGAATTAGCCTCGGTTATCTCACCTCGCACATTATTGAGCAAGAGGTTCATCTTGGCAAGTTTCACGGTATCTGGCTCTTTCTCCACACCATAACAACGGAAGCTCATCAAATCTTGGTTGCTGGCATTATGGCGATGCATGTAGCGAGCCGCTTGCACAAACATACCACCCGAACCACAAGCTGGGTCCAAGAATTTCTTATCGCCCGTAACAGGACGAAGAACCTCTACCATATACTGCACCACAGAGGGTGGCGTATAGAAGGCTCCTCCACCCTGACCTTCTGCCAAAGCGAAATTACCAAGGAAGTACTCGTAAATCTGACCGAAGATATCGATGCTGATGTCCTCCGGAATGTCCTTGAACACTCTGACGATGCGACTCAGTAACTCCGGTTCTTCCTCTGGCACCAACTGTCCATACACCTCCTTAGGCAAAACGCCTTGCATTCGCAGATTCTCCTGTTCGATAGCCTCCATGGCACGCTTCACCAACAAAGCCTTGTTGGCATCATCTGGCGCATCGTTGATATAATCGAAGTACGCACATTCGGGAAGAAAGAAGCCACACTTCTCCACGGCTACATCCTTGTATGCTCGCTCCATACGAGAGCCTTTATACTTGTTATATTCAGCATCTATCTCAGCCTTATGCTGCTTGAAGAGCACGTCAGCATAACGCAAGAAGATGAGACCGAGGATAGGTTGACCATATTTGTTAGCCGCCAAGTGGGCACCAGCACGCAGCATATCCGCCGAGTGCCAGTGTCTTTTTATAAATATGGTTGACTCCTAAAGTTTCAATTACATGAAAGAATCAT
>OGNL01000023.1_pt1 | contig 85068 bp, 76 predicted proteins | sample 1573471 | NCBI WGS metagenome assembly OGNL01 (sample SAMEA2582001, study PRJEB24529) | metagenome | biome: Human gut stool | place: China | collected 2011 | reverse complement strand
AGACAGAAGCGAAAGCCGCATTCGTGGCAAAGGTCGGTTCTCTTTTCGGTGGTGGTAAGTTGAAAGAGTTTGAACATAGAAATGAAGATTTGCAAAAACGCATACAGGAACTTGAAGAAGAAGCCATACAACGAGAGGAACAACATAGCAAGCAGATACAGGAAATGAAGAATGCTTACGAACGACAATACCGCAAATTGTCGGAATTTACGGATTTTGTCAAACGCTACTTCCCTTATGTGGAAAAGCTGATGCCTACTATCAAGTTTTTGCGTGATACTCTGAATTTTGGCGATGGGCTAATCAAAAAGCTGTGCATGTTCAAGGATGTCACCATTAAAGGCGAACTCTATTCTACAGAGTTCCGACAGCACTTTAAGACTGATGGCTCAGTTTGTTCACTTATAGAAACCTCAGATGGAAAATTTGACCTCAAAATAGATGGCGTTTCACATGTAAGTTGGTTCAGACGCAAGAAATACGAGTTTATGAAAGCATTGGGATTACCGAAACAGGAACAACAGAGTAAAAAACTATAATTCAGGAAAAGCCTTAATAATCATATTTATTAGGCAGATTATTATGACTTTATATTACTTTTGTATCTGAAAGATTGATTTTACTTAGAGATATTTATATTTTGTCTACTTTAAACATAAAAGAAATAACATGAACTATCTTATTGGGAAACAAAAAATATATGAAAGTGCTTTCTATCCTTACGGTGATGGTATAATTACTCTTCCTCATCGTATACGAGCATATATAGATTCAAGTTCTGATGAGTTCAGTCACTTGACTATAGAAAATAAATTATGTGATTTAGGTTTTGCTGTAACAAGAGGTATAAATTTATATACAGAAATTAAGAAGGATATAAGTGAACATGCAAAAGACGTTCAATATCGAAGTTATGAAGATAATATAAAGAGCTCGTTGTTTTCTTATATAGATTATTTGAGAGAAACGGGAACCCTTTTAACAGAAACCCTATTAGAGCAGAAAGATATTGATTTAATGCGGCTTGTAAATCTATTGGTTGAAGAAATTTTACTTCGTTATAACGAGTATCCAGATGTAAATTCTAACGAATATACTGTAATCTTTAGAAGTATTCCATTAGATTATACCGCAATAATAAATCGTTTTAATATAAAGTCCTCAGAAGAAAAACAATCATGTCATAATTATTTATTGACAGCCCAAGAATCAATAAGCAAGGCTGTTATGAACAAGGACTATGTTCTATATCTAAATCGTTGGAAAGAATTGTTACCCAAGTTATCTGGGTATGACCTTTATTTTGCGGATGATTTGGTGTTCCCTGGTGATGAAGAATACGTGTATGCGTATAATGAAAAACAAAAAAACAACCCCGCTAGACAGTTAGTTTTATGTGTTCCTCCTGAGCCATGGAGCGGAAATATCCTCAATTCTAAACTTGTAATCCTTTCTTTAAATCCTGGATATGTAGAGCATCTGAATAAGAATCTGGCAAATATGTTCAAACCTCAGATGGCTGAAGAAATCATGGAGGACAAAAGAAAGGTTTTGTCAATGGAAGGAACTAAATTTGACTATTACGAGCCAACAAGAATATTGGGTGACTATTATTGGAGAAAGAAAATTCTTCCTATAGGAATAGCCGTATATGGAGAGCAGGAAAAGGAAAATATTTTCAATCAAGTTTCCTTATGTCAGTATTTTGCTTACACTTCTCTGGTATCTCCAACTATTAAGAATTTATTTCCATCTCAGAAATTTACAAAAATGGTATTGCTCTATTTGGCAACCTCTGTAAAAGAAGTAAAGTTTCTCGTGATGAGGCACGAAACCCAATGGAAAACATTAATGGGAGAAGGTTTGTGGAATTATTTATATAATAACAATAGACTACTGGTTAGTAAAAATTATGCTAATCAATCCCTTACGGAGAAGAATATCGGCATCGAAAATTATAGGATTATTGTTGAACACTTAAGGAATAATTAAATGAATCACTTAAAAAGATTACAAGATGCTCTTGAACAGTTTGCACCAGCTAATACAGTTAGTGAACTTACAAAGCAATTTGAGGACATTGCCCAAATTGTATTTAATGGACGTTTTGTTGTAAATAGAGAATACGAAATAAAACCAATCAGTATTGAATTCTATTTTCATGATGAAGAGAACAAAAGCATAATCGAACCCCAAATGTACCATGTGGGAGAATATCCTTATTTCCCGATAGGAGCTATTTTTCCAAACAGATCCGGTGTTGATATGACTTTTGAACGTGAAGGCAAATACCGTGCGTCATTCCTTGTTCGGGGATACACTTATAAATCTTTAGTCGATGATAAAGAAGAAGATTTCACAAACAAGGCTTCAAAAAAACTGAAAGAGGGAGAAATAGATAAATTCAAACCACAATATTTATGGGAAGATTTATTTGGTAACGCCTCAATTTTTGGGAAAGGGTTGTCTATTGTCTGGATGGATAATGAAGATTTTAATAAAGTTCGTATTATGTCTTCCGCCAGAATAAATGTAAAAAAAATAAAAGGGGAAGCAACTGACCGTATGTGGCGTTTTACTAATCTTGACGCAGATCAGCAATGAAAATCTTAAAATCAACTATGGATTATGTGTTTTTTTCGGAGAATCTAAAGAGATATTATCCGAAAGTGTACAATGAATTGACTGAAATATTGTCAAAGCATGATGTGCATTACGGCGTATTGAAAGGAACAGCCGATTATTGGTGTAGAGATTATATGCCAGTACAAGTAGATGGTAATTCTTTTGTTCAGTTTAAATATCATCCTGACTATCTGGAAGGACTTCGCGATTATGAAACTTCAACAGAAACTTCTATAGAACTGGCTAAAACGTTACTGCCAAATTCTTCAATTTGTGTTTCTTCTATTGTGGCTGATGGTGGTAATTTTACTTTAACTTCTATAAAAAAGGGTGGAGAATATACACCAATTATTGTAATGACAGAGAAAATATTTATCGAAAATCCTGATATGGATAGAAAATATCTTGTTTCTCAATTAGAAAATTTATTTCCAAATCATAAGCTTTTATTTTTGCCTTGGGATAGAAGTGATGCTTGTGGTCATACAGATGGAATTTTACATGCTGTTGGCTGTAATAAAGTATTAGTGAATCTGAAAGTTTACCCTGATGATATTGCTGCTAAGATGAGAAGTCAATTAGAATCATACTTTAAAGTTATCGATCTAGAACTAAGTTATTATCATAATATGAGTTGGGCGTATATAAATATGATTCATACTCGAAATGTAATAATTATTCCAGGTGTAGGACGCTCTACAGATGAAGAAGCTTTGAAGCACATAAAAAAACTGTTTCCAGAGTATGAGGGTAGAATCTATCAGGTGCAGATGCAATCTATAGTTAAAAGAGGGGGAGGAGCTTTAAATTGCCTTTCATGGTCTTTTACTATATAAGCAAACTGAAATAATGCGCTAAAATAAGTTTCTCATATCTCTATTTTTTTCTAAATTTGCAAAAGGAAAAGAGTTACCTAAAAAGCAATTTAAGGCAAAACGTAGCAATTGGGACAGTTGCCAACTCATTACCCTAAAACGAGGTAATTCTTCTAACTCTTTTGATTTCAAAGAGGTATATTCCTTATACAGATTTACGGAAAATCTGTGGAATAACCTTGTGAAACGGGGGAAATGATGCTAAAAGTCTTGATGTCAAAGTTGATATGATGTAGCATCAATCGGTTATTCTGTGTATGGTTATGTTATCAATAATAGTTTTAAACTCGGCTTCAGGTTAGTTTTTTTATTGCTTGTGTAAGTGGAAAATTAAATTTCATATCCAGTATTTGGACTAACATACACCACACATCTACGGATAGTGACGTGAGAATACAAGAAAGCCAATACCGTACGTCTGTGTGCCGATGATGTGCTAACATGTAAGAAACTCGTTACCTACCACGACAGTTACGCAAAAGCAATGGAAAAATACGGTTTTGCAACGAGGTGTACGTGGCTCAGAAGCACGGCATACGACAACAGCTCAATACTACCGTGATTTCTTGTACTTTGCATCGAAGGGAAACCCATTGGAGAGTGGCTCAAGGAGCAGTTCGACAAGTTGTTTACAACTATACGGAAAAAGCCTTATACAGTTTTAAGACAGAAAAGGAATCAAATATAAGAATTAATTTCCTTAGTCTTAATCGAAAAGGAATAGTCAAAAATTGGTTAGGTTATTTATTATCAGTATCTTTGAGTGTCATCAAGATGAAAGATTATGAAAAAGTTTCTGTTCATATTGTGTTCATTGGTCGTTATCAGTAAGCTTGCCGCACAAAACAGCGATTATACAGACATATCCGCATTGCTGGAAAACAAAATTTGGAAGGTACAAGCTCCCAAAGACAAGCAATATGCCATGGAGATGGAATTTCGTGATGCAGGATGGAAAAAGACTTTTTTATCTGATGAGAAGAAAACAGAAACATTTTATTCTTATTCTTTATGTGGAGATACAATCAAGGTTTTTGAGTCAAGGAAAAAGTATATCATTCAAGAACTGACAGACAGCACTTTGGTTTTCCAATATCTGCCGGATAGCTTGACGATGGGAGTCGGCTCTGTCAAATGTGTAACAGACAACAGTATTGAAGGACAGCGTAAGAACGAAGAACGGCTGGACAGTATCTGGCGTAAAGAGAAAATTTGGAACATGGGTGTTACAATGATAACCGGAGAACCTATTAAAGATTTATCCACGATAGAACCTCCACGATGGGCTGTTTGGGATTATGATCTGACAAAATACTATGTTGCCAAGATGAAATACCCGGAAGAATTGCTGAAAAAGAACAGGGCAGGGTATTCTGTAGTGATGTTTTCCATTGATACTTTGGGATTGCCACGTGCTATCAATATTTTGACAACCAAATATAAAGACTTCGACAAGGAAGTCATTAGATTGACCAAAGAACTTCCACACTGCCTACCATGTCGGGACAAGAACGGGAAGCGTATGGAATGTCTATACACGGTATATGTTCCATTCCTGCCACAACACTATAGAGACAGAGTAAAGAATGACAGTATTTGGGAAGAAGAGCTGAAACATAGCCTTGTGGAATGGGAATCACCATCTCGTTTCCAGGACGGAAATCCCAATACTATACAAAATTATATAGACGAAAGACTTGTGTATGACCCTAGTTTGTTAGGTAATAAAGAACAGACAAGAGGACTGTATAGAGTAAAAATAAATTCGTATGGAGAAGTATCCGAAGTAGTTGTTTTCCGTAGCTGTGGCATACAGGAGTGGGATCTGCAAGTAATGGATATTATCAAAGGTATGCCCAGATGGACACCTGCCATCAGTTATTATGGCAAAAGCAAATTCCGGGAGTCTGAATGGGCTATGAACGTATATTTCAGGAAGACAAAAGGCAAACTGTTTGCCCATACATTTGAGGAAAATCTTGAGACAGGTGTTCCCGTATGCTTCCTGAATGAACGGGGAGATACCATTGTGCCATACGGCAAGTATAATTACTGTCAAATAAATCGCGTCAAAAATTTAGTTTTCGCATACGAAAACAAGCAAGATACCCGGATTGTCTGCTTGAATGGTCAAGGCGAAGAACTGTTCTACGTCTTTCAGTATGACAACGGACCGGATAAACTTCGGGAAGGACTGTTTCGTATAACGGATGGAAACGGACTGATTGGCTTCGCTGATTCTTTAGGGAATATAGTTATAAAGCCCCAATTCAAATTTGCCTTCCCTTTTGAGAATGGCAAGGCAAAGGTTACATTTTCAGGAGAAAGTAAGGTCGTTCCTGATTCTAAAGATGAAAAACATTACTGGGATAGTCCCGACTGGTATTATATAGATACGAATGGCAAAATTTTATAGGGTTTATTGCTAACTTTAGCCCTTACCTCAACTTTTCTTATTTAATGCACCGAATACCATATAGACCTTGATTCTTATAAAATCACATTATGCTGATTTTCTGATTGTCTTCTGAAAATCTGTGCTGCGATGCTGCCTGAAAAGTTGTGCCATACCGAGAACATGGCTCCAGGTACGGCTGCCATAGGAAACAATGCAAAATGGGTGGCAGCAAGTGAAGTTGCCAGACCGGAATTCTGCATACCGACCTCGATGGCTATGGCCGAACGTTTAGACGGTTCGCTTCCGGTTATGGCAGAGAGGCCGTATCCTAAGACTAGTCCGAATACATTATGTAGAATTACCGCTACAGCTACTATCAGGCTGCATGTAAGGATGCTGGTCGCATTGTGTGCTACGATAATGCCGATAATAAAGGCAATGGATAAGGTAGAAATCATCGGTAGCAACGGCACTATCCGTCGGGTAGTCCGCTGGAAGTAATGATTGGCAGCCACTCCCAGTACGATGGGTACTATCACCACTTGCACGATACTTAAGAACATGCCTGTTACGTCTACTTCCACCGATTCACCGGCAAGTAACCATACGAGGGCAGGTGTCATGATGGGAGCCAGCAGGGTAGAAACTCCGGTCATAGCTACACTCAGGGCTACATCACCTTTGGCCAGGTAGCAGATAACGTTGCTGGCCGTACCTCCCGGACAACATCCTACGAGGATTACTCCTAAGGCGAGTTCTTCCGGCAACGACAATAACTTGCAGAGCAGCCACGCCAGCGAGGGCATGATAAGAAACTGTGCCAGTTCGCCGACGAGGATGTCTTTCGGGTGCTGCAAGACCGGCCGGAAGTCGGACGGACGAAGCGTCAGTCCCATGCCGAACATCACCACGCCCAGCATCGGTGTGATGGCCGATGTATCTATCCAGACGAACGAGGAGGGAAGAAAGAGAGCCACGGCCGTCACCAGCACCACCACAAGGGTGATGTGGGTCGCAATCCATGCAGAAATTTGGATGAGTTTATTTTTCATTGTCATTTTTTCAAAATTGTCTGCAAAGCTACAAAATTTCGTGCGAATCCTGGCGGGAATGTGGGCAAACCGTATCAAAAACCTTAAACTGCATGGAGGAACTTATCCCTTCATGTTCAGCAATGACATTTATGTGGACGGACTGGAGAGTGACAGCAAGTATGTTTTCCAGTATGTGAAGAATGTGGAGATTCACAATGCTAAGATTACCACTAAGGATGCTTTCTGGGAAGTGGAGAATGTGACTATCTACGATTCTGAGCTTAACGGCGAATACCTTGGCTGGCACTCCAGAAACCTCCGTCTGGTGAACTCCTTTGGGTAGCCGATATGGATTTCCGTACGGCACCGGCAATTACCGAAGCACTGGCCAGACGTGTAGTGCACGGTATATTCGGGTATGTGCGTGTCCCCGATGAATACTATACGGCAGTAACCCGCTGGCTTGAAAGGCGCCATCACTGGACTTTCCGTAAAGAATGGATGATATACACTTCCGGAGTGGTTCCGGCCCTATCTGCTGTCATAAAGGCTCTGACAGAACCGGGTGACGGGGTGGTTGTGCAGACTCCTGTGTACAATTGCTTCTTCTCATCCATCCGTAACAACGGGTGCCGCGTTGTCACCAATCCTCTGATATACGAGGACGGTACCTACCATATCGACTTTGACGACCTGGAACGTAAAGTGAAAGAACCGGGCGTAAAGTTGTTGCTTTTGTGCAACCCGCATAATCCCGCAGGACGTGTATGGACCCGTGAGGAGCTGTGCCGGATAGGGGAGATTTGCCTGCGGAATAATGTGACCGTTCTATCGGACGAGATACATTGCGAACTTGTTTTCTCCGGGCATACCTATATGCCGTATGCATCTGTCAGTGAGGAACATTCGTGGAATTCGGTTACCTGCGTATTACCCAGTAAATCCTTCAATATTGCAGGGTTGCAGATAGCCAGCATTATTGCCCGCGATGAGGCCGTGCGCCAGCGGATAGACCGCGCCATCAACATCAACGAGGTGTGCGATGTCAATCCTTTCGGGGTTGAGGCTACCATCGCCGCTTATAATGAAGGCGAGGACTGGCTTCTTGAGTTGCTGGACTATCTGAAGGCCAACTATGACTGTCTGTGTGCATTCTTCCGTACCCACCTGCCTGAAATACCCGTGACGAAGCTGGAAGGAACCTATCTGGTGTGGACAGACTGCAGGGCACTGCATCTGCCTTCCGATACCTTGCAGACCCGCCTGTTGGAAACCACCGGACTTTGGCTCAACAGCGGTACCATGTACGGAGCCGAAGGAGAAGGATTCTTGCGCTGGAACATTGCCTGTCCGCGTTCGGTATTACAGGATGCCCTGTCGCGCTTCAAGGGCTTTGTCGATGCCTTAACAACAGAAGGATGACCCGATGAAACGTAACTTACCTGAAACGGACACAAATGGAGCCTTACCGGAGCAATTCAGGGAGCATCCGGCTGCACAAAAGAAAACAGATGTGTTGCTTGACCTTATCCGTGACGGTTGTCCGATGACCTTGCGGCAGCAGCTGTGCCTGACCGTAGAACTCAGCGTTCCGGCTATCATTGCACAGCTGTCTTCCATCATCATGCAGTATATTGATGCAGCCATGGTGGGACGTATCGGTGCGAAGGCATCTGCTTCCATCGGACTGGTATCGACCACTACATGGCTTTTCTGGGGACTCTGCAAGGCTGCTGCTGGTTGTATTGGGTGCAGGTATCAGCTCTTCGCTGCCGGCATGGCTGGGAGGCGATGTTTCCATCCGTCGGGATGCTTCCATTTATTTCTTCATATTTTCCATTTTCCTGCCTGTCCTGCAAATGATTTTTCTGGCAGGCGGTATGCTTCGCTGTAGTGGAAATATGCGTATCCCCAGTCTGTTGGGCGTCATCATGTGCGTGCTGGATGTGGTATTCAACTTTTTTCTGATTTTCCCGACACGCGGATGCGGCCACCACTCTTGTAGGTCAGAGCATCGGAGCCGGACGGAAGAAGCTGACCCGTAGCTTTGCCCATATTACCGTACTGATGGGAATGGCCATCATGGGCGTAATGGGTATCCTTATGTATCTGTTTGCCCCTCAGATTATCGGGATGATGACTCCTGTGGAGGAAATCCGTCAGCTGGGGGTAATGGCTTTTCGCATCGAAGCTTTTGCTGAGCCGATGTTTGCGGCCTCTATTGTTGCATACGGAGTCTTTGTCGGAGCAGCCGATACACTGATACCATGCCTGATAAACTTATTCAGCATCTGGGCTGTACGTCTGACTCTGGCTGCCTGGCTCGCCCCGACACTGGGACTGCAAGGCGTATGGATTGCCATGTGCGTAGAGCTGTGTTTTCGTGGATTTATCTTCCTTGTACGTTTGAAACGTGGACGATGGCTGAAATGTGATAAGACGTAATTGATGAGAATTACCGAACCGGCAACCTAAGTAAACGCCAAGGCTGTGGCATCAGCTCTTAGGTGCCTTTATATCAAAAAAAACACCGATCATCGGAATATGGTAAAGTCGTATCCGGTGGTCGGTTTCATTTCTTGTCTTTTTGTTTGCCTGTTATTCCTGTTCAAAATGGGCAAATGTGAACTATTATTTGTTCAGAATCTGTAGTTGGTTGTCGCCCATCATTCTCAGGCCTTTAATAAAGCATTTAATAATAAATCTCATTTTCGTAGTTGTTTTTATGTTTTACAATACAAAAATACGCATTGTTTATTACATAGTATGTTGTATAGCATAAAATTTTCATGAGAGGCCTTAATACTTGATATATGTCAACCAGATGGCTTTTCAAGTGTCGGTAGAGGTGGATACTCATAATTGTGGATATTGATTAAATGTAAGTATGCGATAACAGCCCCACTGATTTTTATGCAGGCAGCGTCCTGATAGGGAAAAATATGCGCGATTTATTACAAGAAAAATAATTGATCTGTAGTGTTTCCGGAAAAAGCTTCATTGAATTGTGACTCATGAGGAAATGTTATTTATGTTTCCCATACGAGAGCCGTATGTTTTTCATTTGTGAAATGTACGTTTCTCAAGGCGGAAACATACGGTTTCTGTGTGGAAAACATGGAAATTTCAAGCATAAATGAGTATTTATGCTTAGGTGTTTTTAAGTCCACATAAAAAATGGGGGGGGGAAGAAGATAGTTGCCAGAAGCAAAAAAACGGAATTCATACCTCATGGCTGAGCGGTACAGGAAATCAAGATTCTTTTTGGTGGTGACATTTACCGTTACATCCCTGTTATTCTCTACATACAGATAGGGAACGATGGAAGGTTTTCTCGTGTTCAGAAAACATAAGGCTTTCTGCAGGAGGGAGTTTTTCTTTTCTTCCTGCTTCTGATGTCCCGGTTTAATTGAGTAAACATCTGATTTACAGATAGATGTCGTTAGTGGAAGATTAAGCCGTTTAAATGTTATATTTGTTATTGTGAATTTAATGCTTTTAGTGCTATATTTTGTTTATTCTTATACCAGGATTTGATAAAATGTATAATTTTGTAACAAAAAAAATGAGAACGAGTAACATGATGCAGACAAAAAACTGGATGGCACTGGTAGGATTAACTTGTGCCGCATTTATCTTTAACACTTCTGAGTTCATTCCGATAGGACTCTTGACAGATATTGCGAATGACTTTTTGACAACAGAAGCTCAAGCTGGAATGATTATATCAATTTATGCTTTTGTAGTCATGCTGCTTTCGTAACCTCTTATGATTGTAGTATCCCGATTTGAGATGAAAAAGCTCCTCTCCAGTGTAATTTTGAATGATGCTATTCCGGTTGCTTTTTGAGCTTTTTCGTGCTTTCGATGTATCCAAAGTCCCTGTTTTGCTTCCCTCGTATGAAGTTCTTTTTGCTGACTTGGTTGTGAGCAAAGATAGCGATTTTTGTTGGATATTTGATGGGTGGATGAAGGTTTTTTGTGGGTGTACTTTTTGAATCCAGTACAGTGTACAAGGAGTTATCCTCGAAAAAATATAGGATTTCGACAAAAGTATCCTCGAAAAAGTGTGATGGTTGCTGGTTTTTATCCTCGAAAAAGTGTATTTTTGCATAGAGTCAAAAGAATAAAAGAAGAAAAACCATGAAACGGAAGATTATTGGGCAGCTGAAAAGTTGGAAGGAGAATCCTGAAAGCAGGGGAGGTGTCTAGTACATACCCGAACTTTGCTGGAACAATGGAAAACACGGCTGGAAGAATTTTTGGAATTGGAATATCCTATAGAAGAAATGGCTCCGAAGCGGGGAAGAAAAAACATTTTTCCCCCTTTGGTACGTTGGATTCCAAAGGAAATAGTTTGCATGGTTGGGTAGATGTCGCTCTTATGCAATCCTGCTTAACTGATGAAGGCGTTAAGCCTTTTGTCCGTCAGTATGGTATGGTGATTGTTGATGAGTGCCACCATGTTTCTGCAGTCAATTTTGAACAAATATTGAAATCGATACCTGCACGATATGTATATGGACTAACTGCACTCCCATACGGAAGGATGGACATCAGCCCATCATTTTCATGCAGTGTGGACCGATTCGCTATTCAGCAGAAGCCAAGAGCCAACTGGCAAAACAAACGTTCAAGCGATGGTTGATACCTCGGTTTACAGCCTATCGTGACTTGTCGGATAGTTCATCAACCTACGCGCAAATAGTGCAATCACTAGCTACGGACGAAGCCCGAAACGCTCTAATTGTTGAAGATGTATGTAAGACTTTGGCTGTTGGGCGCTCGCCGATTGTGTTGACTACACTAACTTCACATGTAGAGCAACTGAGTCAATTACTTTCTACGTGCTGCAAAAATATCATCACTTTAGTGGGGTCTGAATCCATGAAAGATAAAAGGCAGAAGATGGAACGATTGGCTGAACTTTCTCCTAAAGAACCTCTAGTGGTAGTGGCAACCGGGCGTTATGTTGGAGAAGGGTTTGACTACCCCCGTTTAGATACGTTATTTCTGGTTTCACCTGTTTCATGGAAAGGGATTATAGCTCAATATGCAGGACGTTTACACCGCGAATACCATGGAAAGACTGATGTCCGCATCTATGATTACATTGACATCCGCCTTCCTTTATGCGAACGTATGTACCAACGCAGATTGAAAGGCTATGCCGCTATAGGCTATCAGTTGTTGGAGAACGAGCCATCAGTAACTGAGCAGCATCCTCAAAGTTTATTTTCAGGAAATAACTATCAAGCGTCTTTGGTGGAACATATATCCCAAGCCAAACATTCTGTACTGATTGCTGCCATGAAAAGTGGATTGAAAAAACAGTCTGGTCTTTGGAGGGCATTGAAGGAAGCTATATGCAGAGGAGTACAAGTGGTTGTATTCGTAAAACATAGGAATGAGCAAGTGGAGTGGCTGCAAAGAGAAGGATTTGCTGTTTATGTTTCAGAATCGTTGACTCTTCAATTAGTCGTTATCGACAAAAAGGATATCTGGTATGGGAGTATCAATTTTATCGGGTATGCAACAGAAGAAGATTTTGCAGTACGATTCGCGGATAAACAATTGGTTGCGGAAATGATAGACATGTTGTATGGTGAGTAGTTACTTTTAAAAAACTCGAAAAAGTGTGATTGGGCATTGCATGGCTGATTGTCTTTCTTTATCAACCTATCATATAATAAGCAAATATCGCTCTATTTGTGTGTTTAGGTTTAGTTCTCTTTGTTTCTATATCTTATCAGGCTGTAAAATACCTATGAACTCTCCTATAATTCGGAACTCATCTGCATTTTCTTCTTCAATAATGATAGGGGAGTAGTTAGAATTTTTGGGCTGGAGAACAATCTCTTCATGAGCCCAATTCCCTTCCGCATCAAATGATTTCTTACTGGTATATGTTTTGATAGAATAACTGCCAGTATAGTCAGGATCATAGTAATTATGGTGTTCTGCAAGTACAATTTTCCCTTGTCGGCTGCCTGCTGGATTCGCCCTAAAGACACAATAATCTCCATCGTGAATGAGCGGTTCCATAGAATGTCCTACAGCCTGTACGATAAACATATTCCGGTTAAGTTTTCCCATTCCTTCAACTTTCATCCAACCGGTTTCATCAACTATTTCTCCTTCCCCAAAATATCCACATGCAGCCCGTATGGAATATAAAGGCAGAAAATCAATGTATTTCACTTCGTCATTGACTTCTGGCTCTATTCTCAATTCAGGAACAGACTCATGTTGAGGTTCTAATTGGGCTGCAAGATATTCAGCCAATGCTTTATCACAACAATACACATAACAGCCTTTCATACCTCTTGTAAGTAAAGTACGGTATGTGTTTTTAATAATCTCATCGGCATCTTGCAGAGCTTTACTTTTATTGTGTGTAATGAACGACTTGAACCCTTTAACAGACTGGTCGTTACCAGAACGTTGAGTGACATCAGTAATAATTTGTCCGTTTTCATAACGCATGTCTGGACCAATAATGACTCCTATGTACTCCAGTTCCAATCCTTGGCACGTATGTATGCAACCTATTTCCTCGATAGATTTATCACCTATAATCCATAAATTTTTATCTGTATTCAGATTCCATCGTTTCTTGAAATGAAATTCTGGCAGGACAATGTCATAGTCATTGGGACTTTTCTTACTGTTCCAATCCCAGCAGTATCCAGCTACAACACGTGCTTTGTTGTTGATTTTATTTTTTTCTTTGATAGCCTCAAATAATTGGTTTGGATCTGAGAAAATTTTGAAATCGTAATCTTCAGCAGACAACCGAATATTGGCTGTTTCCTTAATCTGCAAAGTGTTATCGAGCCAACTTAAGTAACCGTCTGAACCATTGCATCGGAATTGAGAACTTAATTTAGCAGTGTGTACAATTGCTCCACACGATTCTGCAAATTTTTGTATGGCAGCTTTGGAGCCTATATCTTTGATATGTACTCTTTGACGGTCATCGACAAAAAATATGGAAAAACGAGCTGCTTGTATAATTTCAAGAATCTGATTTTCGCCTAAATTACTGTAGAGACCACTTTTCATATTCAGCCTGTGGGCTTCATCCACAATTAAAGCTCCAAAAGTTTTCTGTGGGGTATCTATAAAACTACCGCTACCTACAAACAAGTTGTTAATGTAGCTTTTTTTTAAGCTCCCTGATAATTTAGCTGTATATACATCACGTGGTGCTGCATTTTTAGATACATATTGAGCTACAACACCTTCTTTAGTCAATTCAACTAATAGATTTACGGCGACAACGCTTTTCCCTGTGCCAGGTCCACCCTCTACAATAAAAACATGTTTGGGTCCTTTTGCGGCTTCTCTTGCCAAATTTAACGCAGTTTCGTATACAACCTTTTGATCATCCAATAATACAAACTCTCTATTTCCATGTAACATGGAGTTTAGAGCGTCAGCCAGTTGCTTGGAAGGCCGTAGTTTACCCTTATCGATGAGATATATAATATCCTCTTTAGAACCGTACTTGATATATTTCTTAATAAAATCTTGTAGTTTTCCTGCATCTGACTTTAAAAATAAAGGTGCTTTCGCTATGTACTCAGCATAGCATTCATTAGAGATGATATGATCTTCCTGATAGTTATGTAAGAAAGCGCAGGGCATGAGTTGTATACTTTGTTCGCGTACGGTCTCATTATAGTTTTGAAGCATATAAGCATACGACCAGGCCTGATAGGAAGGATGTGCCGTTTCACTTTCACCGTGTTGAAAATGAGTTTGTATGATACCAGATTTTTTGGACAGTTTTGCTTGTTCCCATTGTTTCAGTTCAATAATGACAATATTGGAACGCTGATTAGTATCAACTCCAGAAATAATGAAATCAATACGTTTGGACGTAAGGGGTATTTGATACTCGATGGCTATTGTTGAAGCATCCGGAATATCTGGTGTATTGATTACTTTATACATGTGCATCATGGAATTTTTCCATGATAGCTTTTCATTGGGAGAAGTATGTCTTCCTAAATGAAGCAAGAAAGCGTGATCAATATCGTCCGCAATAGTTCCATTGAAAACGTCATTGATGAATCCTTTTTTACTGGCGTGATATACAATCATAATTCAGTGTATTTCTTAGCGTTACCTTTGGATTTGTCAACAGGATATTTTTCAGCGTTTTTAGCTAATTTTGACAAGATGATTTCTTTGATATCTAATTTGTATTTATCAGCAATAAGAAATGCATAATTCATAATATCGGCTAATTCTTCTTTAATTTTATCAACGTTTACCTCTTCTGGCTGTTTCCATAAAAACGCTTCGTTTAATTCTGAAGCTTCAATAGACAAAGCCAGTGCCAAATCTTTTCCGTTGTGGAACTGATCCCAGTCTCTATCTTTAGTAAACTGGACAATTTGTTCCATTATTTTTTTTATATCAGAACTTTGTGATGACATTACTCTTTCCTTTTTTTTGTATACTAAAAATACTAAGAGTAGTAGGAATTTGATATTCTAAATTCTACTACATTATCATTTACCCACACAAATGATATTTTATCATCTTAATATGTTGATAATCAATATATAACTTTTAAACATTCTTTTATCGGGGACAAACTGGGGACAAAATTTTGCAGACCAAAAGAAATAAAAATCATAAAGTCCATTCCGAAAAATCAAGTTGCAATGTGTTGAGTCACAATTTGTCCCTCGTCTTCTTATTACATGTCCCTCGTTTGTCCCTTTGAATAGGAGTTAATTTCGTTGCTGTTTTGTAGAACACTTAATATCTCAATATACAAGTTTAGTTTGGTTTTTGTATATCTAATCAAGTTCTAAACTAAACGTTTACTACCTTAATTCCTAAACTTCGTGATTATTTTTCTTTTCGCCAGCAAGTTTTAAAAAAAATCCATTATAGGAATGAGATTCATAGTTGTAGTATTCCCTTTGTACTCTTTACAAGACACCCTCTTTTTCACATCACTTTCGGGTTGGTTGAATAAGAATTGTGTCGCGAAGGTATATGTCCTGTCTTGCTTCCTTGCAAGGTCGAGCCTATTGGTTCCAGCCAAAATCTCCACACTCGGTTTTCAACTGAGGTAGTATTTTGCCTATGAAACCTTGCATGAAGAGCCATAACACCTTGTAATGCGACATAATTTTAATTAACCCCGAAAGTAGCTGATGCTAACAAAGGGAAAAGTAAAAACTTAAATCAGAAGCGATTATGGCAAATTATGCAACGAACATTTTCTACGCAAGTACGGAGAACGAGAAAGACCTTGATAAGATTGCGAAATTTTTGGAAGACACCTTTTGCGATTGTTATCTTGATAGGTCTGACGATTATATAGGTGGGGAATTTTCCTCAAAGTGGGATTATCCCGAAAAAGAGATAAACGAAATGATTTCTCTTTTGGAGAGCAAAGACAAGATTTATATCCGAGTGCTGACACACGAGCTGTGCAACGAGTATGTGAACTTTCAGGTATTCTCAAACGGAGAATGGTCTTATAGATAACTTTTAAACACAAGCGTACTATGTATTACGACGACGAACAGGTAACAGACATTATCGGCTGTCCTTGTACTTTACTGACACCCTACAAAGGTTATACAGAGGGCGAAGTGGTTGGTGATTATGGCTATGAAATAGTGGTAAGACTCAACATTGGTAAAGAAATAGTGAAATACCGGGACGAAGTGTTAATCTATGACTAATGGAGGATTGACTTATGATGACACCGATAGCGACAAGATTTGTGGATTGGGATATTCCCGAACTTTCAACCCTGCAAGACAGCAAGGTATATCAGTTGAGACAACAACTCAATGAGGGCATTCCTATGTGCCGACAGCAAAAGAATTGGCTGACAAACAACGTGAACAGTAATACCTATTTCAAGAGGTCAGTTCCACTTATGGGCTACCGCTTTGACTTTTCGGATGTGCTGAAGCGTTTCTTTGTCAAACAATATGAGCATATTGCAGAATACTATGCTGTTGATAAAACCTCATTGAGGGCATTTCTTTGTGGCAGTATTGATGAAATCATTGAAATAACCGATTAGCTCCAAATATTATGTTGTACGATTATAGACAAGAAAGCAAAACGCCAATGCTTCTGACTTTGGAGAATGGCAATACCATTGAGGGCGAATTTATAGACCTACGTATAGATTCCAACACATTGCCCAAAGGGAAAGTATGGTATCACATTCGGCATACGGACGATGATTGGACGGAACCTGCCTCATTGAAGAACGGTTGCGTGGTGGTCAATTTCTGTGGTACTTTCATTTGCGACCCCATCGATGACTTCCCTTGTGGACAGGAACTGGAGATAGCCGGCTGGTCATATCTGGAATGATGACAGGTTTCAAGTGAAATGGCAGCACGGAGAATGTTTCTCTATGTTGCCTTTTTCGTCATTGACTGAAATGCCATAGATGGCGAGGTTCTTTTATAATCAGGGCTTGCCAAGCAAGCCTAACTACCTTTTTTATTTTTCTCGAAACCCAAACTGGGCAGCAATGTTCCTTTTATAGATATTGATATTCCATACTACGCCAATGGCGACCAAGGCTGCTCCGTTTTACGGTAGTTGAACTTCCGCCTTTATTTTCTTTTCTGTAGCATCCTTATCTTGTCGGCAGTTTAAGTGTAAAACGACTATTCTGATGCAGTTTTTCGTTGTTAGTCAAGTCGGTCTATTTTTCGGAACAGGACTCTCCACGGCAGAATGCTCTTGGTTGGATTGCAGTCTTTGTGTAAGGCGTTGTTGGGCATCCATGTTTGGCGGTCATACTTGTTCCTCTCTGATCATACATCTTCTTTTGGCCTTACTGTCGAGCGTCCCTTCAATTTTGCATTTGCGGACGGGGGCTGTCCTACTTGCGAAGCCTTGCTTGTTTGTTTTCATCAATCCGTTTCACAATCGCTTTTGGTCGTGTTATCACACATTTTTCCGTTGCAAGGTTAGTATGCAGCCGGGTACGGCTAAAGAGCCTTGGTCAATGGCGTATCCTCACAAATCTTCCTTTATCGAGCCTGAGGTTTTGACGGTTTGCGCTGACAAAAATAAAGCGTATTTGATTGCTATCCTTGCCGCAACCCTACACTGCACTCACTTATGTTGGCAGCGTAAAAATAATTTTAATAACAACTTAAAGCATTGTAATATGAAACAGATTGAGAACAATTTCGCAGTATCAGGATTCGTAGGTAAGGACGCAGAAATCCGTCAGTTCGCAAACGCAAGCGTGGCACGCTTCTCATTGGCAGTAAGCCGTCAGGAGAAGAATGGAGAGGAAACAAAACGTGTGTCCGCTTTCATCAACGTGGAAGCCTGGCGCAACAACGCCAACACAGATTCGCTCAACCATATAACCAAGGGCGTTCTGCTGACCGTGGATGGCTACTTCAAACCCGAAGAGTGGATCGACAAAGACGGCGTAAAACATAGTCGCATCGTCATGGTCGCCAACAAGTTCTATCTAACGCCTGATAAGGAGGTAACTCCGGCAGAGCCTGAGAAGAAAACGAAAAAAGGCAAGAAGTAATTCCTGTCTTGCCTTAAAGAACAAAGCGGCTTCGGTCGCTTTTGTTTTTGCTCTTAGATTTGCCTGTTATATTCTAATGGTTGCGCCCTTATACTTTTTAACCCTTCCCGTAAGCGGCTTCTTCTATTCTTCCTGAAGAGACTTGTTCGGTTTTGCAATGTTACACGTTGCTCCTCTCTCGCAAGACTCTCCGTCGGAAACGCCCGATACAAAAAGATTTGCCAACCTCTCCAAGACTTCGTTTTATTCCGGTAGTCAAAACATTCTGTTATTTATCGGGCTTGCAGAAGAAACTCGTTTACTGCCCGCCCTTTGCTTGGGTTGGTATTTTTCGACAAGAGGGAGAATTAAATACTGACTTTTACGTCCCTCGCTATGCCAGGCAGGAACGACTGTCATAGGCTGCTTTCTGTTGGTTGAATCTTACCTGTCCCGCTGATAGTCGCTTTTACTCCAGCTTCCGAATATCACTTTCAAGATTTTGATGAACACCCACAATCCCAATACTGTAATGATTACGTCTCCCATATCACTGATTTATTTCTGATTACTACTTGTAAAGATACGAAAAAATCGCAATACGAACGAATGTATAATGTTAAATATCAATTGGATGAAGCATTTTTTTGAGTGGATGTGTGGTTGTTCTTGATCTATGCAATTCCGAAAAGTTCTATCTCGAAGATGAGTGTTGAGCCACCGGGTATGCTGGGTTGTGAGAACTTGCCATATCCCATTTCGGCAGGGATGTAAATCTCCCATTTGTCCCCGATACACATCTGTTGCATTGCGATAATCCAACCCTCTATCAGTTCGTTCAAACGGAATGCTATTGGTGTTCCACCACGACTGCTGTCGAACTTTTTTCCGTTTATAGTCCACCCTGTGTAGTGTGCGGTAACGATACTGCGGGGCGTAGGGTGCCTACCGTCGTTCTTTCCCTCGCTGATGACCTTGTAATAGATTCCTTTCGGGAGAGGCTTCACTCCTTCTTCCTTTGCTTTTGTCTCCAGCCAATCTTTGTTGGCTTGTATATATTCTTTCTTATTCATTTACCTACTTACAATACTCAATAGTTGTATGCTACAGAACTCTCGTTGAGCCCTAAAAGCATTTTAATGGCTTTTCTGACAATAGAGCCTTACTGATCAATTCTTTTGCTTCTTGTTCTTTTTGAGCAATTTTCGTCTCGTCCCATCTTTCTCCTTTCTTAATAGTATTCATCATTGATTTTAATTTGAGACTATAGGTTTTCATAGCCTTAGCGTCACCAAAGTTTTCATATTTTGCTCCCGGGAGATTATTGGTAAATTTTGAATTCATACCTCTACTGACAAGACACAGATTTCCAAAACTATGTAGGTGGTTAAAATCCATTGGATCTTTATCCGTTGGATGTTGTGGGTAGAAATGTTCTACAGAAGTTCTGTACGAAAACTCAAAATCTGTATCCTTTGTCTCTTTCAATAACAGGTAATCGTAAAAGTTAAATACAAAATTCTCCACATGTTCTCCTTTTTGTGGATACTCGTCTATATTGATATTTGACCATAGGATATCTTTACCATGATTTACACTCTTTCCATTATTCTCGAATATAATAGTCTCAAATGGAACCTTATTTTCAGGGATTGCTAGGTATCTATCTAACATATATGCTTTTGACAAATTCCATAAATATTCCGCATATTCAGTGGCATTTGTATTCCTATGATTATAGACATAGTATAAGCTGGCATTCATCCAATGCTTATATATCTGCGTCGGTGCTGACACATGAAACATCGATAGGAGCATAATTATATTACGGTTTTGTCCAGATCCATCATCTTCGTATTCTGTTTGTGAGAAGGTGTCTTTGTAATAATATTTATCTTTATCTGCTTTTTGAGGTAATAATTTCTTCAGACTCCATTTATCTTGTTTTCTTTTAATGATGTATTTATCAAAGAGAAGACGTAAATCAAGGAGTTTCATAATAAATTCTATGCTGAAGCTAGCAGCATCTTTTTCACTTTTGATTACGCTTTTGAAAATCTTTGTCAACCTTTTGTCATCCAATACAACTTCATTATTGTCAGGACGGATTATTTTTAGAACATGAAGCAGGAAGTTGGAAAAAGTAATCAATGAATGGTAAGTTTCTGATTGGTCTTTGTCGGTACCTTCTTCCCATGGCTTTCTATAAGGTGTGTTGTTAGCAGCATCTAAGAATAACCGCTCTAAAGAATGATTTTTTTCTTCATCACCAAGATCGGAATTTTTATTGTATAATGCAGCTAAATCATTGAATGAAATTTTAATATTTTCAGTGCCATAGTTGTCAAATATTTGTTCTCTTACGTCTTTTGAGAAATTTAGCTGAACATATCTATCCATATTTGAACAGGCTTCCCAAATCAGATTAAAAGCAGCCATGGCAGACTGATTTTCCTTAATTGGAGACATAAGATGTGCTTTCACAATTTCGTGTTGTTCAAGTTGCTCTCCCCTGGAGTTCATTATCTCGAAATAGTGATTAAGGTTTGTGTCTTTCGGAACACTTATCTGAAGAATGATTACCTTATTAAGTAGATAATCAATAAAAGTAGAAACGGAAATCTCTTTATCCTGACAAATCTTATCAATTATACTCCACGCTTTGTTATACACAGCCATAATATTAGTATTAACAACTCCATGATTAATAGTTTCAGGATTGTTGTACAATGCAAATAACGTGAGGTTTGATTTTTCTCTATGATCAAAAGAGAGATTTACCTTAGAATACCATGATAAGTCATATTTTAAATAATTGTGTTTAAGCGCACATAGGAGAATTGTTATGGTTGTTGTTCTCTGTTGTCCATCAATTGTCTCGAAATACAAACTATTGTCCTTATGCCTTGGAAATACAATAAGATTTCCTATGTAATAGTTATTTGTAGGAGAATCTTTCGCATAGTCAGCTATATCCTGAATGAGTTGGGTTGTTTCGCCCAGTCCCCAGGCATAGTTTCTTTGATAAATAGGTATGCGGTAATCATTACTGCTAAGCAATTCTTTTATTGTAAGTTCTTGTATATCGTTCATAATAATCAGAAATAGAGTTGTTTGATTTGAGAGTCCGCATTTGAAGCTAATGATATAGCTTGTGGGACCATGAGATTAATAATGTCATACGGAGATTGAGCATCACGAATAGTTTTAAACATGATTCCGCTAGTAGCACTATTATCTATAGTTGGGAGCTGAACACTGTAATGTATCAGGCGAATTTGATATGCATATCTAAAGATTTTTCTCACTACCTTATTTATTTCAGCGAAGCCAAATCTATCAACATAATAAATCAAGAGGCAATTAAACAACTGCCGGACATAAGTATCACCAGTACGATTCCTATTCGAATAATTGTTTAACATTCGAATTATTTTATATGCTGATTTCTCATCTTCTGTTGAGTCATAAATTCTGTATTCATTTTCGTCTGTGATTTTGTTGTACAAGGCATCATAATAACGAATCATATCAAAAAATCGGCTTCCGTTAATACATATTTGATCTATCTGGAAAGGGAACTCCATTTTTGATTGGTCGATGTTTCTAGATGGTTCATTAGCATAAAACGATGAGAAGAAATGACATATAATTTGCTGCATATAAAAAGGATACCGTTTGTCCTCTAAGGATATACCCTTAAAAGCATCAATATTGTCTTTCGTAAAATCTTTTCCACTGTTATTTTTGGCCCATCTTTTGACTCTATATAAAGTCAAAAATAATTCGACTAATCTTTGTGAATCAAGATCCTGCCATTTTGTGATGTTGTCGCTGTCCTTCTCAGAGAGAGTTTTGATTTCTCTGAGATGAAAAGCTTTCAATAGATCATGTGGTTCCAAATCTTTTCCTCTTGCATTTTGTGAGTCAAAGAATTGGAAAGCTTCAGAAATTTCGGGTAGGCGAACTACAACAAACTGACATTTGTTTAAGAGAAAATCTAAAAAGTTATCATCCAAATCATCCAATCTATCTTCAATGGCTGTAAGGTTTTCCCTTACATGTCCAATTGAATGCTCGTTTGTAAATACAGTACGTTTCCAAAATGTTTTAATTCTATCTTGTACTTCCTGATAAGGATTTTTGGCCCTTATTTCTTTTTTGTTGAAAAGTTCGTACAAAAGCAAAGAAAGAGTGACTATACGTTGTTGACCATCCACTATATTGTTCTCATGAAGAACAAGAGTTCCAAGTCTATACTCTTCACTATCCTTGAAATACAAAAGATCATTGATTAATTGGTTGACATTCTTTACACTCCATTTATAAGGACGCTGATATTCTGGAATAATGAAGTTATTGAAAGGTAATTCTTTAATTTTCAGAATGCCGTAAGTGAGTTTTTCTACTAGCATGCTATCGGCTGGCGGAAGAATCTCCTGATTTTCCATTTGATGCATTATGATTTTTGCGTCTCCATTCTCTTCTGACAAAGGAGATAGCACAGGGTCAAATATTTTAGATATTTTCTCAAAGCATTTGATGATATCGTCTGCAGACTGAATAGAAATATTGATTCTACACCGGCCTTGATTACGATTACCCCATCTATGCCAACTTAGTTCTTGATGCTGATAAGATTCTTCAACTAACTCTCTCCAAATAGTATTATATTCATAACCGCTAAATTTTCCTTCAAGGTGCAATTCAACGTATCCTTGATAGTATTCGTAATGTATATCGATATCGTGGAGAATAGTCTCCAATTGGATAAAACGATTGTTGTGATAATGATTTGTTTCCGTCTTGTAGCATCTTCCAGGAAAGTAATTCTTTAGCTTGGGCTCAACTTCCTTTTTTAAGCTATCGGTAATTTTCAAGTAGTTCATAATTGTTGATATATTCTGAAACCATCCTGTAAGTTTATGCACAGTGATAATGATTAAGATTATTCCTCTTTTTGCTTCCTTTTTCCCAGCGGTCCGCTAAACTTGCCACGATTGAGTGAAACGCCGTATTTATTGAGAATGCGGAATACCGAACTGCGACTATTGAATCCGCTCACTTTCCAGATGTCATCAATGGAATGACCGTTGTTGTACATCGCCACGATTGTTTTTTCCCGTTCAGCCTTACTGATGTTTTTCTCTTTGGTCGGCTGGTTGATATACTGTGTCAGCTGGATGATGTGTGCTGAAGCTTTGCGTAGTGCAGCACATTCTTCTGGCAAAGAACCGAATATCTCCAATACATCAGAAACTTTGGTTTCCGGGAACATATTGCCACGGCTGTCAATTTTGTCGTGAATGGAGATAATCCGAACGACCTTTACACGGCAGAACTCGATGAATGCCGCCAATTCACGAGAACCGCGCAGGGCATTGCTGAATTTAGAGACTACCAGTTCGTCTCCACGTTCCAAATTTGCCATAAGTTGTTTCCACTTTGGACGCAGTTTCTCATGTTCATTCTCTTCTTCCACCACTTGTACACACCCGTACTGCTCCATCCATTCTTTGTCAGTGTCTAAGGCGTCGTAACCGGCTGTCTTGAATATGTAACCTACTTTTGCCATATCAGTGTTCAATGCTAAAAAAATATCATTTGCAAAGGTACAAAGTTTAATCCGAATAGAATCATACTTAGAAAAATTATTTGCAATAATTATACTCTGTATTTGCACTTGTTTCGCTCTTGTTTATTCTGCATATTATACTTGCGAGTATGAAAAATAAAGTGTATTAAAGTTTGATTATTAAGTATTATTATACAGGTTTTTATACTTAACTTTGTGCTCATAAAATCACTAAAAATAGTATGTGTAGAGGCTTATCAAAGGATAAATTAGAAAAAGGAATTGCTGTTTTTTGCATTAAATCATACTCAAAAAAGTATGTTATTTTTGCCAAATGCATTGCCGCATGTGCTGTCATATTAACATTGGCATCATGCAAAGATAGTACGTGTGATAGTATGTTTCATACAAGTGAAAATGCTGTCAATGCTTGCCGCGTTTATTTGTCCGAAATACGCAGTATGGAAGCTCTTCCTACAAACCTCTTGATAGAGGCTATCAATGATTGGCAAGTTCTTAAGGATTCAGTTTTCATCTTTATGGCAAAAGATACAGCTAACTGCATCCACTCCAGTAATGAAAATTCCATACAGTTGTTATGTGACTCCTTGCAGACAGAGTTTATACGTTTAGCAAATTCTACTCCCAAAACATTCAAGGATGTATTGTCAATCAAGGAACAGATTTCTCCTTACCGACAGGATGCTGAACTGCTACAGAATTTAGCGATGACTGTACCATTCTTTGATTCATTGGATATGATACAGCCTTGTCAAGGAACAGCTGAGAATATCGAATCTGCTTACAAGACTTTTCTTTCCGATACATTCAAGTCCGAAATACATAGCAAGGAAGCACTTCTTGCTTTTATTAAGGAAGAAGACAGATTGTTCCGATCCTTTCTTGTTCATCTGCCTGAACTTGCAGATGCCGACCTTTCTGCCATTACGCATGGAACAGAGAAATGTTGTATTTCTGTATTCCAATCAGCAGACAGTGGCAAACTGTCTTACCAGGATGCTCTGATATATTTATCCAGACGTACTAACCGAAGAATAGTTCTCAATGCTTTGACTTGTATAGAGGACATCAATCAAGGCAAAGTCAAGACGAATACGCAAGCACGTGCGTATGTGTGGATGCTATTGCAACCTTATATCTCATTGGACGGCTTTGGTATGACAATGTTGTCCGATAAGGAAAGGGAAGCATTATACGATGTAGCAGAACAAATGCCGGCTACGATAACCAAACTCAATAGGATTATAGGCATAGATTATAACCAATGGGAATCATTGCCGGGACTGCTTGTAAAGGTCATACTTACTTCTATCTGATAAACAAGAAAGAAACAAATAAACTTCAACGATATGCTACAACTGTTTTACGATGACTTTCTCTCATTTGTACCGCTCCAACTTCCTCAATTGTTGGATGTAACCACTATGGAGCAACCACAATTCTATGACGATTATGTCTTGCTATCTTTTCCTCTCGCGGAACAGTATGATTTGGAAGAGATAATGGACATTCTGGAGGATGATATGGAACTGATAATCCTCTATCATCATATCCCATCAGGATCCACTTCATTCGGTTGCAGTACTTGCGCCTATTCCAATCCTGCATTCGGGCAGATGTTTAAGATGAATGCCAGGATAACCGAAACCGGCAAGGTTGACCGTATAGATGTGACCATCTATGATTCCTTGGAGTTTATGTGTTCCGATATCTGCATTGATCTGAAACTCCACGAACAAAGAGGTTACTTCAAATATCGCAAAAGGAAGGAGGAACTGCTTGCTGAGTTTATATGAGACAGACTATTTACCTGCAAATGCTTTACCTGATTAATATGCACCGGAGTTGGGTTGTGGTGGACGATAGTCGCAGTTTTGCGCCACGCATTGTTTTCAAACAGGGAAAGCCAACCTCATGTGTATTCCGTATCGTTTGTTTACGAGCTATCTACAAGCATAATGGTTATGAGCGTGGTACGAAATGGTGCATATCCGAATACGAACTGGATAAAGCATTGGCAATATATCGCAAAAAGAATCCGGAGGTAAGGGCTCGGCTAAAAAAAGGAGCGTCATATCTTGAAGCCCAAGATGCAGAAGCATTGGTAGAAATCGCTACATACGGCTTGGTCAAACTGGAGCTGTCTGATTTGCCGTTATTCAAGCAATACTGATAACACAATACCTACTCATTATGATTTGGATTATTATTGAAATGCTTTTTCCGGCACTGCTCATTGCATTGCCATTATTACTGTATAGAAGTAACCGTCCATTTATGGAAAAGTTCTGTTTAAAAATGGTCGCAAGCGAAAATGCACGAAGACTATATGTGCGCTGTATGCTGATACTGATTCTTTTATACCACTATGTATATGCAGGCGGACACTTTGGAGAATGGGGCATTGTTGTATCTACCATTATTTGTGCCATTCTGTTTTCGTTTAAACGAACCGATAAATGGCTCTGCAGACTTCATGAAGAACGGAAAATCTTCTTTCTGACATTTCTGCTTGCATTGACAAGCGGTGCGGTGCCCCATCTGCTTACTACAGCAGTTGTGCTTGCTTTTCTCCTCTTGGCTTCCATGTTCTATCCTTCTCGTAATGTACTATCGAAATGGAAAAATGAAGAAGTCAGAAAACAATGGGAAAAGAACCTTGGAGCATTGTCCGAATTCTATTATTGACATCATCACGCAACTCTGCCACGAATAAGTGGATAGTGGCAGTTTTATCAAATCCATTGATAGTTAAACTAAAAATTTATAGTAATGACAAAAGAAAAGAATAGATGCACCAATCAGATACTGGTTAATATGGAACTCTTCGATTATCTCAAAGAGAAAGTGGGGGAACGGAAGACAAAAACAGGAGCTTATCATGACCTGTTGGATAAGTGTGTGACAGGATTTGTCGCTCCCTTTTTGAAGAATCATGAATATGTATTGCAGGCTGACCAATGTCATGTGACTATCTCCGACCTTGCCGTGGAATGGCATTGGCACAGAGCTACGGTCAGAACATTTCTTGAAAAATTGGAGGAAATGGGATATATACATCGTACAAGATTTGCAAAGAGCGTAGTCATTACAATGACATTTGCACCGATAGCCAATGGTGAAAGCACAGCCTTTTATAATGGTCAAGTTGAATCTAGCCCTGTCGATGAATTTGATACTGCTTTATCTGAATGGATAACCGGCAATTTGTCGGATTCACAGATGGGTGATATTTGTGTACAATACTATGATAAACGGATGGAGCCAAAAACAGATTCATCGGACATTGATTTAATGATTGAGCAAGCGAGAATACACTTAGCCGATTGCAATAAGCTTACTCAAGAACTTGTCGAGCGTATAGCTGTTGCCGGATTGAAACGAGCCATAAGAAGTTCACGCTTTGAAAGCCCATCGGATTTTATAAATTTCTTCGAGCGCAAATTGGGTGGAGAATGGTCTTCGCTATTGGAGGCAGCAAGGATTACTTCCAAGATGATTTTACTTGGCGAAGACGAGGTCGATGACGATGGCTCTGGTAAAAAGCAGATATTACTCACGCTCCGTAAACCGTTCAAGGCTTTGTGGGCGAAGTATCAGGAGCGTGAACCTTCCCTTTTGTAGGTTCTATAACCTATGTTGTGAATCTGAATCCATTGTATAACCACGGACAAGCCGTGATGCCCTACGTTTGTAGGCTTGCCATTCTAAGCGTGCAGCGGTGCTTGCACGTTAACCAAACAGAGGGAAGTAAGGGTAGCCTAATACCCCAATAGCATAAAGCTATCGGGAGAGGTGCCCGGACAAGCAGCAAGCTGGGGCAGAAAAATGTCCGGAAAATGAAAAGAGAATATGGCTAATGCAAAGCAGGTAATGGATTTCCGACCATCAAAAGGCATAACTACAGCCCAAAGTAACGAACACCAACGAAGGTGGACGGAAAAAGGCTGGGACCGTGCCGTATCGGTCGGAAACTATGATCCGACAAGAGAACATTTGAATTTTGAGATAAGGGCAGGCAAGATCTTCCCGATAGACAAAACACGGAGCATCCCGGAAAGGATGGCTGATAATTTGTCGGCAAGAGGAATCAAAGATCCGAATGGAGATTTGATAGAACCGCGTTTCCGCACGGTAGTCAATTTTATTTTTGGGGGCTCACGTGAACGTATGCACGAAATAGCTTTCGGAAAACAGGATGTGAATTTTGACAAGGGAGCTGATAACTCCCACATCGAGAGGAACAAAGATATTGAAGAATGGGCGAAGGATGTTTATTCATTTGTTTGTGACAAATATGGAGAAGAGAATATTGTCGCCTTCATTGTACACATGGATGAACTTAATCCTCATGTGCATTGTACCTTGTTGCCAATTCGAGACGGCAAGTTTGCATACAAACAGATATTCGCAGGAAAGGACAAATACGAGTTCAGTGCACGAATAAAGGAGTTGCATAGCGACTTTGCAGAAGTGAACAAGCGTTGGGGAATGTCGCGTGGTAACAGCATATCCGCGACCGGAGCAAAACATCGTACTACCGAAGAATATCGCAGAAATCTTTCGGAAGAATGCACCAATATTGAAGAGCAGGTTGTCCGACATAAAAAAACTTTGTCGGACCTTAAATTAGAAATCAGTCTGGCAGAGCGTCGGGTGAAAGGCTTAACTTCTATGGTTGACAACCTCAGAAAGGCAAAAGCGGAAAAGGAAGCTCAACTGTCGGCACTGGAACGTATTCTTCAAAACCATCAGGGAGATACAGCTGCGATTATATCCGAGAGGGAACGGTTGGAAAAAGAACTGGCTTCTATCCAAGCAAAACTGGCAGACAAGCAGGATAAGCTGCGGATGGCTGACCGACAACTTGAAACCCTTAAAAAAGATATGGATGCCATTGGCGAGCGTACTGAGGAACTGAAAGGTGAAGCCTATAGGTACAGCCGTGAAATCCATTCCAACGTGGATGTTTTACTCAAAGATGTGATGTTGGAAACATTGGTCGATGAACACTCCGCAAGAGTGTCAGGTATGAACTATTCGGAACAAGCAGCCTTTGACGGTTCGTTGTTGCAAAGTCTGACAGAACAAGGAACAGATGTTATGTTTTGTGCTACGCTTTTGTTTCTCGGTATGGTCAATGATGCGACTACTTTTGCCGAAACGCATGGCGGTGGTGGAAATTCCAGTGACCTCAAATGGGGACGGAATGATGATGAAGATAACCGAGCTTGGGCAAGGCGATGTATGATGATGGCAAGCAAGATGATGCGTCCGGCTTCCGGTAAAAGGCAGAAACGATAATTGGCAGGAAGTAGTTTCCTGCATTGGATGTGATACCTAAAAATGATAGAATAAGAATGAAAAAGAAAATAGTATTTGTCATGGCAGTGGCAGTAATGTACTGTACCTCCCAAGCGAATGCGAATGTACAACCTGTTTCACAAGATAGTGTACATTGTGAATCCTATAGAGACAGAGAGTTGATGTTTCAATCCGTAGAACCGGTTTATCATAAGGGAGTGTTGGTAACATCGCCTTGGAATGGTAACTGGTTTGTCAGCCTGCAAGGTGGTGCAAGTGCTTTCATCGGCAGACCGATTGGCTGTGCCGATTTGTTCGACAGGGTAAAACCAACATTATACATATCTGTGGGCAAATGGTTCACGCCACAGATTGGGGCAAGAATCGGTTATGACGGTTGGCGGTTCAAAGACTGCAACCTTGCTACCAATGACTATCATCATTTTCATGCCGACCTGATGTATAATGTTCTTGGTGGATTGTATTCAAAGAAAGAAAATCCTCGTTGGGGTATCATTCCATACATCGGTTTTGGAATGATGTATAATCCTCAGAACGACCAGAAACCATTTGCCATTTCGTATGGCGTACAAGGGCAATACCGCATCTGCAAACGGCTGGCGGCATTACTAGAGATTGGTAATGTTTCCACTTTTCAGAACTTTGACGGATATGGGAAAGCCAACTGCTTTGGGGACAATATGCTCTCCATTTCAGCCGGACTGTCTTTTACAATAGGTAAGGTCGGATGGAAACGACCTGTGGATGCGACTTCTTATATTCGGCAAAACGAGAGGTTAGTGAAATATGTTTCGGAGTTGTCGGAAAGCAATCGCAGGTACATTGGGCAACACGATAAAGATATGCGTACATTGAATGAGCTGAAGAAAATTTTGGAGATTGAAGGATTGCTTGAAAAGTACAGCCGGCTGTTTGATGACCGTGAAGATTTAAGTAGTGGTTATCCTAAAAATGATTATAGCGGACTGAACTCGCTCAGGGCAAGGTTAAAGAACAGGCGTTGGGATGGCAAGTCGCCATTGGCCAATGACAGCCTTGCGGTTTGTTCCTGGACTGCCAAAACGAATGTAGATGATAGTGGAAATTCAAATGAAGTCCAATCGGACAATCCTGCCAATGCTCAGGGATTGGCGAATATGGGTGGAGACAGCATCACCACTTGTAACCATTCGGATTATCTTTCCATTATGAGTTCCGGCAACGGGTGCATCGGTTCTCCCGTTTATTTCTTTTTTGAACTCGGTACAGCGAAGTTGACAGACAAATCACAGTTGGTCAATCTTGATGAATTGGCACGTGTCGCAAAGAAATACGTATTGTCGGTTACTGTTGTAGGTGCGGCTGATGCTGCCACAGGGACTGCCGATATAAACGACAGATTAAGCGTATCAAGAGCCGATTATATTGCCACCGAATTGGTAAAACGGGGACTGAAAGTTGATGTGATTTCCAAGGTTGGCAAAGGAGGAATCTCAGATTACAATCCTACCGAAGCCAATCGGCATACCAAGGTGATGCTCTATATGAAATAGATTGTTTGCAGTTGTTTTGAGATTAAACATTGGGAGAGCCTGTTCGTGATGGGTCGGCTCTCCTTGCTTTATTTTTATTATTTGAAGTCGTTTATGATTCAAGTGTCTTGGCAAATTTTTGCAACTCCTTATAAATCTCATCACGAACTCTTCTGAACTCTGTTAATATCTCTTCAGTAGAACCAGTGAAAGCATCCGGATCGTCAAAACCGATATGAAGCCGATTGGCAACACTACTATTAAATACAGGGCAGTTTTCTCGTGCCCCTCCGCATACGGTTATCACATAATTCCAAGTTTGATTCAGATATTGGTCAACTGATTTTGGATAATGCTGGCTGATGTCAATACCTATTTCGCTCATAACTTGAATTGCCAAAGGATGAACCTCTGTGGCAGGACGCACTCCCGCAGAATGGACTTCAATAGAGGGGCATAAGTATTTCAAGATGCCATGTGCCATCTGACTGCGGCATCTGTTTCCTGTGCAAAGTATGAGTATTCTCATTGTTGCTGATTGTGATTTAATGGATGAAACGGACAGCGATGACCGATACATTGATTGTTTTGACTTGACCTGCTACAGATAATGGAATCCGTTTCCATTGAAATCCCATATAATTCTGCCACATACTTGACAGTAGACAGAATCGCCAAATAGGAATTTCTTTTGCAGCAACGTGGACCGCCAATTTCTCCGATACTTAACAAAGACTTGCCTGTCATCATATTGGCTTGCCCCCACGGTTCATTGCTCAATGGTGTCGCTCCGGAAATGATGGATATGAACATTCCGCTGCTTATAGCGGCTCCGCAACTTCCCCAAAAACCGCAAGCTCCTCCCGGAACTTTGCGTCCTCTTGCCGCCATCTCTTTCAATGCCGGCAATAAATCAACTTTTCCTCCTGCGTTATGATAAGCGGTCAGTAAGGCAGTCCCTACAAGCGTATGGTGTTCCGGCCCATGCGTGTGGCAAAACGGCATATCCATCATCCTCTCTAAAATCTCTATTGGGTTGCGTGACGTTTCCCTCATGCAATATCCTATAACAGAATCCATCCCCTTGGTATGGCACTCGTCACAGATATAGTGACCATTCACACAGCGAGTTTTGCTCATTTCCTGTCGATGACAAAACTCGCACTCCATAGGTACTTCGTTTTCCAGATATTCCAATGGAGCCTTGCATATCAAGCATTCTTCTTTCATATATATGTTTATATCTCTATTCTTAAACTCCTTTATTTATGGTATTTCAATAAACTTTTCCGGATTGAAAGTCAGATGTTCGTTATGGAACACATAACCCAACTGATTTGTGACGCACTTGGTGTTACCTATGATTCTGTCAATATTCCGATGCGAATGTCCGTAAATCCAGTATTCAATTGGACTAGCTGCAATGAAATCGCCAAGTTCAACAGTAAATGCTCCATTATATATGCTTCCTTTGAACTCTGGCGAAAGCATCTCAAATGAAGGAACGTGATGACTGGCAACTAAAATATGCTGAGCTGAGCTGTTGCTGACGCTTTCTTTCAAGAATTGTACGCATCTATTATGTTCTTCATTAAACCGAAGCCATGTCAGAGGATTATTTCCATTTGATTTTATACGTCTAAAATCTGAAATAGCCAATTCTGTTTGAAAGGCATCCTGTTGCTTGATATGAGACCACAATGTGGTGGCAATTAGTTCTGTATCATTTGACAGTTTAACAACCTTGTTGTAATAACACAAAACATTAGTCCGTATTTCCATGCTCCATCCGTTGTACAAATTATCTATTTCGTACATCTTGTAGAACTCGTGATTACCTGGTATGACAACAACCATTTCGTAATTATCCGCAGCCCAATCCCAAAAAGGATGCTTGCTGTAATTCTCATCCCCGATATAACCAATATCTCCAGCCAACACCAACACATCGCCATTCACTTGTAAAGGATGGTGTTTTATGAAACTTCCATTTTCGGCAAACTCCAAATGTAAATCAGAAGCATATTGAATTTTAATCATGGATCAAAAAGCTTTGTTCTAATTGTCCCAATACTTGTTCTCCGGTAATATTATGCAAACCGGCGGATTTGAAGAAGTCACTATTGGGTAATTCTGACTTTACCACTTCGCAAAAACGTTTGACATCGTCAAGCAAAGTCTGTGGAACTTCAAATCTATCGGCAGGCGCAAGCATTGCAGCTAATCTGAAAACATCTTTCTTGTGTTTAGCTATATGTTTGCTGTCCTCCTGTTCTCCTTTTGCTTTTCGGTCACTCATTTCTAAAAATGCTTTACACTTCAAACATATAAGGCTTTCTATGTTGGCTATATGAACTCCGTCTTGCAACAAACTATGCGTAATGGTGAAATGATAATAGTCATCATCCATGAGTATGGCCGATAAACTTGATAAATCATCTGTAACAGGTATCGGGGTAATATGAGCGTCCTCAGGGAAATTCAACAGTCCGAGATTCCTGGAAAATAACTCTACTTGATAAGGGAAGTCTGTATTGGTTGGTTTCATAAAACGATAATACTCATGGAGACTGGTTGTATCATCATTTGTACCTTTGTTTCGTTGTTCATACCCAGCTGTCTTTACGAATTCCCAAAAGTGTGATACGAAATCAGACGAAAGGGCTTCTACGACAAGAATTATATCTATGTCTTTTGTCGCACGTGGAGTCTGTGCATAATTCTCTTCGTGAATCTCACAAGCGGTTCCACCGATAATCACATAGGCGTTTTCAAAATTCTTGAAAAACTCCTTGAATTTGTCTATACCTCTTACCATTTTATGTCATTGATTAAGTTTTCCAATTCTATTTGTATTCTCTCGTCATCGTTGTTTTTTAAAGATAGGTAAAGCGAAAGTTTGTCCACATAATGACCTTTTGTCAAGAAAAATGGTGAATATCGCCATATTTCTATCTTGTTTTCACCAAAATGATTATTGGTTGTAATATTCTTCTTTTTCAAATCTTCTCTTGTCAAAGCATAGCAGTGCGATTTTTCACAGTTGATCATCGTGTATTCTGATAAGGCATTGATGCCTGATTCCATTGCCGGTTCTATGGTATCATCCGTATATACCACTTTTTCTACAGGAGAATTGAATAATGGAAAAGCGGCTTCCCACAACTCTTTGTTGGAATAAAAGAACCTGATTTCCTTGGTCTTTTTACCTTCCAAGGTTATTAAACTATTTTCCTTTAACCATCGGAGTGCTCTATTGACTGTTGCATAGGAAACGTCAAATAATGCCTCTATATCTAGAGATTCCATTCTATCTAAAGAACTTACTTGTATATGATATAGAAGGATACATTGAGCTAAGGCCGGCATAGTTTCCTTAATGTCAGCATTTATTGTTTTCGTTTTTTTTAGGTCTATCAATAAGGAAGGAATAAACATTTGTTTTTGTGGAATGATAAAGTTTATCCTTTGTTCAATAAATCTTTTGACATTATAAGGTATAACCTTTTCTATAACCAAAACGGCAAGACACCCGGATTTGTTTTCTAATAAGGTCAATGCTTTTTTCGTTCGTACAGGAGTATGTTGATTGTCATCAGATGCGAATGCGAAAATGATTTCTTTTCCAAACAATATTCCTTTATATAAAGTATAGCATTGTGTAATGGACATAGGAATAACTCCCGATAAATCTTTGTCTATTGGGACGAGACACACATCTTCATTTGACATAAAATGAATGTACTCACTTGTATTGTTTATAAAATCTTTATTATTGCACATAATCACATCTGTATGATTTTGTGCAAAGATAATGATTTTATTCTATATGACAATGGTATAGGAAAAGAATCTTAGGCTTATAGGTCAAATATTAAGGAATATCTTTTTATTCTTTTTCAAATTCCCCTTATACACGTTTGATACTCATTACATCTTGAGAACTCCTCGGCTCACTTGTCGGCTCTATTTTTCTTTGCAAAGGTACTGCGGCGAGGGAACTCCAAGCACCGTTCCACCGGTCGGCTTCACTAATGCCTTATGGACTTGAAGACAGCTTTCCACAATTTCCGGCAGGCGTAAATTGGGTATTTCATCAACTCCTATGGCATTTACTTGTCTTATTCCTCTGTTTCCTCAGTCTCTTGATAGCACGTAAAATTCAGATCCCGACAAGAAAGCCGATAAAGGTTTCAAAATAAGGGAAAAGAAAAACAAAAGTTCAACGATTAAAACAGACAGATTATGCACAGCAAGATTTTTCAAATCACAGAGGAGAAACCCTTAAAGGACAACATCCTGAACGACTGCACCCTTGAACAAGGAGACGGACACTATTATGACTATTGTTCGGAGATTGACGAGGAAGAGCGTAAATCACACATTGATAATCTGATAAACAACATTCTGCCCAAAGGTATGTTTGAGCTTGTTTCAGATGATACAATCTGTTACAATGGCGGTGCGGACAAATGGAAAGAGGAATTTGTGGCAACCTTGCAAGAAAAGACGAAAGCCGTTACCACAGAAAACTGCACTCTTTGGATTGGCGAGGTGTACCAACTTGAAAAGTACCTCAAAAATCTGCTTGATACCGCCTATCAGTTCTATATGGACGAGCAGTGTATCAACGGAGCTGCCGAACAATCTTACGAGTTTCTGCGAGTGGTAAGCCAATTAGAGCCTGGAACATTGCTGTATATCGGTGGAGTGATTGACTATCATTTCTAATGTTATGAGAACACGAAAAATGACTAAAGAACAGGGAGAACGTTGTAATATCAGCCGATTCCCCAACTTCCATAACACAGGCAGTGTCAAAGGAATGAAGCGATTGTATTATGGTAAACAGGCATTGTTGGTAAGGTGCGGAACATACATCTACAATGTTTCAAGTGAGCCAAGTATTTATTATCAAGCAAAATAACAGACGATATGAAAGGAACAGAACAATTCAAGCAGACCATAAAGGCATATTTGGACGAGAGAGCCAAGACGGATGAACTCTTTGCGGTGTTGTATGCCAAAGAGAACAAGAATTTGGACGATTGCATCACATTTGTACTCAACCAAGCAATGGCTATATGCAAAGAGGGCGGTTGTGGAATGACCGACAATGAGGTTTATTCTCTCTGTACCCACTATTATGATGAAGACAATATAGAGGTGGGTAAAGCCGTCAACTGCGGTGTGATAGTCAACCATAGGGTAGAACTTACTCCAGAAGAGCAAGCCGAAGCGAGGGAAAAGGCACTTAAAGCCTATCAAGACGAGGAACTGCGGAAGATACAACAGCGTAACAGCAGACCCAAGCCAACCACGAAAGCAACGAAACAAGAAGTTACCCAACCATCACTATTTGATTTAGGACTATGAGAGCCAAGACGAGATTACAGCACAAGGTAGTAACCGCCAATGAGCGATTACTGCCACTGACCGAGAAGCAGGAGTTATGGGCATTTCGCCATTGCTTAAATCATTATGCGTTCCGTACCAAAAGTGGTATGACCACCTGTATGGATTGCGGACACCAATGGAGCGAGACCAGAGAAAAGACCTGCCGTTGCCCTCACTGCGATACAAAGTTGGAGATACACAACACCTTACAGCGTAAGTATAAAGACAAATCCTATTACTCCATACTGACAACCCAAGACGGCTTACAGGTGCAGAGGGTGTTTCTTTTGACGGCTCATTATTGCAAGGGCAAGAAAGCCGATTTTTACTCTATGGAGGTAGTCCGTTATTGGATTGATGATAACGGCAAGACAGAAGTAACGGCATTAAGGCGTACACTCGGCTACTATATAGACAGCTTTGTCTTTGACAATCATATAGAACTGCGAAATGACAACTATGTTTATAGGCGGATTGCTGATTGCAAGGTTTATCCTTATTATTCTGCCACAACCAAATTAAGACGCAACGGACTTAGAGGTTCTTTGTTGGAGATTGAGCCAACGAAGCTGATTGAAGCCTTGTTGCAGGACAGCAGAGCCGAAACGATGTTCAAGGCAGGGAGAAAGGTGGATTTGAACTATTTTCTGCAACACCCTATGTATATTGATTTGTATTGGAACACTTATAAGATAGTGATGCGCAACAATTATCACATATCCGATATTTCTCTTTGGGTGGATTACATCCGCTTGCTTGAAAGGTGTGGCAAGGATATTCGCAATGCCCATTATGTCTGCCCATTGGATTTGAAAGCCGAGCACGACCGCTATCAAGATAGGGTAAGGGTTATCCAAGAGCGAGAGAAACGTGAAGCCGAGCAGAAAAAGGCGCAGGAGAATGAGGAGAAGTTCAGAGAGTTGAAAGGCAAATTCTTTGGATTGTCATTCACTGACGGACTGATTGAGGTCAGCGTGTTGGAGAGCGTGGATGATTATTACAAAGAGGGAAATGCTTTACATCATTGTGTGGGACAATGCGAATACTACCTCAAACCCAAGTCTTTGGTTTTCTCTGCACGGATAGATGACAAACGCATTGAGACTGTTGAACTGTCGCTTGAAAATTTCAAAGTCCTGCAATCAAGAGGGCTTTGCAACCAAAACACAGAATACCACGACCGCATCATACAACTTGTACAGAAAAACGCATGGCAAATCCGTAAGTGTATGACAGCATAATCTGTTTTGTTCTTTTCGTCAGCCACTTGTTACGATATATAATGTAGCAGGTGGCTTTTATGTATCCGGCAACGGCAATCTGCCGTTGCGATGTACTGTTTTAGCTTTTGCGGTTTGCCAGAACAGAGGATGAATGATTTACTGCCTTCATCTTTTTAGCTCTTATCAATGAGTGTCGTGCTTACGTGGTTTCACAAAAGCACGATACCCGTTTTTATGAATTGCCTAAACAGCGTTGGTAGCTTCCTTTTATATTTTAACCTTTATATTTTGCCCAAGCCATCTTCTTCTTATAGGTATAACTGCCGTGGCTTATCTTCCGTCCACACCGCTCTTGGTTTTATCAGATGCAAAGGTCTGCTGTCGTGCTTGATTCTCCGGCTTGAAGTGCATTCCCTGCAAATTCTTCCTTTCCGTGAAAGAGTAATTGGCCGGGAAAGCCGTCGCATGAAGCTGTACCGACAGCCGTTTACCGCATCCATAAAATTCCAAGGCGGTTCAGACGGGAAAGAACCGACCAGAGGGAAAAGAAAAAAATGTTCAACATCAAAATTCATTAGAAATGGAGTACAACAATCAATTATCGGAGAACGACAAACGCTTTGCGGACGAGTTCTCAAACTATGTGAACGGAAAAATGGCTTCACCCCGAAAGGTAGGCAAGGTATTGGCGGATGACCATCGCTATTTGGTAAACGAAAAAGCCAAGCTAATGTTCTACTTTATGGAGCAGTTGGCGGAGAACTGGCACAAGGGAAGATATGACCAACGTAATGAATGGGCGTGCCGTCTGGCAGCGGAAGCCATAGACCATTTGTCAGAGAACGACCTCTATTATTTGCCCGAAGAGTATTACGAAAACCATAAACAATAACGATTATGAAAGCACTTCAAATCGCCATCCCAAGATGGAACATAACAGAGTTGAACGGTTACGAGCCGATAACCACCTTTTGGCAGGACTTCTCCATTGCCGATAAATTCGGAGACAAAGCCATAGCCGACACATACAGCCGAGCCAAGTCTGAATGGAAAGACAACTACAAGTATTGGACGGAACTCTGCCTTGTACTCAATCACAAGATATGGCAGTGGCACGAGAGAGACAACCAAAGAGCCATTCTCTATGACAAGCTATGGAGAGAAGCGGACGAAATGACCTCCGAATGGTCGGACGAGAAGCAGGAGTATTATTTTCAAGTAACGGATTAAGCCACGTGTGGGGAAATGTAAAAAGTTTCCCCACTTCAAAACCCTCACAAGATGACTACCGAAGAACAGATACAGAGAATAACCGACATTGCCCAAGAAAAAGGCTGGAGCGTGAACGTTGAAGACAAAAACGAGACAAGAGTATTGTTTGAGTTTCAACGCTATACCAAGTACGGACAGGATTTTCTCTTCAATGCCGATATGCAGGGCGAGGATATTGATTCCCTCATAGCCAGTGTAAAAGAGTATTACGAGGGTTTTGACCCCGATTATGAAGCCTATTTGTGGATAGGCGATGACGGACACGGCAAGAATGGCGCACCTTATCACATCAAGGATATTGTAGCGGATATGGAAGATGCCGAAGAACAAATATATGAATTGCTACAAGCATTTGAAATGGAATTTCTTTAATACACATAATTATGACTTTATCGGACAAATCATATTACAGAAGACTTTGCAGGAATATCCTTGCAGACCGCTTTAATTGGCGGAAATACTGCACACCGAGCCTTTATTTTGGCAGGGAAATATGTGTAACACCGCTTCATTGTTCCTACGGACAAATCGGCTACACCATCAATTTTCCCTATACCAATGCACCGGAAGTGGAGTATGATTGGGAAATGAACAAACTTACGATTGATGATGAAAATTGGCAAGAACTCATCGCAACATGGGAGTAAACTCAATCAGCCGCAGGGAGGATAACTCCCCACGGCTGAACAGGCAGACACCCAATTATAGTCAACGGTGCATACCACCGCTATATTCCACTTCTTCCTTCTGATACTGTTCCATCTGACTTAACTCCGAATGGACAGATTGTAGGTTGGATTCGAGTGAATTGTCGTGATTGTAGGGGAAACTATGGTTGACGGCAAGTCCGGCATTGGTCGCCGTGCCCACATCAAGCGTATCGGTCTCTCTATTATATCCGGCATAAAGAATGTTTCCGCTCGGCATTTCAAAGGCAGGTATTCGCTGTTTCGTTATAGTTTTGAACTGTTCTGCCACCATATCCTTTGCCACCTCTTTAATGTCATAGCTTGCCAGACGAGTTCCATTTCTGCTAATATGGTCCTGGATTTCCTGCTCCGAATATTTCAGCATCACTTCGTATGTTCCGCCCACGCTGTTGTTATAGACCACGGCAAAATCTTTGTCTTCAATCAACAAATCATCACCCTTGTTCTGGAGAGGAGAGGCAAAGGTATATTGCTCATTAATGCCGTTCCCGTCATAGTATTCTTTGGCAGCTTGGAGCAATCCTTCATAATTGCCCTTGTCCCGAAATTCGTCAAGCCGTGAAGTGTCATCGGTTGATTGCAGATAGGCAACGGAAGAATAGAAAATCTTTTCGCCGGATGCAGCTTGTTCAACTTTCACTGCCTGCTTGTTGTCCTGCTCTTCCTTTTTCTCCTTTTCCAATTCTTCCGCAATCTTATCCACGTTTTGCGTAACCAACGAAGTCGCCTTTTTTACATCCAAGAGCGTGGTCTTGATAAATTGCGGAGACTCTTTCAGTTGCCCCAGCCATGATTTCAGATAGGCGCAGCTCTCTTCTTTCAGAGCCTTGCTCATACCATAACGCTGTGCCACCAATGCGCTGCCTAATTCAGCCACTAATTCCTCACGGGCATATTCGTCCGAACCGAAAGCTGTGGGCTTGATACGGTCAAGCTGCCCCTCGATACCGGTGCTGTGGGTCATCTCATGCCAAAGCGTGCCGTAGTATGATTCCCCGTCCTTGAACTGTGCCTTTTCAGGAACCACTATTTCGTTTTTAGTAATGGAGAAGTAGGCCTTGTCCTGGTGCATCGGCTTGATGGGACAAATCCAGCGGTTATCACGGATCATCATATCCATCGGTTCAAAAGACATCTTCTCGCTTTCGTCCAATTTTACGGCATCCTCATTCGCCAGCTTGTTCCAAAGCTCCGGACGGGCTTCCTGAAGATTGGTCTGGGACACGTTAAAAACCCGAAAAACCTGCAACTTCGGATATACGTTGTACATCTTCTTCTCTTCATCGGAGAGCCTTTTGTAATCGTCATACTTGACTTTCTCCTTGGTCTCCTTATGGATGCAGGTAAAGGTGGTAAGCATGACCGGGAACGATTTTTCACCACGATTGACGACAACCCTCGGCAGTTCCACACCTTCTTTAGCCTGCTTTTCAGTCGGCTTGTTCAACCGCTGCACACAGTCAAAGGTGCAGAAACGAGGAATCTTATATCCGTTCTTCTCGCAGTGGAGAAGTAACATCAGTGCGTTCATCCCATTGTACTCACGCCCGGACAGGTTCTTTGGCCACCCCAAACTGTCTTCGGTAATCCACGGCTTCGACCAATCCTTGCTGATGGTCTCGATGCGCTCGATCATTTATGTCTGACATAGAATTATGTTGGGCATTAGTCTAAACAATTAATAATCAATCGTTCTTTGACATTTTGCACAACATAATTCTATCTTTGGAGGAATTAGAGGCTATCTAAGAATGTAATTAACTCCTTATCCTCAGACCATTTTCGTGATGGTGTATCGGAAACGGACTGCTCACATTTTTTGAGAACTTCTAATTTCCTTTCCATGCTAATTTCGGCGTAGATGTTTGTTGTATCAATCGAGCTATGTCCCATCCAATTTCTAACCATATCAATATCCGCTCCAGAATTAAGTAGATGAGTGGCGGTTGTATGGCGTATAACGTGAGGAGATGGGCGTTTATTAGCAAGAGAGGGATGATTTAAGATTACATCTTGTGAGTATTTCTTTATCATTTCATAAATACAGAATCGGCTCATAGGCTGATTGTATCGGTTAAGGAAAAGGTAATCGTCAGGCAACTTGTTGTCTATAAATTGTTTGAGTAAATCCCAGAAATCCTCCCATAAAGGACATATTCTCTCTTTACGCCCCTTGCCATGTAATGTCACCATTGGCATTCCACGTTTTGAAGGCATCGCAACATCCTTCACTTTAACACCAATAACTTCAGACACTCGGGCGCCAGTATTATACATGAATAGGATAATGACATGATCTCGACTTCTTATCCCTTGATATTTGCATGTTTTCAATGGTGCATCAGCCAAGGCTTCGATCTCAGATTTGTCCATATAGGTTATCATGCGTTTTTCCGTTTTCTTTGAAGGGATAAGAGTGACATGGTGACACCAATCTATATGTTCAGGAGATTTCCACGCCAGAAACTTTGCGAAAGCCTTTATTGCAGCTAAACGATTGTTTCTTGAAGATACGGAAACTTTTCTCTCAATTTCCAGATAATCAAGAAATTTCGTAATAACGTCAGTCGTAATATCCGAGATTTTGAGATTGTCTATTGCAATACTTATTAATGTAGAGACATACGATACCAACATACGGAATGTATCACGATAACTCATCTGAGTGTTACGACTAAGGTTTCGAGTGACAATTAAGTACTCTATGAGGAATGGTCTTAGCCAATAGCCAAGATATTCTGTTTCAGTAATTCTTCTGTTCTTCATTGTTCGTGTTTTTATAAGCATAAAACAATTTGTTTGCTTCCTGCAACAAAGTTGGCGTCTTTGTTAGATAGACGGAAGTGAAGGACACGTTAAGATGTCCCAAATAGATAGACAACTTCGGCAGTAAATCCTGTACGTTCTTTCCTGATTTATACCAGTTAGTAAGGACGTCGACCGCAAAAGTATGGCGAAGATCATGTATTCTAGGCTGATGACGTCCTCTATCAGGGAAATAAAGACCTGCATTCTTACGAATGGTCGCAAATATCTGATGTAAAGATACAAAATTAACAGGTTTCCCCTTCTGATTAATGAAAACATATGCATCCTCTACCATTGGGGACATTTGAGTACTTCGCCATTGTAATATCTCTTGCATCAATTTTGATATTTGTTCGTTGAAAGTAACCAAGCGAGACTTGTAGAACTTACTACAATGTATATGCACGTACATATTATCCATATCAATATCCTTTATTTTTAAGGATAAGGTCTCACTTATTCTGAGTCCAAGCATATACGTGATCATCAAGATATATCGTATACATATTGGCTCATTAACAAATGATCTATATTTGCGATATGTAAGCGCACAATCAAACAGTCTCTTCAGTTCGTCATCCGTATATATGTAAGCGGGATAATACTCTGGAGCTTTAGGCAGAAAAACGGGAATAGGTATGTTTTGAATGAGTCCTCTAGAAAAAGCCCACTCAAAAAGTTTTTTCAGAATGCAGTGCTGAGAATGCCAATATCTGGTGATGACATTTCCTTTTCTGTAAAGGAAGGCATTACAATCGCTTTCCGTTATTGAAGTTAATTCTGTTGTTTCTCCAATGAACTTAGCAAATAATCTCAAAGAGTAAGTTGTACTCTGATCCTTACGACCAATAGACCTACGAAACTTGATAAATGACTCAACAGTTTCTTTTATACTCATAGAAGCTCCCCCCAGTTAATATTTGAAACATCTCTAAGTGAATTGAGATCCACTTTTGCATATATTCTTGTCGCTTCCATACTTTTGTGACCCAGTAAATCACCGACATCCTTTAAGGTTTGTCCTTCGTTTATCAAGAAAGTTGCATGGCTATGGCGTAAACAATGGGGACCTTTGTGCCTAACGTCCATTTCGCTGGATTTCAAATACCTATATACGACGGAAGCTATGGCTGTACAAGATATAGGACGTATCGGGGCTGGTGTACAAAAGAACAAGCTATCGCTTCCTATGTCATTTGGCCTTCCCTGTTTTAGGTAAGCGATAATAGCTTCTCCTACATTATGTAGAAGTGGTAACACTTGTGGTCGACAATTCTTCGCACGCTTAATATAGACTTGTTCTTTACGCCAATCGATGTCGCTAATCTTCAAGTTTGCCACCTCACTACAACGTAAACCGTACATAGCAAGTAACATAAAAATAGCATAGTCGCGCGATGCGGATTTACCAGTTTGTTCTTTGACTGTTTGTAACAGTTTTTGAACTTTATTCCACGGCAAGAAAGAAGGGAGATTTTCTTCACTATATACTTTGGGAGTGATTAACGCCTTATCTAGGTCGGTAATACACCACCCCTTTTCGACTGCATAACGAAGATATACACGAATACAACACAGGTACTCTTTCAGCGTGTTACGTTGAACCTTGTTAATCGTGTAGTATTCAATGTATTTATCTATATCTTCCAATGTTAAAGGGTGTTCCTGGTTCTCCTTTTCTATTATCTTGTAAAAGTAGGTGAGTATATATCTCCTTCCCTTAATATAGGCATGAGAATATCTCCTGTATGCCAAGTGATTAAGGTATTCATTTATGCGTATATCTGATATTGAAGGAGATCCTGATTCTGGTAGCATATGTAGCTCTTTAAGCCACATATTTGCAAAATAGATGAAGAAACTATAATTAGACTTGGTGCCTTTCTTCTTGTGAGAACCTTTGTCTTCCAGGTTTTGCCATTTTTTTGCTGCATTTGAGATTTCCTCATTGGTAACAATACGGAAGTTCTTTAAATCAAGATACTCTATTAGATGAAGTTGATACTGTGCATAAAGCTGAAGTGTCTGTCTTTTAAAACCTTTTGATTTGCAATCCATCAAGAAAGACATTCTCTCTTTATAAAAGGGAGCGGCAATCAGTCTGACTCTGTGCCATTTGCGCTCTGCGAGATAATTGATGATGTCGTCTTGGTAACGAGAATCTAAAAGACCTACGTATAGTAAGAATTCAACAGCCATCTCAATGAATTTGATTCTTGAGGAAGGGCAATCATGACGTTTCCGAGAATGATAATGATCAGGAATGGGTGAAGACCATTGACGTGCAGCTTCAACGACATCATCAAGTGACACAATTCTCTTTTCGCCATCATGAAGATCGAAATATTGGATAAACTTGAGCGAATACCCAGCCCACCCCAATAGTGTTAGCCGGGACAATCCTTCCTTACTTTTCATAGTTAGAAAGTATTCTCGCTCCTTTAATAATGGTGCAGCCAAATGTTTTTTAAGGAATGACTTGCGGATAATGATTTGTTCTAACATGCTCTTATAATTATATGAGTAATACTATATAATATAAACGAGCATCCAAAATTATGTTGTACAAAATTCGATAAGAACTCTAATTATCAAATAAATATGAAAGAAACTGACATAAACAAATGGGCAACATTAATGATATTATGTTGACCTCAACATAAGATCATCATTTCCGCAAAAAGGTCAAGAGCCTTGTCTTCTGCGGAAGGACCATCGTTGTTATATTTCTTGTAACCGGCCATACCTATCAGTTATTGGGGTTATACGGAGGCTTGACATACGCTGACATCTCCGCAATCTTGCAGGAAAGGTTCAGCTTGTCGTTATAAACGAACAGCTCCATGTCGCCTTTGACCTCGATGCCTGTCTGGGGTTGCAGCCACTCTTCACGTTTGCAGTCAAAACCAAAGAACCGCACCCATAGATATTCGAAGCCATCATTGACTTTCTCTGCGGAAAAGCCGGAGAACTGTAAAAAGTCCTTGCCTTTCTTGTCCGTCTTCTCTTCAATGTTTTTTCCTGTCTTTCCACGAAAGAGCATTTCCCCCTTGATGGTATCTTCATTGGAAGCTGAAAGAGTGACCTCCGAAGCTGAAAGATTGAAATAGAGGTTGTCTCCACGCTTTTTGAAAATCAGAGTGCCCGACACATTCACCCGTTGTCCGATAGCACAATTCTTCAGTTCATTATCCTCTCCATCTTTGGCAACTGAGATTTCTACGGTTTTATTGATGCCGCTTTGGGCAGGAACGACACAATTTATGGCAAAAGACGTGAATATTTTACCTCCGTTGTTGGTACGGACGGTTGCCACACGGCAGATTGTACCACATACTGTTACATTACATTTTATCATATTGCTGGTAGTTTTTATTTTATCAAGACCATTTGACCAAAAATCTTGTTAAATGCGAACGACTTACCTGTGCAACCAGCTTAATCCGGTGCACGGATTTTAATCCAAGCTATCCCGATGGCGATGATGACCTGCACCCCAAAAATCACGAGTGTCGCCACCAAGCCAAACAGCTTGTAGCATACGAGGGTGTGCAGTGTTGCCATGGACAGCCCGGCAAACAACAATCCTATTTCTATCATCACGTGTTTCATTATCTCTTGATTTGTTCTTCCCGACTGTGTTGTTCCGACATGCCCTGCTCGAAGTTCTGCGAAGCCTGTTGAGATAGCACTATGGCATTGATCATCCCAGTCACACGCATACGCTTGCTTTCTTCCGAGAGTTCCGGACTGTTCAGCGTGGCAGACAGGCGGCTCAGTTCATTGGCACTTAACTCCCGTGAGAGTTGGATAGAGCCGTTGACTGCCTGCAATATGGCTTTATTGTTTTCTCCTACCACGAGAGCGCAGGTTTTCGTGTGTGGCAAAAGTGGGGTCAAATCCACTTTCCGTTCATCGGCCATTTTTGAAACGGCACTTATCTGCTTCTCTTCATCCTTGCTGTCAATGACTACTGCCAGCATCATCAGCGAAGAAAATGCTTTGACTACCATATCCATAATCGGGTCGTTAGTCCCCGATAAGCCGACACTGCTGTCCTCAGAAGAGAGTAGCTTTTTCATCCAGTCTTCAGGGCTTTGAGCCTTGTTTTCTTGTGGAGTGGTCACTACCTCCGTCTTATATTTTGCCAGCAGGTCATTGCCGTTATGCAGGGCTTGTAACTTGATATTGCCTTTTTCTGCAATTTCAGCCAGATAAACAGCCGGATCCATATCTCTCTTCTTCCCATCCGCTGAAATCAGTGCTACCCCGAAATGCAGATGTTCGCCGGTAGTCCGTGTTCCGGTATTCCCTGAAACACCGACTTTCTGCCCTGCTTGGAGGATATCGCCCACCTTGACATTGACAGAAGACAGGTGCATATAGGTGTTCTGCACCTTGCTTCCATCATTCCTTTTATATTCTATGGTGACAGATTTTCCTCCGGCAGTATTTGCGTTGTGGTTAACGGCCACTACTTTACCTTTGTTTTCGGTTGCCAAAACTGCATCAGCCTTGCAGCGGATGTCGATACCCTTGTGCATCTGTTGCTTGCCGGCATCTATCGGGTCGGTGCGCATACCGAATGGAGAGGTGACAAACATAAAATCCTCACGCTCCACAGGGAATGAATATGCTTCCTTATCGATATTTTCCTGCCCGATCTCCAGTCTCTGCGCCTTCGTTTCCGCCATTACCATCCGGTCGTATTTCTGCAATCCGTTGACTTCAATGATTTTTTGCAGGCTTCTGGCATAATTGCTACCGCTGGCATATCCTGCCTTGGCAAGTCCTTCCGTCCAGCCCCTATAGTCATCGGGAGCCAGGGCAAAGCATCCAGCATACCGCTGGTTCTCCACCAAAAATCTGGAGTGGTGCTCGTAAGAATCACCCACGCTGTCATAACTGCAAAATTTCTCGTTGGGTTTGTCATCGGTATATAATCCGTACTTTCCACCCTCCGCAATCCACCTGTGTGTGGCTTTGATGCCGAAATGGTTATTTTCGTTCAGGGCCAGACGGCTTTGTCCGTTGCTGCTCTCCAATATGCCTTGCGCCAAGGTCACTGAGGCTGGAATGCCGTACTTGCGCATCTGCTGCATCGCAAAATCGGCATATTGTTCTGCGTATTGTTGGTTCTTGCTCATATTCCGTTTCGGTTATCGGTGCATACCTCGTGATACTTCTTCCTGTTCGTCAATCTCTTCTTTAGGTTGTGCAGGCTTAACTTCCTCTTTTTGGCTGACTTTTGTCTCCACCTCTTCTTCCTGTATCTCGGAAGAAGTCTGTTCTTGTGATTGGCTCTTGTTCAGCAGATCTGCAAAAAGTGTTGCAGCTAAATGTTGCTTGAAACTGGTCCGCTCTTCAGCAAGCCACATTCGTTGCCATTGTTGTGGCGTTACGCTTCGGGGCTGTGGCTTCTGGTTGTCTATGGTGGGAGCGCAAAGAATTGCACCGTTCTTGGTCTTGAACACGGCCACTCGCTGGATGCGATTCAAGTCGATGCTCTTATCCGAAGTGTGGAACAGATCCACCTTCAATTCAGGTTTGCTCTCCGCTAAGGCATAGTATTTTTTCGCCAGTTCGCCACGTACCTTATCGATGTTATTCAACGACTGCTTGAGAGTGGTGAAGAAACGGTTCAGGTCATCTTTGTCGGGATAAATACTATAGCCGGACTTTCCTTCGGGTTTGATATACAATGCCCAACGGTTCTTGTCGTCCTGTACCATCTGGATTTGCTCAAAGCCAAGGTCATAAGCTTGCTTTACCGCAGGATGAGCGTCAATGGTGGAGAGCGTTTCCAAAGTCCAGTTCTTCAATCTTGCCACTTCAATCTGTTTTTCGGCGAAATAGCGGTCATCGGGACGATACCCCAATACACCGTCAGGATTATAGAAACGAACATTTTCAATGCCGCTTTTCTGCAGGGCAGACTGTATGCGCTGTTTGTTCATGCCCTTTATCTCGTTGTTCACTTCCAAGGATGCGCCGGCAGGCAAGATGACATCGGCACTCTTTCCCTGTCTGTCTATGACCAACACGATGGTTTTGTTATCCTTGTCGGGATGTTTCTTTATCTCGTTAGCCACAAAGAAATGCTTGGGCATCTGCCCCTGCATCCGCTCAGTCTGCTGGTGGTTACGATAAGTGGCATACTCGATTTTCTCACCACGTTCCGCTTTGCGTATGACCTCCAAGGCATTGTTCACTTCGCTCTCTATAGCATCAATCAGGTTGGGATTCTCTTTGAGTTCTCGGCTCCAGTAGTCCACCATCTTGATATTCTCATCCGACAGGCGTGCAGGCAGGCCCATTTCCAGCATCTTGATACCCGAAGCGATTTCGGAGATAAGGTGTTCCTGCTTAACGGCATCTTCTGTGGGTGGTACCCCGTTTTTCATCACCATGCCTTCACGGGCAAGGCGTTGCTGGTGTCCGGTTGCCGCAATGATTTGCCGCAAAGTTTCTTGTACGTAATCAGTATAATGTTCAAAGTCTTTTTGACGGGGAATATAAATTGCATCTTTTTGACTGTCGTAATGAGCGACACCGCTTCCATCCGTACGAATGGGCATCATGTTTTTGGAAATGGCTTGTACAAAGGCTTTGAAACGAGGACGTAATTCACGCAACTCCTTTTCACCGAATCCTTGTTCTACGCTATTGCCATATTTTTGTAAAAGCATCTCATATATATTCTTGTCAACAAGGGGTAGCAGGGTTTGGTCTATGGTGAACAGAGTGCGAATCTCTCTGTTGTGTATGCCTTTGTATTGGTTTTTCTCTTCTGAAGATAATTGTAGGTAATCATTTCTTGAAATGATGTCGTTGGGGTTGTTTCGATTTACATACTTGTTCCAGTTATAGAACAGGAAGGGCACACCTTTTTCATGTTCCCGGACTGACTCGCCACGTGCCTTGGCTTCGCTGTATAAAGTGAAGAGGTTGGTCTTGCTTCCGGTCTTGTCCGAATGCAATGCCATGAACAGGGCGTTGAACGGACTGACCGCAACTCCTTTCGGATAAAACTTCGGATATCCCTTGCCTGTGGCGTTAAGCCAATGACCACCGGCACTGACCGCACCATTCAATGCTTCGGAAAGTAATTCGACCTGCTTGTCCGCAGCGTTTTTCTCAAACTGTGATTTCTCTTTCATATATGCTTGTCTTTTATTGTATCCCTCTGGTTCTTGTAATGATTTCCCTCTCTTCATATTCAAAGTTACGCTCCATCATCGCTCTGGTCTGGTCGCTCTTGGCAAGAATGGCGTTAGCAAGAGTATTGAGCGGCAATGCTCCTGCCTGATAAGCGGCTATCACTTTTTCAGGTAACTGTATGGTACAAGGAACCCGATCTATTGTCGCTATCAGGTTGTTGCCTTTCAATATCGGATTAGAGATACGCGGATTGAGAGCTTCATCCGGGTAGGTGCGGTATTGTACCGCTCTGTTTTCCGAACCAGACATGTTATTGTCCTCATTCAGTTTCCAGTCAATGGCTTCATGTCCTGCCTTGTTCAACAGATTGGCACCGCCCAATCCAATCATCAGCATTTTTAGGACGGGGTTCTTGACAAACAAGCCGGCTAAGACGCTTGCCATAGGTACGATGTTGTCTCCTATATCCAAAGATTTCGTCCTGCCTGTAAACATTCCTACCAGGATGTCGGGCAGCATGGAGAACACATAGCCTAAGTTTCTGCCTATATCACCCATACCGTTCAATCCCAAGGAGGAGAACAGTCCGTTCCAGCCGTTTTCGTTGGTGCGGGTGTAGGATTGTACCGTTTGTTGTCCTTGTTGTCCTTTTTCTTCTTGTGTAACCACTTCCGAATACGATTGTCCCAACATTTCACTTTCCTCTATTTGTTGAGTAACAGCTTGCTCGGTAGTGTTTTGAACTTCCTGTTTTGCTATTTCGGTAGATGCAGATTCTTCACTTCCCTTATTTTGCTTCTGTTCTAAACTATTTAGATAGGCTTCCCGGTATTCCGGCATAATCACCAAAGGCACATTCTTATACCGTTCCTCGTTTTTCTTTTCGTCAGCCAAACTCCACATGTGCTTGCTTGTTATCGTATGCTCACTCATCCATTTCGTAAAATCAAAAGTTTCGATGGGTATCTTCTTGGCCAGTCGCTCGTTGGTAGCGATGATGTACGGATTCTCGTCCTTCTGTATGTTTTTGGCTTGTTTGCGGAAATCCGCAAAGACGTTGGCTTCGCTTCCAAACACGCCTTTACTGATACAATCCTCCACCGATTGCCCGTTTCCTTTATTGTCTTGGGAAGGTGCCAATGCGGAAAAAGCCAGATCCACTCCGACAAACTTTGCGAAGCTCGTCCAACTGCCCACACCGCCTAAAGAGAGGGCGTCAATCCCTGCACCGATGATACGGCTTGTCCCTTTTTCTAATTTGGAAGGCTTGTAGGCCGCTTCGCCACGTTGCTCGATCTCGGCGGCAAGCGGTGATTGGCCCAGTGTCGCTGACAATCCTAACAGCGTATTCTGTGCGGCTTTGCGGATGATGTAGTCTGCCGATGACTTGGGCATACGTTCCTTGACCAACCTGTCTATCATCAGTTGTTCCATACGGTAATCCGTGTAGGCGTAGGCAAGGTCGCATCCTAATTGTCCGGATAATGTGTCATAACGATCCCTGCCGATTTCTCCGATTACAGCGGAACGCCATTCGCCGGCCATCATCGCCAGGTCGGTCTGCATATCCTTGTTGCCGGAAATTTTGTCCTTGACCATCGCCAAATAGTCTTCCGTGGTCTTGGAGTTCCATTCGCCTGTTATTTTCAGTGTCTGGTACGGATCGATTATCGGATTATTGGAGTCTGCCATCGAACTGAGAATACCGGCTGCACTGGTAGAGTATTCCGCCATTTCCTCCATCTGCTTGCGGTTGAGATAGCTTTGCGTGTCACGCATGACAGGGGCAAGGTGGCAATTGAAGTAGTCACCAAATATCCTTTCTATCTCCGCAAAACGATCTGTATGTCTGATTTCGCCCATATTCTAATAATTCAATTGGTTCAAAAGCTGTTCTTTGGTCTGCTCTATGGCGTTATGGTATATCTCCATCTGTTTGGGAAAGAACTCCTCTAACCATTCATCCTTTTCTATCCTGTCCTGAATGAAACGGATGGCATTGTTCCGGTCTATCTCTACTGAAAGTTCGCCTTCCTCCCGGTTGTTGAACCAGGCCTTTGTCCACCATCGGACTCCGGCACGGTCGGGATAGACGGACACGACTCTCGGAATGTCAAAACTCTGCACATCAATCTCCAATTCTGCCAAAGGGTCAATGATTCCACTACTCGCTATGGCCTCGGATTGAAGTTTTTTTTTACTTCATCGCCCATGGTGGAGAGATAGACATTGTGCCTGAGGGCAAGGTAATTTAGGAAATCGGCTATCAGGAGATTCTGTACCTTGCTTGCTAACGGCAGGGCACGGCTGCCGATACCCAAAGGATTCGCCATGCTCGGCATCGTCTCAAAGAAATAATTTTTGGTGGCACCCACTGCAAACACGTTCCGCAGCGATTGCTCGGTGTATTCGGGTACGGTGTATGCTCCACGGAACAGGTCTTCCATATAGACAGGCAGGAAACGGATCATCAGTTCCTCGATTTCTTCCTTGTCACAGTCGTATCTTGTCTTCATCTCACCGTCGAATTGAACAAATTCATAAATGATTTTGTGTCCGGCTTTGCGAAATGCTTGTATGTTGCCATAGAGCATGGTCAAGAACTCAATCGGATTCAGTTCTTCTCCGTCAAACGACACTTCCATATGAAAGTCATTTCCACTGACGGCTACCGTCTGACCGGCTTTTACCTTTTGCCCGAAACGGACGAATACATTGGCAAGATGTGCATAGGCCACTTCGTATTTACCATAGCGTATGACAATATACACGCCACGTTCCTTGTCCGTACCGATGCTCGATACGACACCGCTGGCCACTGCCGCCAAAGGGCGGTGCCTGGCGTTAAATTCTATGCCGTGATTAAAGAAAGTTTCTCCGGTTACGACATCTTTCTGTTCACCATAGCCTTTTGACAAGGTTACTTCTTTATTTTTATCTTCCTCGAAGGGCATACAGTAGCCGCTTGGGGAATGTAAAATCATTTCTTCCGTATATTTCATTGTTATTATAATATTGTTTTCGTGGATATTATCTTCTCATTCCTCTGCTATGGATCTTCTCTTCCTGTTGTGAGGTTGTCTGTCTGGGTGTGTTGGTGACAGTGCTTTCTTGCAGCAGGTTAGCGTGATTGCCAATGGTCATCATCATCAGGAATGCCCCGGCAATCTTGCCAAGCCACCCGAAACGTCCGAATACCAAAAATGCTCCGGCAATCAGTCCGGCAATACTCATCCCCGATACTTTGCCGTTTGCAAGATTGCTGAAAAAGTTTCCTAACATATTGCCACCGTTTCCATTGGTAAAATTACCTAAGAAGTTGGATGCTCCGTTAAGCGTGGAAGAAAGGTTGTCTGTCATTTGGTTTACATTTTCCATGGTTTGTTCTGCGGTATCGGTAAGTTGGCTTACTTTGTCTCCGGCTGATTTGGCTGTATCGCTTATGGCATTCGTTGCGTCTTTGCCTATGACAGCATCACTTACAATTCGAACTACACTCTTGTCCGTAGTCAGTTTTTCCCAACCAACATAACCGACAGCACCTCCGACTGTAGCTGTCTTCAGTGCACTTCCTGCTCCCCTTAATGTTTGAGAAGGGTGCAATATAGCACCACCGACACTTCTGGATGTAGCTCCGATAGCTTTACCTCCATTTTTTAATAATGAACTCCAAAATCCCATGTTTTTCTGTTTTTATATATTCGTTATTCTAAAAAGTTCCAGCTTTGCCACTACGTTTCCAACGTCTTAGGGCAGATCGGGCGATTTCCACTTTGTTGGCTTTCGGCTGTGTCTGTTCGCTGATTTCAGCCCATATATCGCCCAGTGAGGTGTACTTGACTGCAATCGAAAGTCGTAGCAGTTTCTTGTTCATTAATTTGAGCTTGGGTCGGATGCCGAACACGATTTCCATACGCTCTTTTTCTGTCATTTTATTGTCTGACAGGCAAACCGTCCGTATATCGTTGATTATCTCTATGGAATTGTATATCAATTCTCTATATATTTTATTGCGACTTGTGGATAATGCAACAGCCAATGCGTTTGTCGGCGAGTTTTTGAGTTGCCCGGTAAACTCACCCATATTCTCTGTCAGGTGGGTTATCTCGTGGTAAAAGCCATATATCTGTGCTGCATAACTGATAACAGAGCGGAACGAATCCAGATAGTCATTGAACTCCCTTTGCAGATTGGTGACGGCTTCTACCTCTTCCTTTGTCCAGATGTGACCGGTGGTTTGGAGGAGCATGACTTTCTCCTGGTTCTTCAAGGTTTTCTTGGCCTTTTCGGTGTATATGAGAACCATTCCGGTAAGGGTAGGGTCTAACTGTGCGTGGACTTTTATGCCCATACACATCAAGAGGATTGTTATGAAGATTGTCCGTCTCATTGTATTCTCTCTGTTTTTATCTGATTGTAGCCGCTCTGCGCCATCTTCGCATCGCTATCTGTGCTATTTCTCCGTTGTTCCTGTCCAGCATCCCTGCGGTGGCATTGTTCCATACATCGGTCATCGTGTAGGTGCGGATGCTCAGGTAGAGCAGATTGAGTTTCTTTTGGAATGCGGAGAGCTGATCGTTTAATGCCCATAAGGTCTGGCTCCGTTCCGCTCCCGTGAGCATGTTCTCCTTGCCGCCTTTTGCTACTGCATCACGGAGCAGGGAGAATGCAGTTACAAGTTCGGTCGCTGTCTCGATATATAGGTTGTTCATGCTCATGGAAGCCACAATGCCTTGCGGATTGTCGCTGACGGCATTCTTCAACTTGCCAAGCGTAATGAAAATCTTTACTCCGTCATTATACAGGTAGGTACAGGCTTTGATGGAAGATGCGAAACCACTTGCTGTTTTGAGATAGCTGTTGTATTTCTTTTCCCATTGGCGTATCTGCTCGAACTCTGCGGCAATGGTGTTCTGTAGTAGGGCTGTTTTCTTCTGACCATCAATCTGATTTTTAACGTTGCGAAGTATCAACTCATTTCCCTCTGCCAATGCCACGTATTCTAATGGATTGGTAGTAACAATCTGTGCCTTAACCATACAAGTTTGCAACAGGATGAATGTTAAAGCCAATATTTTAATGATTGGTAATTTCATAGATTCCTTTTCGTTGTTTGTTATATTCAACACGTTCTCTGATAATTTCCACAATATCTGCTTGCTTGGGTAATCCAATCAGAGCCAACATTGGGGTTGTCTTGTCCATGGAAAGAACCGTTACTGTTTTCAATCCGAAAACCTGTTGTAGAAAGGTCTGATGTTCGTGAAAATCCACTACACGATATAATTCGATATAGCCTATACTGCGTCGGAACACACCATGCTCTGCTGTCAGCTGTTCGCTCCCGATGTGATAGCCTATCCGTTTCAGATAGATGAGCCGGTAGGCCAAGTATAGGGAAAGAAGCACGGCAAAGAGGGTGGCGATAGAGCCAAGGGGTGCGTCATCCATACCGCCATAGACCAAGCCTGTTATAGCCACAAACAACAAAGGCAGCTCATCAATGAAGAACTGCGTGGTTTTCGGACGAAGCGAAATGTCTCTGTATTGCTGTCTGTTCTGCATGGTTCTTATCTGTGGATGGTGGATTGTTTGTTTATTTCTTCTTCGCCGGCTGTGCTTACTTTTGTACCGAGTGGCGCACTCAAAGGAATAATCGCGTCTTTAATGCTGTCAAGGTATTCCTTGCTGACCTTGCCAAGCAGGGCATCATTCCAGTCTTTGTAACAAGGCATCAAAGGAAATTCTCTTATATTTTCCGGGTTGATGTGCATAGATTTCGCAATAGCTCGGAATTTATTTGCAAACTCTCGCCCGGCATGATCATTATCGAAACACAAGTAGTGGTTTATATCTGGCATAACAGATAACATCCCCCGAATCTGCATATCGGTAGGGGTGCCGCCGGTGGATACAAATACACTTCTTTGGGTGAGTTCTGGATTAGCCCGAAAGGTGTCACGGTGCAGTTGGTGGAATGCCATCGCATCGTAGCCGCTTTCAAACCAGGCAACACCTCCTGCCTTATGTAAAGGTTCACCGCTGAAATTGGCAATCCACAAACCTTCGCTGCTATTGCTACCCTCGGCTTTGCCTTTGTAACTTCCGCTGCCGTCCATTTTTGGACGACCGCGTTCCTCTAACCCCACAATCTTATCAGGCTCTTTAGGCAATACCAAAGGAAAAGCGAGGTTGGCATATGACAGACCGTCTGTCCTATGTTTGGTGGCTAAGAAAAAATGGTCTGCAAAAGCACGTTGCGTGAAGATGTCAATGCCACGACTCTTGAAATAAGGATAGAAACGCTTGTGGGTCTCCCGGTCGTTTACGTCAAAACGGTGTATGTCGTAATCATGAAGACTGAACGGATGGTCGTGTTGCTTAGGCTGGATGATACGGATCGGCCTGTCCTCGATGGGGTGGTTCAACAATCGGTTACAGACAAGGTTGACCAACCTGTCGGGAGACACGCCGTTTCTGTGTTCCGCAAACTTTTCGGGGAACGACTTGATAAAGGAGATGATGTTGTAGAGCTTTTGCTGTGGGGGCTGGAAGCAACATTTGCCACCTCCGGTCACGATAAACTTGTCTCCACGGATGCGTGTGCCATTGCTGTCAGTTCGGATATAGGACGGATAACGCAGGCCGTCACGCTTGTTCAAGTGATAGCCTGCATCCACTAATACATCCTGTATGTCCAACCGTTGCAGGAAGTCATCGTATGTCAGTTCTCCGTTTGCCATTTGTGTATCATATTAGTTAAAATCCTCTGCGCATCTCTGCTATTTCCTGGTTCATCTGAGCCTCGAAATTCCGCGCAGCTATATCCCTCAGTGAATCCACTCCGGGCTTGAAATAGGGCCGGGGTGCATGACAGAAATGCTCACCGTATAATTCCGGGCAGGGGTGGTGGTGAATACCGTAGGCAAGGTCGGAAACCACGACCGTTCCTGCGGCAAGGGCTGCGAATATCTTTGCACCTAAGTTGCTCCGCATTTCAGGGCGTGTCTTCATATCAACCTCGTTGAACACTTTTGAGAAGAGCTTCATGCGGTGGTAATCATCCACTGCCAAAAACTTGTCGTACTGCTTTTGGCTGATTTCGTGGGTGATGGCTTCTCCATTGATAATGGCGGTCATCCTATATTTGCCTTCCGCTTCTGCCGGCTGTACGGCAATCGCTTCCACTTCCACTTCCCGTCCGTGTTCTCCTTCCCGGTACCATCCCTTGCTTTCATGGAGATACGGCAAGTCACGTCCGTCAATCAAAGCCCCTTCCTGTGGTTCTCTGATAATGGATTCATCTTCTTGCAATATGGTCTGTTCGTTTAACAGTGGTGTAAGCCCGTTATCAGCTTCCAAGGGCAGGAGTATTTCATGTTCCTGCTGTTGGCGTGCTGCCAAATCTTGCTCTACTTCGGGATGCAAGGTGATACCGATGCGCTCGGTACGATTCAGGGAATCCATCGTGATCTTATCTGCGAAGTCTTCCTGAATAACCGTGTTCAACAGTTCCAATCGTCTCCCTATCGAGTGCTTCTCAATGGAATTGGAGGTTAGTACGGATAATTCCGCATCTGTGATGTCATAGACCATATCAGCATGGACTTTTTCCGACTGTATAGTCAGATTCTTTTCTTCCTTGTCTATGATGATACCGTGTGAGGACAGGCATTCCTGCCATTTTTCATTAGAGAAATAGACAGGCGAAGTAATCAGTTCCTTGTAAGGCTTTGCCGGCTCTTCGCTTCTTGGCTTGTTTACCATCGGGGTGATGACTGCCTGCAAATCCTGCAAGACATCCTGTCGGACTGGCTGTACCTGCTCTTGTGGTTGCCGATGCCCTTTGTAGTAGAATCCGTAACCGCCCGATTGGAGCTCTCCGGGTTTTATGCGCCCATCGGGACGTTCTGCCACCATAGGCGTTCCTGCATAGAAAAGTCGGTCGCCCACTCTGCGGAGGTGGTAACCTTCCTGCTGTCGGGGTGTCCAACCTAAGAAAGGAGGCGGCATACCATATCTGCCAACCCTGCCGTATTCTCCGATGCCGATACGGTAGCCGTGCAGTCCCATGGCCACCCTGCCGTTGGCGTTACGGGCATGGACAAAGTTGCGTGGCAGGTCAAAGTCATTCTTTACTATCTCCGTAAAGGTGTTGTATACCTTTTTGTTAGCATGGTTCGTTCCCCAGTCGATAAGAGCTAAAAACTGCTGCGTGCTGATGGGGTATCGTAAGAGCGGAGAGTCGTGCCCTTGTACTATCAAGTGGTAGCCCTCACCGGCAGGCACAATATGAGCTTGCATCCCGTTACGCATCAACAGGTCACGCATTTCTGGTTGCAAGTCCGCTATCCTTGGATTTGTATGGGTTCGTATAGCCATAATTTTCTATGCTTCACCGCTCTCCATGGCGGCTTCTAATTGTTCGCTTTTGTAATGGACGAATTGCTCGGCAGAGGCATCGTTGATTTCTAATGCGTGTTCCGTGCAGTATTCCGCCAGTTCATTCTGCCATTCGGCAGAAAAGTGGTTGACATAATCCAGCCAACCGTATTCTCCGCTCTCCATCTTCTCGATGAGAATGTCTTCGGGATAAAATGCGTTTTGTGCCATAATTCAGAATTGATTATTTGTGAAGTCCTGTACCCATATTGCGCTGGGCACTCTTTTTCTGTTCGTTCCAGAGTTCTTCCGTGTACTGTTCTTCGGGAACATAATCGAGACATCCATCGTCATCCATTACCCAGCATCCATAACAACCGAAAGTGTATTTGTCCCATTCTCTTTTGGTGTGCTCGTTCCATTTCTGGCTGTCGCCTTGGCTGAAGCGGATGCCGTTCTTCTCGTTCAGGTCTATGCCGACTGTAACCGGCTCATCTTCCATTACGAAGGTCAAAGGTTCTCCATGCTGCATTACTTTGATTTCAGCATTACTGAGTTTCAGTTCCTCTGCCAATACCTGAAGGTTACGGACGATAACCTGTGTGGGAGCGGACATGACCTGGTTGGTTTCGGTGTCGATCTGTACGAATACCTTGGTCTTGCGTCCGTCAGCTGTTACAGAATCAGCAAGGATGGTCTTTCCGGATTGGAGCTGTTTTTTCTGCTCTTCGTTGTATCTCTCTAAGGGTGATTTTTTCAATACCGGGAAGAATATCACATCGGCTTCTCCGTTTTCTTTGCGTACGAAAGCGAAACGGCATCGTTCTGTAACAGTATTTCCATTATCATCATTTACCTTGATTGGCAGTACAGGGGAGTGTCTGCCGTGGCTAAGTTCCTCTAGTGTCTGCATGGGCAAGTCTTCAATCATTTCTTGGGTAAGTCCAAACTGCGACAAGGTGTCGTATGGCAGTTCCTCAAATTCAAATCGTACTTGTTTCATATTTTAATATGATATTTAAATTATACTTTGACAAAGGTATATACTATTATTCATACTTCGATTTTTATTGATGTACAAAGCTTTATTATTTGTGTTTATTTATGTTTTAAGTATGATTGTAGCGCAATATTCATACTCTGAACTTATTTAATGTTATATTTTGATGGTAAATCAAGACATCTTTTGCTTTTGACGGAAAAGAGTTCCTACATTTGCATTTATGAGTAAAACACGAATCCTTATAGTCCTTCTTTTGCTATTGTCCGGGAACCATGCAAAAGCACAGTTCAACACGGTTTCCTGTCCGGACAATCGCTATAAAGTCGCTGTGGAAACTCCATTCCGGTCAACAAACGAAACAGAGGCGACACTCAGAAGAACCACTTCTGAAAATGAGAAGTCCGTACCCGACAAGGTTTCATTGTCAAGTGCGGACACAAAAAAGAAAGAGCAGGTAGCACGCTATCTCAGCGTATGCTATCCGCTCTCGTTTATAAAAATCAATTCGCCCTACGGCTATCGGAAAGACCCTTTTACAGGGAAGAGGAAGTTTCATAACGGCATAGACTTGTATGCCCGGAGTGCGAAAGTGTTTGCCATGATGCAGGGGAGAGTGTTGAAGATAGGACAGGATAAAATTGCCGGAAAGTATGTCACTCTACAACACGGTAACTTCACCGTCAGCTATTGCCACCTGTCTCAAATCTCCGTATCACAGGGGCAGACTGTTCTGTCAGGTGATATTGTTGGAATTACAGGCAATACGGGGCGAAGCACAGGCGAGCATTTGCATATGACCATACGTTATAATGAGGAATATATCAATCCAAAGCTTTTCTTTGATTATATCAACTCTGTTAGAGAATCTTGTGTGATGGCATTGATTAAAAATACTATTTGAAATGTGTTCGCATAGCCAACATGATAGATTCTCCGACCAAGGCAACATTAGCCAAAAGATAATGACGTTTATCATTTAGCCTGACAGTATGACCTGCAATTTCAGCTGTTGTCAAAATATCATTTCTCGTTTTTAAATCATTAAAATAGGTCGCAGTTCCAGTCATGAATGCAGTGCCAGATGGACTTAATTCAAATAGAATTGGGCCGGCATCTATATCTAATCCCAAATAGCAGGTTCTGTCATAATATTCTTTCAGTCCGGAAATAACCCCGTCTTTCCAAAACAATGATTTGAGCGTTTCGTATTGTTGCTTGGCAAAAGTTTCATCTATAAAAGTCAGATAGTAGCAATTTAAGGCTGAATATGACCCTTTGACTGGAACTCTTTCATACTGATTTCCATTCTCTTGTAGAAATGAAACCAATAGACCGGTTTTTTCATCAATCCATTCTTTCCGTGCTCTTTTTATCCATTTTTAACAGTATTGCGGTATTTACCATTATTCATGTCTGCATATTGATTTAGAGCGACAATGGCAACAAGCATATCCGGAACGTATATAGATTCCCCCGGATAAGTAGGCAGGTTAAGTGTTTTGCTGTCGAGAATCCTCCGGTTCATCGTTTTGCAAAGAGAGGAGAGTAGTTTATCATACTTTGTGCCACCTCCAGCCCTCTTGTAGCCGCATATCATCCAACCCAGGTGGCTTAGATATGAGATGTGGCTTACGTTTCCGTCCAATGTTTCCAGCGGATCTTCATGCCATCGCATAGTATCATAACGGCGCAGTGCAGGAGACAATACTATTTGAATGAGACTGTCAATGTTATGGATATTCTCGGTTTTTGTTTCCGGATACAAGCAGGATATATTCGCCAGCGCAGCCGAAAACATAGAGCAGGAATACAATGCCCATTCCCCTTGAAACTGCTCCCCAATCGATGTCGGCATTTCGTTCAGCACATCTTTAGGCTTGACTATCAGTTTGTTTGATAGATAGTCTCTTCGTGCAAGAATGTCTTTTTTCTCTTTATCGGGCAAATCGAGTTGCGAGCATTCCCAAGAAACACAAATGGATTTCAATGAGATAAAAAACACTGCAAGTGCCGCATATTTCGCAAACCAACCGAATCTGTATTGCTTTCCGAGTTTCCTGAAATGTTTTCTAAGAATTTTGGAGCACGTAACGAGTAATGCACCGTACAACGGTAACAATATGGCGAACCATATCGGGATGTCCCATCTGCTGACCGCCAAAGAAAGTATAACTGCCATGAAGGAATAGATGATATAGGGACACCACAGCAGTACTAACCGTTTTTCTTTAGGGATGCACTCCCAATATATTGCATATGCAACTGTATAAGCTAGTATTAGGCAAATGGTTTCTCCATTATAGTGGTTGTTCCACAAATATGGCATCAAGTACATAAGAAAGATTTGCAAAAAGAACCATTTGCAAATTCTCCATGTTGTTACAATCATTTTAAATATGGCTTCATCCAGCATAAATATATTGACTTTTTTCAGGAGCTATAGTTCGTTATTAACTTCGTTCTGCACACACTTTGTCAAACTTCTCTATAATATCTAGCATATACTGTGGCAGAAACTTTACCGTCACATACTTCACTAACCATGTCGGAATGCCATAATATGCTGCGGCAATGCCTCCGGTCATGCAGGCGATTGTATCACTGTCACCACCCAAAGATACTGCAAGCCGGATAGCAGATTCGTAATCATGACTATCCAAGAATGCGATTATCGCTTCCGGGCATGAACCTTGACAAGTCACATCAAACTGATACGCCGGACGTATTTCATCACATGAACGATGCAGATTATAGCCAAATGTCTGTTCTATATATTTACGGATCTCGTCCTTTGAATTATGTTGGCGGGCCAAGAAGATTGCAGAAGCAACAGCCTGTGCACCCTTGATTCCTTCAGGATGATTGTGTGTAACTTCTGCCGATTGTCTGGCAAGTTCAAGTGCTTCTTCAAGCGAAATGGCATAATATCCGCAAGGACTTACGCGCATACCTGCTCCATTTCCGAAACTGTTGTATGGTTCTTTGCTATCACTATAGAACAGCCATTCATAGAACATACCTCCATAACCTCTGTTAGGGTATTCTTGTCCCCAATCCGACATTGCTTTCTGTAATGGAATACCACTCAAAAGCCAGTCTGCTACAGCAACGGTCATCACGGTATCATCTGTAAATTGTGTTCCACCTGTAAACAACGCTATATTTGTTGATTTTTGATTGTAAAATTCATAAAATGAACCGACAATATCTCCGATTATAGCACCAATAATTCCTCCTGAGACAAGCTGTCCGTCTTCAGGTTCGCCTGTTCCCAACATTTCCAGTGTACGCTCATCGGCTTTGCCACCGTAATACTTTTGCAAGGCATCAGAGAAAATGTCGTGAGGATATACACAATCAAAAAGCGTCATTGATGAACGGAACTTCAAAGCATCTATTCCACCTAAAATTTCCTCGGCGGATTTTCCGTCAATGGTAAGCATTGCCATTGTGATTTCATAGAGGTTTCTACCTAACAGAGGATGGTGTAGAAACATCAAGGCTTCATCTCTGTCAGCAATACCGTAATACTTGGAATTACTGCTATGCCCAAGACCTCGAAGCTGGGGAAATACATACCACATCCAATGTGATTGCTTCTTGCCAGCCTTAATTTCATTCAAGGCAGAGCTGTATATCTGACGATGCGCATCCACAAATCGCCTTAGGTTGTATTTTGAGGTGTATTCTACGTATTTTGCAGGAATCATAATACAAGTCTTTTGATTATAAACAAAAGTAATCATTTTCTATCTGTTTTCAGATGGCTTCCTACCAGAATTTATATGAGTACTATGTTAATATATAGCAAGATACCACCCGATTAAATGGGTGGTATCTTTGTTAATCATTCTGTTATAGAACGAAGTAAATCTTTAGTATCGACTTCCAGACATTTTGCAATGGCGACTAAATCATCCAAACTTGGCTGAGTTGTATTTGTACACCATTTGGATATGGTAGCTTCATTCTTACCCAACTGCGTGGCTAGCCAACGATTCGTCCGTTTCTTCTCAACTAATACGACTTTCAATCTATTGATTTCTTGTTTCATCTATGTTAATTTACTTTGACCTTATGAGTAATTTTCAGCACTCCTTTTATGTTATCAATCTCAATATTTCCCAAACGATTGAGAATTGATTGACCTAATAGTAGAGGAGCTGATTGATTATGCACGACAGATGCACGGATATTATCCAAATTGAGTCCTCCAAAATTTACATCGCGGAGATTGAGAACTGTTCCTGCACTAATCTCACCGTTTGCCATCATATAGTTTTGTTTACCTATTACATCGCTTGATTTCAGGTAGTCGTTTTTCATCATAAACGAGGCTTCGACCGATGAAATAGAAACATCTGATGCTCCTGTGTCAAATACAAAATACAAAGGCAGTCCATTGATTGAACATTTCACTTTGCAAACACCTCCTTCTTTCGTGAAAGGAACTTCAACAACACGCTCTTCATACGTAGCTTCATCAACAATACTCTTCTCGATTTCGGATTCGAAAATTCTCTTATATTTGTCTATCAACTCCTTGAATTTAGGTAATTCTCGTATTGCATCCAAATCATCATCCATCTCAAGATGAGCAAAACGACGATAACCTTTTTCAAATGCGGTTTTTAGAAAATTTATTGCAGCATCTGTTTCTCCCATTCTTGAATGTAAACATGCTGCATCGTAATAGTTACCGGCTTCTTCTGGATCTTTGGCTATTATTTTATCCATAAACTCAATAGCCTTGTCCTTTTTACCTAAGCCCCAATAAGCATATTGGGCACATGAACTATTGTTTGGTATAGTATCAAGTGCAATTACTTTTTGATAATCGGCAGTAGCAGATTTCAAGTCATTTTTCAGGACATACATATCACCCCTGCCTAAATAAGCGTATGCGTATGTTGGAGCTAAAATTATAGCCATTGAGTAATCCTCTATTGCACCTTCAATATCTTTACTATTGTCCTTATACCAACCCCGGCGGTAATATCCTCCAAAATATTCCGGGGCATGGTTTACATACTTATCTAATTCCAAGATGGCATTTTGGATATCACCTGATTCATACAATAAATCTGCCTTAGCCATTACATAGTCATAGTCCGTTGAATCCAAAGCTATAGCATGATTAATATGTTCCAAAGCCAAATTAAAGTTACCCATTTCACTATAACATTCTGAAATTCTATGAGCTGTTACTGGTGAAAGGTCTTTTTCCTGACTGTTTGTATAGTATGTGACAGCCTTTTTATAAGATTTAGTTCGCTCATGTATTACTCCTAAGCAATAAGGCCAATAACTATTGTTTGGACTTTTCGTAGCTTGTATTTTCAATTTTGCCACTAACGGGGTCATTGTGGAATCTGCTACTTCTTGCATTAGAAGAAAAGCTTTGTTGTCGTAATCAATATCTAATGCTTTAATGATGTCATCTATGGCTTCATTATATTTCTTCAAGCCGATATAGCTTTCTGCACGGAAAGAATACCCCGAAGAATAGTCAGAGGCTAATTTGGTTGCATAGTTGAATTGTTCAACTGCATCCTGATACCTTTTTTCAGCATTAGCATTTCTTCCTAGTCCCATATATCCCATTACACTACCAGGATCAATAGATATGATTTTTTGATAATCTTTATCGGCTAAATCATATTTATCTATATAGTAGTAAAGATTGGCACGTTTTTCATATACATCGGCATCGTCAGGTGTTTCCTTAATTGCGGATGTAAAATCAGCAAGAGCTTTTTCATTCTCTCCAAGTCCTACATAAACTTCTGCACGAACAATGTATGCAAAAGCCCTGTATTTTTTATCCTTTTTGGGAATATGCTTTATTGCCAAATCTATAGCTGTCAATGCTCGACCATATTCTTCCTGGTAGTTTCGCACAGTTGCAATCCAAGCTAAAGCATATCCATTGTCTGGATTATCTTTCAACTCCTTGTTAAGGTACTCCAATGCTTCTTCTGCATTATTGTTTTGAATAGCCTCTACACCACGATTGTAATTATATGTATCGGGGCGTTTAATGTTTTGAGTAAAAGCCAATGAATAGCAAAACAGCATTACTAAAATCAAAAAATATTTCATTTTCTTTGACTATTGTTTATTGAAATCCATTAATTTAGAAATAGTAACTAAAAGAAGTTCCTAATAATTTGTAATCTTTATATGTGTATTTTGCAGCTATGTCCTGTTTGTAATATAATATACGCCAATCCCAGTGTCTCCATGAAACACCTAATCCTGCCGATACACTAAAATCACTTTCCAATAATGATTCTTTGATTGCATTATAATAACCAACTCCATCGATATACCATTTTGAAGAGTAACTACCCCATAGCCCAATTTTTAATCTAGCATATAAAGGTAAGTGAAAAGATGTTTTCGTTTCATCATCTGAACCATACCATAGAGTATATATAACTAATCCAGGTTTTACTCCTAATTCAAATTGAACGGGAGATTTGTAGTTACCAAACTTAAGCCCAAGTCCTATATTATAATACATTACATAATCTATATCATCATCATCGCTATACATAGAAGGATTAAATGCCAAGTCTATAAATTCTATACCAAAATTTAGAATTCCTCCATTTCTTTTTCGTTCTATCTGTCTTTGCTTTTTCTTGTATTGAGAATATGCTTTTTTACTACTTTCTGCATATCTTCTTACCAAATTTTTGGTTGTTTCATCTTTTGCATATCCAAGAGCTTCATTAAAAGATATCTCACCAGAATACATTGTAAATGATTTTGCTTTTGAGAGAGCAATTCTATTTGATATCTCATCAGAATATTTTCCAGTTGGATATTTTCGAAGAAAAGAAAGTAAATTTTCTTCTTGGGCATAAGTGGTTAATTGTTTATACTCCCAGTATTCTTGGCATTCATCGAATTTGGACTGATTACCTTTCTCCAAAGCATATTTGCCTCCTGCTTTATTAAATTCTTGATAAGCATTTAATAAGTCATTTGAAGAGTAAAAATTCTCACCTTTTAGCTCATGTATTTTACATTGTGCATTGGAAATACGTGAAGATTTCGGGTAAGTCTTAATAAATAATTCAATTTCTATAATACTTTTTGAAAGCTTTATAGATTCCCATTTCTCAATAGAATGAAGTTCTGTTATCGCCTCGAAAGCATCGTTTTTAAAACTTTTAAATTTAGAAGAATCAATATAATGATTATATGCCTCTATTGTATTTGTTTTTACAGCTTCTGACCATAAATTATAGTCTTCTATCCTGTTTCTAACATCAACTGCATATTTCCCTTTGGGATATAACTTGATATACTCTTGAAATGCTTCAAGAGTTCCTTTTTTGCAGGCAGATTCATATCTTTGTTTTTCGACGCGCTGCCGTTCTGCAACTTCTTTCTTTTTTTGTTGCTGATAATCAATAAGTGTTTGCGCCTGTAAGGTCGCACTTGAACAAATATAAATCACAGCACATACTATTAACCTATACAATAATCTCATAATGCTTCAATAGTTTTCAGACATTTATTTAATTCATCTTTAAGTGCGGTAAAATCGACTTTATGCTGATTTCCGTCAAACTCTTTTAGCTGTTTCTCTATGAGAGAAATTTTGCCACCTAAATATGTGTCACTCCATTCGGGATAATTCTGATAAGACCGATAAAATGATTTATTTTGGAATTGTAATTGGATGTCATTTGCATTTTTGACGAAAGGCCTTTGAAGCTCATTGTCTGCATATTCAATAAATAATAGAATATTTTCAATGTCTTTCCTATAATTACATAGTAACTCGTATTTTATATGATGCTCATTTCTTAATCTGTCATTCACAATAGCTTTGAAAGCAGGAATAGCAATCTTTTCTATACTATATGCTTCGTATGGAATGTACAGAAAGTTAGACGCAATATTAACGAGTCTTTTATCAGTCTCTCTTTGTGCTATATATAATCTAGTAGTGTCACTCTTCAGGTGATTAACATCGATTTCTAATTTGGATAATTTACTCTTATCTTTCTCACTTGTTACTTGTAATGTTTGATATTTTTCGTTAACAGTTGAAAGTAGTGATTTCAAAGAGTCATTCTCTGATTTTAGCGCGTTTAAATCATCAATACTTATTGAAACTTGTATAGGATTCGTTTTAGAGATTGATGGAATCGTATCATTACCAGTCTGCGAAAAAACTGGCAATGATATTATCGTCAATAATACTACTATCCAATATTTCATTATCGGCATATCAATAATTATTGTTGTTATAGTAATTAGATGCTTCATTGTAATATCCTTTAGCTATATTCCATAGTATGTTTACATCTTTTTTAGAACCATATAAAGCATTAGCCTTATTGTCATATTCAGTTACAGCAGCATCCACTTGTGGAACAAGGGTGTTTTCGTAATATTGTTGACCATAAAATCTGTACTCAGATAATTTTTCTACCTGTGCAGATATATAAGCATAGTGGGATTGTGCAATGCTAGTTTTTACATTGTTCAGCGCATTTCTTAAATCTGTGCATTTGGATATATATGTATCATTTGCATACTTTTTGGCTTGATTAATCGTGTTTTGAGCACTGGATACACTCCGATATGTAGTACTACGACAAATATTCTTGGCTTGACGATAATTAGAAATAATATTTTCGACTAAAGCTAAGGAGTCAATAGTTGTCTTGTTTAAAACCTTACTTCCGTTCGAGTGTTTCACGGAATGTAATCGCTTGGAAACAATTAACATATAATCATGGTCTAAGTCTTTCCAAACAGATTTGTCAAATGCAGAGAAGCATCTTTTGAGGAAGATAGGTGAATAGCCATCAATTAACTTGTCTCTATGTTTATCGGATTCTGCTTGTGTAAGTCTGTTTTCTTTTTCAAATACGGAAATTCGATCAATAGCTTTAAGATAAATCATATCTTCCTCACGAGCAGCACCAGCTTTCTTTAAGTCAGAATAGAGATGATTTAAGTCTTTTTCAAACTGATTTATTGGTTGAAATGCAACAGGAGGCTCAACGCGCGTTTTTGCATACACCATAACTCCGCCAATGGCAAGTGCTATTGACAACACTAAGATGAATATTTTTGCTGTAACTTTCATAACCGTAACTTTTTATATACCACCACGTATATTATCTTTTTTCTTACCATCAGATGCAGATTGCTCTTTTTTCCCCGAATCTGATTTAGTATTTTCTTTTTTCTTAGATTGTTTTGATGTATCGCCCTTTGCTTTCTTTTGTACAGCCGAATGCGTTTCTGTAATCCAAGAAATGTAATTGTTGATGTTTATCTCCAAATCTGTTGCGGAATTGTACTTACCATCATTAACTTCTTTTCCGATGTTTGGCTTTATATTATGTTTTTTGGATTGTTTTGCGGCACTAATTAGTTTCTGTATCTGTTCTACTTCTTTTAACTCCGAAGACTCCAACTTAATTAGGTCTTCAATCTTGAATGAGTTCATATTATCAAACAGATCTTTTGTCAAATCGTACATAGCCAGAGAATCTTTATGCCAAATTTCTCTAGAGCACAGATAGGTACATGCCTTCTCTTTTAGTGAGTCTTTGGCTGCAATGGCTTTTTCTGATTCTAGCTCAGCATCCTTACTTGTTGTAGAATAAGTGGTTTGTTTCTTTACTTCTGTGATTGGTGGCCAGTCAAGTTGAAACTCATGATTATCTACCCAACTATCTAAGGCTTCGTAACCTGCCCACAATAGACCAAAGACGAAGACACTAGCAACACCAATTGCAAACCATTTAATTTTAGTCATTAAATTATTCTCATACACAATATAACCATCATGATCTGAACGATAACCTTTTAATGGCATACCTGTATAACGATTACTCATTTTGACTGTGATGATAGCATCGGATTCCAAATCCTTTCCATCTTCAATGCGTAATGTATATTCTTTACTGTATTGCTTGTCATCAAGTCTGATTTCGATGTTAGATGAAATTTGATTAATAACTTTTTCTTTTGGTTCATAACCTTGATGACTTACATGAATCTTTACTCCATCGCGCAATGCAGCTTCGGTAATTTCTGTTATGTCAGACGAGAAAGCCTTTCCATTAACAGAGATTTCGGCATCACTTAAATGATTGAACCTTTGATTTGTAATTTTAATCCATGAACGTTTGAATATAAGTTTACGTTCATTCTCTTGAATAGTAAGACTTGAGGAATTGCCGCCTTTTACCTCCTTTTCAATGTCAAAATATCCTTCTTTCTTCCAAATTACCATCAACGGAGTATTTGTGGGAATTTCTATTGCATCAGTGAACGGGATTTCTTGATTCTTTGTCTTGATAAATGCAGTGAACCCATTATTGTCAACAGGTGCTTCTACCTTTATTGGTTCTTTCGGATCTGACTTAATTATTTCACCACCAATAGTAGACAAATTCAATGACTTATCCACAAAGCATATACATTTATACTTTTTGTAGGAGGTCTGTACTAATGAATTCCCAAGCAATTCATGCAAAGCATAGCCTGTACCAATTCCATAATATCGCCAACCTATACTTCCTTCAGGATTGTACCCTCCGATGAATGCTAAAGCTGGATACTTTACATCCTTGTTGGCATACTCCTTTGTAAACAGTTCATTTAATATAGCTGGATTGATGCCCATAGGAGCTGCTAATTGTTCTCCTACGTACATTATTACAGAAGTCAGTTCGTTTCCTGTTATATTCATTTTGGCAGGAACATGAATCCAGGCTGTAGTGTTGTCATTTGGACGACCGCTCCCTTCTGGACGAGCTTTAACAACACCTATCAAATAGCCAATACTGCCAAGTATCTTTGCCACAATTACTGATTTACCGGACCCATCAAACCCCTCTAAATCTTTTATGATTGAACGGGAATCAGCTGCAAATTTTGCCCATTCTTCTCCTTTGTTAATGCTGAAAACCTCTTGTTCACCAGCACTTGTTGATTTTATAATTAATCCTAATTTCATGACTTAACCTCTAAATATTTTCTCAAACATACCTCTTTTCCCACCTCTGAAACTTGCAGAACGCTGTAGAAGTAAACTTACTACATTTTCAGCAGGGCGAGAATTGAATCTACAATAATTTTGGAAGCATACTTCTCCAAGCGAGAAAGCTATTTTTTCAACTTTTCCCTTATTGATTTCGTTGTCTTTACATATTTGTTCTAGTCCATTATAAAATCCAAGATATTTATCATTGATGTAGTTTGTGAAAGTGTCTTTTGTCGCATTTTTGACCTTATCTGCTTTGGATATCATTATGTAGATGGCATCTGTATCCTTTTTGAAAATACCGGTATTTTTTATATATGATACAGCACCTTCTAAGTAGACACGCTGTGGAAGGCCTTCATAAAGTCTGTCTTCTGCACCATATTCAATGACAAAAATGTGCATCTTTCTACTTGTAGATCGATTATCAATGAGGACTTTTGTTAGTGTGTCTAACATAACCTCATCTGTTTCAGACATACTGTCTCCTGCATTGGCCTTATACATACATCGCATCAGTTCTCCTGCCATATCAATACAGGTAATGGGATGAATCTTACCTTCTTTGTCAACTAAGTCAAATCCCATTTCATAGAATGAGTCAACAGAAGTTCCTTCCATTAATGTTCCAATTTCACCATTCTGGAACAAGTTGATAAGTTTGGTCATATATCCATATCCTTGTGACTCCGTATCAGCATCCATCGAATGTGCAACCTTGCCACTTGCTGCGACACTTAAAATTGCGCCAAGAGCACAACTCTTTCCTGATGAGGGAATTCCCCAAAAATAGATTTCTGTTGATTGTTTATGGATTTTATCTAATTTTTCTGGAGTTGAAAAACTCTGTGCACTTTCCCCATTGAACATCTTTTGAATAAAACGACGGTCAATATCAATGCTCATCAAATCTTCCACTGACAATGTTCCTGAAGTTATAAGACGTTTAACCACACCTGAACTAACAAGATTATGGTCTTCTTTAATTTTATTCAAAAAATCAGATTTTCTAATTTTCTTCTCGCTGAGGAATTTTTCAATTATTGCAATCGTTTTGTTGTCACGTTGCTCTTGTGTTACTGCTGTTTTATCTGTAGGAACTTGATTGATTTGAGTAACCAAAGTTTCTATATCAACACCCATTATTTCATCTAACAACAAAGAATCAATAAGTTTTCGTGCTTCGCTGACATGAGTGCTATTAGGGAATCTTTTTATAAATTCTCGTAATTCATTTTTGTTGGATTTGTTAACTAACGTCCAAGCATCGTCTGTAGTTGCTTGTAGATAACTTTCTTGAAGTTCGTTTTCAAGCTTATTCATCAAAGATCGAGCTTCTGCACGAAATTGACCATTAGGAAAGGTGTCGAGATAGTGCTGAACAGCTTCTATTGAATGCAACGTTTTCACTTTATTCCATTCGTCAACATCGCCACTCTCTAACAATTGTTTTACTTCATATAGTTTTTCTACTGAAAATTCGCCATCGGTGTCTTGGATTAATTCATCAAAAGTAACGACACCTGTCCGTATGTACTCTACAAGCTGATTTGCAGAATACTCTGTTACATTATCTAAAATCTTTTGTTTCATATTCAAGAATGATTATTTCGGACTATTTCCATACTTGTTAGCAGTTGTTTCCCCTTCAGCAAACAACATCCAAAAACCATAAAATGGAATAATCTGATACCAACCAGAATTACCTCTATCGTGGCAACGTTTTGCTCCCTGTGCCCAAATAAACCAACAATAGGGTACGAGCATTATTAGATATAATATTAGCAATGCCGATGCTGCGTCTGATTCTGCAGCAACCCCAACAATACCTTGCATAAATAAATTTATGACAAAGCAAATAATCATAGAGAGACCGTATTCAGTTCGACGTATTCGTCCGGAAAATGAAAACGGATTTCGGAACATGCCTGGTTTTACCTCAATGTTGGTTTGAGTTGCTTGTGGCTCTTCTTTTATTTGTGACGCCATTTCTTCTGCAATGGGTGAAATTTCAAGCTCATCAGGAATAGACATATCTTCTGTTTCAGAGGAATCCGATATTACAGATTCTTCTATTTTTGTTACATCTTCCTTATCGTTTTTTACAATAGGCATGGGGGCTTGTTCCAGAAGTTCTTTTACTCTCTTTTTAAGTAAGGGAGTAAAGGCACCTTCTGTATCTTTGCCTAATTCATACATGGAAACAACTCCAGCTCTTACCGCATCAGCAATTTCTTCTGGTGAGTAATTTGTAATGTTTTTAAGTATCTCTTTTTTGCTTACCATATTTATACTTATATTTTTACGAATTAAAAAGTTCCACCATAAATGTCATTACTATCTATATCGTCTGTTCGCTCTTTAGAGTCAGTAGATATTTCTTGTTTTGTGTTTTTTCGCTGCTTCTCAATCTTAACTGTAGAGCTTTTTGATTTGAGAGGTATCAAGTAGTATAGACCAATTGCTCGTGTATTTCTCTTCTGCAAGAAATATGGGAACAAAAGCATCAGAAATAATAAAATGCCAGACCAGATAGTATTAAGTGAAATCCCTTGGGTATTCCTATAAGTGTCTTTTAAACCTTGCAAACCTTCAAGGGCTTGGTCGTAGGAATTTTGCTCACTGTTGAATAGTTGAATATTGTCAGGCTCATTGCTCATTTTAAATTCAGATACATGAATTAGTGTGTTATTCCATGATTTGATTGCATCTGAAATCTTATCAATATTTCCTATAAGGAAAGCATTCCAAACACTTGCTCCTTGATTGGCACTTTCAATCCATTTTAGCGCAAGAGTCTGCAAACTATCTGTGTTTTGAGACAATAATTGAAGTTGAAGAGTATGAATATAGTTCTCCTTTTGAAGTGCATCGTTGTTGCTAGAGAACCCAGCATTCTTGTATTGTAAGGGATTTGTATTTCTATTATTGATAATAGTCGTTAAATGCTGGCTATAATTGTTAATACGATTATTAGCATACGAATTATAATCAGTAAACATCGTTTTTGATTTTTCTATAGAGGTACTAAACATTTCTTCTATATGTGTTCGTTCTGAATACACATTCCAATAATGGTTGTATGGAATCATACTCCACATAAAGGCAATGGGACATAAACCAATCAATATCCTCTCGATAATTATTGAACGATTAAATTTACCATCTGTTCCTTTTAAAATTTGTGCTCCAATAAAAGTTATTAATAAGATTGTATCTATAATGAATACTTTTATTGCAGCAGCTGAGAAGTCACCACCATTAGAATAAAAGTCACCCATGTAAGTAACATAACTGATGAAAATCAAAGCAACAAAGGCTATGATATGTCCCCACGAAAATTTTAAAGTTTCGTTCCACGAATAATTATTTGTACTCATATTATTGAATTTTCTTTTCTAAGTCATTTATTTTTTTATTCAATGCGTCACGCTGCTCTTTTAATTGTTTAAGCAAATCTTTTAATGCACTATAGTCATCTGTTGGATTCTTGATTTCTGTAGAATTTTGTTCCTTATTTGGTGATTGATCTGTTGGAGCAATCTCATCATTGTGTTCTATAGATCCTGTATCCAGTATTTGCGTCCATATTGGTTCTTCTGGTATATCACCATTCTTAACCGCAGTGAGAACTTTATCTATAAGTACCATTGGTGGGATAAACTTATCCAAGTCTTTTCCCGTTTTTTGGATAACAGCAATACATTGTTTTACATTTATGTCCGGCTTGATCGTTTTCATTAAAGCGATAGTTCCACTTATAATTGGGGCGGCCATACTTGTTCCGTCAAACATTTTGAAGGAGTTAGTCGGGTAAGCACTATATATTCCTTCTCCTGGCGCTGACACGTTTGTACCCAGTGAATAATTTGTAAAAACAGATGATTTATATTCATGTGTACATGCTGCTACATTTACTGTATTATTTGTCAGACGGCATTCTGGTAGAATTGCTGTCACGATATTATCATTTCCTGCTGCAAAAACTAGAATAACATTCTTTTCATTTGCAGTATTAATAATGTGCTTATACACTTTTTCTTCATTCTTAAAATACTGTTGAGCAACTTTAATCTGCTCTTCAATGGGTAATTGACTCAACCCTTGGAAGCTAGGTCCAATTGAAATATTGACAATATTTGCTCCATTATGAATTGCATACATAATACCACTCGCAAGAGAAGAGAATGTACACATTCCATTATCAAACACTTGTACTGGCATAATCTTACAATTTGGGGCGACTCCAGCAGCTCCTTCAGAATAAAACTCAGTAGAACCTACTGCTAAACCGGCAACATGAGTTCCGTGGCCTTGTCCAGGACTCAATGCTCTATTTTGAGTAAAAACATTATATGCTTTAAAAAATCTGTCCTTAAACATACTATGATTTACATCAATTCCATCATCAATTATTGCAACAACAAGATTGGGATCTCCCTTTGTTATATCCCAGCCCTCTTTTACATGTACTGCCTTTAAATGCCACCCTTTATTTCCGGTTGATTGACTTTTATTGCCATGTAAAACCATTATAGATTCATCTACAATGAAAAATTTTTGATCGGAAATTTTTAAAGGTAATTCCTCACGGATATTATCGCGTTGTCCTTCGGGTATTTGGATTTGAATCATCCTAACATTGGGGTCATATCCAATAACTTGATAGTTGTCTGACGGATATATTTGTTTGAAATCTTGTACCCATTTGTTCAAGTCTGCATTTTTATCTTCAAAGTAGATGTTTAATCGATTTTCTATTATGTCTGGAGTGCCTGGATTAGACACAATTGGTGGCATAATACCATCATTGCCAATTATGGGTGAAATTACGCCATTTTCAGGTAAACGTCCATCACTGCCAACAATATTGTTTATACTTCCATTGTTGTCATGAATTGTTCCGTCAGGTTTAGCTACCTGTTCTATCTTATCTGCTTTATCATTTGGCAAGACGGCATTTCCATTACGATCGACCAAAACATCACCATCACAGCCTCGTAATAACCATGATAACAACCAAATTAAAAGAATAATTAATAGCAGCCATAACAACCATTTTAGACAACCTTTACCTGAAAAAAATCCAGTAGTCCAAAGCCGCCATCTTTTGTACCAAGGTAGTATTTTCTCATATTGTGCAACGCAAACCTTATTATTGGTCAGAGCAGCAAAAGGATCAACATCCCAACCTGTAAAACGATACCCTTTATTGGGTTTTACTATTGGGATTTCAGATACTAAAGGGGCTGCTCCAAATGACTTTCTGATTACCTTATTACCTTGCAATGTTCCATGTTCACCTGCTGAAAAGTTACACTGAATAAATTCCTGCTTGTATTCAGCGGTGAATAGAGTGTCTTTATTTATAGGTTCGTTAATACTAGGTGACCATTGAGTAAATTTAAATCCTTTATTTACAACAATACTGGGAGTCTCTTCTATACTTAAAATATGTCCTTGGGGGACTTCAATAGATGATTCTCCCTTCAAAATGCCATTTTTGCCAGCATCAAAGATAATTTTTACCAATTCCTCCTTTTCTTCTTTCGTTGGAGTCACAGCTTTTAACGTAGAGTATTGAGCTGTGAATATAATATCATCGAGTACTTCATGCCCAATCGGATTAGGAATCCAACCAACAAAACTAAACCCTTCATCTGCAATAATAGAAGGTATATCTTTTGTTGTGATAATATGTCCTTTGTCACGATTAATCACTGTAAGATATGGGATTCCGGCTTTTGATATTGACAGTTTTCCATGACCTGCTAAATCAAAAGATATTTTCTTTTTATCATACCTGACAGCGGTTTTGAACCACTTGCCCTCACTTGTATGTTTACTATCATCAAGACGCATACCCCAAGCAATGAGCACAACTTTTCCATCATAACAATATATAAATTCATCATTGATGTACTTTAGAGCCCCATTGAGAATCGAAAATTCCTCAGGATTTAATTTTTTCAATGTTTCCTGATAATGTTTTATAGTTTCAGCCTTTATGGAAGTATAACGATCTTTCTCTAAACCAGAAATTTCAGTAAACTTTTGTGGTGCATCATTCCATTCATCTACATACCAAAAGATACTGCCATCTTCATAAAAAGGGCAAGAAAGGAAAGATTGGTATTGAGGTAATATACGACTCTTTACAACACTTTCTACACTCTTATAGCGTTTATAAAGAGGATCAGAACCAATACCTTGATAATCGGTAAAATCTATATCATCAATATGTCCAAGTAATCTTTTATTATAAAATGTAGCTCTTGCCATAATTTTTATATGTTAGTATATAGTGCTTTACATTTATCTATAATGTCTTTTATATCAGCATTTGCAATTGGATCACTATGTGAAATATCCGCAGAATACAAAAGTCCGATAATTAAAAGATTCTTCCATCTTTGAAAATTATCCCAAAAAGGTAACTTCATCAATGTTCGGATTGAGACAGAAGTCGGGTCGGATGCATCATCAAATGCTTGTAATGCATCATACACGCTAATTTGTGTGTGTTTGATATCACTAGCTTCAGGCGATAAATCAATAGATAGATTGCATGACTGTGCCTTAGTGCGTATATTTTCAATATCTTCATTAGTCATATATGCTCGGCCTACAGAACTAACAAAATTATTCAATGTTAGTGATGCAAAATCAGCTATTGCATTTGGCAAATCATTGTCAGGAAATACTCTTGAATACTGGTCTATCTTGGTAGATATTGTTTTCTGAACACCTAATTTTTTACACAGACTTTGAAGCATAAAAGCAACTTCGTCAGAATGAGGAAGATATTTTTCAAGTCCTTTAACCTGTTTATTGATAAATACTGCCCAATAGTCTAAAATATTATTAGATACCACATCCGCAACTGTTGCAGCAATATTGCATTCATTTGAAATCACATCATCAACAGTGAATCCATTTTCAGCAAACTCTTTTTCTAAGGTTGTTATATCGCAAGCATAATAGTCGCATAATCTTTTGATATTAAGTTGTTTATCTTCATTTGGATTGACCCCTGCTTGTGTCCTAATCAAAATAACTTCATTAAAGTCTTTAGGCGTTTCTGTCTTCAGGATAACGATGTCGTATGCAATTTGACGTAAATCTCCAACAGGTGTCATCAGTTGGTCTATAATATAACCAAAGATTTCTGGTTTTTTGCCTATTTGAGAGTCCAGACGTCTGCGAATTTCTCCAGCTATAGCCCGTGTCCTTGCATTATTCTCTTCTTTGTTCTCGGGTTCATAATATGTGTTTAGTTTGGCCAGCATTTCGTCTCTCATTGCCTTTAGTTCGTTTAGATACTTTTCTCTTCTAGCTGCTTCTAATACGCTGGAGATAGCATCTAAATCACGAATAATTGCTTTTGAGCCATCACAATTTAAAGAAGAGACCTCGTCCCAAGATTCCTTTGGATTGGCAAAATGTTTCTTAACAAATTCATTGTTAAGAAAGCTCCGTTCTAGATTATCAAAATACTCGGGATAATCATTGTATATATGCCGTGCTACTTCTGGTGATTTGGTTTTGTCGTTATAGCCATCGAATATTTGATTCTTCATTGACCAATAATAGTCACGAAGTAAATAAATACTTTGAAAAACCTCAGATCGGAACAAGCCACCACGAGTTACCCAATTATCAAACCAAGTAGCAGGCTTGATAATTTCAGGTAAAACGGTTTTGAAACGCTTCCAGTGTTCAGATAGTAATTCTACATTAGAAGATGCATCGTTTTTGGTCCTTTCTAATTCAATATTGAATTTAGTTGCGATCAAAAATAACGGAGAAATTCCATTTGTTCGTGTTAAATCCTCAGTGCGTTCTTCTGGAGTCTTGCCTATATTGGTTTCTATCCAATCATTAATAGTCTCACCTAATGTCGGCTCATTTTTTTGGTCATTGTGATGGCAGAATAAAACTGAACTTATTCTTAATGATCGAGAGTATTTATTAAAGAGATAAGCTACTTTACCACGGCGTAGTATAGTCGGTAAGACTGTTCCGATTTCCTGTTCTTTGAATTTTTCACGAGAACGTGCCCCTGGGAAATCCAACAAATCAATTTTATTTAAAAATTGTCTATTCTCTGCAATCTGTTTAGGCAAAACAAATGTTAACTCTGCAATGAGTGCTGACAGGGTTGATTTGTTAAAATTGCTGCTCAATAGTTGCCCTTTTGCATTATATACATCTGTAACCAATACATCGGTTTCTGTTTCATGTTTTAATCCACAAACGGAATCCAACCATTCTATTTTTAGTAATGTACCTTTATCTCTGAGTACCGCATCAAATGGAACATAAATTTCAGTCTCAAACTGTATTTTCTTATATTCATTTACCAATAAACTGAATAGATGGCTTAATTCTTCATTCTTATTCCATAAAATACTAAATATCTTAACCCAATGTTCGCTTGATACATACTGAATTTTTGGAGCGACTATCTTACGGAAGTTTGAGTGAGTAATGTTTACCGCATTTGCTCCCAAAACTTCTGCAATGTAGTCGCAAATATCTTTTACATCATCTTCTGTAAGAACAGTTTGAATAGGGGTTGTTTTATTTGCCCACAAATATTGAATATTTAATAACTCAGTATTGATCGCATCATGCAAAAGAATCTTATTGTTATCTATTTTAAGGTCGTTATAGTATGAGTCAATTAAAAGCATTAACAAATCTGCGATGGAAAGATTTTTGATTTTTATAAAATCTTTCATCGTTTCGTTGTTGTTATTGATAGTAAATCTTGTTATTACACCTGTAGATTCTGTTTTAGAAGTATTGCCCCCACTAGGATTTAAATCGTCAATAAAACTATATTCTTTGCCATTATTGACAATGACAAAAGGAGACTCTGCTGTCGACAACAGACTACTCATTAGATATGACTTTCCGACCTGACTTTCACCATATGCCGCAGCGGAACAATTTTCAGATAATGCATTAGCTATTTTTTTTAGTCTTCTACGATATTCTTTTAGTTCCTCAACGGGAAAAGTGCTTTTATCAAATTTTTTAGCCCATGCAATTGAACGTTCAATTTCTGCTATTTGTGAATTTATATTCTGTATCATAATATATTTGCATTATTGAATATCAAAGGCTCCGGTATCAAGCCAATAACGCTCGTCCGCTCCTAAACTTTGAATGTTTATTTCAATGTTACTATCAGCTAATTCGTTACCTTTTTTGTCAACAATAGCTGTGATTATTAACTTTTCTTTATCATCTTCGTCTCTTTCAATAGATAGTTGAAAGGGCATTCGCAAACGCAAGTCATCAATTATTTCTTTAACTTTAGCGAGAGCTTGTGTCTCATTTATAGAAGTATCTTCTTGAATAGCCTTACTCCTTATGCGTTCAAGCATCTTATGCTGATTAAAATCAATGACATATAATTTTCTTGACGGATAGGAATCTAATCCAATTTGCCTAACATTTAATGTCGTTGGTAAAGAACTAACCATCAATTCACCCATATTTTTATCAGGAGTGATAAAGTATTCTATCGGCTGTCCTTCCCTTGAAGATTCTATGTAATTTATTACAGATTTTAATTTCTTATCTAACTGGGATTTGTCAATTAAGAATTTATCAAGATTACCAAGAGATGTTGCATAATAACCGACTAATGCTCCCATTGCAACAATGGTTTTTGCAGTCGCTTTTCCAGTGTTATTCTTATTAGGATACCAATGTCCTACAAAATAATCGTTCAATAAGATTAAACGATTTGGAGATACTGAATAATATTTCAGGAAAATATTGCGAATTGGAGACAATGAAGATGGTCGTCCAGACAGCAATACAATGTCGCAATTATAAGCATACATTATAGTTGCTATTTTTTTCAATAAAGGTTCGAATGCTCTTGATATAACATCAGAAACTACAAATTTGTTAAACTCCCATTCAAGGTCTTCCAAGTCAAAAGAGAAGTATTTCTTAAATCCTGTTTTTATTCGTTCATTGGGTGGACAATCTTCGAATACATCTGAATAACGTACTATACAATCCTTAATGTCATTGGCTAACATATCAAGGAAATAATGCATAAGGGGGATAGAGTATTGTATATTAAAATCTCTACGCAATTTTCTATCTGCAATAGTCTGCCCTGTATAATCTGGTCCGAAAAAATTACGCATACGCTGACGATAATCCATTTCAGAAAGACCTTTCATTTTCTTTCTAAAAGCACTATTTGATGAGAAGAACATTATTTTTCTTATAAGTTCATTGAGCATTTCGTCACCGGCATAATAAAAACTATCGTAAAAAAGAGGCTCGGGAGTAATGGTTGTTACGTCTCCTTTTGTATAAGAATAACGGCTAATCATTAAATCCGAAGTTCCTGCCCCAATATCTAGAGAACCGATTGTTAGTTCTGGTTGAATACTGTTTTGAGCTTTTTTTCCGTATAAATTAAAGAACTCTTGACAAGACCCTTTATATTTCCAGCCAATTTCACCGTATATATACACTAATTGCGAGCAAGTTGCCTCATCGTAATACCATTTGCTTTCGGCATCCTTAAATGTTGTAATAGCTGGTGCAATATCAACTCGGTAATCTTCATTCTTAAAAAGGTTAAGTAACTTTACTGCATCATTAGCACACTTTACGAGGGCTTCTCTTTCAAGTTTTGACATAGCAGTAGGGCAGGTAACAACCATACGTCGTATGCGACGTGGTAATGTCATATCACCACGATCTATTCGATATTGGTTGTTATTGATTTGTACCTGTGCTTGAACAAGCATTTCAAGAAAAGCAAAGGTCATAAGAGACCGTCTTGAATAGTGATAAGACTGTCCCCCTGTTCCATTGATTGCTAACTGTCCATTACTTTGTAAGTGTTCTGATATACCAGGAATGTTTAATATGTGATTATCTTTTTCTCCATCAAGCACCATAAAGTTCCATTCATCTTTACTTTTATGTCCATCCCACAGGTATCTTTTGGGGCTTGACATAGTAGAAAGACTTTCTTTGTTTGAAACAGATTCTGTTGCACGGTGGATTAAATGATTCGCCTCCTTTCCAAGTCTTACAAAACTAGGATATACAAATTGCTTACTACCTTGTATTCCAAAGTCTCCAAAGTCCACTTTTCTAAATGCTAATCGCATATCAAAAGGTTCTTTATATGAATTTATCCTGGTGCCGTTGGAATCGGATTTTAATAAATTTGTATAGTCTATTAACTCCAGCAGATTAACTTGATTGAAATTAGAATTATCTTCAACAAGAAGTGCTGTTGTTCGTGAGTTGCCTATGTCAATAACCATATCGACATCTTTCACTAACGTATCTTTATCTTTAAACAAAGACACTTTGGGGAACAACTCATTTTGAGCGATATAATCAATTAATAAATAATAAGATGCTATATAACTGAGCCTTTTGCCTGTCTTTATCTTACCAACACTGCTTATATTAGGGTGAACCAAAGAAAATAAGTAGTCATTTATATATTCCCATTCTTGCTTGGGTGAACAAAAATCCATGAGATAAAACTCTTGTTTGCACACCTCAAATTTCATTTCAGTCATAAACTGATCTGGGAAGATAGGACATTCTTCATATTTACTACTCTGTTCTACAGTACGTGTGTCAAATGCTAAAACCACATTATAGCGTTTGGTTTGTTCTGTAGAGTCAATAGGTATAAGCATAAATCGGCTCCAGTTTAGTGGACCAAATTTAAATTTCGTTTCACTACGTTTGAAGAAGTATGGCAGTGGCAACCACTTGTTTTCAAAAAAAGTTAAAGTATTGCCTTTATCAGAAAAGCTCATTTTGTAAATTTCACCTGCACATTGCATGTCTTCATCAATCATCAAAGGTGTAATTCCCTCGTCCGCTAATGAACTAACATCAATATCTCCACTACCTGTAGCCTCTGATAAGAATCCATATTCAGAAAGCTTTTTTTTCTTAAAAAAGTACCTATTGGTATCTGTTGTAACTTCATGGGCTAAATCAAGAATCCATTCACCATTTGTGGTGTCATACCACTCATGAAACCATAAACTGAACTTTTCCTTTATTCTGATTTCCAAAGGAAAAGTTGTAATGTGTATGCCTGAATTTGCTATTAATGAATATGCCATATTACTCTGTTATTTGGGGCTGTTGTTTGTCTCACTCTTACATAGAGTGCGTATACGATTATAATTGCTTGATTTTTTATCATATTAACTAAATGTTTGAATCATACCGCCAAACATTTTACTCCCTCCGTAAAAATTTTGCAAACAAAAGCATACTATCTGCAAATAAGTTTGTATCTTTGCTGATGATTTATGTACTCTATGTAAGAGTAGAAACTTCTGCTAAACAATATTTTATGTCAGCATTTATGTCTATGCTCACATCCGATGTTCATTGATACTTCCCATGAATGTGACTTTATTTCCCTTTGTCTAATAGGTTTAGAATTTTATTGTTAGCACTGTCGATTACGGAGGTTTGGATAGAGGCAAGATAGATTCTTGTGGTTTCCTCATTATCGTGCCCCATGCCAAGGCTGATAACTCTCATAGGGATGTTTTGAGATTGAGCAATACTTGCCCATGAATGACGAGCCACGTACATTGTTAGTGGTATATTTATCTTTGCAAGTTCTGCTATCTTCTTAAGATGCTTGTTGATAAGCAACATGCTGTTGAGATATTGTTTTCTTTCTGTACCATCCTCTCTTGTAATAATCGGCAGTAGAAATGTACTTTGCTCATTAGGGTGTCTGACAATAATATCATCCATGGACTTTTCCCATTTTATAACCAACTGTTGTCCTGTTTTGCGTCTGTTATATACAACAAATCCGTTTACAAGATTTTTCTTTTTCAGATATGCAATATCAACGAATGACATTCCACGCATATAAAAAGAGAATAGAAATATATCTCTTGCAAAGTCAAGGGCAGGCATTTGACTCAAATCCAAATCCTTAATCTTTTTGATTTCCTTTAGATTGATGGCGCGTTTGGAAGTCTTGTCAACTCCTGTATAAACTCGTTTAAAGGGATAACTTTGTTCCGTAAGTCCGTCTTCTACAGCACGGTTATAGATACTGCGGAAAATTCTTAAATAAAAAGATGTTGTATTTCGACATAAATCAGATATGCGCATATGACTTTCATATTGGGAAATCAAGCCCTCGTTAACCATATCAAAACTCAAGTCTTCTCCACTGCGGAACTTCATAAAACTAAAAAGCATTTGCTTGTAAGTTTCGCTTGTCCGTTCTTTTCCGGCAATTTTTAATCGTGTCATTTGGATTTTGATGTACTCAAAAACAGTTGTTTTGTCCGATGACTGTACAAAATATTCATGTATGATTTCGTCTGTAGAAAAACAATTCCCGTTTTTTTCCAGATTTTGAATGATTTTATTCAGTCGGCTTTTATCCCACGCAAGTTTCTCTCGAATTGACTTTATGATATTTAGTCGGTCGGGAGTTATAAGCGAGAGATGGGCTATATCATTACGTTGTTTATCCCATTCGGATTCAAATATCCGATAGGATGTACCGATTTGTTTGACAACTCGTTCATGAATAATCTGAAAATACAAAGTGCCCTCTTTCTCAGGGAGAGAGGACACTCTAAACTTTAATTTAATTGATGCCATATCACATATTTATTTAACTTTATATTGTTGTATTTCCTTTATCATCGATTTCACATCCTCGCCAACCTGCACGAAGTTTTTGTAGAGGATGCGCTCTCGTTCATCCCTTGATTTAAAAGTGTAGAACTTAGGGAGAGGAACATATCCTGCTTCCTCCTTCTTGATTTCATCCATATCAAAGTCTGTCTTACAGTAGAACTTTGAAGTCTTGAACTCTTCACTTTCCTGAATGTTCATAGAACCTCCTGTACCGGTCTTTGTCTTTACGAAGTCTCGTGCTGTCTGTCCGCATATCCAACCTGTAGGCATATCAGAGATTTTGGATGCCGGAACAAGGCTGTCCATATTCTCATTGAGGTTGATAGAGGTCTTGTCCCGGTCAATGGTCACACCTTTTTTGAGCTGTACCACCTTGCCGAAGATATCGGATGATAACCATTCCAATGTCTCTTTGGAACGGGCTGATCCGCTGACTACATTGCCGACAGTTGTGATAATCTTCTGCATTCCTACCTTGCCGTAGTCAGCTTCAAGCTGTGGCAGTTCTTGAAATCCTAATGCCACTGACACTTTATTACTGCGTGCTGTACCAATCAGTCTGTCTATCTTGTGGAAATACAGAGTCGGCAACTCATCCACGATAATGCTTACCGGGATATTCTTACCTTGTCCGGTATTTACCCTTGTAACCAAACGATTGAGGATAAGGGCGTTCAATGCCCCGATTATACTTTCCATTTCCGGATCATTGGCAATCAATAGGTAAGAGGGATTATTGGGGTCAGAGACTTTCAAATCGAAATCATCTCCATCTTTGTGGAATATCCAATAGCTTTCCTTGGTAGCAAGACGCGAGGTATAGACACGTAGCGTACCAATCATACCTTCCAATTGTTCCATTGCTTTATTTTTCAAAGCAGTTTGGAACGGACCAAGCAACGGAGCCACCTCGTTATCTGTCTCTAATACTTCAAAGATGGTCTGATAACTCTCATTAAGGAAAGAAAGAATATGAGGCATATCAGAATACTTTCCGAGCCAATAAGCCGGCTCCACTTCTTTGCCTGCGGAGTTGAATACACGTCCGGTAGGTATCATACGTTTGGTTTGCTTGTCCTGTACCTTTTCTGCCATGAGGATATTGCCATCCTTGTCGTATGGCTCTTTGCCCCAGTTACAAAAGAAATAGATACAGGCTGCCAGGAAGTTGACAGCGGAGGTCTGGAAGAACTGGTCACTGCCACCGCCTCCTTCTTTCTTGCCTTTTTGCAAAGATTCAAGCAGTGTTTCTGCAGTTTCGGATGCGGCAGCGAGGTTGTTGATGTATTTCAACTGAATAGGATTTACCCGGCGGCTGTATTCTACATCTACGAAATTAATGATGTTGAATTTGCAGCCTTTGGGCAAGTTGCCTAGTTTCTGGTTTTTCTTATAATGGTAGTAGAGTTTTGTTGCTAATGTTGGATCGGGTAGGTCAGCACCCTTACGGGCGCTTTCCCCCCTAAGAACCGTACATGA